>JAABUN010000159.1_pt1 | contig 166682 bp, 155 predicted proteins | sample 5559311 | NCBI WGS metagenome assembly JAABUN01 (sample SAMN10711877, study PRJNA513370) | rock metagenome | isolation source: Antarctica rocks | place: Antarctica: Victoria Land, Siegfried Peak sud
CCTTGCGGGTGCCCTCCTGGTCAGGCTTCTGGACGCTTCAGCAACGTCAGAATCCCTTACCACGAGGGCACTTCCGCGGATGGCCCCAGGTCAGCTCACCAAGACTCGTGAATGATCGGGGCTAAGTAGTGCTGCGATCTCCGCCGCTCGGTCGAACCCCATGACAGTCTCCCCCTGCGCCTACTCGCCTTCGGTGGGCACCCGGCGTGCCCATGCTGCCTGATCGGTGCGAAGGCCGCCCCCAGAACCGTCGTGCGAGTGCGACTCTTCGCTGTCGACGGCGGCGCTCATTGCCAGCACGATGCCCGTTCGCGACGTCGACTACTTGCTCGACCGACGACTGCAATTTGCCGTCTGACGCGTGCGCACCGAACGCGCGCTTGCGAAACGCCCGCGGATCACCGATCGACCGTCCGCTATCGGCGCTTCGCGCGGCGGCAGAGGGGCACTGCGAGGGACGGCAGCACGTCATCCGGCGGGTCGTTCGGTGTGCCCGCCACGGGGCCGGCCATGCGGTCGCCGGCAGAGAGGATGCGACCCGAACCGTCGTTCGGTCGGCCTGCGGAGTGCTCGCGGCTAACTGCTCGGTCAAGTCATCATCGGTGGGAGTCACCGGTCTGTCCCCTTGTCGTGCTCCTGCAGGAACGGGCCGAAGATCGCGCCGGTGGCCCACCCAGTGGGGGGACGCTCGGGACCGGCCTCTATCTACACCATGCCGCGCGGGAGTCCCCCGCTCACCGGTGCTGAATCCAGCCTAGGTTAGGCGAATGGCGAGCTTCGCGGACGGCAAGCAGGAGATGTCGGACTACGAGAGGATCGCATGGGAGCGGCTCCGATCGCTGGTCGCGGAACGGATGGACAAGCAGAGCCGGGTCCCGCCAAGGGTTCGGCGCTCCATGGACAACGCCGGCGACAAGGCCCGAGACGCATGGGACAAGGTCCCGGGTACCGACAACCTCGAGGAAGCACTGGTCAAGGCCCTTGGGGGGCTGAAGGACCTTACCCTCGACCCCGCGATGGCGAGCGTCTCCGAGAAGCATGTCGTCAATCGGTTCGTGAAGCACGGCCACGATGTCAATGTGATCTCGGACATCCGCGGGCTCGACCTCGAAGAGCTCGATCGGGTGAGGCCCAAGTTGCGGACGCGCTACTCGGCCGCCGCTGCCGTGGAGGGTGCGGCCGCCGGTTTGGTCATCACTGGGGGCGAGGCACTGACCGCCGTTGGCAGCGTGTTCGGCGCGGGCGTCGGTGCGGCGCCTGGCGCGGCTTCGGTCGCCGGCGCTATGGCCTTCGACGCGGCAACGGTGATTGCGGCTTCGGCCCGTGTCACCGCTCACGTCGGCACCTACTATGGCTACGAGGTCTGCACCCCCGAGGAAGAGTTTTTCGCGATGAGCGCGATGAGTTTCAGCAACTCGGGTCCCCAGGCGGCGAAGTTGATGGCGTTTCAGCAGCTGTCACAGGTGACGCAGCAACTCGTCAGGCGGAAGGCATGGTCCGAACTTAACGAGAGGATCATCGTCAGGGTCATCACGGAGATGTTCCAACGGCTCGGCCTCGTGATCACGAAGCGCAAACTGGGACAGGCCATCCCGGTCGTCGGTGTCGTAATCGGCGCCGGACTCAACGCCTCCTATCTCCAGTCCGTCGGGAGAGATGCTGAACTCGCCTATCGGATGCGCTTCCTCGCAGAGAAGCACGACCTCGATCCCTCTGACCTGGCACCTACGCCTAACGCGAATGACGCGACGGGCGCCGCCGGTGACTACATCGACATTCAGGAGATCGTCGACGCAGAGCTGCAGCAATAAGCCAGGACCGGTGGCCGTCGACCCGTAGTCCTGACCCGGTGGCCTAACGCCGGCCAGCAAGCGAGGTCGCCGCCTGTGCACCTCCTCTTGTGTTGCCTCTTACGAGCGCTACCGATCGCCGGACGGTTCGTTGGCGTACTGCGCGCCCTCGTCCCCGCCGTGGCCGGCGCCACCCGCATGCCCTACCGGCGGTTCCTGGCCTGGAACGCCCTCGGCGCCATCATCTGGGCACCTGGCACGCCTTGGCTCCGTGGCGGCCTCCAGCAGTCGGTCTCGGCGCGGTCAGGTGTCGCGGGCGGTCCGTACAGCGGTCGGGTCTACGGTGACCGTCGATGCCCGAGTCGGTCGCCTGGAAGTCGGCGTGCACGTTGGTGATCGACGTCGGCGGGTCGGGCCTCAAGGCCACAGTGTTGGACGCCGATGGGGAACCATTGCACGAGCGAGTGCGGATCGACACGGCCTATCCCTGCCCGCCGGACAAGCTGGTGGGCGATCTCGTCGGGCTCGTGGAGCCGCTTCCTGTCTACGAGCGGGTCTCAGTTGGCTTCCCAGGTGTCATGCGCGGTGGACGGGTGGTCACCGCCCCGCACTTCGTCACCACGCACGGCCCGGGCACGAAGATCGACAGCGACCTGGTGTCGCAGTGGGATCGCTTCGACCTTGCCGTCGCGCTCGCGGCGCGCTTCGACGCACCGGTGCGGGTCGCCAACGACGCCGACGTCCAAGGCGCAGGTGTGATCACCGGTGACGGCCTCGAGCTGGTGTTGACGCTCGGCACCGGTCTCGGGTCGGCCGTGTTCCGGGATGGACGGCTGGCGTTGCACCTTGAGCTGGCGCACCATCCGGCGATCAAGCGGGGCACCTACAACGACTACGTCGGTGACCGCGCTCGCAAGCAGCTCGGGGCGACGCATTGGAACCGTCGCGTCCGCAAGGCGCTGGTCGCGCTCGACGCGCTGGTCGTGCCGGATCTGATCCTCGTCGGAGGCGGGAACGCCAAGCGGGTCGACGCGTCGAAGCTGCGAGGCAAGCTCCCCGAGCTGGCCACGAAGGTCCGCGTGGTCGGCAACCGGGGAGGGCTGCTGGGCGGTATCAGACTGTGGGACGACATCGCGCTGGACTGACCCGCGGCACGCTCAGCCGGTGAAGGTGATGACCGTCTTCACGTCGCCGGGCCAGACCTCGAGCGCTTCGGCGAACGCGGTGAGCGGTACCCGCCGGGTGACGAGCCGGGCCAACCAGCTCGGATCGGCCCCGAGGAGCGCGTTGACCGCGGCGTCGTAGTGGCGGCGGTTGGCGTTGACCGAGCCGAACACGACCGAATTGCCGAGCACCATCTCCCGGTTCATCTCGCCGGCATGGAAGGGCAGCGCCCGGCCTCCGGAGGAGACGCCGGTGAGGCAGACGATTGCGTCGGCGGCGGTGTTGGTGAGCGCGTCGATGACGACCTGCGGGGCCCCGGTGCACTCGATGACGATGTCGGCGTCGGCGGCGAGCGACGCAACTGGGTCCGTGTGGTAGCGGGCGCCGAGGTCGCTCACCAGGCCTGGCTTGGGGCCGTCGGTGACCCGGTCAGCGACGTGGACGTCGTAGCCCTTCTGGGTGCCGAGGAGCGCGGCGAGCAGCCCGATGGGACCGGCTCCCGTGATCAGCACGGAGCGGGGGGTCCAGGCAGCCGAGCGGGCGCCGATGCGTTCGATGTGATCCCATGCCTTGGCCACGACGCTGGCCGGTTCGACCAGCACGCCGAGGTGTCCCAGCGCGGGGTCGACCGGCACCGCGAAGCGGGGGTCGATGCGGTAGCGCTCCGAGGCGTAGCCGTGGCGGTCCTTGATGCCCCGCTCGGTGTAGCGGCCGTTGCGGCACATGTCCCACTCGCCGGCAGCACAGCTCGGGCAGGGCACCGGGTCCGGGCGACGGACGATGCCGACGACCAGGTCGCCCACCGCGAAGCCGGCGCCGTCAGGAGCGCGCAGGACACGGCCGAGCGACTCGTGGCCGAGCACCAGCCGGTCCTCACCGGCGGGCGCCGAACCGTAGGCACCGTCGCATATCTCGCGGTCGGTGCCGCACACCCCGATCGCCAGCGTCTCGACCAGCATCGGCCCGTCGGCCTCGGAGGGTTCGTCGATGTCGGTGATGGCGGCCGAGCCCCGGTGTCCGGGCCGCACGGTCAGCGCCTGCATGCATGCACCTTGTCACCCTCGTGCGGTCGACGGTCCGCGGCGGCGGTCAGCCGGATCGGGCGCGGCGCTGGGTGGGCCCGGAGCTGCGGTCCAGGCTGGTAGCGGTGTTGACGATGGCGGTGTGGGAGAAGGCCTGCGGGAAGTTGCCGAGGAGCCGCCGGCTGGCGGGGTCGTATTCCTCGGCGAGCAGGCCGACGTCGATGCGAAGCGCGAGCAGCCGCTCGAACAGTGTGAGCGACTCGTCGGTTCGGCCCATGAGCGCGAGGGCGTCGGCGAGCCAGAAGCTGCACAGCAAGAACGCGCCCTCGGTACCGGGGAGGCCATCGACCTCAGGGTCGGTGTGGTAGCGGCGCACGAACCCGTCGACGGTGAGCTCGCGCTGGATGGCGTCGACGGTGTTCGCAACACGCAGGTCGGTGGCAGGCAGGAACCCGATGAGCGGCACGAGCAGCAAGCTGGCGTCGAGGTCGGCGGCCCCGTAGGTCTGCACGAACACGCCGCGGTCATCGACGCCATGGGTCAGGACGTCGTCGTGGATGGCGTCGCGCAGGCGGCGCCAGCGATCGACCGGCCCGTCGAGCTCGAACTGCTCGACGGTTCGCACGATCCTGTCGGCCGCCACCCAGGCCATGACCTTGGAGTGGGTGAACTGGCGGCGCGGGCCTCGAACCTCCCGAATCCCCTCGTCGGGCTCCTGCCAGGCACCTTCCAGATAGTCGAGCAGCACCTTCTGGAGCTGCCACGCGTCGTCATCGAGCGGAAGCCCCTCGCGAGCGGCCTGGTGCAGGGCGTCGATGACCTCGCCGTACACGTCGAGCTGGAACTGACCGGCCGCGGCGTTCCCGACCCGCACCGGCGTCGATCCCGCATAGCCCGACAACCAGGGCAGCTCGCGCTCGTCGAGCCAGCGTTCACCCCCCAGGCCGTACATGATCTGCAGATCGGCAGGGTCGCCGGCGACCGCCCGCAGCAACCAGTCCCGCCACGCCTGCGCCTCACTGGTGTGGCCGGCCTCGAGCAGTGCCATGAGCGTGAAGGTGGCGTCGCGCAGCCAGCAGTACCGGTAGTCCCAGTTGCGGACCCCGCCGAGGGCCTCGGGCAACGAGGTGGTCGCGGCGGCGCACAGCCCGCCGGTCGCGGCCGAGGTGAGCCCCTTGAGCACGGTGAGCGACGACCGGACCTCCTCGGCCCAACGACCCGAGTACGTGCACTGCGACGACCAGTCGTTCCACCACCGCTGGGTCGTGTCGATCGCGTCGGTGGCGTCGACGGGCTCGTGGCAGGGCTGATGCGAGGGGTGCCAGTGAGCACGAACGGCACCCGCTCACCGGCGGCGACGGTGAACTCGGCGACGGTGCGGCGATCGTCACCGTCGTCCTCTCCGCGCAGGTCGATCGGGGTGACGAGCCGCAGCGCGTCGGGTCCGGCGACCGCGACCTAGTCGCCGTCGACGGCGTGCACCCAGGACACCACCTTGCCGTAGTCGAACCGCACCACCAGCTCGACACGCATCGCGACGCGGCCGGCGCGGCCCTCGACCAGGCGGACCACGTCGAGCTGGTCGCCGCGGAGCGGCATGCAGTCGATGACCGCCACCTCGCCGTCGTCGCACGCGAAGATCGTCTCGAGAACGAGCGAGTCGCCCCGGTACGAGCGGCGAACGCTTCGCGGCGCGCCGGCCGGTGCGATAAGCCACCGCCCGTTGCCCGGGTCGCCGAGCAGTGCGGCGAAGCAGGCGTCGGAGTCGAAGCGCGGAAGGTCAACCAGTCGATCGACCCGTCCCGACCCACCAGCGCGGCCGACGCCATGTCCGAGAGCAGCGCGTAGTCCTCGATCCTCGACGCCATCAATCCCCTCCGTTGGTCTGAGCCGGGCCCGCGGGCGCCGCGGTCGCCGGTATGGCCCTATGTTGGCGGCTGTGAAGGTGCTGGTCGCGCTCGACGGATCGCCGGTGTCGATCCACGCGGCCCGCGAGGCCGTGCGGCTCTTCGCATCGACCGAGGCGGAGTTCCTCGTGATCAACGTCGCTCGCATTTCGACCTCGTGGATCTACCCGGCCGGGTTCGGTGGCGTCGTCGCCATGCCGCCGCTCGAACTGCAACAGCTCGATGAGCCGTCGGAATCCGACGTCGCCGCCACCGCGGCGAGGGTGGGCATCGATGATGCCGAGGTGCTCACCGACGTCGGCGACCCCGTCGGGTGCATCTGCGCGGCCGCAGAGGACCACGATGTCGATGTCGTCGTCGTGGGCTCCCATGACCGCGGCGTGCTGTCGAGACTGCTCGACCCGTCGGTCGCAGCGGGGGTCGTGCGGGGCACGTACCGCCCGGTCCTCGTCGTCAGCGGCACGCCGCCTGAACCGACCGCCGCCGCCGGGTAGCCACCAGCGAACCCCTCACGTTCCGATCGGGGGATGGCGGAGGGCGTTCTCGAGGATGTCCTGGAACGCGAACCCGACCGCCACGGAGAAGAAGCCAAGGTCGGTAAGGATGTTCACCGGCTGCACCGACGGGAACGTGACCGCGATCGCCGGCAGCACCGTGATGGTGAGCACGGCCCAGCCGGAACGCACTCCGCAGTCCACGGCGCAGCAGCCGGCTGACCAGCAAGCCGGCGGTGACGATGACCACCGCGGCGCCGAGCCGGGGCAGTACGTCGACGAACGTGCCCCACATCGAACTCGCCGATTGGCTGATCTCCTGCGCCGGCGCATCCCCGACCGGGGTCACAACGCGCCAGCTGGCGGCGGTCGCCAGCGCAGCAGCGGGGCGACCGGCCCGTCGAGCACGGCGAGGTGGGGCACGACGACGATGGTGGCGTCGGTCCGCAAGCCGCCGCGATCGTCGCGTCGACCACCCTCGCACCGGCCGGGAAGCCGGCCTGGTCGCCGACGAGCACCGGCTCGGGCGACCCGTTGTCGTGCAGCGGAACGTGTCGACCCGGCCTTCGATCAGGGGAGGCGTCGGCGTCGTTGGTCGCCTGGCCGTTGGCGAGGGCTCGTGCGGAGCTGGTCGGCCAGCGCCACGACGTGAGCTGCGACCTGGTCCGACAGCAGGCGCACCACCTCCTCGGCGATCCCGGCCGGGGAGTCTGCCTCGATCTTGACCGCCAGGTCGGACAGCTCGGTGGGTAGTGCGCCGAGGACGAAGGTCTGGGCACGGACGTCGCCGGCGACCGCAACGAGCTCGGCGTCGACCTTGCGGGCCAGGACCGCGACAGCGTCGGCGACGTGGTGGGCGTTGCCCTCCCAGGTGTTCTCGGCCCGCTGCTGGAACCGGCGATGCGACCAGCCCCCCGGGTGTCTGCGGTGGATGTGCTCGGTGTCGCCGTCGACCGTCTCGGTGGCGAGCACGGTGCCGCCGTCGAACGCGGTCAGGTCCGCGCCGGCCCGGCCGGTCTCCACCACCACGTGGGGGATGACCCGGGCCCGGGCCTCGATCGGGGGGCGTCAACCGAGGCAACGGGCCCTCGTGCACCATCGGCTGTCGGATCGGTTCGTCAGAAGCTCGACGACGCTCGGCCCGACACGACCGTGCACGACAGTCAGCACCGCACCGCCGTCATGGCCGACTCCCGCGATCAGCTCGTCGGCCAGCTGGCGACGCGCGTTGGTCCACTCGAGCGCGAACCGATGCGGGTTCAGCAAGTAGTCGCGTGAGGTCCTTTGCCGGGACCATCCGCCCTTGGTCGCCGGAGACCAGCCCGACTTCCCCGTCGCGCTGTTCTCTCAACGAGTTGCGTAGACATCCGACCGCGCCCCGACAGCGAGGCGTACAACGCCAGCTTGGCGGCGTTCGGCGCCGTGCTGTCAATCGACGGAGACGTCCGAACGTCGGGAAGGAGCATCGGCGACCACACGCGCTGGCGTGCCCGTCCGCCTCCCGTTGGTCGAGGCCGTGACACCGGGATCACCTGGCCGAGCAGGGAACCAACCGCACCTCCCGTGACGATGATCGGTCCTTCGGCGCCGAACGGGGCGCCGGTCCCGATAGCGAGCGCTGCCGAGATCGGCTTGGCGAACGCGGTGCGTGGCGAGATGCGGCTCTGCTTCGTGAGGACCGCCTCCATCGTCTCTGGGATCCCGTGGCCCCGGATCACCGGCGCCCACATCGCGAGGAGGCTCACCCCCACTGCGCCGAGGACTGCGGCCGCGAACAGCTGCCATCCCGGATCGAGATCGCCGAGCACTGGTGCCTCCACACCGACCCGTTGGAACAGCGCCAGGTTGGTGATGAGGTCGATCAGGTGCACGAGCACCCACGCCGCGCCACCCCCCACGATCCCGAGCACGGCCGCCAGCGCAGCGAGAAGGAGGAGACGACGATTCGACGTACGTGCGATCACAGCGTGCAAGAGTATCGTTCCACGATGTGATGGCGCCAAAGAGGCCTCCCTCGGATCACGACCTCGAGAGGCTGCTTGCGTTCCGGGACGGCCTGCGGTGCTTCCTTGGTTGGAGTGAGGAGCAATCGAAGGCAGCGGGCGTCACCGGACCTCAGCACCAGCTGCTGCTTGTCGTACGGGGGCACGGTTCGCCACCCTCGATCGGTGACGTCGCTGACCACTTGCTCCTCCGCCACCACAGCGCCGTCGAGCTCGTCGACCGGGCTGAGCGCGCCGGGCTCGTCTCCCGGCTCGTCGATGCAGAAGATCACCGCGTCGTGCGGCTCCGCTTCACAACGCTGGGCGACGCCAAGCTGACAGCGCTCGCCGCCGCCCACCTCGAGGAGCTCTCACGGCTGCGCCCGAGCTTCGAGTCCCTCTGGCAGCACCTGCCGTGACGAGCTCGTAGAGCGCCGCTCAGTGCAGCGGTCGCCTGTCGCCCCCCTCCGCTCGCTGTGGAGGCGATGGTTGGAGCTCACAAGCGCCCACTCCCTTCCACGGCCGCCGCACTCGACGAGAGCAGTGGGAAGTCTGCTGACCGGGTAAATCGGCTCACCCCGACGACCTCGATGACCCTCAGGTAGACGAGAGAAGGAACGAGACGAGGAAACCGAGTGCGGTGGCGTAGGCGACCTTCGGCCCGCCCTCTTGAAACGCCTCCGGCATCAGTGTGTCCGCCAGCGACGCGAGCACGGCTCCGGCGGCGAAGCCGAGCGGCCATGCGAGCGCAGACGTCGGGAGCTCGCCAAGCGCCGTGTAGCCCGCCATGACGGCGGCTGCCAGCAGGATCGCCGTTGCCGTCCAGATGAGCATGGTGTGCCGTGACGTCATGCCCGACATCCGCATGCGCTGCGCTCCGACGACCGCTTCTGGGAGGTTGGACGCGAAGATCGCCAGGAGCAGCGCCGGGCTCCCTGAGGTGATCAGGGACACGCCCATGGCGAGGTTCTCAGGCATCCCGTCGAGCGTGACGCCGAGGAGAAGGGCCAACCCAACGGCGGAGCCGGATGCCTGCCGCTGAGCCGTGCGGTGGTCGAGCCACGTGTCGATGAGGATGAACACCGTGGCGCCCGCGAGGAACCCGACCCCGGCGGACACTGCTCCACCCCGCTCGAACGCCTCCGTGAAGAGATCGAAGGCGACGGCGGTGATGAGGGTCCCCGACGCAAAAGCCAGCAAGATCGACGTGACGGTGCGCGACGGCGCCCGCCACGTTCCAATGGCAGCACCGACGACCAAAGCGCTGGAGGCGATGATGGCGAAGATCGACGTCCGCAGCACGACGTCCCTCAGCGCCGTGACGCGCAGACGACCGACGACCTGACCACTGCTCGAGCAACCGTCTGAGGAGTGGCATCGCCTTTGGCGGCGCGCAGGTCGCGATGGCGGCGGCCCGGCGCCGGGCTTGGCAGCTCAACGTGATGCGGCCCCCCGCTGATGCGAACCAGCCCGCTGCCGGCGATACGTTTGGTCATGCGACAGCCGGAGGGGACGACCGCCCGGCCCGGGCGAGGAAGGTCGTGAGCTCATCGATCGGGAGGGGGCGGGCGAGGTGAAAGCCTTGGCCGAGCTCGCAGCCCATGCGGCGGAGCGCGATGAGGGTCCTCCGACACGCAAGGATCAGCGCGAAGGTGCTGGTCAGAGGCCGCGGCGAGCGGCCCGGTGTGGCTCCAGAGGCCGTTTGTCCGCAATCTGTCAGCAGATCTTCGTGGACCTTCGAGGCAATCCGTTTGCTCAGGACGGAGATGCACCTGCCCGGGGGCTGCCAGTCCGCCCGCGAATCCCTCCGAGCGTCGGTTCGGACCCGGGAACCAGACGTGCCCGGGAGACGTCGGACAATGCAGATCAGCAGGAGGGAGTGCATGAGATCGAGGAGTTTGGTGCTGTTGCTCATCGGCTGCACCATTGCGGCCGCATGCGGCGACGACGAAGGTGGGTCGTCTGCGACGCAAGGTTCGACGGCTGAGCCGTTCGTCGAACTGGTGGTCGAGCGTCCGGCGCCGGAGTCGCCCGACGTGGACGGGTTGGTAGCCGGCATCAACGCTGTGGGATACGACCTGTTCGCCTACTCAGCGGGCCAGTCCGATGGTGATGTCGTCCTGTCGCCAGCGTCGATCGGCATCGCGTTCGGGATGGCCGATGCCGGCGCGTCCGGCACGACCGCCGCGGTGATCGAGGAGCTGTTTGGATACCCGGTCGCCGGCGAGGCCCGGTGGGCCGCGTTCAACGCCATCGAGCAGCAGGTGACTGACGTCGGCGAGCCGGTGGTCCGCCTGGCGAACCGGGAGTTCCCCGACCGCGAGTTCGCAGCGGCCAGCGGCTACGACGAGACGCTGGCCCGTTGGTTTGGTGCCGCGATCGAGCCCCTTCCTCTGAAGGCCGACTCCGAAGGCTCAACGGCGCGGATCAACGGCTGGGTATCGAAGGAGACCGAGGGGCTCATCCCCGCCCTCCTTCCGCCCGGCTTCGTGAACCCGAGCTCGGTCATGGTGCTCGTGAACGCCCTGTACCTCGAGGCTGATTGGGCTCGGCCCTTCGGCAAGTACCCGACCGAAGACCAACCCTTCACCCGGATCGATGGCTCCACCGTGAGCACCCCGTTGATGCACGAACTCGAGCTGAACGGTCCCGCGATCGATGGCAACGACTACGCCGCGACCGAGGTGCTTTACGAAGGCGGCGAGCTCTCGATGCTTGTCATCGTGCCCGACGAAGGGAGGTATGCCGATGTGGAGGGCCGGCTTGCGAGCGGCCTCGTCGACGAGATCGACGAACGCTCGGTGAGCGGGCCGGCCGAACTTTGGCTACCGCGCTTCGAGAGCGACACGAACTTCGACCTGCGGGACGCGATCGAGTCCGGCCTTGGTGTCGAGGGCATCTTCGGTGTGGCGGGTTTCGACGGGATCGCACCCGGGATCACGCTCGGGTCGGCCGTTCATGCCGCCGACATCGCAGTCGACGAGAACGGGACTGTGGCCGCCGCCGCGACCGCCCTGGGGTTTGAGGAAAGCGGCCCCCCGGAGCCCGACATCGTCGTCCGGGCTGACAAGCCGTTCCTCTACGTCATCCGACATCTGCCAACCGGGGCGGTGTTGTTCGTCGGCCGCGTCCTCGATCCGGCGGCCTGACCCGGTTCGGTCCCTGGCGCTCAGCGGTCCCGACACGGGCACCCATTCGTCGATGCTCGAGGACGAGGGAAGGCCAGCTCACGACTCCATGGCGGCGACTACTTCGGAGCGTTGAGGGTTTGACCGAAGATGCTTGCTGCTCCCCGCTCGGCGTTGTCGCTCTGCATCGGGGGCATGACGTGGGTGTAGATCTCTGTCGTCACGAACGTGCTCGAGTGGTTCAGGCGGTCGCTGACGGCCTTGATGTCGATGCCCTCGTGGAGCGCCAGCGTGGCCCACGTGTGACGCAGGCCGTGCAGTGTGAGCCTCGCTAGCGCCTCTTCGTGGCGGGCCCGGTTGAACTGGCCCTGCTTGCGGAGCAACTCCCGGCTGAAGCGGTCGGGGTCGTAGACGGTGCCGTCGGGCTTGCAGAAGACGGAACCCTCGTCGACGTAGCCCGGCCCGACGAGGCGCTTCTCCTCGTTCTGCTGCGATCGCCACCGAGTACACCTAGCCCACACCTAGCTAGCTGCAGGTTGAGTCTGCGGGCCCGGGGCAGGAGTGTGCCATGGGTAACACAGCATCGGTCCCGTCGGTCCTCGGTCGAGGCGCCCTCGCCGGCCTCGGTGGGACGGTCGTCATGACCGCCTTCCAGAAGCTGGTCGAGATGCCGCTCACCGGCCGGGGCAACTCCTACGCCCCGGCAGCCTTCGCCGAGAAGCTGCTCCCCGTCGATGTCGACGCCGACAGCGACCGGGTCAACGGCGTCGCCCACTTCGCCCTCGGCGCCATGATGGGCGCCGTCCACGGTCTGGTGATCCGCGCCGGGATGCGCGGACAGAAGGCCGTTGCGGTGACCTTCGCTGCGGTTTACACCGGTGATCTGCTGCTCAACACCAAGCTGGGTCTCTACGAGCCGGGGAGCTGGAGCAAGAAGGACTGGGCGGTCGACCTGGTCGACAAGTACGTCCAGGCGGCCGCGACCGGCGCGGTCTTCGAACGGGTCCTCGCCCCGGCGGCGCAGCGATGACCGACGTGGTGCGCCTGTACGCCAAGGTGGTCGGGGCGAGCGTCATCCTCATCGGACTGGTCGGGCTGGTCCTTGGTGACAAGTCCCTGTTCGGCGTCCTGAACATCGACGTCGCCGAGGACGGCATCCACCTGGCGACCGGCGGGCTGCTGCTCTACGCCGGGTTCGCCCGGGACCTGCGGGCCACCCGTGCGATCGTCGGTGGGATCGGGATCGCGTACCTGGTCATCGGTCTGGTCTCGTTCGCCGAGCCCATGCTGTTCGGGCTGGTGCCGTCCGGCTACGAGATCGTGCTCGACAACCTGATCCACCTGACCCTGGGCGTCCTGGGCATCGTCGTCGGATTTTTCGTCAGCGACCGCAGGACCGCTGCCGACCGCTAGGGCGTGTCTCGTCATGGGCCACGGAGCCGCATGATGATGCTGCGCAAGATTGCGCCGTCGCGGAAGATGACTGCGAGCTTGTCGTAGCGGGTGGCCTGGCCGCGCCACTGCTCAAGTTTTTCGTAGGACCGTTCGATGACGTTGCGACCCTTGTACGTCTGGGTGTCGTAGCTGACTTGGGCGGCCGCCGGTCGCCCCGTGACGCAGCCGGTGCTGCTGCTGGTCGGCCCGTTCGGGGATGACCGCTGTGATTCTGCGTTCGCGCAGCAGCGCGCGGTGGCTCCGGCTGGAGTCAGCCTTGTCGGCCAGCAGCGCCTCGGGTCGGGTCCGGGGCGGTCCGGGACCGAGGTGAGCGACCCGCAGGTACTTCAGAAGCACTGGCAGCATCGGACTGTCACCGCCATGACCGGGACCGGCATGGATGACCAGCGGCCAGCCGTTGCTGTCGACCAGGGTGTGGAGCTTGGTCGTCAGCCCGCCACGCGAACGGCCGATCGAGTGGTCAGCGGGCTCGACCGGCTGTCTCTTGTGTTCGACATGCCCCCTGTGTGGCTCGGGAGCTGCGAGGCGACCCCCGCGACAGGTTTAGGCCGAGCTGGTGGACCCGGCAGACCGTTGTCGATCGACAGCTGCCAGTCGACCTTGCCCCTTCGCGTCGGCCTGCACCAGCAGCGCTTCCAAGATCCGGTCTCACGTGCTTTCCTTGCCGAACGGGCTTGGCGCTTCCACAGCGTCGGCCACGGCCCGAACCGCTCGGGGACGTCGCGCCACGGACACCCGTGCGGTACCGAGGGGGTGAGTCCCCTGGAGTGGTGTAGCTCGGGCTCCTGGTCGTGATCTTCGTTCGTGTCGGTCACGTTCGTTGAGGGGGGCGTACGGCTCGAGTCGGTTCACCTACCGGGCTGATGACAGCCTGGACCTGAGCACCGGGGCCGGCAGGGCGGGCGCGGCGGGCGGTCCGGCGGTGACCTGGCGGGCGGCGTACGCCCCGTGGGACGGGACGGTGTCGGACGGTTGCACCAGCTACGGCTACGACGGGTTCGAGCGGCGCACCAGCGCCGTGGTCGGCGCCGTGTCGGTGCGGGTTGCCCGACCGCCTCGACCGCCCGGTACACCTAATGATCTCGCCCGTCGTGATGTCGATCTTGGCCTCGTGCTCGCCGTAGCGGGCGTGGATGTGCGGTGGATGAACGAGTCGGCGCAACCGCTCTCCGGCGCTGCCCAACGGGTTCCGGAGGGTGGTCCTCAGGCTCCCACGGTGGCGGGCGCCCGCCGCAGGTGACCTCGCTCCGGTCGGCGATGTCACCGGCCAGGCGCCGGCTGGACCCGTGACCCTGGCGGTGGCGGTGGCGGCGCGGGCGGAACCCCCGGGCGAGGGAGTGCTGGGCAGAGGGTCGTGAGGCTCAGGCCGAGGTCGTACGGCGCATCTTGCCCATTGCCCACCGGAACACGTTTGCGATGGGCAAGAGCACCATGACGGTGAGGATGCCCTCGCCGGAGTAGAGGTTCTCCACGCCAGGAGTGTTCGGCAACTTCATGTTCTCGGGCCTCAGCAACGCACGTTCACGCTCGAGTCGGGTGGGTGGCACGTTCTCGTCGTCGTCGCTCATCCCCGCTCCTCCCTGTCTGCGGGCTCGGCCTCACCGGCGGGGCTCGACGGTAGCCCGCTCCGCCTCTGCGAGGTCGGCGTGGTTCAGAGCATCCAGCTCGTCGAGGGGACGCAGAGGTGGTGGTGTCGACGGCGGGCAGGCGCGCACGACAGCGGCCACCTTTCCTCTGGCCACCCACCCATCGGGCTCGGAGAACAGGACCTCACGATGGCGCCCGACCGCGCCGATGCTCTCGTGTGGCTTCGCGATCTGAGTCAGCACGAGAGGTTGCAGCGGCGTTGTCCCTCTCGATCCTGCAGTACGTCGTGCGCGCCGTCGGTGAGGATGCAGCGGAGCGGATCCGCCTGGCGGCAGGCGAGGACAGGTCGTTCGTCCAGCTCGGCGAGCGGGGGGCGTGGAGCAACACGGCATGCACCATCGCCATCGGCGAGGCGGCCGCGCTGGCGACCAAGGACGGTGCCATCGGACGACGGGGTGGTGAGATGCTCTTCGCCGTGCATGCCGAGACGGGCGTGGCCGACGCGCTGCGCGCCGAGGGATCGGTGACCGCGGCCCTGGAGCAGGTCGTCGCGTTCTCGGCCCGCATCTCGGCGGGACGGTCGATGACCATCGCAGAGCGCCACGCCGACCACCTGCTCGTCGACGCGCGCTACCTCCCCGGCGCCGAGCCCAACCCGCTGTTCTGCGACTTCGCCGTCGGTTACTGGTCGCAGGTCCCATCACTGTTCGGGGCTCGCGGCTACGCAGTCGAGCTCGAGTGCCAGGGACGGGGGGATGCGCGGTGCCTCACCCGGGTGGCGTGGACGACGCCTGTGCCTGCGGCCGAGAGCGCCCGGGAGGGGACCGAGCGACGGAACCAGATGTTCGTCCGCTTCGAAGAGCTGCAGGCGATGGCGACCGAGCTCGTGACCGCTGAGGACGTGGCCACGGTCCTCGAGCTGGTCGTCGAACGTGCCGGCACCGCTGTCCTGGCGCCTCGGTTCCTGCTGATCGGGAGGCTGACCGACCAGGACACGGTCCGAGTCCACCACCGCGGCTTCGCCGACGATGCCTCGGCCCACCGCGCCGCTGCTCGCATCATGGACGGCGTGGAGCCGCAGCCGTCCACGCTGGTGGTGGACGTCGCCTCGGCCCGCCGCACGTTCGGCAAGATCGCGGCGCTCTACCCTCTCGGCACCTCGGGCTCCGCGACCGACGCCCGACTGATGACCGCGTACGCCGGCCACGCTGCTGCGGCGCTGGAGGCGGCCGCTGCGCTCGAACAGGCGCAGCGGGATCGCGACACCGCCAACGTCCTCCTCACCCTGGCCCGGGACCTGGCCCACGTCGGCACGCCCGCCGAGGTGGCGGGCCGACTCGCGCGTTCGCTCGCATCCGTCGTGGGAGCGAGCAGCGCGGCGGTCTGGTCCTGGCAACCGGAGGAGCAGGGGCTCCGGCTGGAGGCATCGACGTCGGCGGAGGCGACGGCCGCCCTCCCGCCCTTCCTCGGCACCCACGAGGTGGCCGGCCTCGACGACCTGATCGCCGCCCCTCGGCCCGTGCTGGTGGCTGCTGATCGCACGACGGGGCCGCTCCACCTCGCCATGGCGGCTGCAGGGGCACAGGTGGCCGCGGTGATCCCCCTGGTGGCCCGCGGGACCCTGCTCGGGCTCATCGGAGCCGGGTTCGACACACCACTCGGTGACGAGGACCGCACGACGGTGCTCGAGCGGCTGAGCGGCGTGGGGGACCAGGCGGCCACCGCCCTCGACAACGCGCACCTGGTCGACCAGATCCGCGATCAGGCGCTGCACGACGCACTGACCGGTCTCCCCAACCGGTCGCTGGTCGAGGACCGGTTCGGTCAGGCGCTCGAGGCCGCGAAGCGGTCCCCGCACGACATCGCGCTGCTCTTCGTCGACCTCGACCGGTTCAAGAACGTGAACGACACCCTCGGCCACCGCGCCGGCGACGAGATCATCCGCGAGGTCGTGAGGCGCATGCAGGACGTGACCCGCTCCTGCGACACGCTCGGGCGCCTCGGGGGTGACGAGTTCGTCGTCCTCATCTCCGACGCACGCTCCGAGACCGACGTCACGCAGATCGCCCAGCGGCTGATCACGTCCCTCCGTGCACCGTTCTTCCTCGACGGCCAGCAGCTGTTCATCTCGTGCAGCATCGGCGTTGCGATCACGGCGACGTGCGGTGCCCGCTACGAGACGCTCGTGCAGCGGGCCGACGTCGCCATGTACGGGGCGAAGGCTCGGGGCGGCAAACACCTTCACCGTCTCGACCACGGACGGCCTCGGTACCCGCCACGACCTGCTCGAGATCGAGACCGCGCTGCACCTCGCGCTCCGCAACGGGGAGCTCGCCGTCGAGTACCAGCCCCAGGTCGACCTCCGGACGATGCAGATCGTGAGCGTCGAGGCGCTGGTGCGCTGGCACCACCCGACGCGCGGCACCATCGGACCCGACGTCTTCGTCCCCATCGCCGAGCAGTCCGGCCTCATCGTGGGCATCGACCGCTGGGTTCGTCGCACCGCCCTGCGGGCAGGCCAGGACATGGCAGGACATGGGGCTCCCACCGGTGCGGATGGCGCTCAACCTGTCGACCTGGGAGATCCGAAACCCTTCCCTCGCCGATGACCTCGCCGCCGAGATCGGCGACGCCGGCCTCGACCCGGGGCTGGTGGAGATCGAGGTGACCGAACGGGTGGTCATGGCCGAGGAGGAGCTCCCGGCGATCCTGCAGGCCCTGCGTGCCACCGGCGTCCGCCTCGCCATCGACGACTTCGGCACCGGCACCTCCGTCCTCAGCCGCCTGCAACGGTGCCCCGTCGACACCTTGAAGATCGACAAGAGCTTCGTCCGGGAGATCACGTCCCTCTCGGCCAACGCGATCGTGGCCGCCCTCGTGCAGATGGCACGCACCCTCGACCTCGAGATCGTGGCCGAGGGCGTGGAGACAGCCGTCCAGGCCAGAGCCCTCCAGGCGCTTGGCTGCCACCTCGCACAAGGTTTCTACTTCAGCCGTCCCGCATCGGCCGCGAGCATCCAGCAGCTCCTCGCGCGCGGGCTCCCCAGGACCTACCTGTCGGACCGTGCCACCCGCCCGGAGGACCGCGTGCGACACCGACGGCCCACGCGAACCCCGTCGACAACAGGCACCATCGTCAACCACGGCACCGCGCCCTGACCGACCTCGTGAGAGACAGCTGATCGTCCGGCAGCAAGACCGTTGGTGCTGTGGCGCGTCCGGGGGAGCGACCGGTCACGGGTTCAGCGTTCGCCGGAGCCTTGGGACGTCGTCGAACAACGGCATGATGACCCGACTGGCGGACCGACCTCGTGCCGCAGCCCGCCAGCGGTCGCCCTCGGACCTCTATGGTCCCACCGTGGACTTCGAGGTGCGCCGGGACGACCTGCACGAGACGAGGGTGGTCGACCCCCCGCCCGCTGCCTGCGCCGATGGTGAGGCACGACTTGTCGTGCGCCGCTTCGGCTTCAGCGCCAACAACATCACCTACGCCGTCTTCGGCGACATGATGGGCTACTGGACGTTCTTCCCCGCCGCCGACGGCTGGGGCCGGATCCCCGTGTGGGGCTTCGCCGAGGTCGTCGAGGCCAACGACACCGGGCTCGAGGTGGGCGACCTGTTCTACGGCTACCTGCCGATGAGCAACGAGCTGGTGGTCTCGCCCGAACGGGTCACAGCGCATGGCTTCCACGACGGAGCGCCCCACCGAGCCGCCCTCCCTCCGGCCTACAACGGCTACACCCGGTGCGCCACCGACCCCGTCTACAGCGCCGAGACCGAGGCGCTGCAGATGCTCTTCCGCCCGCTGTTCATGACCGACTTCCTGCTCGACGACTGGTTGGCCGACAACGACTTCCACGGTGCCGCGCCGTCTGCCGGAGGCGTGCTCGTGCTCTCGAGCGCCTCGTCGAAGACGGCGTTCGGGCTCGCCCACCTCCTCGCCGCCCGATCCGAACGACCCGAGATCATCGGGCTCACGTCGATCGACAAGATGGCCTTCGTCGAGGGGCTGGATGTCTACGATCGCGTGCTCGGCTACGGCGACACCGACGGCCTGGCCGCCGACGCGCCGACCGTCTACATCGACATGGCCGGAGACACCCGGGTGCGCCGGGACGTGCACGAGCGCGTCAGCGGGCTCGTGGCGAGCGTCTCGGTCGGCGGGACCCATTGGCGGGAGGTCGGGGGCGCCGGTGACCTCCCCGGACCGCAACCCGTGCTGTTCTTCGCTCCCGACCAGATCGTGAGGCGCCGGGCGGACTGGGGCCAGGGCGGGCTCGAGTCCCGCTTCGGGAGCGCATGGTCAGCGTTCGTGCCCGTCGTGGAGGGGTGGATCTCGGTGGTCGAGCGGAACGGCATCGACGGTGTCGAGCAGACCTACCGGGAGGTGCTCGACGGCGAGGCCGACCCCAGCGACGCGTTCGTGTTGGACATCGCCTGAGGACGTTCGCAGGGGCCGCACGGCCGCACGGCCCGCACCGCGCTGGGCCGTGGCCCGACGACGGCGGACGGGGTGGTCTCCCGCCGGTGCGACCACGGCCCGGCCGGGGTGGCCGAAGTGCCGGTGGTCGAGATGTCGCCCTCGGGTCCGACGATCAGAAGGCGTACCCGAAGCGTTCGAGGTCGGCGACGTGGGCAGCTTCCACGAGCGTTCGTGCGGTCGAGGAGTAGTGGCGCCAATACGCGCGATCCCGCTCGGTGACGTTCACCCTGGGCACCCCCAGGTCGAGGCCGACCAGCTCCGACAGGTCGGCCTCGAGTGACTCCATCCGCAGGACCACATCGGCTTCCTCCACGTGCTTCGGGTTGATCCGACGCCGGACCGGACGCGATCCGTCATCCACGTCGAGCGCCTTGCGCAGCCACGGTTCGAAGTCGAGGGTCACCGCGTCGATGATGCGTTCGATGGCCCCGGGCTGGGTGTGGACCCACGAGCCGCGATCCGCCAGCTCCATGACCCAGCGGGTCCTCGTCCGCTGCCACTCGGCCACGTAGTAGTCGAACGGGTTGCGAGTGGTCGTCACGATGCGCAGCCCGTGCGCAGGCGACAACAACCCCGCAGCGACCAGCTGGGAGACGGTGCCGTGCTTCGCATCGACGTCGCCGACGTCGTCCGCACCACGGGGTGGCACGGGTGTGGTCTCCCGGCTTGTGGTGAACGAGGCGATGAGCGCTGTGCTCCCGGTGCCGGGGGCGGCGGTGAGGATGATGCCGGCAGCCCGATCGATCAGTGCCACGAGAGCCAGAGCCTCACCGCTGGTGATCCTCCCACTGGGGGAGTCTCTCAGATGGGCGCCGGGCGCCCGACCGGGCGGGCGGGCGGTGTCGACGTGGCGCCACCGGCCGTGCACTGCTCCCCGGACGGGCCTCCCACCGGGCCGGGCGGCTAACTTGTGACTGTCTTCACGAGGGGGTGTCGTGGGTGCACTCGAGGCCGTCGACGAGCGGTACACCACCTTGTGGGAGCGGGCGCGCTCGGTGCTCGGCGCCGACCCACGGGTGGTGGTGGTCGAGCTCGGGGGATCGGTCGGCACCGGCACCGCAGATCGGTGGAGCGACCTCGACCTGCAGGTCGTCACCGTCCCGGAGCACCACGACGCCTTCCTCGCCGACTGGCCGACGTGGCTGGCGACGATCACCCCCACCGCGTTCGCCCGCACCCCGATCGCACCGTTCATCCTCAACTGCGTCACGACCGGGGGCCTGACCCTCGACATCAGCGTGTGGCCGGGGGAGGTCCCCGCCTTCACGCCGTCGAGCCGGTACGTGGTGGGCGGGCTGTCCAGCCAGCGGTTCGACGAGATCGGGCCCGCCCTCGAGTACGCGGTCGAGGAGCAGCTGCGGGGCCTCGTCGGCCCGTTCACCAGCCTCCTCCAGCGCGACGAGCACCTGCGCCATCTGGCCGGGGTCCCGCACCTCCTCGGCCTGCTCACCACCGTCTTCCTCGCCGAGACCGGGGCGCGACCCCCGGGCAAGCACTGGAACCGGGTCTTCACCGAGGAGCAGCGGGCCGCAGTGGGCGCCCTGCCGCCGGTGTCGGCGACCCGTGAGGGCATCACCGCCTTCGGCCTCGGGCTGGCCGAGCTCCTGGTGCGCCGGGCCCGCCCGCTCTACCCCGGGTTTGGCTTGACGTGGCCAGCCGAGCTCGCCGCCGTCGCTGCTCGGCACATCAGCGACGAGCTCGGGCTCGACGTCACCGGCTGGCTCCACTGACCAGGCCGCCGGCGTCGGCGGGGGGGTGCCTGCCCCGGTCGGGCCCACACGGAGCTCACAACCGGTGCAGACGGCCCCCGCAGGGGCGGGCGGTGGACTGGTTGGCCTCACGAACGGTCGAGCACGGCTGGGCGGGGGAGGAGCGGCCCAGGTGTGGTGGGCCAGCGGGGATCGGCGGTGAGGACCTCGAGGCCCGTCTCGGTGCTGGTGACGACGGTGTCCTCCACCTTGGCCGCCGGGAGTGAAGGGTTCCAGGCGAGGGCGTTGCGCTCGGCCAGGACCTCAGTGCCGCCGGGGAGGGCGAGGACGTCGCGAGACAGGTAGCCGCACGGCCCGCCCTGGTGGTGCTCCTGCTCTGCACCGGGGTGGCCGGTGTCGGCGTACGCTGCAGCGACGGCGGCGTAGACGGTGCCGAGGTCGGCGCCCGGGACCGACGCCCGGAGGGCCGCCGCCTCCACGGCGAGCGTCGCCGCCTGGCGATCGAGCTCCTCGGCCGAGAGCGCCCGGAAGGCGACGAAGCGGGTGAGGTTGGCGTAGAGCCCCGAGCGCCTCCCGCAGATCACGAGCATGGCGAGGCGGCCCAGCGGCTCGGCGGCCGCAGTGGGGTGGCGGTGCAGCGGCAGGCGCCGCTCGTCGCCGACGAGGGTGAGCGCTGGGTGGATGCCGCGATCCCACATGGCCCGGGCGGCGGCACCGGCCAGCTGGTGGCCCGACCATCCCGGCTCCGCCTCGAGGAGCACGTCGGTGGCGGCGTCGGCAGCGTCGCGCCCGAGGGTGCGGTAGCGGGCCACCTCTCCGGAGCTGAGCGACCATCGCGCCGAGGCGAGCGCTCGGGGCAGCGCCACCTCCCCGTCCGCCGGCCGGTCGGAGGCCACCGGGGCACCCCCGGCCCGCTCGGTGACGAAGGCGTCCGGTGCCGAGGGGTCGTTCCACGGCGCCGCCCACAGCGACAACCCGGCCGGGACCTCCTCCTCCGCCAGCCTCGCGGCCTCGATCTCGTCGGTGAGCACCCAGGCGCCGGCCGCCGTCACCAGGACCTCGGCCACCCCGACCTCGGCCGTCAGCAGCACGGCACTCGACCCACCTGCGGTGGCCCAGGCGAACCAGTCGACACCCCGCAGGCGGACGGCACCGAGCCCGGTCCCCTCGCAGGCGGCTCGGACGGCCGCCAGCTTGGTCGCCACCTCCTCGCACCTCGTCGGTCCCGTCCCCTCGGGCACGGTGATCCTCCCTCGTCTGGTCGCACGCTGCACGCACGTGGCGCCGTCGAGCCTTGCACGGCGGGCCGAGTCGGATGCGGGGGGAGCAACCGAGCGCGACGGTCCTTTCTGGCGTATCATGTGGGACCGCAAAGCGGGCCAGGTACCTCGCGGGTGGCGGGCGACACCTGCGGCCCGTCCCCACCATCGCTCCTGGAGACCTCAGATCCGGGCCGCACAGGAGGTTCAGTGAGCAACGCACGCACCGACGACGCCGACGCCGACATCGTCCGCATGTACCTCAACGACATCGGGCGTCACGCCCTGCTGACGAAGGCCGACGAGGCCGTTCTCGGCGAGGCCGTCCAGGAGGCTGCGGCGGCGCGGGCCCGGCTCGCCGACACCGCCCTCACGCTCACCACCTCGGAGCGCAACGCCCTGCGCAGGACGGTCCGGGCCGGCGAGCGGGCCACCACCCGCTTCGTCGAGGCCAACCTCCGCCTGGTCGTGTCGATCGCGAAGAAGTACCAGCGCTCCGAGCTGCCCCTGCTGGACCTCATCCAGGAGGGCAACCTCGGGCTCATCCACGCCGTCGAGAAGTTCGACTGGCGCAAGGGCTTCAAGTTCTCGACCTACGCCACCTGGTGGATCCGCCAGGCCATCACCCGCGGCATCGCCAACTCGGCCAAGACCATCCGCATGCCCGTCCACGCCGAGGACACGCTGCGCGCCTACGACAAGACCCGCAGCATGCTCGAGACGACCCTCCGTCGCCGTCCGACGATCGAGGAGATCGCCGCCGAGATGGGCGTCACCCTCGACCAGCTGAACGTCGTCATCACCGCCGGGCGGGTGTCGGCCTCCCTCGACGACACGCTCGGGGACGACGGGAGCGCCACCATCGGTGACGTCGCAGCCATCGCCGCCGACGACCCGGCGGCCGAGGCCGTCCGGGTCACGACCTCGGCCGAGGTGCACCGTGGCCTGTCGAGCCTCAACGAGCGCGAGCTGCGCATCCTGACGCTGCGCTTCGGCCTCGACGGCAGCCACCCCAAGTCGCTCGAGGAGGTGGGTGAGGAGTTCGACCTCACCCGTGAGCGGATCCGCCAGATCGAGTCGCGTGCGCTCAGCAAGCTCCGCCACCCGACCAGCGCGAGCATCCTCGGCGCTCTCGCCTCGTGATCCCGCCGCTCGGCCTCAGCGGTCGAGCAGCACCTTGAGCACCTCGGCGGGCTGACCGACCCGCACCCGGAAGCTTCCGTCGCGCGCAAAGGGCGGCGTCATGAGTGCGAGCACGGTCAGCCCGACGACGACGTGGGTGACGCCCCGTGCCGCGCCCGTCCGGCCGATCTCGCCGGTGGTGCGCTGGCGAGCTGCCAGCCAGACGACCCCCAGGACCGCGTTCAGCGTCCCATAGGCGATCCAGCGGCCCCAGTCGTGTCCGAGCAGGGCGAGGAGCAGTGGGGCGACCGACGAGCCGGCCCACAGCCCTGTGAGGAGCAGAGGGCGGCCGTCGGGCACGAGCCGCCGGCCGACGAGTGCGGCCGCAGCGACGGTCGGCACGCATGCCAGCAGCGAGATGAGGTGGCGGCCGTGGCCCCGCTTGCGCACCACGTCGGCGGTGTAGCGCACGTTGTCGGCGATCGTCCGCGTGTGGTTGAGGATCGCCCACCTGCTCTTCTCCTCTCCAGGTCCGAGCTCGACGACGCTGCGCACGACGGCCGACCGCGCCGCCACGTCCCCCCTCGGCAGCGTCGGTTCCGCTGCGACCCAGGCCAAGGCGAGGAGCGGGACCACGAGGACCACCGCTGCCTCGGCCGCCACCCGTCGCAACGGGGCGGGCCCTGCTCGCACGACGACGGCGGCCAGGAGCAGCGGCAGGGCGAGCAGGACGAAGCCCTCGTGCACGAGCACCCCGACGGCGGCCAGCGCGCCGACCGCCGGGAGCCGCCACGAGCCGCCGTCGCGGAGCAGCACCACCAGCCCGGTGACGGTCACGAGGAGCACGAGGCCGTCGAATGCGACGAGCTCGAAGGCGAACGATCGCAACGAGGCGGGTGAGCCCACGACGAGCATGCCGAGCAGGAGGGTGGTCCAGCTCGGCCACCACCGGGAGCCCGCGGTTGCCAGGCGCACGAGGAGGCCGAGGACGGCCAGCAGCACGAGGACCGAGACCCACGACACGAGTCGCACGGTGACGCGCTCGAAGCCGAGCGCCTGCACGACCGTGGCCGGCAGGGCCCTCGACCGGTAGCCGCGCTGCACGCTCAGGGCCCAGAACGACATGAGGAAGTCACTCGGGGCGGCCGGCACGACCAGGGCCATCGACAGCAGGCCTGCGGCCGCCAGCCAGAACCGCACGGCAAAGGTGGGGAGCACCCCCGAGTGCGGGTGCGCCTCCCGGCCGCTGCTGACGGGCGACGGATCGGGCGTCGGACCGGGCGTCGGCTCCTCGTCGGACGCAGGTGCTGGCCGCAGGTCGGTCACCGGGGCAGGCTGCCACCCGCAGGGCCGGGAGACGCCGACGGGCGCGACGACCGGCCGGGAGCTGCGTCGTGGGGAGCCGGCGCAGGCGATCGGCCGGCCGGGGGATGCCACGGGATTCGCGGCCTTTACCCGGCGCGAGTCGTCGTGGCGTGCGAGGCTGCTCGTGCGAGGGGTCGACGGGTCGAGGAGGTCGAGCATGGGGGTCGAGGCAGCCGAGGACGCCGAACGGCGCGCGCACGAGCGGGTGGGCACCCGGTTCGGCGTCCACTGCCGCCGGATCGGTCGCAGCGGCGTCGACCAGGACGTCGAGGTCGTCGACCTCTCGATGGGCGGAATGCGCATCACCGGGAGCGGCGAGCTCAGGACCGGGGACGTGGTCGAGCTCACCATCTCCGAGGCAGGACCGTCCTTGACGCTGACCGGCCTCGTGGTCGGCAACAGCGCTGCGGCCACCGGTCCCTCCAGCCACATCGCCTTCACGCGTCTGGCCCCGTCGACCCTCGAGCACATCGGGCACCTCGTCGACCGGAGGGGCGGATAGCACCGAGAACCCGGCGGCGCTGCCTGGTTGGCGGACTTCCCCGACGATCCCGCCCTGAGCTGAGTCTCGGCGGGCGGGTCAGCCCTCGACGCTCTGCCCCGCCCGCTCCCTGCGCTCGAGACTCTGGCCGGCGAGCTCCTCGAGCTCGTCGTCGGGAGCCTCCTCGACGGCGATCACCCGGTCATCGGTGCCGGGCAAGGCTCGCAGGAGCTCGTCGAGCTTGCGCTGCATGGAGAGCTGCTGGCGGGTGGAGGAGTGCTGGATGACGAACACCATCAGGAGGGTCACACAGGAGCTGGCGGAGTAGAGGACGGTCTGCCACCAGCTGTCGAACCCGGTGACGAAGCCCACTCCGCTCCACGCCAGCACCGCAGCCCCTGCGACCAGACCCGCAGCGGCGTGAGACGTGGCCTCGTCGACGCGGTGGAGCACCCGGCTGCTCCAGTGCCGCTCCTGCCACGCATCGCTGTGCTGCACCACCGGTCCCGCGGCCCTGCCGGTGCCCGCGAAGCGGACCCGGCAGCGTGCGGCGAAGCTCATCGGCCGCTCGTGTGCGTGCTCGGCATCGTCCTGGGTCGCCACCGGCCCGTCGTACCCACCCAGGTGCAGCGGCAAGAACCGGCCCAGCACTGGTCGGGTGGTGCAGGAGGACGAACATCGGCCACGGTGCCATGATCGGGGTCACACGAGCACAGGGGAGACCGATGCCTGCAAACCCGTTGAACGTCGACGACTTCGGGGGCGAGCTGTTCAACCTCGGCATGTCCGAGGGCGCCCGCCCGCTGCTGGAGGCGGTCAAGACCTTCATCAGCCAGGAGGTCCAGCCCATGAGCGTGGAGTTCTTCGCGCTGGGCGCCGGTCGGGAGGACCGCTGGAGCTACGCCCCCGGACAGCTCGAGCTGCTCGAGGGGGTGAAGGACAAGGCCAAGGCCAACGGCCTCTGGAACTTCTTCCTGCCCAACGCCGAGACCGGCCAGGGCCTCAGCAACCTCGACTACGCCTACATCGCGGCCGAGCTCGGCAAGAACCCCCTCGCCTCGGAGTGCCTCAACTGCGCCGCGCCCGACACGGGCAACATGGAGGTGCTCGAGCGGGTGGGCACACCGGAGCAGAAGCAGCGGTGGCTCGAGCCGCTCCTGAACGGTGAGATCCGGTCTGCCTTCGCCATGACCGAGCCTGACATGGCCTCCTCCGACGCACGCAACATCTCGACCGTCGCCGTGCTCGACGGCGAGGAGTGGGTGATCAACGGCGAGAAGTACTACATCTCGGGAGCCGGCGACCCTCGCTGCAAGATCATGATCGTCATGGTCAAGACGAACCCCGACGCCTCGGCCCACCTCCAGCAGTCGCAGATCCTCGTGCCCCTCCCGCACCCGGGGGTCGAGGTGCTCGGCCCCATGCACGTCTTCGGCAAGGACGACGCGCCCCACGGCCACATGCACCTGCGCTTCACCGACGTCCGCGTCCCCAAGGACAACATCCTCCTCGGCGAAGGTCGCGGCTTCGAGATCTCCCAGCTCCGCCTCGGCCCCGGGCGCATCCACCACTGCATGCGCTCGATCGGCGCTGCCGAGAAGGCGCTCCAGCTCATGGTCGAGCGGGGCCTCAGCCGTGACGCCTTCGGCAAGCCGCTCGTGAGCCTCGGCGGCAACACGGAGATCATCTCCCGGGCGCGCATCGAGATCGAGGCCATGCGGCTCATGGTGCTGAAGGCGGCCAAGGCAATGGACCTGATGGGAAACGCCGAGGCCCGGGTCTGGGTCAGCGCCGTCAAGGCCATGGTGCCCGAACGGGTGTGCCAGATCATCGACCAGGCCATCCAGATGCACGGCGCCACCGGCGTCTCGGCATGGACGCCGCTGGCCGACATGTACACCTCGCAGCGCACGCTGCGCCTCGCCGACGGACCTGACGAGGTCCACCACATGGTGGTCGGCCGGGCCGAGATCGCCCGCTACCAGCCGCAAGCACCTCGCTGAACCGCACGGGGGTGCCCGTCGACCTCTGACGGGCACCCTCGACGGCTGCGAGGTCCAGCGGCCGGGGCGGGCGCCCGAGCTCGACGTGGACCGTCGGGCCGAGGGGCTTCGAGTGACCTGCCCACGAGGATCAACGGTCGAGACGGCGCCTGAGCTCGACGTGGACCGCCGGGCCCACGATGGCTTCGATCTCGTCACCCATGGCGTCGATCACCGGACGGTCGCCGACGTGGGCGTCGGGCTCCTCCGTGCAGCACCACGCCATCGTCTCGCCGATCTCGCCCCAGTCCCGCCTCGTCCAGGCGCGGACGGTGGCCACCTCGCCCCCGTCGCCACGGGGCTCCCAGTCGACCTTGACCGGGAGCTGCCAGCACACCGAGGGCTTCCAGTCGACGGGGGACTCCTCGGCCTCGAGCGCACCGAGGTGCAGGGCGCAGCCGCTGCCGCCCACGAAACCGGGGCGGTTGAGGAAGATGCAGGCGCCGTCGACGAGCCTCGTGTTCGTCCTGGTGTCGTCGCTGAAGATGCCGCCCGAAGCAGCCTCGGCGTGGTGCTGGAACAGCGTGGGGTCGAGCCAGGCGGTGCGCGCCGCGATCGTCGGGCCGTCGTCGCCGTCGAGGGCGGCGCCGACGGAGCAGCAGCCCTGCCCGAGGTGCTCGGCCCGCTCGGGCAGGATGCCCTGGCACCCCCGCCCGAAGATGCACGTCCAGCGCGACGTCAAGAAGGCGGTCTCGAAGCGCCACGTCGTGTCGCCGTCGTCGATCACCTCCACCGCAGTCGGTTCGCCTGATCGCACGGGCCGAGGCTACGGGCGCCCCCGTCGCCGGCCTGATCCCGGCGACCCGCGAGCGGCGTCCGGTCGGGGGGAGGTGGCTTCGATCGCCCGAGTGCACCGGAGGACAGGAGCGACGACGGCGTCGCGTGGCAGGGTCGTCCCCGTGAGCCCGCCGCTGCAGCTGCGCTTCCTGCTGTCGGCGGCTGCCCTCGACCAGCTGCCCGAGAGCGAGGCCGAGGTGGCTGTCGTCGGCCGATCCAACGTCGGGAAGTCGTCCCTCGTCAACGCCCTCGGCCACCAGCGGGCCCTGGCCCGGGTGTCGAAGACGCCAGGCCGCACGCGGTTGCTCAACTGCTTCGCCGTCGAGGGCGGCGGCACGCTCGTCGATTGCCCCGGCTACGGCTACGCCTCCGCTTCGGCCGACGTGCGGCAGTCGTGGCAGAAGATGGCCGAGCGGTACCTGCTCGAGCGCGAGGAGCTCGTGCGGGTGCTCGTCCTCGTCGATGGCGAGATCGGCCCGACCCGACTGGACCTCCAGATGCTCGAGTGGCTCCGCGCCAACGACCTGGACCTGGCGGTGGTGGCGACCAAGAACGACAAGGTGCGGTCGTCGCAGCGGGTGAAGCGCAAGCGGGAGCTGGCTGCCGGCTGCGGGCTGCCGGGTCCTGCGATCACCTGGGTGAGCTCGGCCAAGGGCACCGGCATCGACCAGCTGCGGACGGCGCTGCTGCATTGGCTCCAGCCGCAGGACCCGTGAGCGCCAGGACGACGGCGGCCGTCGTGGGCGGTGGGCCCGCGGGGCTCATGGCCGCCGAGGTGCTGGCCGGGTCGGGAGTGGAGGTGACCGTCTACGAGCGCATGCCCTCCGTCGGGCGCAAGCTGCAGCTGGCGGGCAGGGGCGGGTTGAACCTCACCCACGGAGAGGCGCCCGACGCGCTCCTCGACCGCTACGGGGCGGCCCGGCCCCGCCTGGCGCCGGCCATCGAGGCGTTCGGACAGGACGACCTGCGCAGCTGGTGCGCCGGCCTCGGACAGGAGACGTTCGTGGGCACGAGCGGCCGGGTGTTCCCCACCGCCCTGCGGGCAACAGGCCTGTTGCGGGCGTGGCTCGGACGACTCGAGGGCTCCGGTGTCCGCTTCGCCCTCCGCGCCACGTGGCTGGGGTGGGATGATGGAGGCGACCTCCGGTTCCGATTGGCGGGATGCGGCGACGAGCGGTCCGTCGCCGTCGATGCCACCGTCCTCGCGCTGGGTGGCGCCAGCTGGCCCCGGGTCGGTTCGGACGGCGCATGGGTCCCGGTGGTGCGGGCGGCGGGCGTCGAGGTCAACCCCCTCCGGCCCGCCAACTGCGGGTTCGTGGCGGCGTGGTCCGAGGTCTTCAGGAACCGCTTCGCCGGGACACCGCTCAAGAACGTCGCCCTCTCCGCCGCCGGATTGACCGTGCGGGGTGAGGCCGTGATCACCGATGCCGGGATCGAGGGCGGCGCCGTCTACGCCCTGTCGGCGCCGCTGCGCGACGCCCTCGATCGAGGGGGTGAGGTGACGCTCGCGGTCGACCTGCAGCCCGACCTCGACGCCGAGCGGCTGGCGGCTCGGCTGGCGCGGGCGCGCACGTCCGACACGCTCTCGACGGTGCTGCGCCGGGCGGGTCTGCCGCCGGTGGCAGGCGGGCTCCTCCGAGAGGCGACCGGCAACCGGCCGCCGACCGACCCCGCCGCGCTCGTCGAGCTGCTCAAGGCCATGCCCCTCCGCCTTCTGGCCGCCCAGCCGCTGGCGCGCGCCATCTCCACGGCGGGTGGCATCGCCCTGCCCGAGGTGGACGACAGCTTCATGTTGCGGGCCCGGCCTGGCACCTTCGTCGCCGGGGAGATGCTGGACTGGGAGGCGCCCACCGGGGGCTACCTCTTGCAGGCGGCGTTCAGCACCGGGGTGGCGGCGGCCCAGGGGGCCTGTCGCTGGCTGGCGGGCGGTCGCGGCACCGCCTGAGCGTCAGGGGACGACCTCGAAGGTCACCTTCCGGGTCGCGACATCGGCGGCCATCACCCGCAGGCGCACGTCCGAGCCCAGCGGCGGCGTCGCCCCGCCCACGTCGGTGACGATGGCCGGTGCGCGCACCTGCACCTGCGCACCCTTGTCGTGGACCTTGACCACGACGCCCTCCACCACGGTGCCGACGCAGCCGGCGAGGGTGGCCGCCTCCACGAGGTCTCTCGCCAGAGCGTCCGCCGCGCCCTCCTTGCGTCCCGCCGCCGACATGGCGGCGGGCAGCGACGGCAGCGCCTCGCGAGCCCAGCCGGGCACCTCCGTCCCGGCGCACAGCGCGAGCACGACCTCGTTGGCGAAACGGTCGACGAGTCGTCGCAGCGGCGCTGTCACGTGGGCGTACGGCGAGGCGACGGCGGCGTGGCGGCCGTCATCACCGACGGGGGTCGCTCCGCCGTCGAAGGCGAGGTAGCCGGCACCGCGGAAGAGCCGGACCGCCTGCACGAGGAAGGCGACGGCGCCGGGGGCGGCGGGGTCGAGGGCCCGGATGACCTCGCCGTAGCTGCTCCCCTCCGGCCAGGGGACGCCGAGGGCCACGGCGTGACCTCGGAGCACGTCGATGGCCTCGTCCGGTGCGGGTGGGAGCGTGCGCAGCACCCCCACGCCGCCATCGAGCATGAGCCGGGCGGCGCACATCCCGGTCAGGAGGGAGAGCTGCGAGCTCCAACCCTCGGCCCCGAGAGGCGCCCGGTACCGGAGCTCGTAGCGGCCGCCGATCTCGACGACCTGCTGCTCGGGGATGGGCAGCGACACACCGCCCCGGGTGACCTCCTGCGCCTCACGCAGCAGGCCGACCTCCCGAAGCAGGAGGAGCGGCTCGTCGGCGTTGCCGCCGTCGACCGCCCGCTGCACCTCCTCGTAGGAGAGCTTGGCCCGGGACCGCACCGTCGCCCGACGCACCAGGACGTCGGTGGCCTCGCCCTCGGCGTCGAGTGCGACCTCCCACACGAGCGCCTGCCGGTCGCCGTCGGGGAGGAGCGAGACGGCCCCCTCGCTGAGCACGGGCGGGTGGAGGGGTGCCTTGTGGTCGGGGAGGTAGACGGTGACGCCGCGCCGCCTCGCCTCTGCGTCGACGGCGCCGCCCGGCGCCACGAAGGCGCCGACGTCGGCGATGGCGTAGCGGACGAGGTAGCCGCGCCCCCGCCGCTCGACGGCGAAGGCCTGATCGAGGTCGGTGCTGGCCGGCGGGTCGACGGTGAGGAACGCAACATCGCGCAGGTCGACGGCAGGTGCCACGCTCGGCCCACGGCGTGCTGCCGCCTCGGCCTCGGCCAGCACGTCGGGCGGGAAGGCGTCGGGGAGCTCGAGCTCGGCCCTGATGGCGTCGAACCCGGCCCCCAGGTCGACGGTGGGATCGAGGCGCAGGGGCAGGGAGGGCACGGAGGGCATCCTGGCCGACCGAGTGGCTGCGGGTGTCCCCGGGCCCGGTGGCCCTGCCCGTCGCCGTGTGGCACCAGGGCCCCACCGTCGGCGTGGGCACGGTGGCGCGACCGAGGGCGGGCCGGGCGATGCGCCCGACCCGCCCACCGACCCCCCGGGGCTTATGCGCCTAGCGGATCTCGGCGAACACCTCGACCACGTAGACCTTGCCTCCAGCGCTGGCGGTGCCGACGCCCATGTGGGTGAAGCGGCGGTCGACCAGGTTGTTGTAGTGGGAGGGGCTGGCCACCAGCGCGTCGTGGAGGCGCAGGGACCAGTCGCCGGTCTCGCTGCCGCTGGCCAGGTTCTCGCCGATGGTCGTCCAGTTCACGGAGTCGAGGCCGTCGGACAGGCTGGAGTGCTCCAGCGTCCCCCTGTTGGCCAGGGTGGCAGCCCACCACTGGGCCTTGGCGTCGAGGGTGGCGTTGGAGGCGAGGGCGGGCACGCCGACCGAGGCACGCACCTGGTTCGTCCTCGTGAGGAAGCTCTGGGCGTTGGAGCCCAGGCAACCCGAGAGCAGCATGGCCACGAGGGCGAGGCCGAGGACGGCCTTGACGGGGCGGGTGGTCGCCAGGGTGCGGACGCTCGAGGTCATGCACCTTCAACGGCGTGACCCGGACGCACCTTGAGCGTCGGTGGCGCCGCGCAGCGTGCTGATGGGCAGCGCTGCACGAGGGCCATCCCGTTCGGCTCCGGGTGCGCGCTACGGTCCGCTGCGAGGGGGGAGGTGGCGGTCGGCGGCCGAGCCATCCCCCGCCGACCGACACCGGAGGGGGACTGCGATGGCGACCAACGCCGAGAACGCGTTCGAGACGCTCAAGACGACCGAGGGGACCGATGAGGGGGCGGGTGAATGGTTCGAGGTGACCCAGCAGCTCATCGACGACTTCGCCGACCTCACCATCGACCACCAGTGGATCCACGTCGACCCGGAGCGGGCCAAGGAGCAGTCGCCCTTCGCCACGACGATCGCCCACGGCTTCTTGACCCTGTCGATGCTCACCCACCTGGCCGGATCGGTCCCCTCCTCGGGCGGCGGGCGCCTGGACGGGATCGTCATGGGCATGAACTACGGCTTCGACAAGGTCCGCTTCGTGAGCCCGGTCAAGGTCGGGTCGAAGATCCGGGCCGCCAGCACGGTCAAGTCCGTGGAGCTCAAGGGTGCGAGCATCCAGGTGACGAAGACGTACACGATCGAGGTCGACGGCGAGACCAAGCCCGCCGTCGTGGCCGACTGGGTCACCCGGCTGTTCTTCAGCTGATCGGCCGGAGCCCTCGAACGGCTAGAACCCTCCCTCACGTCGACGATGGTCGTCGGCGGGGGAGGACGTCATGGCCGACAGCACCTACAAGGTCACCGAGGTCGTCGGGACCTCGACCGACAGCATCCACCAGGCGGTCCGCAACGGGGTGGCCAAGACAGCCGAGACCGTCCGCAACCTCGACTGGTTCGAGGTCACCAACATCCGGGGCCACCTCCAGGACGGCCAGGTGGGCCACTTCCAGGTCACGATGAAGATCGGCTTCCGCCTCGACGACGCCTGAACCCGGCACCGGCGGGACCCGCGGCGCCGGGCGACGGCACCAGGGCGGCTACACCCACTTCCCGGGGTTGAGGATGCCCTGGGGGTCGAGGGCCGCCTTGATGGAACGGGTCACGTCCATCACGTCGGGGCCGAGCTGTCGGAGCAGGTGGCCGACCTTGAGCGTGCCGATGCCGTGCTCCCCGGTGACGGTGCCGCCGAGCGCCAGCGCTGCGTCCATCACCTCGGAGAACGCACGCTCCGCCCTGGCGACGGCGTCGGGGTCAGCGGCGTCGAAGGTGACCAGCGGGTGGAAGTTGCCGTCACCGGCATGTCCGATCACCGGGATCGACGTCGAGGTGCGCTCAGCGACCGACTCTACGGCGGCGACCAGGGCGGGGATCTGGGGGATGGGCACGCCGACGTCCTCGATGAGGACGGTGCCGAGGCGCTCCACGCAGGGGATGGCCATGCGCCGGGCCCCCATGAGCAGCTCACCCTCCTCGAGGTCGTCGGTCACGGCCACGTAGGCGGCGCCTGCGCCGTCGCACGCCGTGGCGATCCGCCCGGCCTCGTCGCCACCGGCGTCGCTCTGGGCGAGCAGCAGCGCCCCGATGCCGGGGTCGAGGCCCATCGGCCGCACCCGCTCGACGGCCTCCACCGCAGCCCGGTCCATGAGCTCGAGGGCGGCGGGACGGATGGAGGCGACGACGGCGGTGACGGCTCGACCAGCGTCGACGACGTCGCCGAAGGTGGCAACCACGGTCGAGGCCGGCGGAGGAGGGGGCCGGAGCCGCAGGGTGGCCTCGGTGATGATCCCGAGGGTGCCTTCCGACCCGACGAACAGGCGCTTGAGGTCGTAGCCGGCGACGTCCTTGACCGTGCGGCCCCCGAGGCGCACCACCCGCCCGTCGGCGAGGACGACCTCGATGCCGAGCACGTAGTCGGTGGTGACGCCGTACTTCACGCAGCAGAGCCCGCCTGCGTTGGTGGCCAGGTTCCCGCCGATCGAGCAGATCTCGAACGACGAGGGGTCCGGGGGGTACCACAGGCCGTGGGCCCGGGCCGCCGCCTTGACCTCGGCGTTGAGGAGTCCGGGCTGGACGGTCGCCACCATGGCGGCGGCGTCGACGCTGACGGCCCGCATTCGCTCGGTCGAGAGGGTGATGCAGCCTTCGAGCGCCGAGGATCCACCCGAGAGCCCGGTCCCGGCGCCACGGGGGACGACGGGGACCCCGAACCGGCTGGCGAGGCGGAGCGTGGTCGAGACGTCGCTGGTGGAGCTGGCTCGCACGAGCACCACCGGGCGACCGGGGCGCACGGTCATGGCCCGGTCGAAGCGGTAGCCGTCGATCACATCAGGGTCGACCACGACGGCGCCGTCGGGCAGCTCGGCGGCGAGCGCGGCCGTGACGTCACCGGCCACGGTCGTCGCCTCCCGTCAACCGGGATGCGGCCCGGCCCACCGGAGGATCACCATGCACAGTGTGGGCGTGCCCACAGAGGGGAAGGTAGGCGGCCGACAGAGGGAGGTCCATCGTGGACACTGGAATCATCATCGCGATCATCGTCGTGGTCGTCATCGTGGCCGTCATCGCAGCAGCCGCAGCCAAGAAGGGCAAGGAGCGCAAGCTCGACCAGCGTCGAGAGGAAGCCGGGGAGCACCGTGACGAGGCGCGCGTCCGCCAGCTCCAGGCCGACGAAAAGGCCGCCGAGGCCGAGGCGAGGGCAGCGCGTGCCCGGCAGGAGGCGGCCGCCGCCGAGCAGCAGGCCATGGAGGCAGAGCGGACGAGGGGCGAGGCGGCCCACTTCGAGCAGCGGGCCGACGAGCTCGACCCCGACGTCGACCCGAGCGGACGCGGCGCTGCCAGCCCCTCGGACGAGCGGGGCGCCTGAGTCGGGGGCTGCGAGGCACGGTTGGTCGCCGGCGAGCCGTGCGGCTAGACCCACCCCTCAGGCATCCGCGACGAGGGGACCACCGATGGCGAGCGCCGACCTGTTCTCGATCGAAGGCAAGACCGCCCTGGTGACCGGGGGCAGCCGCGGCATCGGCCTCATGATCGCCCGCGGGATGGTCGAGGCGGGGGCCAAGGTCTACATCTCGTCGCGCAAGGCCGAGGTGTGCGAGCAGGTGGCTGCGGAGCTCTCCCGGGTCGGCACCTGCATCCCCCTCCCCGCCGACCTCTCGACCGAGGCGGAGTGCCGTCGTCTGGCCGACGAGGTGGCGGCCAGAGAGCCCGGCCTCCACATCCTCGTGAACAACGCCGGCGCCACCTGGGGTGCGCCGATGGCGGAGTTCGACGACGCCGCCTGGGACCGGGTGCTCGACCTGAACGTCAAGGGCGTCTTCCACCTCACTCGGTTCCTCGTGCCCCAGCTCGCCGCCGTCGCCAGCCATGATGACCCCTCCCGAGTGATCAACATCGGCTCGATCGACGGGATCCAGGTCCCGAGCCTGGAGACGTACTCGTACTCTGCGTCCAAGGCGGCCGTCCACCAGATGACCAGGGTGCTGGCCGGCCACCTGGCGCACCAGCACATCACGGTGAACGCCATCGCCCCCGGCCCCTTCGAGTCGAAGATGATGAAGGCCACGCTCGAGTCCTTCGGGGACCAGATCGCAGCATCGGCGCCGCTGCAGCGCATCGGGAGGCCCGACGACATGGCCGGCACCGCCATCTTCCTCGCCTCCCGAGCCGGTTCCTACCTCACCGGCACGGTCATCCCCGTCGACGGGGGCATCGCCACCACGAAGTAGCTGCACCTCCTCGCTCGGAGGCGGTGTCAGAGGCTCGCCTCCGCACCTCCTCGCTCGGAGGCGGTGTCAGAGGCTCGCCATCCAGCGCTCCGCCTGCGCGACGCGCCGTTCGAGCTGGTCCACCGTGGCGTCGGCGATGCGCTCGACCGAGACCAGGCGGTTCAGCCGACCGTTGACCTCTCGGTGCGAGAGCCCGGTGCACCGCGCCAGCTCCTTGGCCAGGTCGGCGTTGGCACTGCGGAGCTCGACCTTCACCTCGGCGAGGGGTCGGCCCGTCAGCTGGGCGGCAGGCCGGGCCACGTCATGCCTGGTACCCGGCGCGGGGAGCGAAGGCAGCTCGAAGGCGACGTCCTCGTCGGCCCCTGCGGACGCATGCGCGTCGAGCGCGTCGAGCACATCGAGCTCGTGGTCGTCGTCGAAGGCGGAACCGGCCTCCGCCCCCTCGACGACTCGGGCCGACAGGACCTCGAACAGCGAGAGCTGCGCCTGGTCCTCCTCCGGGAGGGCGTCGAGCGCGACGGCGTCGTCCTCCTCTCGCGCCTCACCGTCCTCCCACCGTCTGCGCAGGCTGTGTCGACGCTGCTCGGCGATGGTCGCAGCCCAGCGCCTGAGGCGGTGGTCGTCGGGGAGGAACAGCCAGGCCCGCTCTTCTCGTGCCCGGCCTCCCGTGTGGCGGACGAAGCGGCCGACGGCCTGGCGGAAGAACAGCTCGGTGGTGGTCGTGGTTGCGAACACGCCGAGGCGGAGTCGGGGGATGTCGACCCCTTCGGACACCATGCGCACGGCCACGATCCATGGTGCGGTCCCCTCGGCGAAGCGGGCGATGCGCTGCGAGGCGGTCGGGTCGTCGGAGGTGGCGACGGCCGCGGTGACACGATGGCGCTGGTGCAGCAGGTGGGCGATGCCCCGGGCATGGTCCTGGTCGGAGGCGATCACGAGGCCGGCGGCGTCGGGCTGGTCGACCCTGAGCTCCATGAGCCGGTCGTTGGCGTGGGCCAGCACCGTCGGCAGCCACTCGCCATCGAGGCTGAGCGCAGTGCGCAACCGCTGCGAGGATCCCTGCTGGTCGAGCGGGTCACCGAAGCCGGCGGCGTTGCGGGTCCCGTCGGGCGCCATCCACTCCATGAAGCCGTCGATGGCGGGGAAGTACACGGGTCTCACCACCCGGCGGTCGGCGAGGGCCGCCGTGTAGCCGTACTCGAAGTCCGCCGTCGCCTCGTCCCCGACGTAGGTGACGAAGGGGATGGCGTGGGTGTCGCTGCGGAAGGGCGTTCCCGACAGGGCGAGCCGCCTGGGCGCGAGCTCGAAGGCCCGTCGGGCGGCTGCGCCCCACGCCCGCTCCTCGCCCGTGTGGTGCAGCTCGTCGAGGACGACGAGGCACCGGGGTGCGTGGCGCCGCAGGGCTTCGGGGTTGGCTGCCACCTGCTGGTAGGTGACGACGATCCCGTGCATGTCGGTCGGGAGCCGTCCCGTGGCCGACGACCACGAGGGCTCGAGCTGGAGGCCGAGGCGGGCGGCGGCGCGCGCCCACTGGAGCTTCAGGTGGCTCGTCGGCGCCACCACCACGGCCCGGTGCGACGGGTTTGCGCTCAGGTGGTGCAGCGCGGCAGCGAGGGCGAAGGTGGTCTTGCCGGCGCCGGGCGTGGCGACGGCCAGGAAGTCGGCTGCGTCGCACCCGGCGAGGAGGTCGAGCGCCTCCCGCTGCCAGCGGCGGAGGCGGAGGGACCGTGCCATGGGACCGTCCATGGTGGCACGAGGGTCGAGACCCGTCGGTCACCCCGAGAGCGCTGCGGCGGCAGGCGATCGGGGTGAGCTGGTCACCGGTGTGGATCGGGTGCGCGACCTCCCTGCGGGTCGAGGAGGCGAGGTCAGCCCGCCGGTAGGGTCAACCGGTGGACGCCAGCGACAAGCCCCAGGTCGACATCCCCGTCGGCGAGCAGCCCCCCTCCGACCTCGTGGTCGCCGACCTCGTGGTCGGGACCGGTGACGAGGCCGTCACCGGCCGCCAGGTGCAGGTCCACTACGTCGGATGCGCGTGGAGCGACGGCGTGCAGTTCGATGCGTCCTGGGACCGTGGCGACGCGTTCGAGTTCGCGCTGGGCCGGGGCCAGGTCATCGCCGGGTGGGACCAGGGCGTGGCCGGGATGAGGGTGGGTGGGCGCCGTCGCATCACCATCCCCCCGGCGCTCGGCTACGGGGCCGCAGGCGCCGGCGGGGTGATCAAGGGCGGCGAGACCCTCGTCTTCGTCGTCGACCTGCTCGACGTGGGCTGAGGTCGGGTCCGTCGCTCCGCAGCTCCGGCCGTGGCACGAGGACGAATGAGCTCAGAACGACCTCGAGCCGTCATCGACGGCGAGCGAGGTCCCCGGCCTCCAGCCGTGTTCCAGGTGGTCAACCCGGTCGGACGTCGCCGGCGGGTACGATCCTCCCTCACGCCTCGCTCGACGCGGGGTGGTCATCGACCTCCGAGTCGATGGGCCGCTCGGGGCGCACCCCGGTTGGCCACGTCTCCCGCTGCTTGCGACGCAGCGCACCCGGTCCGCCGGGGCTCACGGGAGGCAGCCGACCCCCGGCCCGTCGCAGCCTCACCCGCCCCGCCGATCGGCGTGGCGACCGGAGATCCACGTGACCACCACCTTCGCCGACCTCGGCGTCGCCGATGACCTCGCCTCGCGCCTGACCTCCCGGGGCATCGTCGAGCCGTTCCCCATCCAGGCGGCGACGCTGCCTCCCGCCCTCGCCGGCAAGGACGTGTGCGGCAAGGCGCCCACCGGGTCCGGCAAGACCCTCGCCTTCGGCATCCCGCTCGTGACCCGGATCGCCAAGGCTCGGCCACGTCGGCCTCGGGGCCTCGTGCTCGCCCCGACCCGTGAGCTCGCCAGCCAGATCGAGAAGGAGCTCACGCCGCTGGCCACGGTGCGCAGCCGCAGCGTCGTTGCCTTCTACGGCGGCGTCGGCTTCGGCACCCAGCTCAACGCCCTCCGTCGCGGCGTCGACATCGTGGTGGCCACGCCGGGTCGTCTCGCCGACCTGATCGCCCGCGGTGACGTCCGCCTCGACGAGGTCGACATCGTCGTGATCGACGAGGCAGACCGCATGGCCGACATGGGCTTCTTGCCGGAGGTGAGGCGCCTGCTCGACCAGGTGCGGCCCGACCGCCAGACGCTGCTCTTCTCCGCCACCCTCGACGGCGACGTCGATGTCCTCGTCAAGCGCTACCAGCATGACCCCGTTCGCCACGCGCTGGAGGCCACCGACGAGGTGGTCGACCTGACCCAGCACGCCTTCTGGGCGGCGCCTCGGGAGCAGCGCACCGAGCTGACGGTCCGCGCCGTCGAGCGCTTCGGCTCGGCGATCGTCTTCTGCCGCACGAAGCGGGGCGCCGACCGACTGACGAAGCAGCTCGGCACCCACGGCGTCACCGCCGCCGCCTTCCACGGCGACCGCAGCCAGCAGCAACGGGAGAAGGCGCTGGCTGCGTTCATGAAGGGCCGGGTCCAGGCCCTGGTGGCGACCGACGTGGCCGCCCGCGGCATCCACGTCGACGAGGTCGGGGTCGTGGTCCACCACGACCTGCCGGCCGACCACAAGGACTACGTGCACCGGTCGGGGCGAACGGGGCGCGCCGGGGCGACGGGTGCGGTGGTCGCCCTCGTCCTGCCCGAGCAGGCGTCGGATGCGAAGAAGCTGCAGCGCAAGCTCGGGATGGCCCCCGGCACCCAGGTGCCCCCGCCCGCGGTCCTCGTGGACGGGGGGGCGAAGGTGCGGGTCCCGGTGCGCAACGACGTCGTGCCGGGACCGGCCGTGAAGGGCCCTCACCACAACCCCTCGAACGACCAGCGGCGCCGGAAGCCGGCTGGCGCGAGCGGCGCGCGCCAGGGAGGCCCCCGGGGCGGCGGCGTCCGTCGGGCCAGCCCCCGCCGCGGCGGCTGAGCCGCACGCCGCTGCACACCGGACCACGTCCTCGGGTGGTGGAGCGTCTGTGAACCGCGAGGCGCTTGCGGCACCCACGCACGCTGCACGCCGGACCACGTCTCGGGTGGTGGAGCGTCCACGGAGGCGGAGCGCCGCCGTGCGCCGATGTCTCCGGGGCGCTCCACCACCGCTGCCGGTGTCGAGCGTCGACAAGGGGTTGCGACGGGTGCCGGTCCTGCTGGCTCGTGGCAGGATCCCCCCGGGGGGCCGGAGGTGGCCCGGACGAGGGAGGGGTGCCCATGGCCGACCTGCTGGCGCTGTCGAGCCGGATCATCGACGAGGCGGTCACGGACGAGCCCGTCAACCGGGTCACCAACGAGCTGTCGGAGCTCGCCGACGGCCTCGCCATCGTCGAGTCGTTCTCCCACTGCGTGGCCCTCGCCACCGACGAGGGGCTCGTGTGCTTCGACGTCAGCGGCGCCCGCACCGGTCCGGCCGTGGTCGCCGCCCTGCGGGGCTGGAACGAGGCCCCCGTCCACTCGATCGTCTACACCCACGGCCACATCGACCACGTGGGCGGCAGCCCGGCGGTGGCGGCCGACGCGGAGGAGCGGGGCCGTCCGGCACCGCAGGTCGTCGGTCACGAAGCCGTGGCCGCCCGGTTCGACCGGTACGACGCCACGAACGACTTCAACCTGCTCATCAACAGCCGGCAGTTCGGTGGGGTCAACCAGAAGCTGCAGCTGGGCATCGGCGGGGACGCCCGCTTCCTCCCTGCAGGAGCGCTGCGGCCGACGCGCACCTTCCTCACCGACGACGAGATCAGCGTCGGCGGCCACCGCATCGAGCTGCACCACGCTCGAGGCGAGACCGACGACCACCTGTGGGCGTGGCTGCCCGAGCGGCGGTGGCTCTTCGCCGGCGACTTCCTCATCTGGAACTTCCCGAACGCAGGCAACCCGCAGAAGGTGCAGCGGTACCCGCTGGAGTGGGCGACGGCGCTGCGGGTGATGGCGGCCGAGCGGCCCGAGCTGTTCGTGCCCGCCCACGGGTTGCCCATCGCCGACCCCGACCGGATCGAGCGGGTGCTGCACCAGGTGGCCACGGTGCTCGAGCAGCTCGTGGCCGACGTGCTCGATGCGATGAACGCGGGCGCCTCCCTCGACGACGTGATCCACGGTGTCCACGTGTCGCCCGACGCACTGGCCATGCCGTTCCTCCGGCCGCTGTACGACGAGCCCGAGTTCGTGGTGCACAACGTGTGGCGCCAGTACGGCGGCTGGTGGGACGGCGACTTCAGCCGCCTCAAGCCGGCACGGGCGGCCGACCTCGCCGTCGAGCTGGCCGGCCTCGCCGGAGGCGTCGAGGCGCTGACGGCGCGGGCCGAGGAGCTGGCCGATGCGGCAGGTGGCGCCGACGACCTGCGCGTCGCCTGCCACCTCGTCGAGCTGGCGGTGCAGGCCGCGCCGGAGGACCCGGCTGCGCACGGGGCTCGTGCGGCCATCTACGAGCAGCGCCGCAAGGCGGAGTCGTCGCTGATGGCCAAGGGCCTGTTCCGGGCGGCGGCCGCCGAGTCCGAGCTCGTCATCGGCACCGAGGGCGGGGGCCGGCCCACCCGCTTCGGCACCCCACTCGGCGGCAGCTGAGCCGGCTCTTCCGTCCGGCGGCAGCCGGCGCGCCTGCGGTCGCATCGTTGCCGGGGGCCGACGCAGGCACGCACCCCCACCTGACCAGCACCCCCACCTGACCAGCACCCCCACCTGACCAGCACCCCCACCTGACCAGCACCCCCACCTAAGGTGCGCCCGTGGCTGGATCCATCCTCGGTACCGCTGTTCTCCGGGTCGAAGACCCCGATCTCCTCACCGGTCGAGGGTGCTACGTCGACGACCTCCCGGTCGAGGGGGCGCTGCACCTGGCCTTCGTCCGGTCGCCGTACGCGCACGCCCGCATCGAGGCCATCGACACCTCATCGGCCGCCGGCCTGCCGGGGGTCGTCGCCGTCCTGACCGCAGCCGACCTCGGGGTCGACCCCCACCACGCCTTCGCCGTGCTGAACGCGGCGTGCGCCCGCCCGCCCCTCGCAGAAGGCAAGGTCCGCTTCGTGGGTGAGGCGGTGGCGGTGGTGGTCGCCGAGCACAAGGCCCAGGCGGTGGACGCCACCGAGGCCGTGGTCGTGGACTACGAGCCCCTCGATGCGGTCGTCGACATGGAGGCCGCGCTGGCGCCCGAGGCGCCGCTGCAGTTCGAGGAGCTCGGTTCCAACCTGGCCGCCGGGCGCGCCGACAGCGGATCGGACGACCCCCTCGAGGGCGCCGACACCGTCGTCCGGGCACGCTTCGAGAACCAGCGCATCGCCGTGGTGCCGATGGAGGGCAACGCCATCGCCGTGGAGCCCGGTGACGACGGCGCCGGGCACCAGCTCACGATCCACGTCTCGACGCAGATGCCCCACGGCTTCGCCCGCCTCGTCGGGTCCGTCTTCGGCATCGACCGCACGACCGTCCGGGTCGTCACGCCCCACGTCGGCGGCGCCTTCGGCGGCAAGGCCGGGATCGTGGCCGAGCACAGCGTCGCCATCGCCGCCGCCCGCCTGCTCGGCCGGCCGGTCAAGTGGGTGGAGACCCGGTCCGAGAACCTCGTCTCGATGCCGCACGGGCGCGGCCAGGTCCAGTACGTCGAGATGGGCTTCACCCGTGCCGGGGACATCGTCGGCTTGCGCTGCCGGATCATCGGCGACGCCGGGGCCTACGCCGGTTTCGGTGGCGGGCTGGCCATGGGACCGACCCGCAGCATGGCCCAGGGCGTGTACCGGATCCCGAGGATCGCCTACGACGTGGCCATCGCGCTGACCAACACCACGCCGATGGGTGCGTTCCGTGGTGCCGGGCGCCCCGAGGCGGCGGCGTTCCTCGAGCGGATCATGGACATCGCAGCCGACGAGCTCGGCATCGATCCTGTGGAGCTGCGGCGGCGGAACCTCCTCCGACCCGAGGACTTCCCGTACACCACCCTCATGGGCACGGTCTACGACTGTGGCGACTACGACACCGCCCTCTCCGAGGCGCTGCGGGTGGCCGGCTACGACGAGCTGCGCCGGGAGCAGGCGGATCGCCTGGCTCGTGGCGACCGGACGGTCCTCGGCATCGGGGTGAGCGTCTACGTGGAGGTCACCGCAGGGGGCGGGTCGTCGGAGTACGGCTCGGTGGCGGTGGACGACCACGGCCGGGCCACGATCATGGTCGGCACGTCCGGCCATGGCCAGGGCCACGCCACCTCCTTCGCCATGCTGGTGTCGGACCGGCTGGGCATCCCGATGGACGACATCACGTTCATCCAGTCCGACACCGCCCTCGTGCCGAGGGGTGGCGGCACAGGTGGCTCCCGGTCGCTGCAGATCGGGGGGAGCGCCGTCTCCGAGGCGGCGGTGGGCGTGCTCGAGCGCGGCCGCCGCCTCGCAGCCGACCAGCTCGAGGCGGCCGTCGACGACATCGTGCTGACCGGCGACGGCCGACTCGGCGTGGCCGGTGTGCCGTCCTCGGCGCTGTCGTGGGCGCAGCTGTCGACTGCCTCCGCTGCCGCCGGGGAGCCGCTGAGCGTGGCCTTCGACTTCACCCAGACGGGCGCCACGTTCCCCTTCGGAGCCCACGTGTCGGTCGTCGAGGTCGACCTCGACACCGGCCGGGTGGACCCGCGCCGCCACGTGGCCGTCGACGACTGCGGTCGGATCCTGAACCCCCTCATCGTGCGGGGACAACAGCACGGCGGGATCGCCCAGGGGATGGCGCAGGTCCTGTGGGAGCAGTTCAGCTACGACGAGGCCGGCAACCCGCTCACCACCACCCTGGCCGAGTACGGGATGCCGAGCGCGGCCGAGCTCCCCTCGTTCGAGGCGACCAACACCGAGACGCCCACGCCGCTGAACCCGCTCGGTGCCAAGGGCATCGGCGAGTCGGGGACCATCGGGTCGATGCCCGCCGTGCAGAACGCGGTCGTGGACGCCCTGAGCCACCTGGGCGTGCGCCACGTCGAGATGCCGTGCACGTCGGAGCGGGTCTGGCGGGCCGTGCGCGACGCCGAGGCGGGCCCGGTCCCACCCCCCTGGCACGAGCCCCCCGCGATCTTCACCACCCTGCGGGCGAAGGCGGCCGATGGGGCAGGCCCCGCGGCCGCCGAGGTCGAGATCTGACGACCCTGCCTTCGGGCGTTGCCGTCGCCGGCCGGCGGGTAAGGGCGGCCACGGCACACGGATGTGCGCCGCACCCCCGACACAGGAGCGAACGATGACCGACGCAGGGCAGGACCCCCACGAGGAGCCGTCGGGCGGCGAGGTCGACGGCTGGATGGGCCAGGAGGTCCAGAAGGACGAGGAGCTGGTGGACCGTCTGGTGGCCGAGGAGAACGGCGACGTCGAGGCGGCGGAGCAGCGCTTCGACGAGGAGTCGGCGGGTGCGCAGCCCGACGACGAGGAGGTCCCCCGGGCCTGATCGTCGCGAGCGAAGGCCGGGCGGTGCGGGTCGCTCGCACCGCCCGGGCACCCGGCATCCTGGCGGCGAGTCCCACCGAGCAGGGTCCCAGACGGCCGGGACCTCGGCTCAGACGGCCCGGACCTCGATGGCATCGGTGACGGGCTGCGGTCCGTGGGCGTCGAGTCCCGCCGCCCGCCGCAGCCCGCGGGCGCCGGTGAAGACGAACGTGACACCGAACAGCACCGCCCCCACGAGCACGATCGTCGGACCCGACTGCACGTCGAGGTGGTAGCTCAGGTTCATGCCGACGAAGCCGCACACGGCGCCGATCCCCGTCGCCAGCCAGAGCATGCGGGCGAAGGAGTCGGTGACCATCCTGGCCACCGTCGCCGGGATGACGAGGGTGGCGGCCACCAGCGTCACACCGAGCACCTGCATGGTGGTGAGGATGGCGGCGGCCAGGACGAGCATGAGGAGGGCGTCCATGCGGGCGGTGCTGACGCCCGACACCTCTGCGACCTCTGGGTCGAACGTGGTGAACAGTAGCGCCCGGTAGCGGGCCGCCACGACTGCGATGGCGAGCGCGAGCACGCCCGCCACGACCACCACGTCGATGGTGGCGACTCCGAGGATGCTACCGAACAGCGCGGCGTCGAAGCTGCGCCCGGTGCCCCCGAACAAGGCGATGAGGGCGAGGCCGAGGGCGAAGCTGGCGGTGGTGATCACCCCGATGGCGGCATCGGAGCCGATGACGCGGCGGCGGGTGATCCCGTTGATCATCAGCGCCGAGGCGAGGCCCCAGGCCCCGGCTCCGAGCAGGACGTTGACGCCGAGGAGTGCGCTCGCTGCGAAGCCGCCGAAGATGGCGTGGGAGAGCCCGTGGCCGATGTAGCTCATGCCCTTGAGCACGACGTAGACGCCCACGAGGCCGCACAGCGCCCCGGCCAGGGTGGCGACGGCGAGGCCGTTGCGGAAGAACTCGAAGTCGAACGGCCGGAGGAGCTCCTCCACGTCAGCTCGCCGCCGGGCGGAGCCGCACGACGTCGGCCCGGTAGTCGTCGACCACCACGGGCATCCCGGCGTGCTCGAGCACCTCGAGACGGGCGCCGTAGGTCCGCTCCAACACGTCGGCGGTGAGGACCTCGCGAGGGGCGCCGGCTGCGATGACCCGGGTGTTGAGGCAGACGAGGTGCGGGAGGTGGGCGGCGATCCCGTTCAGGTCATGGGTCGTGAGCACGATGGCGAGGCCATCGGCATGCAGCTCGTCGAGCAGGTGCAGCACCTCGTGTCGGGTGCGCACGTCGACGCCAGAGGTCGGCTCGTCCATCAGGAGCAGCTGCGGCCGGCGCAGCAGGGCACGGGCGATGAACATGCGCTGCTGCTGTCCGCCGGAGAGGGCGCGGATGTGGCGGTCGGCCAGGTCGCCGATGCCGAGCCGATCGAGGAGCGCCGTCACCTCGGCCTGCTCGGATCGGCTCCGCCACGGGAGGTGCCGGTCGTCCGTGCGTCCCATGAGGACGCACTCCGAGACCGTCACCGGGAAGCTCCAGCTCACCGAGTCGACCTGTGGCACGTAGCCGACACGGAGGTCCCGTCGGCGCGCCACCGTGCCCGAGACCGGCCTGATGGTCCCGGTGAGTGCCCGCAGCAGCGTCGTCTTGCCCGAGCCCGACGGTCCCACGATGCCCGTGAACTGCCGCTCGGCGACCGTGAGGTCGACGTCGACCAGCACCGGATCGGTGCCGTACCGGCAGGTGACCCGCTCGAGGCGGAGAAGGTCGCCGGTGACCTCGGACGTGCGCATGCCACGAGCGTACGTGCGACCTGGATGCAATGAGGGGCCGTCGGGCGCGATCCTCGACGGCGCCGCACGGGATAGGCATCGCCGCCTGGACCAGCGTCGCCGTTTCCCGCCAAACGGCGGGGGGTAGCCCCACTGGGTCCTCAGACCCGCTCGAAGGAGTGCACCATGTCCATCGGATTCTCCGTCCCCGGCCTCGAGGGCGACCAAGCCGAGAGCATCAGGACGCGGTTGCAGGAGCGGCTCAACGCCCTCATCGACCTCGGCCTGACCCTGAAGCACATCCACTGGAACGTGGTCGGCCCGAGCTTCATCGGCGTCCATGAGATGCTCGACCCGCAGTACGCGGCCGTGCAGGCGATGGTCGACGAGGTCGCCGAGCGCATCGCCACCCTCGGGGGCAGCCCTGTCGGTACGCCGGGCAACGTCGTCTCCGAGCGCTCGTGGGACGACTACAGCGTCGGTCGGGCCCTCACCCAGGAACATTTGGCGGCGCTCGACCTCGTCTACACCGGCGTGAACGCCGACCACCGGACGGCGATCGAGGAGTTCGAGGACGAGCCGGTCAGCCAGGACATGCTCATCGCACAGGCCGGTCAGCTCGAGCAGTTCCAGTGGTTCGTGCGAGCCCACCTCGAGGACGGCACGGGTCGGCTCCTGAACGAGGGGGCGACGACCGAGAGTGAGGCCGTTGCCAAGGCGGCCAAGAAGCAGCCGGCAGGCGGGTCGTTGCCCGCCGACGACTCGCCGTCGAGCAAGAAGCGCACCGTGCGCAAGGCCGCCGCCAAGCGCTGACCCGGGAGCGCCCGGTCCGACGTCGACCGTGCCGGTGCCCCAGGCACCGGCACGGTCGCGTGCGGGGTCGGGTTCCGGGGCAGGCTCAGGCGCGCACGAGCCCCGGCGTCCGGAGACTGCCGGGGCTCGGCGTGTGGAGATCCGTCGGGGGTGGCTCTCGCCCGTCGTGGCCTTCGTCCGGGACCGGTCGCCACGTCGGGCGGTGCCGGTGTGGTCAGGGGGACGAGCGTGGCGTGCGGGGCCGCACCCTCCGGCGCTAGGAGCGACCGGGCGGATCCTGGCTGTCCGAGGTGGCGATCATCGAGTGGCACCCTCCCGTGGTCGAACGACGTTTGCGACACTGCGATCGTGCGCCCACCCGCCTGCGCCGTCAAGAGGTGTCGTCCGCACCCGGGGGCCGGGGGTGTCATCCGCACCCGGGGCAGCGTCGCACCCGGCCCGTAAGGTCGTGGGCCATGTCGGCCCCAGGACCCCTCGCGCTCGGGCGGGGCGTCGTGATCGTGGCCGGCCACGAGGTCCCTCACCCGTGGACGGAGGCGCAGCAGATCCTCGTGGACGCCGGCGTGCTGGCTGATCCGGCCTCGGTCGTGGCCGAGCTGCACGGCCACTGGGCGGGCCGCCGTCCGGTTGTGGTCGCGCTGGCGGTCGATCCCGCCGGCTTCCGATCTCCGATGTCGGTCGAGGGCGAGCCGTGGTCGCTCGGGGCCGCCTTCGAGCCGTGGCACGACCGGCTGCACTTCCTGGTGTGGGCCAACTCCTACGACGCTCGCGCCGGTGCCCCCACGTGGTGGTGGGCCCGCAAGGCGGGGCGGCTCGGCGCAGGACCGCTGGCGGCCGACCAGGACGGCGACTGCGCGCTGCCAGACGGTCGGCCGGCGTGGATCGACGGCGGTCCGAGGGGACCGGTGTCCGTCGCCGACCTCGGGGGCATCCCCCTCGTCCACCGGGAGTCGATCGACCTCGGGCACCTGCAGGTCGAGGCCCGACCGTCGGCACCGACCGCCGACCTGGCACCCGACCAGCTCGCCGCCGTGGCCCACGGCGGTGGCCCCGCCCGGGTGGTCGCGCCGGCGGGGTCGGGCAAGACGAGGGTCCTCACCGAGCGGCTCCGACACCTCCTGCTCGACCGGGCCTACGAGCGGGACACCGTGCTGGCGGTCGCCTACAACAAGCGGGCCCAGGAGGAGCTGTTCGCTCGCACCACCGACATCCGGCCCCGGGTGCAGACGCTCAACGCACTTGCCTACGAGATCCTCGGCCGGGCGCAGGGCGGCCGGCCCCGGGTCGTCGACGAGGTGGAGATCCGGTCCCTCCTCGAGCGGCTCGTGCCCAAGGGCCGTCCGCTGGCCAACACCGACCGCCTCGCCCCCTACCTGGAGGCCCTCACCGCCGTGCGCCTCGGACTCCGGGACCCGGCCGAGGTCGAAGGGTCCCGCGACGACGTCCCCGGGTTCGCCGATGCGTTCGAGCCGTTCCGCCGCCGGCTGGCCGAGCTGCGGGCGGTCGACTTCGACGAGCAGGTCTACGGCGCCGTCGAGGCGCTGCTGGCCGACGGCGGCTTGCGGCAGTCGCTCCAGGCGGGTTGCCGGCACCTCCTCGTCGACGAGCTCCAGGACCTGACGCCGGCCCACGTCCTGCTCCTGCGCCTGCTGGCGCTGCCCGGCCTCGACGTGTTCGGTGTCGGCGACGACGACCAGACGCTCTACTCCTTCGCCGGTGCCGATCCGGCCTTCCTCATCGACTTCGGCGTCCTGTTCCCGGGCGGCGCCGAGCACCCGCTCGAGGTCAACTACCGCTGCCCGGTGGCGGTGGTCGAGGCGGCCCGCACGCTGCTGTCCTACAACCACAGGCGGGTGGCGAAGGAGATCCGGCCCGGCCCGGATGCCGAGCCCGACCCGGGGGCGCTCAGCATCCACCGCCACCGGCCCGACGCTGGCGCCGGGTGCCTGGTCGAGGTAATGCAGGGATGGCTCGGGGCCGGCGCCGGACCCGCCGACGTGGCCGTGCTCTCGCGGGTCGGTTCGCTCCTGCTGGCGCCCCAGGTGGCGCTGGTCGAGGCGGGCGTGCCGGTCATCCCCGCGCTCGACGCCCGGGTGCTCGACCGCACGGGGACCCGCGCCGCCCTCGCCTACCTCCGGATCGGCGTGGACCCCGACCACGTCTCGGGCGCCGATGTCGTCGAGGTCTACCGCCGCCCGACGCGGGGGCTGCCGGGGTGGATCACCAAGTGGTTCGAGCGGTGCCGCACCGTGGAAGACGTGCACGCCATCACCGACCGGGTGGACGATGCCAAGGTGGCGGCGAAGGTCGCCTCGGTGGCCGCCGACCTGTCGATGGTCGTGGCGGCCGCACGCGGCGGTACGACCCGGGACGTGCTGCTCGCCATCCGGGACCGGGTGGGGCTCGGTTCGGCCATGGACCTCCTCGACACCTCGAAGGGTGGCCAGACGGCGAGCCAGCTCGATGACCTCGAGGCGCTGGTCCAGGTCGCCGCCCTGCACCCGGACCCAGCCGGCTTCGAGCCGTGGCTCCGCAACGTGCTCGACCGGCGTCCCTCGGGCGTCGGGGGCGTGACCCTTGCCACCGTGCACAAGGTGAAGGGCCAGGAGTGGGACCACGTGGCGGTCTTCGGTGTCACCGACGGTCTCCTGCCCCACCGGCTGGCGAGCGACCAGGAGGAGGAGCGGCGCGTCCTCCACGTCGCGATCACACGTGGACGGAGGCGGGTCGCGGTGTTGGCCGACGCCGAGCGACCCTCCCCGTTCCTGGACGAGCTGACCGGGACCGCCCCGCACCACCCGCCGGGTGCGCGAGCCCGCCGCCCCGGGGCGACCGGCGCGGCGAAGCCTGCGGCGACAGGATCGTCCAAGGGCGGCGGGGCCAAGGCGGCCAAGGTGGCGTGGGTCGAGGCGGAGCCCGGCGTGCAGGTCGTCGCCAACGGGGGCCTCGGGGGTGCCGTCCGCAGCCACGACCCCGACGGCGTGCTGCTCGACGTCGGGGGCAGCGCCTTGCGGGTCCGGCCGGGTGAGGCAGTTGCGGTGGACGGCCGCCAGGTGGTGCTCGTGCCACCGGGGACCGTCGCCCTGCGGGCGGCGCTCGTCGACTGGCGCACCGACCGCTACCGGGCCGACGAGGTCCCACCGTTCGTGGTCGCAAGCGACAAGGTGCTCGACGCCATCGCTCTGGCGCGGCCGACGTCGACATCCGAGCTGCTGGCCATCAGCGGCATCGGCCAGGCCAAGGCGGACGCCTATGGCGAGGACATCCTGGCCGTGGTCGAGGCGGCGGCGGGTCGGGACGAGCAGGCTCCACCCGGGGCCCCGGCGTCCCCACGGACGTCCACGTAGGGTTTCGCCCCATGGATCAGGTGCTCGTCGAACGTCGTGACCGGGTTGCGGTGCTGACCCTCAACCGCCCGGAGCGGCTGAATGCGATCTCGGGGCCGATGCTCCGGGCACTCTCCGCTGCCCTGCTCGACGCCGATGCCGACCCCGAGGTCCGCTGCATCGTCCTGACCGGCGCCGGGCGTGGCTTCTGCGCCGGACTCGACCTCGTGGACATGACGACGGGGGACGGCCTGGACGTCGGCGGCCGGGCCGGTGAGCTGGCGCTGCGGGATGCGCCTCCGACGGTGCTCCACAACCTCGACACGCCGACGATCTGCGCCCTCAACGGGGGTGCCGCCGGCTACGGGATGGACCTCGCTCTCGGGTGCGACATCCGCATCGCCGCTGCGTCGTCCAAGCTGGCGCCCGCGTTCGTCAAGCGAGGCGTGCTGCCCGAGAGCGGTGGCACGTGGCTGCTGCCCCGCATCGTCGGCTACGCCAAGGCGGCCGAGCTCGCCTTCGTGGGCGACACGCTCGGGTCGGCCGAATGCCTCGAGCTCGGGCTCGTCAACCGGGTGGTCCCCGACCACCAGCTGGAGAAGGAGGCCCTGGACATGGCAGGGAAGATCGCGGCCAACGCCCCGCTCGCCGTCCGGGCCACCAAGCGCATGTTCCGGATGGCCGAGCGCGAAGCGTTCGACGACCACGTCCACCACGTGTACCTCCAGCTCCTGCCGCTGTTCGCCACCAGCGACTTCGAGGAGGGCATGGCTTCGTTCCTGGAGCGTCGGCCGCCCGACTTCACCGGTCGATGACCACCGTCGTCACCGGCGCCACCGCAGCCGACGAGGACGGCGCCCTGGTCGTCCGCTGGGTGGTCGAGCCCGAGGGGTCGCCGGTCGACATCGCCGTCGGGGGCGCCCCCGGCGCGATCGACCACGACCACCCTGTCCGGGCGGGGGCCAGGTCGGGCGAGGAGCGCCTCCCGCTCGACCCCCGGGTCCGCCGCTACGTCTCGGTGGCCCCCACCGGGGGCGGGTCTGCCGTGATCGCCGCCGAGCGGCGGGTGGCGCTGCGGGGTGCGCTCAACGTCCGTGACCTGGGCGGGTACGCCACGTCCTCGGGCAGCCACACGACCTGGGGCCGGGTCTTCCGGGCGGATGCCCTCCACGCCCTCGAGCCCGACGACCTCGAGGTGCTCCGTGGCCTCGGGCTGCGGGTGATCTTCGACCTCAGGCGTGACAGCGAGCGGGATCGCGCTCCGAACATCGAGCTCGGCGGGGACGCACGGTCGGTCGTGCTCGCCATGGGCGGCGCCGCCTCGGAGGGCCCCGAGCTCATGGAGCAGGTCATGGCCGGGGAGGTCACGAACATCGACGAGGGTTTCATGGTCGACATGTACGGTGAGCTCCTCGGGACCCACGCCGCCGACTTCGGCACCCTCCTCGGCGGCCTGGCCGAGCCCGGCGGCCTGCCGGCTCTGTTCCACTGCACGGCGGGCAAGGACCGGACGGGCCTCGCCTCGGCCCTGCTGCTGACGGTGCTCGGCGTCGACCGCCAGACGGTCCTCGACGACTACGAGCTCTCGAACCGGTATCGGGCATCGGTGCGCATCGCCCAGCTGCGACCGGTGCTCGCCGAAGCCGGCGTCGACGTCGAGCGCGTCCTGCCGTTGCTGACTGCGCCCCGACCGGTGCTCGAGGCCGCCCTCGTGGCGCTCGACGCAGAGCACGGCGGCGTCGAGTCGTACCTGCTCGGTCCGGCCGGGATGCGCCCCGAGCAGCTGGCCGGCCTCCGCCAGGTACTGCTCGCCTGAGGGTGACGGCGCCGACCGGGATCAGCCGTCCCCGGTCTGCCAGCGGGCCGACCACCGCAAGCGGGGGCATGACCCACCCACCGTCATCGCCCCTCGCCCACCGGTCCACGCCGGTCGGCCCTCAGCTCGGCGGGGCGGGCCAGCGCCTGTGTCACCAGGTGCAGCGCGAGCAGGGCCGTGGCCATGGCGAGCAGGCTCGGCCCGAGTGCCCCGAGCCCGCGCCTGCCCACCGCCACGGCGACGGCGCTCGGGAGGGCTGCGGCCCCCACCCCGGCGGCGCTGAGCTGGTGACCGATTGCGTGGGCGGCACGACGGGGACCGAGCCGCTCCGGCGTGAGCGACACGAGCGTGGGGAACACCGGCGCCAGGCTGGCACCGATCACCGGGAGGCCGACCGCACCCGCCCCCCCGGGGTCGAGCCACAGCACCACAGTCCCGAGGAGCGCACCTGCCGTCGCACCGCCGAGGATGGTGGCCGGAGCCCCCCGCTCACCGGCGACGGCCATGACGAGACGGCCACCGGTGAGCGAGGCCCAGTACGCCGCCACCCACAGCCCGGCGGTGGCCGGGGCGACCCCTCGCTCCTCGGTGAGGAGGCTGTAGGCCCACTGGCCCGTCGCGATCTCGAGGCCGGTGTAGACGAAGAACGAGCTGAGGGTGAGCACCAGCGTGGTCCCGGGGCGGGCGACCCCGACCAGCGGGCCGGGTTCCTCGCCGGCCGCTGCCGGAGCCCACCGCCAACGCCGCCGTGTCGTCAGGAAGGCGACGAGCAACCCCGCCTGCACCGAGGCGACGCACCCGTAGGCGCCACGCCAGGTGCGGTCGGCGGCGAGCAGGCCGGTCACGAGCAACGGCCCGGCGGTGGCGCCGACGCCGTAGGCGGCGTGCAGCAGGCCCATCGCCCGTCGCCCGTGGTGCACGGCGACGTGGGCGTTGACCCCGGCGTCGACCATGCCGGCCGCCCCCCCGACGGCGAGGGAGGCGATGACCATGACGGGCCAGGACCCGGAGGCGGCGAACGCGCCGAAGGCGCCCGTGGCGATGCCGGTCGCCCAGGCCAGGAGCCGCCCGGTGCCGAGCGACCCCACGAGCGCCCCGTTGGCGGCGGTGGCGACGAGGTAGCCGCCGGTCTGCGCCACCAGCAGGATGCCGAGAGCCGAGACGGGCTGGTCGACCTCGACCCGGATCGACGGCCACGCCACCCCGAGGACACCGTCGGGCAGCCCCAGAGCGACGAAGGCAAGGAGGGCGAGGACGTAGGCGCCTCGCCGGGTGGCGAGGCTCGAGTCGCCCGCCCCGCTCACACGAGCACGTCCGGGAACACGATCAGTCGAACGTGATCACCGAGCGGGCGACCTCACCGCCCTTCATGGCGGTGAAGGCCTCGTTGATCTCCTCGAGCGGGCGGCGGGCGGACACGAGCTCGTCGAGCTTGAGCTTCCCGTTCAGGTACATGTCGACGTAGCGGGGCATGTCGGTGCGGAAGCGGTTGGACCCCATGTTCGACCCTTGGATCTTCTTCTCGCTCAGAAACAGGTAGCCGGGCAGCTCGATGCTCTGGCCGAGCGGGATCATGCCGATGACGGTGGCCGTGCCGCCGCTGCGCAGCATGAGGAACGACTGCTCGGCGGTGGCCTTCAGACCGATGGCCTCGAAGGCGTGGTGGACGCCGCCCCCGGTCAGCTCCATGACCTGGGCCACGGGGTCGCCGTCCGCCGCGTTGACGAGGTCGGTGGCACCGAAGCTCTCGGCCAGCTTGAGCTTCGTCTCGTTCATGTCGACGGCGACGATCCGACCTGCGCCCGCGATCGCAGCGCCCTGGATGGCGTTGAGGCCGATGCCCCCGGCGCCGAGGACGGCGACGGTCTCGCCGGCACCGACCTTGGCCGTGTTGAACACGGCGCCGAGCCCGGTGGTGACGCCGCAGCCGATGAGGGCGGCCCGGTCCAGCGGCATCTCGTCGCGGATCTTCACGAGCGCGTGCTCGTGGACGAGCATCTGTTCGGCGAAGCTCGACAGGTGCAGGAACTGGAAGACGGGCTCCCCGTCCTTGCTCAACCGCTGCGGCCCCTCGGCGGGGCGGGTGAGGCCCTCCTTGGTGCAGAGGCTCGGGTGGCCCGAGGTGCAGTACTCGCAGCTCCCGCAGAAGACCGAGAGGCAGGCGATGACGTGGTCGCCCGGCTTCACGTACGTGACGTCGCTGCCGACCGCCTCGACGACCCCGGCTGACTCGTGGCCGAGGACGGCGGGCGTGGGGTACGGGTACTTCCCCTCCATGAAGTGGAGGTCGCTGTGGCACACCCCCGCGGCGGCGGTGTTGACCAACACCTCGCGCCGTCCCGGTCCGTCGATCTGCACCTCGTCGATCACGAGCTCTGACGGGATCTCCCGCAGCACCGCAGCCTTCACGTGTCCCCCTGTCGGGTGCACCCGTCCCAGGTGCACCGGTCGGGGCCGAACCTAGCCGTTGCCGCTCGCACGACGGCCGGTCGGGACCGGCCCGCACGGTCGGGGCGAGGCGCCCCGGACGGGGCCCGCCGGGCTCAGGTGGCGCGAGGAGGCGACGCCAGCCGGGCGTAGTCGGCGAGGGCGGCCGGGACATCGAGCTCCCGCACGCCGACGACGTCGATGACCGCCTCCAGCCACGGCGGTCGGCCCTTGGCGGCCACGCTCACCGGGTGCTCGAGGCCCGACAGGTGAGCCGCCTGGCGGGCGAAGCTGGCGGCGTAGTCCCCGGGGCGCACGTCCCTCGTCAGCTCGACGAGCGCGTAGGGGTCGGGGGCACGGCGAGGGGTGTCGGGCGCCAGCTGGACGATGCTCGGCGAAGCGGGGGCGCTCGGACCTCCGAAGAGCCCGGGACCGTCGTCGAGCACGACGCCTCGCACCTCGCCGGGCCGGGCGCCGGCGAGCAGCAGGCCGACGTAGGCCCCGAGGCCCCGCCCGAGCACGGTCAGGGGTCCGAGGTGGGCGAGTGCGGCGTCGGCGTCGGCCATCAGCACCTCGCACGTGTAGCCGCCGCCCGAGGGCACGGTCGAGGCGCCGTGGCCGGTGAGGTCGAGGGCGTGGACCGGGCCCTGCCATGCGCTGGCGGCCTCGGGGACCCGCTCCGGGGACCGCTCGCCGAGGCCGTGGAGGAGCAGCAGGGGCGGGCCGCCGCCGTCGCGGACGAGGTGGAGGGCGAGGTCGACCTTGGCGTGGCGGATCGTCGTGGTCACGGGTGGTTCGCCAGGAAGTCGACGATGAGCTCCGCCACCTCGGCCGGGCGCTCGATGTGCACGAAGTGCCCGGTGCCCTCGAGGGTCACGAACGACGCACCGGGCGGCAGGTAGGGCCGCACGTCGTCCGGCGACGTCCCCCAGCCCATCGGCTCGATCTCCATGCCGAGGACGCCGAGGAAGGGCATGCCGAGGCCGGGCATCCGCAGCAGCGACCACTCGGGGCGCCATGGGCCAAACCCACCCATCCTCATGCTCGGGTCGATCTTCCAGCGCCAGCCGTCTGCATCCCTGCGCGCCCCGACGGTGACGAGGTAGCGGAGCCATGCGATCGGCAGCCGCGGGTTCATCCTGCCCCGCCGCTCCGCCAGCTCGTCGAGCGTCCCCGGCTTGCGGGCCGCCGCCGCTGCGCTCCTGCGGTGATCGAGCCACGTGGCGAGGTCGCCGGCCAGGAGGCGGGTGCGCTCGGTGTCGGGCACGTCGGGGGGCGTGCGCTTCGACGGCAGACCGTCGAGGTTGACGAGGTGGCTCACCCGGTGAGGGCAGGCGTCGGCCAGCTGCAGCATGAGCCCGCCGCCCTTCGAGTGGCCGACCACGGGCACGGCGTCCTGCGACACGCTGTCGAGCACGACGAGCGCGTCGCGCACGTCGGCGTCCCAGTTGTGCAGGGCGGCGTGCTCGGAGTCGCCGTGGCTGCGCTGGTCCCAGGACACCACCCGGAACCCGGCCTCGGCCAGGATCGGTGCGAAGATGTCGAACGTCCCTGCGAAGTCGAACCCGCCGTGGGCGAGCAGCAGCGGCGGTGCCGCCTCGTCGCCCCACTCGTAGGTGGCGAGCCGGAGGCCCGCAGAGGACACGTCCCGGACGCGGTCCGGCCTCCTGGCCTGGGGGAATGCGGCGCGGGCAGCCACCACCTCTGCCTCGAGCTCGACAGCGCTGGTCACGACGGCAGAACCTACCGCCGGGCGCACGTCGCCCCGTCAGCCCGGGCGGAGGCTCCCCAGCCGCTCCACGAGGCGACGCCAGGCGAGCAGCGGGCGGATGAGGCGGTGGTAGCGACGAGCGCCCTTGTAGGCCGCCTCCGCCGCCACCTGGTGCACCGTCGTCGCGTAGGTCGGGTACACGTGGACGAGCGCGGCGATGTCGCCGAGCGTCATCCCGTGGCGGATGGCAAGGGCGAGCTCGTGGATCACCTCCCCCGCAGACGGCGCAAGGACGTGGGCACCGACCACCTTCCCCTTTGCGGTGACGACCACGACCTCCCCCTCGGGGCGGCCCTCGGCCCTGGCCCGGTCGGAGTGGACGAGGTCGGTGCGGTGCACGTGGGCGTCGTCGCCGTGCGCCGCGCGCGCCTCGGCGCCCGTCATCCCGGCGTGGGCCAGCTCGGGATCGGTGAACGTGCACCAGGGGACGAGGTCGCACGCCGTCCCCTTCCCCGGGAAGAACATGTCCCTGACCGCCCGCACCGCCTCGTTCCCTGCGCTGTGGGTGAACAGGTACCGCCCGGCGACGTCACCCGCCGCGTAGATCGAGGGGACGGAGGTGCGCATCCGGTCGTCGACGACGACGCCACGGTCTCCGACCTCGACGCCGACCTCCTCCAGCCCGAGGCCGGTGACGTTCGGCGTGCGGCCGGTGGCCACGAACAGCTCCTCGGCCTCCCACGTGCGGGCCGCGCCGGCCTGCACGCCGTGCACGACCTTCTGCTCTCCTCGCCTCGACACCCGCCCGACCTCGACGCCGAGCTGGAGGTCGACGCCCTCCGCCCGCAGCAGGTCGGCCAGCGTCGCCGCCAGCGCCGGTTCGTCCTTGGGGAGGATGCGGTCGTCCCTGCCGAGGACGGTGGTGGGCACGCCGAGCCGGGTGAAGGCCTGGGCCAGCTCGACGGCGATGGGACCGGCTCCCACCATGGTGAGGGAGCCCGGAGCGCGCTCCAGCTCGAAGACCGACTCGCTCGTGAGGAACCCGGCGTCGACCAAGCCGGGGATGTCCGGCTCAGCCGGCGTGCTCCCGGTGCACAGCAGCGTGAAGCGGGTGTGCAGGGTGCGCCGCTGCCCTCCGGGACCCGTGACCTCGAGCAGGGTCGGACCAGCGACGCGGACCGACCCCTCGATCACCTCGACGCCGAGGCGCCGGTAGCGGTTGGGATCGTCGTCGGTGGCGGCGATCTCCTCCTGCACCGCCTTGAGCCGCTTCCACACCGCCTCGGTGTCGATCTCGGGGTCGACGGCGGGGAGCCCCCAGCGGTCGGCGGTGCGCATGGTGTGGGCCGCCTTGGCCGAGGCCAGGAGCGCCTTGCTCGGCACGCACCCGGTCCAGAGGCAGTCACCCCCGACCCGGCCCCGCTCGACCACCGCCACGTCGATCGGCAACGTGGAGGCGAACTCCGCCGCTGACATCCCACCCGATCCCATGCCGACGATGACGAGGTCGTAGCGATCGGTCATCTCGCCGAGCCTACGAGCGGCGGGCGCGCTGGCGGCCGCCGGAACCGTCCCGGACGTGCCCGCCCGGCCTTCAACGCGCCGAGCATCCACGATCGCGTGGCGGGCCGGCCCGGGCCCGTCCTGTCGGTGTCTGGCCGGCTCCGGCTCGCGACGGAACAGCCTGCGCCCCTCCTCGTCCCCGCCCTCGGGTGGCGCGGCCCGGACGTTCGCACCGGAGCTGGCCCCTGAGCTGCTCGTCGTGGCTCGCTGCAGACCCGAGTGGCCGGTGGCGTCGGGTCGACCGGCATCAGGCGATGCCGGACCAGGCCGTGTGCCAGAGACGGTCGTAGCCGAGGGTCTCGAGCTTGGCCGCCAGGCGGTCGGCTCGTGACGGGTCGGGGCCGCACCGCTCGTCGAGACCCGCGGGGTCGGGTGTGGCGAGCAGGAGGTCGGCCATGGCGTCGGGGACGGGGTAGCCCGACCGGGCGGGGCCGTCCACCTCGAGCAGGGCCGTGAGCCCGATGACGGCCTTGGGCCTCGTCGAGTCGTACGGGCGCACGTTGCTCGCCCGGAAGCGGACCACGGCCACCGCCACCGCACGGTCGGACAGGGCCCGGTCCAGGACGACTGACGGCGCCCCTTCCTTGGCGGCGGGGGCGCCGGCCGTGCGCGCCTCCCAGTTGACGACCCCGGCAACGACGTCGGCGACGGTCGCCGCCGCCGGGCCGTCGAGCCACTGCACGACGACTTCGTCCCCCGTCCCGGCGACGACGTCGATCGTCGCACCGGGCACCGCTTCGGCCAATGCCGCCGTCAGCCGGCTGCGCAGCTCGTCGGGCCTGATCCTGTCGGGCTTCGACCGGAAGAACACGTTCGGCACGAGGTGAGGCTACGGGTCGTCCGCGCGCCGGCACGTGCCCCGCCCTCACGGTCGCGGACGCGCGGCCCCGATGGAGGACAGCGGGGTGGGTCCGGGCAGGACCCGCAGGTCCCAAGCCCTGGTGAGCCCCCCACGGCGGTGCCGGGCAGCGCCACTCGGGTCCGCCGGCCCTCTGGGTGGACGCCGGGTGGAGCACCAGCTCGTGTCGCGACGTACGTCGCGGGCCACCGCTAGGTTGCCCGGGTGGGCGAGCCGGCGGTGGTGACGCAGGGGTTGCGGCGCACGTTCGGCGAGACGGTGGCGGTCGACGGGGTCGACCTCGCCGTGGACGAGGGAGAGATCTACGGCTTCCTCGGCCCCAACGGAGCCGGGAAGAGCACGGTGGTGCGGATGCTGTGCACCCTCTTGGCCCCGAACGGCGGCACTGCCACGGTGGCCGGATTCGACGTCGCCCGGGATCCCGATGCCGTCCGACTCCGGATCGGGGTGGCGCTGCAGGACGCCGCCCTCGACGACCGGCAGTCCGGCCGTGAGCTGCTCCGGCTCCAGGCCCGGCTCTACGGCCTCGGGCGGGCGGACGCCGACACCCGGATCGAGGAGGTCGGCCACATCATCGACCAGGACGCCATCGACCGGCCCATCGGGACGTACTCGGGCGGCATGAAGCGCCGCCTCGACCTCGCCGCCGCACTGGTCCACAACCCCCAGGTGCTGTTCCTCGACGAGCCGACCACGGGCCTCGACCCGACGAGCCGCGTCGCGGTGTGGGACGAGGTCCGCCGCCTGCGGGCCGATCTCGGCATGACGATCTTCCTGACGACCCAGTACCTGGAGGAGGCGGACGTCCTCGCCGACCGGGTCGGGATCATCGACCGGGGCCGCCTGGTGGCCGAGGGCTCGCCCGACGAGCTGAAGCGCTCGGTCGGCAGCGACGTGATCGTGGCCCAGGTCGAGGGCAGCGCCGACACCGCCGTGGCCGCGGTCCGCGAGGTCGCAGGGGTCGACGCCGTCGAGGCCCACGGCGGCGAGCTCACCATCCGGGTCGCCGACGGTGCCGCGGTGCTGAGCCCCGTCGCCGTGGCGCTGGCCGGCTGTGGCGTCGCAGTCCGGAACCTGACCATGCGCACGCCCACCCTCGACGACGTGTTCCTGTCCCTCACCGGCGACCGCCTTGGCGACGACGACAACGCAGAGGTGGCATGAGCGGAGCGGGGCCCGAGCGGCCCGGCCGAAGGCCAGGAGCGGACACATGAGCGGAGCGGGGCCCGAGCGGCCCGGCCGAAGGCCAGGAGCGGACACGTGAGCGGAGCGGGGCCCGAGCGGCCCGGCCGAAGGCCAGGAGCGGACACGTGAGCGGAGCGGGGCCCGAGCGGCCCGGCCGAGGGCCAGGAGCGGACACGTGAGCGGAGCGGGGCCCGAGCGGCCCGGCCGAGGGCCAGGAGCGGACACGTGAGCGGAGCGGGGGTGGCACAGGCGCCGGCCGGGACCATCCGGGCCCGCAGGGCCGGCTTCGTCGCCGACATGGTCTCGGTGGCGGGACGGGCGCTGCGGTCCATCCCGAGGGAGCCCGAATCGGTCATCCCGGCCCTCGTGGTCCCCGTGTTCTTCTTCGTCGTGAACATCGGCTCGCTGCAGGACCTGGCCGAGCAGATCCCCGGCGTCGACTTCAAGGCGTTCCAGCTGCCGGTGGCGATCATCTTCGCGGTCACGGGGGTGAGTCGGGCCGGCACCCTCGTCACCGACATCCAGTCCGGGTACTTCGACCGCCTGCTCATGACGCCGGTGTCGCGCACCTCGCTGCTGCTCGGGCTGATGGTGGCCGACTTCGCCCTCGTCGTCGCCCTCAGCGTCCCCGTGCTCATCCTGGGACTGGCGGTCGGCGTGACGTTCGAGACCGGGATCCTCGGGATGCTCGCCTTCCTCCTGCTGGCCGGCGCGTGGGGGGTCGTGTTCACGGGCTTCCCCTACGCCATCGCGCTCAAGACCGGGAGTCCCGCCGCGGTCAACTCCAGCTTCATCCTGTTCTTTCCCTTCGCCTTCCTGACGACGTCGTTCCTGCCCCGGGAGGCGCTGACCGGGTGGCTGTCCACGGTCGCCGGCTACAACCCGGTGACCTACCTGCTCGATGGGCTCCGCTCCCTCGTGAGCAGCGGGTGGGAGGGGGACAGCCTGCTGCGGGCGGTCGCCGCGATCGCCGCCGTCGGTGTCGTGAGCCTCAGCCTCGCCTTCGCCGCCCTGCGGGGACGGGTCTCTCAGGGTGATTGAGGTTGCTCACCGTGCGGGGCTCCGCCACCTCGACCCGGCCGACCCGGGCTTCTCGTCGGCGCTCCGAGCCCCGTCATAAGGTGCGGTCCATGGCCACCGCCACCCCCTCGAACACGCCCAACCCCGACGCGACGAAGTACTCGCTCAACGTGACCTTCGACGAGATGGTGACGTTCTCGAGCCCAGAGGACGCCTCCTGCAACCCCTTCGCAGCCGCTGTGTTCGCTGCGCCCGGGGTGGCGTCGCTGTTCGCCACGGCGGACTTCTGCACCGTGACCCGGGCACCGGGAGCCGACTGGGAGCCCATCACCGCGGCCGTGCAGGCCGCCGCGGCCGAGCACCTCTGAACGTGGGCGACGACGGGGTGTCCCTCCTCGAGGGCCTCGCCACCACCAGGGCCATCCGTCGCTTCCGGGACGAGCCGGTGTCGGAGGAAAATCTGGCGGCGGTGCTGTGGGCGGCCACCCGTGGGCCCTCGGGCTCCAACCGCCAGCCCTTCCGCTTCGTCGTGCTGCGGGACGGCCCCGGCGCCACCGAGGCCAAGGGCATCCTCGGGCGCAGCTTCCGGGCGGCGTGGTCCGAGAAGGTCGAGGCCGACGGCTATCGGCAGGGGAGCGGCGGGGCCGGCGACTCGGCCAAGGCTCGCATGGCCAGATCCATGCAGCAGTTCGTGGACCGGTTCGAGTCGACGCCGGTCGTGGTGCTGGCCTGCGTGGGCCGTCGCAGATCCGGGGACCTGAGCGAGGGAGCCTCGGTGTACCCGGCCTGCCAGAACCTGCTCCTCGCAGCGCGGGCCCGTGGCCTCGGCGGGGTGATGACCATGTGGCATCAGGCGGTCGAGGCCGAGCTGCACGAGGTCCTCGCCATCCCCGACCAGGTCGTCATCGCCGCCACCATCCCCCTCGGCCACCCCGAGGGGGGCCACGGACCCGTACGGCGGCGCCCCGTCGGCGAGCTCGTCTACGAGGACCGGTGGGAGGGGCCGGCCCCGTGGGCCATCGACCCGCCCGGCACCCGCTTCACCTCTGCCGGGCCGCCGAGGGGACCGGACCGCTCCCGCTGACATCGGTCGACGCCACCGCTCGACGGGCTCGACCGGCCGGGTCGTGACGCGGATCCGGCGGCCCGAAGGCCGCCGGTTCACGCTGCTCGTCGGTGATGAGCGCCGCCGCCGGTGCTCAGTGGGCGCCGTGCGCCGTGTCGCACAGCTTCGTCTCACCGTCGAGGATGCGTCCTCCGCCGATCCCCTCGAGGGCGGCGAAGGGACCACACGGGTGCGGCTGGGTCCACACGTGGATCATCGGTGTCGGCACCGGCCTGGTGAGACCGTTCGTGCAGTTGCCGGCCGCATCGGTGATGCCTCGCACCAACCCCTCAGCCGTGAAGCAGAGGTCCTCGTGGGTGTGCCACTGCATGAGAGCGCCGCCGATGTCGGGGACGTCCTCGAGCGGAAGCCCCACCTTTGTCATGTACATGGCAGCCATGAGTCGACGGCCACCGTTCGCGGTGTCGTAGACGAGTGACTCGGGCACGTCAGGGTCCAGGATGATATCGTCGTCCATGTTCGCCTGGTTGATGAGGTGCTCGGTGCCGGTGAAGCCGTCGCCGATGGAGCGGAAGCCGTTGGCCTCGGCCACGCTGGCGTCAGCCCACTGCGGCAGGCCGTTGAGGGTGACGGCGATGAGGTTCTCCGCCGCCGCCTGCTGCTCGGGCGTGACGCCCTCGGTGCCGCTCAGGTCGATCGGCTGCGTGGGGTCGTAGGCGACGGGGACGGCCGCCGACTCGGCGTGGGGCGCCTCGACAGGGGCGGCCGAGGCGGTCGTCGCTCCTCCTGCGTGGTGGTCGGTGCCGCCGGCGGCTGCGACGGTGTCATCGTGCGTGCCTGCGGCGGTGACGGAGTCGTTGTGCGCACCAGCTGCGTGGGCGTGGGACCCGGCCGACACCATCCCGAAGACGGTGAGGGCGGTCACGCCGACTGCGAGGAACGGAACCGGAGCCCGCACGCCCCCACGGTCGCCGCGCCCGCTCCACATGGCCCCGGCGACGAACAAGACGGTCGCCACTGCGAGGCCGGCGGCCAGCGCGTCGGCGGTCTGGATCGGCTCGGCCTCATCGAGGCCGGCGATCGGTCCGATGCCGGAGATCTTGGCCGTGGCCCAGCCGGCGACGGCGCCGACGCCGATGAGCGCACCGGTGACCGCCACCAGACGGTTGACCCGGATGAGGGCGAGCACCCCCCACGCGAGCTGGAGGGCGGCGACGGCGGTGAAGGCCACCACCGCAAAGCGGTGCTCGCTGTGCACCCCGATGGCGGCGGCGTGGATGGCGCCGGCGCCGAGGGAGGTGAGGCCGGCCACGCCGAGCAGGCCCGTCGTGCTGGCGGGCAGGGCCATGGCCCTCGGTGCGGTCGTGTCGTGCTCGAGTGCGATGGTCACGGGTCTCCAGGTGCGCCGGGAACGGGTCGGATGGGCGGGTCTCCGGACCGATCGGGCGCTGCGCGGCGCCAGAAGGGCAGTGAGCCTGCGGTCACACCTTGACCTTTTCTTGACCGCCGGTCAATGGCTCGTTCAGATGGTTCCCGGATCGTCACGGGCGGGGTGGGTGCGCCTCGCCCTTCCGGCAGCGCAATCGGCACCGCCGGTCCGACATCGTGCCGTCATACTCGACAGGTGCCCTCGTCCGTCGCCGACGGCCGGCTGATGCGCCGGGGCTGGGCCGTGGTTCGCTCGCTGGTCGGCCTCCACCCCAAGCCGTTCGCCTTCGCCGTCCTCGGGGCCGCCATCTACGGCTCGTCCATCGTGGTGGCCTCCTACACCGTGGGCCGGGTCGTGGATCGGGTTGTGATCCCGCGCTTCGAGGAGGGGTCGGTGCCGACCGGCACGATCGTCCTCGGGGCCTGCGCCATCCTCGTCGTCGGGCTGGTCAAGGCCTCGGCCATCGTGTTGCGCCGCGGCATGGCGACGGTGGCCAAGGTGCGGATCGACGCCACCCTCAGGGAGGCGGTGGTGCGCCAGTACCAGGCGCTGCCGTTCGAGTACCACCGCAGCAACCCGACCGGTGAGCTGCTCGCCCACGCCAACGCCGACACCGAGGCCGCCACCGAGGTGCTCGCCCCGATGCCGTTCGCCTCGGGCGTGGTGGTGCTCTTCGTCGTGGCCGGCGTGTGGATCTTCGTCACCGATCCGGTGCTCGCCGCGGTGGGGCTGATGCTCGTGCCGGCCATCGTCGGGCTGAACGCGTACTACCAGCGTCGCATCGAGGCGCCGGCGACACTGGCCCAGAACCGGGTCGGGGAGGTCTCGACGGTGGCGCACGAGAGCTTCGACGGCGCGCTCGTGGTCAAGGCGCTGGGGGCGGAGGCGGCCGAGGGCCTCCGCTTCCGGGTCATGGCGGAGCGGCTGCGTGACGCCAAGGTCGAGGTGGCGACGAAGCGGGCGACGTTCGACGCCCTGCTCGACTCGATCCCCACGCTCGGCATCGTCGGCCTCGTCGTGGCCGGAGCCTGGCGGATCGACAGCGGCGCAATCACCACCGGCACGCTGGTCAGCTTCGTGAACCTCTTCACGCTGCTCACCTTTCCGCTACGGATCATCGGTTACGTGCTCGGCGACATCCCCCGCTCGGTGGTCGGCCACGACCGGGTCAGGCGCGTGCTCGACGAGGTGCTGCCGGCGCCGTCGAGCGGGAGCGGCCGCCTGCCGGACGGGCCCCTCGACCTCGACGTGGCCGGCGCCGGCTTCTCCTACGACGACGGCACGCCGGCGCTGCGCGACGTCGACTTCCACGTCGCCGCCGGCACCACCGTCGCCGTGGTCGGGCCCACCGGGTGCGGCAAGTCGACCCTCGTCCTGCTCCTCGCCCGCCTCCTCCGGGCGCAGCGGGGTGAGGTCCGCCTCGGGGGCGTCGACGTGGCCGACCTCCGCCCTGGTGACCTGGCCGAATCGTGCGCCACGGTGTTCCAGGAGCCGTTCCTCTTCGCCGCCAGCCTGGAGGAGAACGTGCTCCTCGGCCTGGACGCAGACCCGGCCGAGGTCGCCGCTGCGCTGCGCCTCGCAGGGGCGGAGGACTTCGTGGCCGAGCTCCCCCAGGGCTTGGCCACCGTGGTGGGGGAGCGTGGCGCCACCCTCTCCGGTGGTCAGCGCCAGCGGATCGCACTGGCGCGCGCACTCGTGCGCCGGCCGCGGCTCCTGCTGCTCGACGATGCCACCTCCGCCGTCGATCCCTCGACCGAGGCCCGCATCCTCCAGGGCCTGGCGGCCGAGCTCACGACGACGACGACGGTGGTGGTGGCCACGCGGCCCTCGACGCTCGCCCTCGCCGACACCGTGGTCTACCTGGAGCACGGCCGCCTGGTCGGCGCCGGCACCCACGAGGAGCTGGTGGCGAGCGTGGCCGGCTACGAGCGCCTGGTCCGCGCCTATGAGCTCGACCGTGCGATGTCATGAGCGAGCGCAGTGAGCGTGGCCGGAGCGGCCCGGCCGCAGGCCGGGAGCGGGCAGCATGAGCGAGCGCAGTGAGCGTGGCCGGAGCGGCCCGGCCGCAGGCCGAGAGCGGGGAGCACGAGGAACCCGCTCGTGAGGGACCAGGAGGTCGTCGAGGAGCTCCCCGCCGCCGGGGAGCTGCCGCCCGTGCGCGGCGCAGGGGAGGTCGAGGACCCGCTCGGGCGCACCACCCCCCCGGACCCCGACACCGGGGGGGCCGGGACCGGGCCGGACGGGCACCCGATGGACGTCGCCGACGCCGTCCTCCTCGGCGACGAGCCCGTCGCCGCCAGCGGCGCCCTCGCCGTGCTCAGGCGCGGCCTCGCCACGAGCCCAGAGCTGCGGGAGGGGATCGGGCTCACGATCGGCCTGGCGCTGCTCGGCGGCGCCGGCAGGGTCGTCGTGCCGATCCTCGTCCAGCAGGTGCTCGACCGTGGCCTCCGGGGCGGCAGCGTCGACCTCGGGACCGTCTACCGCCTCGCCGCCATCGGCGGCGTCGCCGTCGTGGCCACCGCCTTCCTCACCAGGACCACGCGCAAGCGCCTCGCCGTGGCCAGCGAGGAGGCGCTGTGCGGCCTCCGGGTGCAGGCGTTCTCCCACGTCCACCGGCTGAGCATCGCCCACCAGTCCGCCGAGCACCGGGGGGCGCTCGTCTCGCGCGTCACCTCCGACGTGGAGACGCTGTCCATCTTCTTCCAGTGGGGTGGGGTGGCGTGGCTGGTGAACGGCGCCGTGATGATCGCCACGGTCGTCACCATGGCGATCTACGACATCCGGTTGGCCGCGGTCGCCGTGCTCGTCGTGCTGCCCTTGTCGCTCGTGCTCAAGCTCCTGCAGAAGCACCTCATCGCCGCCTACGACCTCGTGCGTACGAGGGTGGGAGAGCTCCTCACCGTCGTGTCGGAGACGGTGCAGGGCGCGGCGGTGGTCCGGGGCTACGGCATCGAGGAACGCACGAACGCACGGACCTTCGACGCCATCGACCGGTGGCGCTCGGCCAACATACGGGCCGGCGTGATCGCTGCGTTCCTCTTCCCCGCCGGCGAGATCTTCGCGTCGCTGACCGTCGCCGGTGTGATCGTGGCCGGCGTCGCCCTCGGCCCCGACGCCGGCCTCACCGCCGGCCAGGTCGTGGCGTTCGTCTTCCTCGTGAACTTGTTCCTCGAGCCCGTGGCTGAGTTCACCGAGATCCTGGACCAGACCCAGACGGCGGTGGCGGGCTGGCGCAAGGTGCTCGACCTGCTCGACATTCCGATCGAGGTCGTCGACCCCGACCCCGGCACCTCCCTCCCGCCCGTCGCTCCCGGCCTCGTGGTGGCCGGTCTCTCCTACGCCTACCGACCGGGTGGGGCCCGGGTCCTCGACGACGTGAGCTTCACGATCCCGGCACAGGCGCGCGTGGCGTTGGTGGGCGCCACCGGGTCTGGCAAGACGACGCTCGCCAAGCTCCTCACCCGGCTCGCAGACCCGCTCGAGGGCACGATCGTGGTCGACGGCGTCGACCTGCGGGAGGTCGCGCCTGGCTCCCTCAGGTCCCGCCTCGTGATGGTGCCCCAGGACGGGTTCCTGTTCGACACCACGGTCGGTGAGAACGTGCGCTTCGGGCGCCCTGCTGCCGGTGACGAGGAGATCCGCCTCGCCTTCTGCGAGCTCGGCATCGACGCCTGGGTGGACAGCCTCCCCGCCGGGGTCGACACCAGGGTCGGCCAGCGGGGCGAGCACCTCTCGGTCGGCGAGCGCCAGCTCGTGGCCCTCGCCCGGGCCTACGTCGCCAACCCGACCTGCCTGATCCTCGACGAGGCGACGTCGTCGGTCGACCCCGCCACCGAGACCCGCCTGACGCGTGCGCTCCAGAGCCTGAGCGAGGGCCGGACGTCGATCACGATCGCCCACCGCCTGGCCACCGCCGAGCAGGCAGATCTCGTCCTCGTCCTCGACCACGGCCGCCTCGTCGAGCAGGGGCGCCACCGGGACCTCGTCGGCACCGGCGGCGTCTATGCGGGGCTGCACGCCTCCTGGCTCGACGTCACCGCCGCCACCGGCGGCTCGGTCAGCTGAGCGGGGGGCTCGTCAGCGGCTGGCGCCCTTCTTGTCCTTCTTCGCCTCGCGCTTCTCCTTGAGGGACTTCCCCGGCTTCTTCCCCGCCGGCTTCTGCGGTGACTTCTCTGGCATCTGCTGCTCCAGGGCTCGTGTGGCTGCTGGGGTCACCGTAGGCCAGGCACACCTCTGGGGTCCCGCCGGTTGCGATCCCGCTGACGGCCGGGGGCCTGAGGTCAGCTTGCGTCGAGGAAGGTGAGCATGGCGTCGATGAACCCGAAGTCCTTGGGGGTCCCGAAGTGGTCGACGTTGCGGAGCACCTTCAACCTGGCGTCAGGGAGCGCGGTCACGAGCTCGTCGGCCGGCCACACGAAGTCCTTGTCGCCGAGGACGACCAGGACCGGGCAGGAGATCCGACCGAGCTCCTCGACGGTGACCCGGCGCTCGGGCCTGCGCAGGCAGGCGGCCAGCGCCGACGGGTCGTTGCCCGAGCCCTTGGCGAACTGGACGAAGAGGTTGCCGAGCCCGCCGTCGCCGCCGTCACCGGTCTCGATCGCCCGCGCCACCGGCTCGGGGTCGTGATCGCGGAACAGGTTGGCCCCGACGCCGGCGACGACGATCCGTGCGAAGCGCTCGGGCGTGCGAGCTGCGATCCGTAGGAGGATGCCGGCACCCATGCTGAACCCGACGGCGTCGACCGCCCCGGTCGCCGGGAGGACGGCCTCGACGCCGGACTCCATGTCGGTGTAGTCCGATGGGTCGGTCGGGGCGGGTGCGCTGCCGTGGCCGAGCAGGTCGACCGGGAGCACCTCCCGGCCGGCGTCGGCGAGGAGGTCGACGATGCCAGGCGCCCGCCAGTTGTGCTCGAAGGAGGATGCGAAGCCGTGCACGAGGAGGACCGGGTCAGCCACCGGCCGGACCCTACCGTCGGACCCGTGCCCCGCTCACGGGAGGTCGCGGCCCGCTGCCAGACTCAGCGGGTGGCGACGGAGGCGGTGATCCGTTTGGTCGACGTGGCCTCCACCCACGATCTGCGGCGGCTCGTCCTCCGGGAGGGTCGCGCCGACGCCGACGTGCACTACGGCGAGGACCTCCTGGCCGACACCTTCCACCTCGCCGCCCTCGGCGACAGCGGTGACGTGGTCGGCGTCGCCACCTTTGCGCCGTGCCCCACCGAGCGGCGGCCCGGCGCAGCGGCGTGGCGCCTCCGGGGGATGGCCGTGCACCCCGAGGCGCAGGGCGGGGGGATCGGATCTGCGCTCCTTCGGGTGGCCGTCGACCGGCTCGGCCACAGGGGTGTCGAGGTCCTGTGGGCCGACGGGCGCGACGCCGCCCTCCCCTTCTACGAGCGCCACGGGTGGTCGGTCGAGGGAGACGGCTTCCTGGCCGCCGGTGCCATCCCTCACCACCTGGTGGTGCTCGACCTCCGCCCTACAGGTCCCTGATCGAGCGGAGGGCGACTCGCGGCCCGAACCGCGGCGCCTGGATCCCGGCGGCGACGATGAGGCGCAAGACCCTGGTGCGATGGCCTGCCCACGGCTCGAGCAGCTCGAGCATGTGCTCGTCGGAGCCCCGGGCTGCGCCGGCGAGGGCCCACGCCACCTGGTTCTTGAGGTGGTAGTCGCCGACGCTCACGGCGTCGCAGTCGCCGAGGGCCACGATGGCGACCTCTGCTGCGGTCCAGGGACCGATTCCTGGGAACGCCTGTAACCGCCGGTGGGCGTCGGTGCGGGACATGCCGGTCGCCTCCTCGAGCCGTACGGCCCGCCGCATGGCGCGGGTGATCGTGTCCGCTCGCTTGCGCTCGACACCCGAGCGGTGGAACGTCCACGTAGGCGTCCCCACCAGCCGGTCCGGGGTGGGCGGCAGCGTGAGGCGGGCCGGGCCCGGGGCCGGAGCGCCGAGGGTGCGCACCAGGCTGCGGTACGAGCGCTTGGCCTCCAGGCCGGTCACCTTCTGCTCGAGCACCGACGGGACCACCGCCTCGCACACCGCCCCGGTGCGACCGATCCGCACCCCGGGCAGGCGCCGGTGCAATGCGGCCACCACCGGGTGGGCGGCGGGGTCGAAGCCGTCGGCGTCGTCGAACAGGCCCGCCAGTGCCGGCGCGTGCTCGGCCGCCCAGCCCGCCCCCGGACCCCACGACTCGATCTCGAGGTGGCTGCCCCGGTGGCGGAGGTGGGTGGTGGCGGGACCCTCGGGGGTGTTGGAGGCCCGCCAGCACTCGGCGGGAGCGAGGGTCATCGTGGGATCGCCTGCGCCGCGGCGGGCGGGTGCCAGCGTGCGCCGCAGGTCCAGCGGACCGACCACCCGCTCGCGCCGCACCACGTCAGGCATCACGGTCGCCGAGGCTAGGGCCGGGGTGCGACAGCGCCGCCCGGTGATCGCCGCCGGACCGCAAGGGCGGCACGCACCTCAGAGGTGCGCCACCACCGCTGGCGTGGTCCGGCGTCCAGCTGCATGCCGGACCCGCCCGAGCCCGGCGAGGGCGCCGGGGTCAGTCGCCCTCGGTCGGGCGGCGGAGCCGCTTGGTCTCGCCCCGCTGGCGCTTGGCCTCCATCCTCCGACGCTGTGAGCCACGGGTGGGGCGGGTCGCCACCCGCGGCCGCTCGACGTGGAGCCCGACCGCCAGGCGACCCGCCAGGCGCTCCAGGGCCAACGAGCGGTTGCGGACCTGCGAGCGCTCGTCGGCGGCCACGGCCACCACCTCGGAGCCGAGGCGCTCGAGCAACCGGGCCCGCTGGTGCGGCCGCAGGGACGGCGACCCGGCCACGTCGAAGATGACCTCAACCCGGGTGTCGGCGGTGTTGGCGTGCTGGCCGCCCGGACCACCGCTGCGGCTGAAGCGCCACCGCAGCTCGGCGAGGGGGATGGCGAGCGAGCGGTCGACCACGAGGAGGTCGTCGTCCGCTGCCATCCGGCCGACGGTACCCAGCCCTGCCGGCTCGGGTAAGCCCTCCGCATGCAGACACGACAGATCGCCGGGATGACCGTCAGCGCCATCGGACTCGGCGGCATGCCGCTGTCACTGGCCGATCGGCCGTCCGAGGAGCAGGGCATCCGCACCATCCACGCCGCCCTCGACGCCGGGGTCACGTTCATCGACACCGCCGATGCCTACTGCCTGGACGCAGACGACACCGGTCACAACGAGCGCCTCATGGCAAAGGCGCTGGCGACGTGGTCGGGTGACCCCGACACCGTCCTCGTGGCCACCAAGGGGGGGCACTACCGCACGGCGGACGGCTCGTGGGAGGTGGACGGCCGCCCCGAGCACCTCGAGCGGGCGTGCGAGGCGAGCTTGCGGGCGCTCGGCGTCGAGGCCATCGGCCTCTACCAGTACCACCGCCCCGACCCCGACGTGCCCTATGCGGAGTCGATGGGGGCACTTGCCGACCTGCTGTCGGCGGGCAAGATCCGCATGGCAGGCACCTCGAACAACGGCGTCGACCAGATTCGCGAGGCAGCATCGATCCTCCCTCTCGCCAGCGTGCAGAACCAGTACTCGCCCAGCTTCCGCTCCTCGGCGGAGGAGCTGCGGCTGTGCGACGAGCTCGGCATCGCGTTCCTCCCCTGGAGCCCCCTCGGCGGGATGGGCAGGGCGGGAGAGCTGGGGGAGCGCTTCGCTCCCTTCGCCGAGGTGGCGGTCAGCCACGGCGTCTCACCCCAGCAGGTCGCGCTGGCGTGGGAGCTGGCCTCGTCACCGGTGGTCGTGCCCATCCCGGGTGCCAGGCGCCCGGAGACGATCCTCGACAGCATCGAGGCGGCCGACCTCGAGCTCAGCTCCGACGAGCTCGCACGCCTCGACGCCGTGTGAGGGGCGACCGACGGGTGGGCATGCCCCCGTCAGGGTGGGGGGACGTGGAAGGGTTGCGCCATGGTCCCCGGCAGCCCACCACCCTCAGATCCCCTTGCACCCACCGGGCCGCTCGAGTTCGACTGCCCGAGGTGCGGCGACCCCGCAACGGAGACGTACTACGGGCCCTGCGAGACGTGCCGGGAGGCGCTGGTGGCGTCCCTCGGCGGCGCAGGTCGCCTGGTCGAGGTCGCTGCGTACCAGCCGAAGGTGAACGTCACCCCGAACGCCGTGGCCACGAAGGACTAGCGGGACGACGTCCACTGCCAGGGGAGTCACTGCCGAGGGGGCGGTGAAGGCTGGGGCGGACCGGGTCGGGCCCAGCCGCCGGTGATCGCCTGGCGGGAGGCGGTCCGCACGACCACCGTCCCGGCCGCCCGATCGTGCCACCCCTGGCGGGTCGGGCTCCAGATGGCCGACAGGTACACGAGGAGGCCGACCAGCGCGCCGATCTCGTGCACGAGGGCGGGGACGGCCGGAACGAGGTGGCGGATGGCGGATCCGCCCAGGTCGGGCGGCCGGCCGGTGACGACGTCGACGACCTGGATCCGGAGCAGGCGCTTGCCGATCGTCTGGCCCGTCATGGCGATGAAGCCGATCTCGTAGACGGCGGCCAGCCCGACCGTGGCGGCTCGGACCCAGAGCGGCGTGTGGATGGTGCTGCCGTCGATGCGGCTCGTGGCGAAGGTGAGGGCGAGCGTGGGCACCGCCAGCACGAACCCGTCGATGAGGCGGGCCCAGAACCGGGTGCTGATGTTGGCCCGCCAGTCGACGCTGGTCGGGAGGGGGGTCTGGTCCACCGGGGGACCTTAGGCGGCGGCCTGGCGCTCCAGGCGGCGGATGCGGACGACCTCGATGGTGCGGAACGACGCCAACCTGGTGCTCCAGCCGTCCACCACGCGACGCCCTGGCTCCGTGCGGAAGAAGGTCGTGAGCGGCCCCTCCTGCTGGTAGGTGTCGGCACCGGAGATGACCTCGGTGCTCCCGTCGCTGACCGTGACCTCGTAGCCCATGGCGCCAGTGTGCGCTCGGCGCCCTGTGGAGGGCCAGAGGCGCAACCCTGTGACTTGCGTCCCTGTCCACAGGGCGACCGTCCACAGACCGGTCCGCTCGTCAGGGTCAGGACGGCCGTCGGAGTCAGGAGATGGTTGCTGTCCCGTCCACCCGATGGGCCCTGCGGGACGGGGCCCGTCCGTCAGCGACGCCGTCGGGTCGCCTCTTCGGCGAGCGCCTGCAGGGTGCCGGTCGCCGTCGCCGCCCACGTGAAGGTGGCGGCGTGGGCCAGCGCGCCGGCGGAGAGCCGGGCCCGCAGCGCAGCGTCGGACAGCACGGTGTCGAGGCCTTCGGTCAGGCCGGGCCTGCCCTGGACGAGGAGGCCGCTGCGCCCCGGGGAGACGGCATCGGCGTGGCCGTTGATGTCGGTCACCACCGCCGGCGTCCCGCACGCCGCTGCCTCGGTGATCGTCATGCCCCAGCCCTCACGGGCAGAGGCGCTCGTGAGCACCCACGCCCGGCGGTACAGCCCGATGAGATCGGGGAGGGGGAGGCGACCGGGCAGGTGCAGCCACGAGGCGGCGTCGTGGTGGGCGATCTGGGCGGTGAGGGCCTGGCGGTCGTACCCCTCGCCCACCAGCACGGCCTCGAGCTTGGGCTGGCGGACCTTGAGCGCAACCAGCGCGTCGATGAGGAGGTCGTAGCGCTTCACGGGGACGAGGCGACCGGCCGCGACGACGAGCGGGTTCTCGGACTTCGACGAGGTCCCCGGGGAGAAGGCGGGGTCGACCCCAGGCGGTACGACGTCCACCCGATCGGCCCTGTAACCGAGCTCGTCCACCAGCTCGTTCTTGGACGAGCGCGACAACGTGATGATTCGCGACCGCCGGTAGAGCAGCGGGGCGACCCGCCGCTCGACGGTGTCGCCCATGGCGGCGAGGCGGGGCGGGAGCACCATCTGCCACATCTCGGCATGGACGTGGTGCAGGAAGACGACCCTCGGCCCGGCCGCCCACAGCGGCGAGAAGAAGGGCATCCCGTTCCAGATCTCGACCAGGCCGTCACGCCGGCCGTAGCGGTGGATGACCTCGTTCACCGCCGCCCGCGGGAAGATCAGGTACCGGCCACCCTTGCGGACGACCTCGTAGCCGTCGCGGCGGGCCAGCGGTGGGTGCCCTTGGGCGTACGACGTCCGCAGCAGCACCTCGATGCCGGCCTCCGCCCAGAGCTTCGCGATGGTGGCGGCGTGCACCTCCGAGCCACCGGCCTCGACGTCGTCCAGGTCTCGCCAGGAGACGAGGTGGATCCGGCGGAGACCAGCGCTCGCTGCGATGTCGCCCAGCTTGGCGATCTCCTCGGCTCGGTCGACGACGGTCACGCGCTCTTGCTTGTGGTCACGGCGGCACGCTCGGGGGCTCGAGGTTCGGTCAACGGTCAGCCCGGGTTCACGACGCGCCGGGGCGGCCACGTATCCTAGGCCGCTGCCCACCGGGAGGACCACCCGTGTCGGCGCCGCTCCCTCGCCCGCCAAGCCACCAGGACCAACTGTGACCTCACCCTCGACCACGTTCTCCGACACGTTCGCGTCGATCGCCGACGTCGAGGGCTGGATGACGGAGGGCCAGGCGAGACGGCTCTGGGATCGCGCCGAGGCGCTGCGCTCGGGCGACCGGATCGTGGAGATCGGCAGCTACCAGGGGCGCTCGGCCATCGTCCTCGCCACCGCAGCGCCGGAGGGGGTCGAGGTCGTGGCCATCGACCCACACGCCGGCAACGACCGGGGCCCGCAGCAGATCGTGGGTCCGGCCGAGGACGGCCAGCGCGACCACGAGGCGTTCCTCGCCAACCTCGACGAGGCCGGCGTGCGTGACCGGGTCCGCCACGTCCGCCTCCCGTCGCAGGAGGCGGGCAGCGAGGTCGGCGGCCCCGTCGACCTCCTCTACATCGATGGCGCCCACCGGTACGCGCCGGCGCGCAGTGACATCGTTCTCTGGGGCGCGCGCCTCGCCGAGGGCGGGACGCTCCTCATCCACGACTCGTTCAGCTCCGTCGGCGTCACCGGGGCCCTCGCCACCTCCCTGCTCACCGGCGCCGGCTTCCGCTACGTCGGCCGGGAGGGATCGATGGCGGAGTACCGCAGGGAGGCGCTCGCCGCGCCCGCCCGCATCACCAACGCCGGGCGTCAGCTGGCCGAGCTGCCGTGGTTCGCCCGCAACGTCGTCATCAAGGTCCTCATCGTGGCCAAGCTCGGCCGCCTCACCCGCTACCTCGGCCACCGACAGGCCACCTGGCCCTACTGACGCCAGGGAGTCTGCGAAGGACGACGCTCAGCCGGCGGCGTGCGTGCGGGTGCGACCGCTGGCGCGGTCCCGGGCGCCCCACCAGGAGACGAGGAGCATCTCCTCGGCGATGATCTTCATCGACATCTTGGAGGCGCCCCTGGTGCGGTCGGTGAACGCGATCGGCACCTCGACGATCGTGGCGCCGAGCTGGGACATGCGGTAGGCGATCTCGATCTGGATGCCGTAGCCGGTGGCCCTCGTGGTGCTCGGGTCGACAGCGGCCAACGTGGTGACGCGGTAGGCGCGGAAGCCGGAGGTGGCATCGGCGATGCCGGTGCGGAGGGCGAAGCCGGTGTAGGCGTTGCCGTAGCGGGAGAGCGCACGGCGGTGCCACGGCCAGTGCGGGATCGAACCGCCGACCACGTAGCGGGAGCCGATGGCCACATCGGCGCCGCCCTCGATGGCAACGAGGAGCGTGGGCAGCGCCACCGGGTCGTGGGAGAGGTCGGCGTCCATCTGGACGATCACGTCGTAGCGGCGCTGGATGCCGAGGCCGAGGCCGGCCCGGTACGCGGGTCCGAGCCCGTCCTTCGACGGACGGTGCAGCACCTCGATCTGGCCGAGCTCGGCGGCCACGCCCTCGGCCAGCGCACCCGTCCCGTCGGGGCTGCTGTCGTCGACCACGAGCACGTCGGCGTGGGGGGCGGCGGCCCGGATGCCGTGCAGCACCTCGGCGACGTTCAACGCCTCGTTGTAGGTCGGGACGACCACCAGCGCACGCATCGAGACGACGCTACCCGCAGGCCGCTTGCCCCCTGACCACGCCGATGGGCCCGCTCAGGCCCCCGGGCAGCGCTCCAGGAGCTCGTAGAGCCCCTGGTAGGTGTCGACGGAGCAGAACTGCTCGCGCAGGACCTGGTTGGACTCGTCGGAGCCGACGATCCGGGCGTCGTTGGGCTCGTCCCACGCATCCCACACCGACGACAGCACCACGACGTCCGCGGACGCCAGGTCCTCCGCCATCCCCGAGCCCTCGCGGTTGGCCACGCCCGGGTCCATCTCCACGTAGTAGGTGGCGACCTCGAGCTGGGGGAGGAGGTAGTAGATGAACGAGTCGGCGTAGGGCGTCTTGCGCAGGTCCGAGGTCCCGACGAAGAGGCGGTCACCGGGCTCGCTGATGCGCTCCACCTCGGCCAGGAGCGGGGGGAGGGCGTCGGCCACGTCGGGCCGGCCGTAGTAGAAGGTCCGGTCCCGGTGGTCGATCCGGTACGAGAGGCGGTGGTACCCGAAGGTCTGGGCCACCGCGTCGGCGTAGGACCTGGCGGTGAAGGCGGGGAGCAGCAGCACGATCGAGGCGAGGACGGCCACCCCGGCGACCAGGCCGCGCCGGCGGGGCGTGAGCGCCCGACGTCGCCGTAGCAGCTCGGCCCCGGCGATGGGGAGCAGGCCCATCGGCACGCAGCTGACCCAGGCCAGGTGGGTCGAGTCGGCCCGCTGCAGGGCCTGTGGGAGCAGTCCGAGGCTGAAGGCGGCGAGGACGAGGAGCGTCCGTGCCCGCTGCGAGGCCGGCTCCCGTCGCACGAGCACGACGCCGAGCACGAGGAGCACCGCCACCGAGCCGAGCAGCAGGAAGAACCAGAGCGTGATCTGCGCCGGGGGCAGGATCATGGGGAGCGGCCAGCCGAACGGCTCGAGGCCGCCTGCCCGCTGCAGGAAGCCCTGGAACTCGCTGGGCGACGGCGGGATCGGCAGGCGCCGACCCCCGCGCAGGTAGAAGACCGGATCGAGGACCATGCCCTTCACCGCCGGCACGACCCCGGCCATGGCGAGGTGCACGAGGTAGGGCGAGGCACCCACCACCAGACCGACGAGCAGCCGCCTCACGCGGTTGCCAGGCATGCCCCGAACCAGGGCGACGCCGGCGAAGCTGAGGGCCAGCACGAGGTCGGGCCGGTAGAGCAGGGCGAAGCCGGCGAGGATCCCGCTCGCGGTGGCGGCGCGACCCGCCCACCGCTCGTCGACGGCGTGGCGGCTGCGAAGGCCGAGGTGGACCGACCAGAGGCCGAAGGCCACGGCGCCGACCCAGGCCAGCGCCGTGAGCCCGATCGGCGGCAGGATGATGAGCAGCGCGACGGCGCCGCAGCACAGGGCGACGGTCCGTCCCCACAGCTTGGCCAGCGCGAACACGCCGAGCACGAGGCCGACCTGCTGGGCCAGGCCCACCAGCCGCTCCGAGGTGAGCGAGGTGCCGAACACCTCGAAGACCCCGGCGAGCACCCACAGGCTCCCGGGGCCGTACAGGTGGAGGAAGTCCCGGTTTGGCACCGCGCCCTCGAGCACCATCTCGGGGAACACGAGCATGAACCCCTCCTCCATCGGCGGCCCCTGGTTGCGGAGCTGGCCGTAGAGCGGGAGGGCGAACGCAGCGAGGAGGACGCCGATGGCGAGCGTCGTCTTCTGCGGCCCGCTGAGCCGATCGAGGCGACCCGGCTTCGAGGCGGTGGTGGCGACGTCGCCTTCGGGAGCCGCCCCGACCACGGCTTCGGACGTGGCCATGGCGGCACACGGTACCTGTGGATCCCGAGCACCCAGCCCACCGCTAACGTCGACAGCCATGCTGTGGTTCGAGCGCAACGCCGTGGCCTCCCTCACCGAGACGACCGATCCGAGCGAGCGGGCCGCCATCGCCTCGTTCGTCGGCGGGACGCTCGAGGCGATGCCCGAGCACCTCCGTGCCGGTGTGGTGGCGGAGTCGCTCGGCCTCGGCCTGTGGGCCAAGCTGCGGCGGGTCGACCCCGGGACCGTCGTCACCTCCCTCTCCCGGAGCCCGATCGGCCTGCTGCGCCAGTACGAGCGGCTCCTCGGATCGCTGGTGTTGTTCGCCGAGCACGAGCTCGCGGTCGACCGCACCACATGAGGAGGATCGCCACCGAGGTCCTCGTGATCGGTTCGGGCGCGGGCGGCGCCTCGACGGCGGCCCTGCTGGCCGCAGCCGGGCGCCGCGTGCTCATGGTGGAGGAGGGGCCGTGGGTCGACCCCGACGCCATCGAGCCGTTCTCGCTCGAGGAGATGGTGTCGAAGTACCGCCACCACGGGTCCAGCGCCGCGCTCGGGAACCCGCCGATCGCCTACGCCGAGGGTCGCTGCATCGGCGGCAGCACCGAGGTCAACAGCGGGCTCTGGCACCGCCTCCCGCCTGCGCTGGCCGAGGAGTGGCGACGCACCTACGAGATCGAGGCGTTCACCCCCGGCGTGCTCGACGGCTACGCCGAGCGCATCGAGGCGGACCAGGGCGTCTCCTACCTGCCGGCCGCGCCACCGACGTCCTCGGCGCTCCTCGAGCGGGGAGCCACCAAGCTCGGGTGGCGGTCGGTTGAGTTCCCACGTGTTTTCCGCTACGACGCCGCCGGGCGGGGGACCAAGCAGACCATGGCCCGCACCCTCGTCCCCAAGGCGGTCGCGGCCGGGTCGACGGTCATGGCCGACTGCCGGGTGCTCAAGCTGGCGGGTCGCAGAGGCCGGATCACGGCGGCACGGTGCCGGGCCCTTCGCCCCGACGGCACCTCCGAGGACCTGCTCGTGCAGGCCGACCACGTCTTCGTGTGCGGGGGCGCCATCCAGTCGCCCGCACTCCTGCAGCGCAGCGGCATCCGTCGCGGCATCGGCGGCGGCCTCAAGCTGCACCCGACGATCAAGGTCGCGGCGCGCTTCCCGCACCCGGTCGACCACGACGACGTGCCCATGCACCGGATCACCGAGTTCGCGCCGAACCTCACCATCGGCGGGTCGGCCAGCCGGCGGGCGCACGTGGCGCTGGCGCTGGCCGACTCGGGCGCCCTCGACCCCGAGGCGCTCGCCGACTGGGAGCACGTCTCGGTGTACTACGCCGCCATCCGCAGCGAGGGCTCCGGGAGGGTCGTCGCGCTGCCTGGTGTGGCCTCGCCGCTCGTGACCTACCGGTTGACCGAGGCCGACGTGAGCCGCCTTGCCCGGGGCCTCGTCCACCTCGGCGAGGCCCTGCTCGCGGCGGGTGCCACCGAGCTCGTGCCGTCGGTGATCGGCGCGCCCACCGCCCGCCGCGTCGACGAGCTCGTGCCGTGGTGGGATGCGGTGACGCGCACGCGATCCAACCTGATGACCGTGCACCTGACGTCCTCGATACGCATGGGTGAGGCCCGGAACCGCACCGGTGCCGACAGCTTCGGACGGGTCTGGGGCTACGAGAACCTGCGGGTGAACGACGCCTCCGTGCTCCCCGACGCCCCCGGTGTGAACCCCCAGGCGGCGATCATGACGATCGCGGCCCGCAACGCCGAGCAGTTCCTGGCCACGGCGTGAGCGCCGCCACACCGGAGGTCCCCGCCCCCGAGCTCGCCTCCGACGTCGTCGTCACCGGGGCTGCGGGCTGGCTCGGGCAGAACCTCGTGCGGGCGCTGGTGGGGTGTCGTGGGCGCGTGCGCTGCCTCGTGCACCGGGCGGAGGACGGCCCGTTGCTCCAGCTGCTCGGACCCGAGGTCGAGGTCGTGCTCGGTGACGTGCGCGACCCGGTCGCCGTCTCCCGGCTGTTCGAGGGGATGGGGGCAGCGACGGTGTTCCATGCCGCCTCGGTGATCCACCCCGCCGGGGTCGTCCGCCAGCTGTTCGACGTCAACGTCGGGGGCACCGAGATCGTGCTCGACCGGGCTCGCCGCAGCGGAGCCGGTCGCTTCCTGCACGTCTCGTCGAACTCGCCGTTCGGCGCCAACCAGGCGCCCACCGACCGCTTCACCGAGGAGTCGCCGTTCAACCCGTACCTGGGCTACGGCCGCTCCAAGCTCGAGGCCGAGCAGCTCGTCCAGCGTGGCCACGACCGGGGCGACGTCCGCACGGTGATCCTCCGGCCGCCGTGGTTCTACGGCCCCCACCAGCCGGCCCGGCAGAGCACGTTCTTCTCCGCCATCCGCAAGGGACGCTTCCCGGTCATCGGGGACGGGGCCCAGCAACGGTCGATGGTCTATACCGGCAACCTCGTCGATGCCCTCCTCGCGGCCGAGGTGGCGCCTGCGGCACCTGGTCAGGCGTACTGGATCGCCGACGCCGAGCCCTACGAGCTGCGCCGGATCGTGGCGACCGTCCGCCTGGCGCTCGAGGAGGAGGGCGTCCCCGTCTCGGGGCGGGGGCTCAGGGTCCCGGCGCTGGTGGGGACCGTGGCCGCCGCCGTCGACGCCGCGCTCCAGTCCCGCGGGCGCTACGTCCAGCCGCTCCACGTCCTCGGCGAGCTCAAGGACACCATCGCCTGCGACATCGGCAAGGCCCGTCGGGACCTCGAGTGGGAGCCCGCCACCGAGCTGCTCGGCGGGATGCGGGCCAGCATCCGCTGGTGCCTCGACCGGGGGATCCAGCTGTGAGCCGCACGGTCCTCATCACGGGTGGCAGCGGGTACTTCGGCACCGAGCTCGCCGCACGGGCGCTCGCCCAGGGCGACCGGGTGCGGACCTTCGACCTCAACCCCCCGGCCGACGCGGTGGGCGTCGAGCACGTCCCCGGGGACGTCCGGGACGTCGACGGGCTGCGGGCGGCGTGCGAGGGGGTCGACGTCGTGCTCCACAACGTCGCCCAGGTGCCCCTGGCCAAGGACAAGGAGCTGTTCTGGTCGGTGAACGTCCTCGGCACCGCCAACGTCCTGGTGGCGGCCCGTGACGCAGGGGTGGCCAAGGTCGTCCACACCTCCACCAGCGCGGTGTTCGGCATCCCCGAGCGCAACCCGGTCGACGAGTCGTCGCCGTGCCGACCCCTCGAGGCCTACGGCAGGGCGAAGCTCGAGGCCGAGGTGCTGTGCCGTGACGCCGTCGCCGGCGGCCTCGACGTCACCGTGGTCCGCCCCCGGACGATCCTCGGCCACGGCCGGCTCGGGATCATGGCCATCCTCTTCGAGTTCGTCGCCGAGGGCGCGCCCGTGTACGTCCTCGGCTCGGGGGACAACCGCTACCAGCTCGTGCACGCCGACGACCTCGCCTCCGCCTGCTTGCTGGCGGGAGCACGGGAGGGACCGGCGACCTACAACATCGGCGCATCCGACTTCGGGACCATGCGCGAGACGCTCCAGGCGCTCGTCGACCACGCCGGCACCGGCTCACGGGTCCGGTCGCTGCCGCTGGCGCCCGCCCGGGCCGCCATGAAGGCGCTCGGCGGGGTGGGGCTGGTGCCGTTCGCGCCCTACCACTGGCTCCTCTACGGCGAGTCGCTCTGGTTCGACACCACGAAGGCGCAGACGGAGCTCGGCTGGCGTCCGACCCACTCGAACGCGTCGATGGTCGTGGAGTCCTACGAGTGGTTCCTCGCCCACCGCCACGAGCTGGCGGCGTCGAAGGGGTCGCACCACCAGTCACCGACCCGGCTGGGGGCGCTGAAGGTGCTCCGGCGCATCCCCTGAGGCCCCCTGTGCACACGGTCGGGTCTGCGGGGGCCCCTCCTGCCCCCGGAGCGGCCGCAGGCGCCGACGTCGCGCGACAGCAGGGCCGGGACCGTTGGCGCCTCGTCGTCCCCGTGGTCCTGGCCGCCCTGCTCCTCCCGCTCGTCGTGGGCGTGGTGCGAGCCGTGCTCGACGACCCGACGGCCCCCTCCGGGGACGTCGCCCTCATCGAGCTGCGGGTGCGCGACGTGGGCAGCAAGACGCCGCTCCTCGGGTCCTACGGTCGTTACGGCTTCAACCACCCCGGGCCGCTGCTGTTCTACGTCCAGGCCCTGCCGTACCGCCTCCTGGGGGCCCGCTTCGCCGGGCTCGAGGTGGGGACCCTCGCCCTCGGCGCGCTCGCCGTCGCCGCCATCGCCTGGGTGACGCTCCGCCGGGGGGGCCCGCTCCTGCTGCTCTGGGCCGGCCTCCTGGTCGCCGTCCTCGTCCACGCCGTGGGTCCCGCCTGGCTGGCGAACCCGTGGGAGCCTCACGGCCTGCTGCTGCCCTGCGCCGCGCTGGTCGTCCTCGCCTTCGACGCTGCGGCGGGCAGGTGGTGGACGCTGCCGATCGTGGCCGGCGTCGCCAGCCTCCTGGGCCAGGCCCAGGCCACCCTGTTGCCGTTCGCCGTCGCACTCGGGGCCGTCGCCACTGCCGGCGTCGCGGCGCGGGTCGTCCGCCGTCCGGACGACCGGTCGGGGGCGCTACGGGCCCTCGCTGTCGCCGCCGTCCTCACCGGCCTCCTCTGGGCGCCCACCGTGGTCGAGCAGCTCACTCGCGAGCCGGGGAACCTGATCGCCATGGCCCGCTCCCGCAACAGGCCTGAGCCAGTGCTCGGGCTGGTGGACGGCTTCCGGCTGGTGGCGATCCAGCTCGGTCTCCGCGGCCCGTGGCTCGGGTGGTCCACCCCGCTCGACGGCTTCGGGCTGACGGTCGACCCTGGGGGCGCCCCGATGGTGCCGGCGGGGGCTGTCGCCCTGCTCCTGGCGCTCGTCGTCGCCGCCCGGCGCCGGCTCCAGGCCGGGGTGCTGGCTGCGGCGTCCGCCCTGGCCGCCCTCGTCGCCGCGCTGTCGTCCTCTCGGCTCCTCGGACCCGTGTTCATCTGGATCCCGCAGTGGACGCGGGTCCTCGGCTTCGCCTGCTGGCTCGCCGTCGGCTGGGTGGCGGCGAGCGCCCTGCCCGCCGCCGTGCGACACCGGTTGCGGGCGCCGGTCGCCGCCGTGCTGCTGGTCGGAGCCGTCGGGCTCTCTCTCGTCAACCTCGTCGAGGCGGCGTCCTATGACAGGCCGGACGACCCGATCGGCCGGGTGGTGCGCAGCCTGACCCGTGAGGCTGCGCCGGTCATCACAGCACTGGAGGACCCGGTGCTCGCCTCCACGACCGCCGAGCCGGCCGTGGTGTTCGGCTCCGCAGTCGGCCTCGAGTCCCTCGTGCTGACGCTCGAGCGCTCGGGGGCCGAGACGGTGGTCGCCCCCGAGCTGGCGGACCACTTCGGCCCCGAGCGGGCGCACCCGGAGCGGGCAACGGCCGAGCTGCGGCTCACGCTCGAGTCGGAACCGGTCCCGGAGGGGTTTCGCATCGTGGCCAGGGCCGACCCGCTGACCCCGGCGCAGCGCAAGGAGCGGGGGCGTCTCCTCGAGTCGATCGGGCTCGACGAGGATGCGGTGACCGAGGACGTCCAGCGGGAGCTGGATCGCGACCCCTCGATCCGCCCGGTGTTCGAGCGACTGGCGGCGCACACGGACCTCCCGCCGTTCGTGCTGCTCCTGGCTGACCGGCGCCCGTAGGTCGAGAAGTCCGATGAGGCTGCCTCGGACGAGACGTTGATCAGGTCGCCGTGAACCACGGCTCCTTGCCCGGTCTTGTCGCTCGAGCCTGCCCGGCCGGCACCTGCTCCCCGGCTGGAGCACATCGCTCAAGCGACCCGCCGGACACGCTGTCTCATCGACTGCTTGGTCGAGAGCCCCCGGAGAGCGGTGCTTCGACCGGGCGTCAGGGATCTCTGTAGTAGTTCGACTCTGGGATCACGTCGCCGAAAGGATCTCGCATGCCGGCTTGAGAGGGCGGGAGCCACGAGTCGAGGAAGTAGACGACCCAGTTCCCATACACCTCACGTCGATAGTCCAGGCTTCGTGCGTTCAAGGTTCTTTCGAGTGTGCCGCTGTTATCAGAGTCTCGTGAACTCATGTCCAGAACATACGTAGACCGGTCCTCCACCCACGATACCTCTTCGAGGTCTTTGAATCGCGGTACTGCGAACGACGAAGCCTGGATGCGACCGCCAGTCGCAAACGTGATCTGGGTGCCAGCGCCGTCCGTCGTCACACGGGACACCCCTTCCTCTTCGAGTCGTTTAATGACCGTGTCGAGACCCGGGGCCGCAAGGAAGGTCGTGTCTGCAGAACGAGCTGCTTGTAGCCCAACCAACCCCCACCATGACGTTCCTGCAGCCAGCGCAGTGACGCCGGCGAGTACAAGCGCTTTTCTTCTCTCGCGCTGCACCTCAGGGATGAGGGCCCCGATAAGGAGAGAAAGGGACGGGAGGAGGAGGTAGAGGTATCGTAGGTCGAACCCGACCGATGTCGTCGAGTTCAGTATTGGGTACAGCGAGCCATATCCGACCAGCAAGGCAATGAGCAGAAACGGTGCTCGGTGACGACTGCGCGTCGTTGCGACACCCAGCCCTATCGCAAGAGCAAGCGCGGTCACCCACCCGGCTGCCGGTATCAAGGTCCGATCGGGATCCCAGGGTGTGGCAAAGCCCACCAGAGCAGGGATCTTCACCAACCCGGTGTGAAGGCGGTCCACCGTGCCGAGGCCGAAGTAATCCGGCGGCTGCTGAAGCGACGCCCAACCGTAGCGCATGTTCCACGCAAGCCAGGGCGCCGCTCCGAGAAGAGCACCCACGGCGAGTACTGGCAGCAAGCGAATGATGCGGGGCCGGCGTACCGCTAGCCACAGCGCAGCGGGGACGAAGACGAGCGCCAGAAGCGGCGAAGTCCACCAACCCAAACCGGCGCACAGTCCCAGACTGAGCGCGTCACGTCTCGTCAACCGATCGGCAAGGCGGGTGACGATCAGAAGGATCGCTGCGACTAGGAGGATACTGACCCCGTAGAACCCGCGCTCTTTCGTTGACCACCACACCCCGTACGCTGGAGCGCACCAGAGCACGATAGGGACGGCGAGTTGACCTGTTGTGCTGTTGAAGACCCGCCGGGCTGCTCGCCAAGTCAAAAATGCAGACATCGCATAGAGCAGGGTCGGTACAAGCTTCAGAGTCAGAACGCTGGTGCCAAGTAGCTTGAAGAGGATTGCCACGATAGCTGTCTCCGCGGTGCCGCCATATGGCTGACCCCGGAAAAAGACCTCTGGTGACTGGAAAAACCGGGTGGCCTGAATGCCCACGGTCGCTTCGTCGAGATCCATGTATCCCAGAGGGCTTGCTAGCACCCACCAGCGCAGGATGGTTCCGATCAGGACAGCTGTGACCACGACTGTTGCGACCCATGGCTCAGCGACCACATCGAGGTGCGTCTCATGAACCTTGCGTTTCCAGGTAGCGTTTCGCGACTCCCCATCTGGTCGCAGCTGCTGGCGACGGCTGATGCCGGTCTGGTGGCTCACGTTCGTTCAGTATGCACCGGAGGCAAGTGCAGGCCAAGAGCGTGCTCGAGGCTTTGGGGCCCGACGTCTTGCCTGCTCGGCGGAAGCGGTGCAACGTGTAGAGTTCGACGTCGATGTCCGCATCCGCCGTGCTGTGTGGAGCATCGTCTCGCACTCACCTGGACCCACATCGAATTGCTCCACTTGCCAACGGCCAAGATCGAGTCGCCTAAGGCAGTCCCCGAGCCTGCCAGACGCCCGACCGCTCCAGCACGACCTCATCATCAGGGACCCCCGAGCGCCTCTCTCTTCGACACCCTCGTAGGCTGCCGCTGATGGGCGCTCTTCCTCTCCGGCGCGGCGTCGCTCCTCAGCCGCCCCGGGGAGGTGCCGGAACCGACGACCCGCTGCCGGAGAAGCGGGTCCGGCAGCGGTGGATGGTGCCGCTGCTCGGCTTCACGGCACTGTTCCACCTGACCTTCATCATCAGCAGCTCGCACACGATCGGGGGCCGGCGCTACTTCGTGCTCTTCGACGACGCCGCCATCTCGATGCGCTACGCGGAGAACCTCGCCGAGGGTCACGGCCTGCTCTGGAACCCCGGGTCACCTGCGGTCGAGGGCGTCACCAACCCCTTGTGGGCCACGTGGATGGCGGTGCTGCACCTGGCCGGTCTCCCCCGGCCGACAGCCGGGCTCGGCGTGATGGTCACCAGCTCCGCGCTGCTGCTGAGCTGCGTCGTGCTCGTCGCGAACGTGACCCGTCGCCTCGCACCGGAGCTCCCGTGGGCGCCGCCTGTGGCGGCGGTCCTGACCGCTGCGTCGTACCCGCTCGCTTACTGGTCGCTCCGGGGCATGGAGGTCGGCGCAGTGTCTGCGGCTGCCCTCGGCGCGCTCATCCTGGCCCTGCACTGGGCGGAGGCTCCCGGTGTGCGGCGCTTGGCGTTGCACGGGATCGGCGCGCTCGTCCTGGCCATGGTCGCCATCCGCCTCGACGCCGTGGTCCTCACCATCCCGCTCGTGCTCTGGTGCGTGAGCAGGGCGGGCACCGGGTCGGAACGACGACGGGCCGTCGCCGTCCTCGGCACGTGGCTGGTCGGAGGTCTGCTCGCCATGACCGCCCTGCGGCTGGCGTACTACGGGGACCTGTTGCCCAACACCTACTACCTGAAGGCCACAGGGGTGCCCGTTGTCGCGCGGCTCGATCGTGGGGCGCGGGTCCTCGCCGACGTGGGCGTGTTCTCGTTGGTGGCTCCGGCGGTCCTCGCCGCCGGGGGTGTCGCCTGGGCACTCGCCCGTCGTCGGTCTGCGGTCCTCGCGCTGCCGCTCCCCATGGTCCTGTCGCAGCTGCTCTACAGCGTGTGGGTGGGCGGTGACGCGTGGGAGGAGGTCGGTTATGCCAACAGGTACATCGCAACGGTGCTTCCGCTGATCGCCGTGCTCGGGGCGATCGGAGCCGTCGCCCTCGCCACCCCGGCCCGTCCCGAGCGGCGGCTGGTGGCGGTCGTCGTCCTCGCCGCGACAGCGTTGGGTTGCCTGGCCATGGGCACCTGGCGCCGGAACCTCTTGACCGCTGCGGTAACCGGTGACTGGCAGCCCTGGAGGGGCTGGTTCGTCGTGGCCGGGCTCGGCCTCATGGCTGTCACCCTGGCCGTCGCCCTGGCCCCGGCCCGTGCGCCGCAAGCCGATCCCGTCGAACGACGACGCCGTCGAGCGGCGCTCGTCGGCGTGGTGACACTGGGCGCCGTCCTGGCTGCGAACGGCAACAGCGTGCTCCGTTGGCACCGGGGAGGACCCGCCTACCTGGGGATCGACGAGCGCTGGGTCGAGGACGGCCTCTTGATCAACGCGTGCACGACCCCGGGTACGACGGTCGGCGCCTTCGCTGCAGGCCAGATCATCTACTACTCCGACCGCCCGGGCGTCGACCTCCTGGGCAAGTCAGACCGGGTGATCGCCCGGATGGAGCCGGCTGGCGAGTTCAGACCCGGGCACAACAAGTTCTCCTACGAGCGGTCGGTGCGACAGCTCCGACCCGACCTCCTCACCGACACCGGCCTCGGCCTGCCTTCCGACCTGCTCCGGATCGCCGAGCAGTCCGGTTACGAGCCGGTCGGGCGATGGCTCGTGCATCGCGATGCAGAGGGGGTCGACCGCGCTGGGCTGCTCCGGGGCCTGTCAGGGGAGCCTGCACGGTGCCGCCTCCGAGGGTGACCGCAGGACGGCCAACGCGTCGGGGGCAGGCAGCGATCTGCCTCACACGGTCTGCTTCACACGGTCACTTTCACACGGTGGGCGAGGCCCACACGGTTGCGCCTACGTCGTCGTCCTCCCAGGTTGCGAGGAGCCGGCTGCCTCGTGGCGGCGCCCACCCGTCGGCGTCGAGGCGGTCGACGAACGTGATGATCTCGTCGACCTCTGCCGGCGCGGCGACGCGCCGTTCACCGTAGGCGGAGCCCGCCAGGGGGGAAGGGTCCACGAAGACGTCGAAGCCACGCCGCTCGAGCTCGAGCAGCAGCCCCGGCCCTGGCGCTCCCCACGTGCTCGACGCCACGCTGCGGACGAGGTAGCGCCCCGCAGGGTCGAGCTGGTCTGCGACACCCGGCGCGACGGCGCCGATGGCGCGGGAGACCTCGGCGCCGGGGACCGGAGCCGGCAACGACAGGAGGGTCCGGCCGCTCGTGACGACGAGTGCCACGAGGGCCGCTCCGAGCAGCACCTGGCGGACGCGACCGGACGTGGCCTCGAGGAGCGCCCACGCCACCGTGAGGGTGGCGAGCGCGGCGATGCCCCACCACCACCGGACGAGGTAGGGCACCGGGATGCCCCTCACCTGCGCCGTGGCGACGAGGGCCAGGCCGGCCCCGAGGAGGGAGATGACGCCCAGCCAGGCCACGTCGCGGGCGCCCCGCCGAGCCGCCCAGCACGTGGCGAGGGCGACCACGAGCACGGAGCCGAGGGCCGGCACCGCAGAGCCGGTCACGGTGAACCCGAGGCCGTTCACCTCCTGCCCGGAGAGCCACGGTCCGGTCGGGCGCAGCTGCCATCCGAACACGCCCACCGCGTACGACCACCCTGCAGCCGGCTCGTCGGGCTCCATCCCGTAGCGGACCAGGGCGGTGACGTTGCCCCGGCCAGCCGAGGCCTGCTCGACGAGGGGGGGGAGCCACATCACGAGCAGGGTTGCTGCCGAAGCCCAGACCAGAAGTCGCTGCGGTCGGGTCAGGCTGACGTCGTCGTGCCGGCGAGCGAGGGCCGTGCGCACCGCAGCAGCGAGCAGCAGCCCTGCGACCACCAGCGCGTAGCCGATGTGGGCCTGCACGGAGAACGAACCGACCGCTGCGGCTGCGGGCAGCAGCCAGCGGTCCCCGCAGAGCACGGACCAGACGAGGAAGAGGAACAAGAAGAACGGGAAGAGCGCGATCGTGGGGTTCCAGATGTCGACCAGCTGTCCCGCTCCCGCGGCGTGGACGGCGAGTGCGAGCGCGAGAGCAGCCGTGGCTGCTCGCGCCCGTCCGCCCCGGCGCAGGACGAGGGCGACGGAACCGAGGATCGAGGCTGCGTTGATCACGCCGGCACCGGTGAGCGCGCCCGCTGGACCGAGCACCTGTGCGAACGGGGCCAGGGCCCAGTAGGTGCTCGGGCCGGGGTGCGACCAGCCCCACCTCGACCATGCGCCGACGAGCGGGGTGTGGCTACCGCCGACGTCGAAGATCCTCACCAGCATGATCGCCTGGTCGCTGCCGGCGTACCACGGACGCCATGCCACGGCGAAGGCGGCGGCGAGAGCCGGCAGCGCGACGACGAGGAGGAGGATCGCGCCGGTCAGCGGAGGTGCGCTGCGCTGGCGAGCGGGCACCTTGAGCACGGAGCGCAAGGGTACCCGTGCGCCCGAGCGCTCAGATCGTCACCTCGATGCGCTCGAGCTCACCGCCGTCGAAGAGGGGCTCGACCCCGAGGTCCGCCACGTCGGCGCGGAGCTGGTCCTCCCCGGGCACGCCCCGGTCGCCATCGGCGGCGTCGAGGATCGTCCGCAGCATGCGGGTGTCGCTCGAGGTGTTGAGGAACACCTGCGGGTTCCCGAGCAACCATCGGACGGCCCGGGCGGCCGCGCCTGCGTCGCTGATCGGCTCGTACCAGCTGAAGCGGGGCCCGCTGTAGTCCTCCGGCCAGCGGCGGCGGGCGATCGACTTGATGGTCTGCACAGCGACCCTCTGGTCGGCGCACAGGCCGAGCAGCGCCTCGACGTCGGCGCGGTAGGCACCGTCCTGCACCGCTGCGAAGCTGTAGGGGAGGAGCACGCTGTCGAACGGGAAGCGCTCGAGGCTGCGGAGGTGCATGCCTGCGATGCGGTTGCCGTGGCCGGTCACGCCGATGTTGCGGACCAGGCCCTCATCCCGAGCCGCCGACAGCGCCGCCACGGCACCGCCTGGCCCGTGGGCCACCTCCCACTCGTCCTCCTCGACGAGGTTGTGCAGCTGGATGAGGTCGACGTGGTCGACCTGCAGCCGCTCGAGCGACCGCTCCAGCTCGGCACGGGCGCGCTCGCCCGTCCGCTCGCCGGTCTTGGTGGCGAGGAAGAAGCGCGTGCGGTGCTCTGACATCCAGGGTCCGATGCGGAGCTCGGAGTCGCCGTAGCTGGCGGCGGTGTCGAGGTGGTTCACCCCCCGCTCCAGGAGCACGGCGAGGACCTCGTCGGCTTTCTCCTGGCGCATGGAGCCGAGGGCGGCGCCGCCGAAGACGACCCTCGTGCTCTGGTGCCCGGTGCGGCCGAACGCTGCGGTGTCGATCACCTCGTCGAACCTATCCGGCGGCGCCCCGGACCGCCGGGGGGTGGAGCTCGGGGCGAACGGGGCACCCGCCTGACGACCGTATGCTGTCCCGTCATGGCACCCGCCGTCTCGTGCCCGGAGGGCGTCGTCGCCGGTGCTGTCCGCTCGACGCGCTGACCCGACCGTGGCCCGGTCGCCGGCGACGGGCCGGATCGCCGTCGCCTCCGTCGCCGCCGCTCTCCTCCCCATCGTCGTGGCCACCGCCCGCGCGATCAGGGACGGCTGGCTTCCCGTGGGCGACAACGCCTTCTTCGCCGTGCGGGCCCTCGACGTCGGGACGCGGCACCACCCGTTGCTCGGCACGTGGACCTCGGCCTCCGTCGCCGCAGGCGTCGACGTGAACAACCCGGGACCGCTGTTCTTCGAAGTGCTGGCGCTCCCGGCGCGGCTCTTCGGCGGCGCCGACGGGCTGGCCATCGGGTCGGCGTCGCTCAACGCAGCCGCGGTGGTCGCCATCGCCGTGCTTGCCCACCGGCGGGGCGGACCGCTCATGGTCCTCGGCGCGATGGTCCCCACCTCGGTGCTGCTCTGGACGATGGGCAGCGAGCTGCTGTTCGACCCGTGGCAGCCGCACAGCCTTCTGCTGCCGTTCCTCTGCCTGCTCGTACTGGTGTGGTCGCTGACGTGCGGCGACCTCCCTGCCCTCCCGGCGGCCGTGCTCGTCGCCAGCCTGTTGCTCCAGACCCACCTCACCTACGCAGTGCTGATCCCCCTGCTCGGTGCCTGGGCGATCCTCGGCCTGGTGCGCTCGCTGTGGCGGCGGCGGCAGCTCGAGCCTGCCACCTGGCCCTCTCTCAGGGGGCGGGCCGGTCGCACCGCCGCGATCTCCGCGCTCGTGCTCGTGGCCTGCTGGGCCCAGCCGTTGTACGAGCAGGTCGCGGGTGAGGGGGAGGGAAACCTCACGCGGCTGGCGCGGAGCACGGGGGCCGACGCGGACACCGTCGGGCTGCGGTCCGCCGCCCGGGTGGTGGCGACGGTCGTCACCCGCCCGCCGTGGGTCCTTCGCCCGTCGTTCCGGGACACGTTCGCCGTCAGCGACCCCGAGGAGGCGCTGCTCGGGCTGGGAGGCGTCCCTTCGTCCACCGGCGCGGCCCTAGGTCTCGGCGCGCTGGTCGTAGTGCTGGCCGCCTGCGCCTGGGATGCGAGGCGCCGGTCAGATCTCGCCGGCAGCCGCCTGGCGATCACGGCCCTGCTGGCGCTGGCAGGTGCGGTCGCGACGGTCGCCCAGGCGCCGGTCGGCGCGCTCGGGCTCGCGCCGCACCAGCTCAGGTGGCTGTGGCCGGTCGGCGCCTTCGTCCTGCTGGCGGTGGTCGTCGCCGTCGCTCGCAGGGCGAGCGCCTCGGGTGTGCCGGTGCTCGCAGCCGCCGGCGTCCTCGGCCTGCTCACCGTCGCGACCAGCGCTTTGAACCTGCCGACCTTCAACCAGGCGGCAGGGCCGAGCGCCGACGCACGGGCCATCCCCGTGGTGGAGCAGCTGGGTCGTCAGCTCGACTTGCTCGAAGGCGGTGGGCCGGTGCTGATCGACCTGGCGGGCATACGTTTCGCCGAGCCCTACACGCTGGCGGTGATGGCCGAGCTGCAGCGGCGCGGCATCGAGTTCGTGGTCCCCGAGGACGACGAGGTGATGATCCGCCAGATCGGGCCGGCGCGGCGCTTCGACGGCTCGAACGCAGAGCGCCTGCTCCTCGTGCGGGAGGGGGACGCGGTGCGCACGCCACCTCCCGGGACGAGGAGGGTCGCCCTGGTGGAGGGCCTGGACGAGGCGGAGCGAGCCGAGGTCGCGACCCTCACCGAAGAGGTCATCGCCCGCCTGGACGAGGTACCCCTCCGGTTCAACCCGGCCGGCGAGGAGGCGGTCGCGGACGGCACCGTGCCCTCGCCCGACGGGCTCGATCCTGCGACGCTCGTCAGCACCCGCCTGCTCTTCGCGCTGGCCGGCCGGGACCTGCTCGACGTCGATGCTGGCGTCGAGTCCGAGCTGGTCCGGCTCGGCGAGCTCGTGCGCCGGTCCGACGTCGAGACGGTAGCCGTGTTCGTCGGACCGCTCTCGGCCCGACCCTGAGCCCGGCGACGCTGGACGCGCCCGCCAGGCGCCGTCGACGAGGACGTCAGGGCAGCTCGTAGAGGAGATCGTCCCCGTGGCGGCCCAGCAGGACGAGGGGGGCAGCCGATGACGGGTCGAGGAGCCGCTCCCAGGGTGTCCCCACCGCACCCGCTCGAACGACCACGAACCGGACGTCGATCGAACGGAGCTCGTCGATCGTCGCCGGTGACGGGAGCGCACGCATCCGGTCCGAGATGGCAGGCCACTCTCGGGGAGCGAGGCCGCTGTAGCCGTTGGGCGTGATCCGGTGGTGGGCGGTCGTGCCGTAGACGTTGCCAGGTTGGCTGAACGTCGTCGCCAGCGCCAACGCCGGCGGGCTCGACACCAGGGCCGGGAGGTACAGCACCCCTCCTTCCCTGGGCTCCGCCGCCAGCGCCCTGTCGACGGCCGAGACCTCGACCCTCGGCCGGTCACCCATCGGCGCGTACCCCTCGAACACCACCCCGACGACGGCCGCCGCGGCTACCACGACGTGGACGGCGACCGCGAGGTGGGCGGCACGGCGGGCCGATATCCAGGCCGCCACCGCCTGGGCGCCCGTGCCGGCAAGGAGCCCGACCCCGAGCAGGCCGATGAGCCAGGCGCGAGCGGCAGCCCGGATCACCTTGAACCCGGGGACGTACTCGAAGAGCAGCCGGTAGGGCGACCAGGCCCGCCACCCCTCGCCCGCGGTGCCGATCGCCAGGAAGAGGCCACCGGCGAGGAGGACGAACCCGGCCAGGACGACCCGCCGCACCCGGTGGTCGTCTGACCGGAGGCCCCGCACTGCGCCGACCAACGACAAGACGAGCAGCGTCAGGCCGGGGAAGGCGGCGGACCCGTCCTTGCCGAAGATGCCGCCCCACACCACGAGCCGGCGATCCACCCGGAAAAGGTCGATGCCGAGGTTGGCGACCTCGTCGGCCGAGCGGACGAAGTCCCTGTCCTCCCCGAGCAGCTCGAGGTAGGGGAGCGCGAGCAGTCCGAGGCCGATCGCGCAGGCCCCCAGCCCGACGCCGAGTGCGACGGCACCGCGACGCCCGAGGTCGCGCCAACGGATCGCGGCCACGAGGGCGACTGCGGCCAGGGCGTAGGCCCCCGGGTAGAAGGACACCGACGCCTGCCAGACGACGGCGGCGACGAGCGCGACCACGGGGCCGGTCAGCGAAGCGCCCCTGGCCGACCGGTCGGCGAGCCACCAGACGGCGGTCGCCGCCACCGCGACCCCGACGTGGATCGTGGCGTGGACCTGGGCGGTCATGGCCGTGCCGAAGGCGCCGAACGCGAACGCGGCGCCGGTGAGCGCTCCGACCGTCCGCTGTCGGCTCGCCACCCGGCCGAACAGGTAGCCGCCACCGGCGGAGGTGGCGATGCCCAACAGCAGGGCGATGTTGAGCTGCGCCAGGGGACCGACGCCGAGCCACCGCAGCGGGAGCAGGGGGACGGCGATGCCGATCAGGCTGTCGGAGTAGGCGAGGGTGTTCCGGTTGGGGGCGAAGATGGGGGCATCCCACAGCGACCCCCCGCCGGTGAGGGCCCACTGCACGTGGTCGATCGTCCACGCCTGGAAGGGGGCGTCGGCCACGTCCATGGCGAAGGTGGAGAGGTCGGCGGCCAGGGGCCAGGTCGTGGCGATGGCGACGAGCAACCCGATCAGCGTGACCACCGCCGTCTCCAGCAGGACGCCGCGAGCCTGGAGCGACGAGGGGTCGGTCATGCCCCGTCGGACGGGGCCGGGGAGGCGATCACCGGCCGGGCTCGCCTCGATCACCATGCACCCCGAGCGTAGCGAGGGTCGACAGGCGCTCCGAGACGGGCGGGAGTGCGTGCGGTGGGCCTCGCCGGCCCGCATACCATCTCGTGTGCGCGTCAAGCGGTTCCTCTCCGGTCGTGCGCGGTGAGCGCCTTCGCCCTGGTGGTGCCGCTGTTCGACGAGGCCGGCCGCTTCGAGGAGTACGGCGGGCAGCTCGTCGACTGGGTGCGCACGCGGCCCGCCGGGAGCGAGCTGGTCTTCGTCGACGACGGCAGTCGCGACGCCACCGCCGCCCTCGTGCAGGCCCTCATCGCGGCAACGCCCGGGGTCGCCGTGCGCCTGCTCCGACGCCCGCACGAGGGAAAGGGCGCCGCCGTCGCAGCCGGGCTCGCCTCGACCGGCACGCCCTACGCCGGCTTCTGCGACGCCGACCTCGCCACGCCTCTCCACCAGCTCGAGCGGATCCTGCGGGTCGCCGAGCGGGGGCGCACCCTCGCAATCGGGTCTCGCGACCTCGCCACCTCCACGCTTATCCGTCCTGAGGGGCGTGTGCGCGAGGCGCTCGGGCGCACGTACAACCGCCTGCTCCAGGCGACCATCACGCCCGGCGTGGTCGACACCCAGTGCGGCGCCAAGGTGGCGTCCCGTGAGGTGTGGGATCGCATCCTGCCTCACTGCTCGGAGAAGGGCTTCGCGTGGGACGCCGAGGCGATCGCGGTGGCGACGGCGCTCGGGGTCAAGGTCCAAGAGGTGCCCATCGAGTGGCGCCACGACGAGCGCTCGGGTGTCAACCTCGTGCGCGACGGCGCTGCCATGGTGCTGGCCACGCCCCGCATCTGGCGTTCGGCGAGGCGGGCGAGGCAGTCGGCGCCGCCCGCGCCCGGCGCCACCGCCGCGAGCCCACCGCCCGCTGCGGCCGTCGGGGGCGGGCCCACCGGTGAGGTGTTCGACGACCGAAACGCCGGGCTGCTCATGGCCTCCGACCGGGAGCACTGGTGGTTCCGGAGCAAGGCGGCCTTCATCGCCACCGCCCTGCGCCGCACCGATCCCGGCGACGCCGGCCGCGGCTGGCTCGTCGACGCCGGCGCCGGCGCCGGGGGCGTCACCGCGCTGCTGGGGTGGGCGCCCGAGCGGGTCGCGGTGCTCGAGGGCAACGGCGCGCTCGTGGCTCAGGCCCGCCGCGCCCACGGCCTCGCCGGTGTGCAAGCCGAGGTCGGCCGACTCCCCGTGACCGGTGGCTCGGCCGAGGTGGTCTGCCTCCTCGACGTGATCGAGCACCTGGTCGACCCGTTGCCCGCCCTGCGTGAGGCGGCCCGCATCCTCTCGTCCGAGGGGCGACTCGTGGTGAACGTCCCTGCCCACCAGTGGCTCTGGAGCGCGGCGGACGAGTCGCTCGGCCACATCCGCCGCTACACCCGCAGGAGCCTCCGAACCGAGCTCGCGGAGGCCGGCCTCGAGCCGATGCTGCTCGGCCACGTGTTCAGCTGGCTCGTGCTCCCGGTCTGGGTCACGAGGCGGATGGCGGCCCGTGGCGACGCCGAGCTCGGACTCGACCGCAGGTCGTTCGCCATCGACCGCACCGCCATGGTGCTCACGGCGCTGGAGCGGGCCCTCCTCGGGCGGGTGTCGGCGCCCCTCGGGACGTCGGTCCTCTGCGTCGCACGGCGTCGCTGAGGGCCACGATCGCCACCGCGGCGAGGACGACGACCGCAGGCTCGGCTGCCATCCGGAACCGCTGGTTGCCGTAGGTGACGGCGGTGGTCACCACCGCCAGCACGACCGTCGAGGCCAGCGGCCACACGAGTCGGCGGCGTCGGAGCACGACGACGAGCCCCGCCGCGGCGAGGGGGGCCAGCACCCACCACGTGCGGGTGCCGATCCTCTGCCACCGCAACGTCCTCCCCTCGAAGGACTCGACGAGCACCTGCTGCTCGACGTCGTGGACGCCCCAGGTCCTGGCCTCTCGCACCGCGACCACGGCGGGCAGGCGGTCGAGGTGGTCGCCGACGTAGTCGAGGCCGCGGGCACGTTGGGTCGCCGCGGCGGCGGCCTCGTCCTGGTCGGTCAGGTCGAACCCGCCGAAGCACTCGAAGAGCCACAGGCCGGTCTGGCTCGTCGACCACGTCTTGTCGCAGTTGGCGCCGGCGAGGGCCGAGCCAAGGTTGTTCGAGACCGGGACCAGCGCCCCGTCGAAGCGGACGGCGTTGCGGATCGTCCAGGGCGCCACGACCATGACGGCGGCGGCGACACCCGCCAGGCCGAGCAGGAGCCTCCGCCTGGCCGTCTGGCCGGGGAGCCTGGCCGCCAGGGGCAGGAGGAGCAGAGGGGCGAGCAGCAGCGCCTCCGCCCGCGTGAGGGCGGCGAGGCCGACCACCGCGCCAGCCGGCGCGAAGCGACCGGGTCCCGGCACCGAGGCAGCCCGGTGGGCGAGGAGCAGCGACGTGGCCACGAGCAGGGCGAAGGGGGTCTCCGGCATGAGGACGGCGTCGCTCTGGAACAGCATCGGGTAGCCCGCTGCGATGGCGGCCGCCACCAAGCCCGCCGCTCGCCCGCCGACCCGGCGGCCGAGCAGTCCGATGACCACGACCGTGATGGTCCCGAGCACGCAGAGGACGAGCTGCTGGCCGTCGACGCCTTCGATGCCGACGAGGGCGGAGACGGCCACGACGGCGGGGAGCAGGGGCGGGTACTCGGCGGTCGGGCGGACCTCACCGAGGAGGGTGAGGTCGAAGGGCCGGATGTAGCCCCGCCCCTCGGCCAGGTGGGTCCCGAGCAGGTGGTAGGCCCCGGCGTCGCTCACCTCCGCCACCTGCGGGTCGACCACGAGGGTGAACGCGACCCTCACCATCAGCGCCACCACGGCGATGGCGAGCAGGCCGAGCACGAAGCGCCGGTCGCCCCGCAACGGGGCCGGGTCGCCCTCGGCTGTGATCACGGCGGCATGCTACGCAGCGCCGGTCGCCGCCCGGCCACGGTGACGACGAGGCCCGTCTCGTCGACGCGCCCGCTCCTGCTCCCGGGCCGTTCCCCGGGGTGCGAGGCGGCGGCGGGGCACGGCCACGGCCTCGGGACGCCGTACGCTTCCGGCTCGTGGCCGACGCCGTCGTGGTGGAGCAACCGAACGCCGTCGCGGGGGGACGGCGTGGTCTGCCGTGGCTCACGTTGGTCGTCGTCGTCGGTGTCGCGCTGCGCCTGGCGTGGGCGCTCTACGCCGCCCGCCCGCCCGTGGGCCTGCACGACCCGACCTTCTACACGATCTTCGGCGACAGCCTCGCCGCCGGGGACGGCTACCGCCTCCCCGACGGCCAGCCCACCGCGTACTACCCGGTCGGCTACCCGGCGGCCCTCGGCGCCCTCTTCTGGCTCGCCGACCACACACCGCTCCCCGCCGACCGGATCGGGCTCGCGGTGGCGCTCAACCTCGTGGCGTCCGCGGCCTCGCTCGTCCTGATCCACGCGATCGGGAGCCGCCTGTTCGACCGCCGGGTCGGGCTCCTCGCCGCTGCGGGCATCGCCTTGATGCCCAACCTCGTGTTCCACGCCGCGCTGGCGCTCACCGAGACCCTCTTCAACACCATCGCGCTCGCGGCCGTGCTGCTGATCGTGGCCACGGACTGGCGGCGGCGGCCGGTCCTGGTGCTCCTCGGCTTCGGCCTGCTCGTGGGCGTGGCGGCGCTCGTCCGGCCGCCCTCGCTGCTCTTCCTCCCCGTCCTCGCCCTGGCAGGGTGGCGCGCCGGGGGCTGGGGGTGGCGTGAGGCGCTGCGGTCCCTCGCCGTCCCGACCGTCGCCGCCGTCGCCGTGATCCTGCCGTGGTCCCTGCGGAACCTGGACGTCATGGAGGCGCCGATCCTGCTGTCGAGCAACGTCGGGGACAACCTCTGCATCGGCAACCACGAGGGCGCGAACGGGGCGTTCCGGATGCCGCCCTCATGCCTCGACGGGTACGAGAACCTCGTGCGACCCGAGTACGAGGTCGCTCGCGACACCGACGGGCGGGCCAAGGCCCTCGAGTTCATCCGGGAGCACCCGGCCGAGCAGCTGCGGCTCGTGCCGCTTCGGGCCTACCACACGTTCAAGGAGGACACCGACGGCCTGGCCGCCGCCGAGAGCTACGGGGACGACCCCTTCATCGGCACGGGCCTGCGCTCGGCCCTCGAGCTCGCCGCCAACGTCACCTTCTTCGCGACGCTCGTCCTCGGCGTCGGCGCCGCCTTCGTGCTGCGAGGGCGGCGCAGCGGGGTTCGAGACCCGGGACGGACGTTCGTGGTCCTCGCCGCCGTCTCCCTCGCCGCCACGCCGCTCGCCTTCTTCGGCGACGTGCGGTTCCACGTCCCCGTCGTCCCCTTCCTCGTCCTGGGGGCGGCCGCGCTGGTGGTGTGGGCCCTCGACCGGCGAGGCCGGAGCATCTCGCGACCGAGGGTGGCGACTCCCGGCTAGGAGGAGCTCGAGGTCAGAAGGAGCTCGAGGTCACGATGGGCGCGTCCGACTCGAGGCCGCCGTCCTCGGGGCCCTCGGCCGCCTTCTCCTCGTGGTAGTCCTCCTCGACGTTGACTGTCCAGATGTCGTGGGAGGCACCGAGGATGTTCTCGACGGTGAGCATGGCGGTCAGCATCGAGTGGTCCTGGTTGTTGTACTTGTGCATGCCGTTGCGCCCGACGGGGTGCACGTTCGGGGTGTTCGACTCGAGCCAGCCCCGCAGGACGTCGACGTTGGCCTTGTAGGAGTCGTCGTAGGTCGGGTAGGCCTTCGGCATCCGCACGACGTAGCCCGCCTCGACCATCTCCGGCTCGACCAGGCCGAGGATCGACAGCTCCTTCTTGCCGAGCTCGACGAGGTCGGCGTCGGCGGTGCTCCACACGTCGTCGCCCTCGAACACGAAGTACTCGAGGCCGAGGCACGTGCGCCCCTCCTTGATGAGGTACGGCGACCAGGACCCGAAGTTCTGGATGCGGCCGACCTTGACCTGAGGCGAGTGGACGTAGATCCAGTTGTCCGGAAACGAGTATCGCTCCGGCACCACCAGGGCGACGGTGAGGAAGTCTCGGAAGGTGAGCCCGTCGGCTGCGGCCAGCACCTCGGCCGGGGGCAGGGGGTCCATGGACCTGAGCAGCAGCGGGAACGGCATGGAGGAGATGACCTCGGTGCAGGCTCGGGTCTCCGTGCCCCCCTGGCGGTCGGTGGTGACGACCTCGGTCGCCCTGCCGCCGGCGTGGCGGATGCTCGTCACCTTCGACTCCATGACCACCGGGATGCCCGCCTTCACGACGAGCTCGGTGCAGCGCTCCCACATCATCCCCGGCCCGTACTTCGGGTACTGGAACTCCTCGATGAGGGACGCGATGTCCTTCTGGTTCCGCTTCGGGAGCAGGGCGTTGAGGATGGCGGAGAACAGCGAGAGGTTCTTGATCCGCTGGGCCGCCCAGTCGGCGGAGATCTCGCTGGCGGGGACGCCCCAGACCTTCTCGTTGTAGCTCTTGAAGAAGTGGTGGTAGAGCCGGTTGCCGAAGCGGGAGGAGATCCAGCCCTCGAGGTTGGTCTGGTCCTTGGGCGGGCGCACCCGGGCCCACCCGTAGGAGACGACGCAGCGGACCGCCTCGAAGACGCCGAGGTTGCGCAGGGCGTTGCTCGCCTTGAGGGGGTAGTCGTAGTACTTCCCCTCGTAGAAGATCCGGCTCATGCGGGGGCGCATCAAGAAGTCCTCGTCGGGCAGGATCTCGTGCCAGAGGGCCTCGACCTGAGGGACCTTGGTGAAGAAGCGGTGGCCACCGATGTCGAAGCGCCACCCGTCCCGCTCCACCGTCCGGCTGATGCCGCCGACCACGGTGTCGGCCTCGAGCACGGTGGCTTCCACACCCTGCTTCGACAGCTGGTACGCGGCCGTGAGGCCGGCCGGCCCGGCGCCGATGATGGCGACGTGACGGGAGGGGGCGTCAGCAGTGGGGCTGACGACGTCGTCTGGTGCAGGCATGGGGGCTCCGTGCGCCGGGGCGCGCTCGAGGGGCGACGGTCAGGTCGAGCATAGTTCCGGGCACCACCCGCCCCGCGGCGGGTCCCTCCGGGGAGCCGCTCCCGGGTACGGTGCCGGCCGTGATCCAGGTGGCGCCCGACCTGCCGGCGCCCCCCGTCGAGGTCGAGGCCCGGCCGGCGCCCGACGAGCACCTCCCTCGGCCGGTGTCGGTCGCCGCCGGGGTGCTGGTGGCCGCGGGCGTGGCCCTGCGACTCGGCACCACCTCCCCCCTCTGGCTCGACGAGGCGCTGAGCGCCAACATCGCCGCGCTGCCCGTGGGCGAGCTCCTCGACGCCCTCCGACGTGACGGCCACCCCCCGCTCTACTACCTCCTCCTGCACGGGTGGTCCGCCGTGGTCGGCGACGGCGATCACGCGGTCCGGGCCCTCTCGACCGTGTTCGGCCTGGCCACGATCCCGCTGCTGTGGGCGGTGGCCAGGCGGGCCGGTGGCCGGTCGTGCGCCGTGGCCACCACCGTCCTCTACGCCACCTCGCCCTTCGCCATCCGGTACTCGACCGAGACCCGGATGTACGCCCTGGTCGCCCTCCTCGTGGTGGCCGGTTGGCTCGCCGTCCGTCGCGCCGAGGAGCGGCCGACCGTCCCCCGCCTCGCCCTCGTGGCGCTGCTGGCCGGTGCCCTCCTCCTGACCCACTACTGGAGCCTGTTCCTGCTCACGGCGGTGGGCGCCTGCCTCCTGGCCCGCGCCTGGCTCGCCCGCCGTGCGGGCCGACCGGTGGCCGCGCAGGTCCGCCTCCTCGTCGCCCTCGCCGCCGGGACGCTCCTCTTCGTCCCCTGGCTGCCGGCGTTCCTGGCCCAGGCCGGTTCCACGGGCACGCCGTGGGGAGCGCCGTCCCGGCCCCTGGTGGTGTTCTTCCAGAGCCTCGGTGACTGGGGTGGTGGCACCCAGGGCGAGGCCACCTTCCTCGGCCTCTGCCTCTTCCTCCTCGGCCTCCTCGCGCTGCTCGGTCGTGCCACCGGCAGCAGCCGGATCGAGCTCGACCTGGGGACGCGACCCGTGGCTCGGGCGGAGTGGGCGGTGACGGCGATCACGATGGGCCTCGCCGTCGGCGTCTCCTACGCGTCACGCGCCGCCTTCGCCGGGCGGTACACCGCGGTGATCCACCCCCTCGTCGTGCTCCTGGCGGGGCTCGGCGTCGCCGTCCTCCCGCGGCAGCGCCTGCGCCTCGTGGTGGTGGGTGTGCTGGCGCTGGTCGGGGTCTCGTTCGGCGTCGTCAACCTCGTCACCGACCGCACCCAGGCAGGGCAGGTGGCCGCCGCCATCGAGGCAGGCGCGGGCACCGGTGACCTGGTCGTCTACTGCCCCGACCAGCTCGGCCCGGGGACGGGCAGGCTCCTGGGCGGTGAGCCCTCTGGGATCACGTTCCCCGATGCCGGCGACCCCCGCTTCGTCGACTGGGTGGACTACGCCGAGGGCATCGACGCCGCCGACCCGGTGGCCTTCGCCGAGGACGCGGTGGAGCGGGCGGGGGACGGTGACATCTGGCTGGTCTTCTCGGGGGACTATCGCAGCGTCGAGCGGGTGTGCGAGGAGCTCGTCAACGAGCTCACGGTGCGGCGGCCCGGCCCGATCGTCGTGGTCGAGAGCGGCGACCAGTTCGAGCACGCGTGGCTCTATCGCTACGCAGCGCCCTGAGCGGGCGCCGCCGCCTCGGCACCGCCTGGGGGGCGGTGATCACCTCCTGGCTCGTGGCCCGTGCTGCGGTGGGCCTCGGCTTCCTCGCCGCCCACGGCGCCGTCGACGCCCTCCGCCCTGGGGCGCCCCCGTTGGCGCTGACCCAGGGACTGGTGGCGTGGGACGGTGCCTTCTACCGGGACATCGCCACCGTCGGCTACGGCGGCCTCCCCGACGAGGCGTTGCGCTTCTTCCCCCTCTTCCCCCTCCTCGGGCGGTGGCTCGGTGCCCTCCTCCCCGGCGGGGCCACCACGGGGCTCGTCGTGGTGGCCAACGCCTCGGCCCTGATCGCCGGCTGGTTGCTGCACCGGCTCGTCCTCGAAGACGGCGGACCCGAGGACCGGGCCGCCACGACGGTGTGGCTCGTGGCACTGCTCCCGGCGTCGTCGATCCTCGTGCTGGCCTACTCCGAGGCGCTGTTCCTCGCCCTCACCATCGGGGCCTTCCTCGCCATGCGGAGGGGCAGGTGGGCCGTCGTCGCCGCCCTCGGCCTCCTGGCCGGGCTCTGCCGTCCGAGCGGCGCCCTGCTCGCCCTCCCGGTCCTGATCGAGGCGGCGCGCGGCCTGCGGGCGCTTCGGTGGCAGGGGCGGCTCACCCGGGCGGCCGCCGTCGTGGCCGCCCCCCTCGGAACGGGGCTGTACCTGGCCTGGGTGGGGGACCGCTTCGGCGACCCGCTCGGCCCGCTCGAGACCCAGAGCTCGGGTGACCTCCGGGGGCGGTGGGTGGACCCGGTCACCCGCATCCTCGACGCCATCGCCGACGCGCCGTCGGAGGGGTTCCTCGGCGAGGCGCTCCACCTGCCGTGGATCGTGCTGTTCGGCGGGCTCGCCGTCCTCGTCGGTCGTCGGCTGCCGGCCTCGTACACGGCCTACACCGTGGCCGTCCTCGTGCTCGCGGTGTCGGCGGAGAGCCTCGGCAGCTTCGAGCGCTACGCCCTCGCCGCGTTCCCGCTCGCCATGGTGGCCGCCGGCCTGCTGCGCCGGCCCGAGCTGGCTCGCGTCGTGCTGCTCGTGTCATGCGCCGCTCTCGCCGTCTTCACCGCGATGACCCTGTTGATGGTCTTCGTGCCCTGAGCAGGGCGTCGGACCCACCGCGGCCACCCGGGGGACCGTCCGCACGGTGACCGTAGGGTCGAGACGTGCGCCCCGACCGGCAACGGCCCCACCCGAGCCGCCTCGCCCCCGACCACCCCGACCACCAGCGGATCATGGCGGCCCACGACGCAGCAGAAGCCGCAGGCGATGCCGGCTACGCCGACCCGAGGACGGGGTGGTGGGTCTTCACCTCGGCCTCCCTCGCAGCCACCGACCGATGCTGCGAGCAGGGCTGCCGGCACTGCCCGTGGGTCGGCGGCTGACGTTCTCGCCGTCGGTCGGATCGCGTCGACCGTGCGACGGTCAGTCGTTTGAGGGCTCCCTACTGGTCGGTAGGATGAAGTCATGGCCATGGACGCTGACGTCGCCCTCCTCGAAGTGCTGCACCCCGTCGCCGAGTCGCTCCTCGAGCGTCACCTCGGAAACGCCAAGGAGTGGTTCCCCCACGAGCTCGTGCCGTGGAGCCTCGGTCGGGACTTCGAGCCCGGCGAGGTGTGGGACGAGTCCGATGCCCCCATGGACGATGCCGTTCGCAGCGCCCTGTTCGTGAACCTCCTCACCGAGGACAACCTCCCGCACTACTTCCGCACCATCGACCGGCTCTACGGGGAGGACGACGCCTGGGGTGCGTGGTCGAAGCGGTGGACGGCCGAGGAGGGCCGTCACGCCATCGTGATCCGCGACTACCTCACGGTCACCCGGGCCGTCGATCCCGTCGCCCTCGAGCGCGGCCGGATGTCGCAGCTGAGCGGGGGGCAGGTCCCCCAGCCCGCCAGCGTCGCCGACGGCCTCGTCTACGTGACGCTCCAGGAGATGGCGACCCGCATCTCCCACCGCAACACCGGTCGCCTGCTGTCGGACAAGCGTGGCTACGAGATCATGGCCCGCGTCGCAGGCGACGAGCAGCTCCACCACATCTTCTACCGGGACACCGCCTCGGCCCTGCTCGAGATCGACCCCTCGATGGTCGTGCTCGCCATCGAGCGCAACGTGAAGGGCTTCGAGATGCCAGGCACGGGCATCCCCGACTTCGCGAGGCACGCCAAGGCCATCGCCGACGCCGGCATCTACGACTTCGCCGCCCACCACGATCACATCCTCCAGCCCATCGTGATGAAGCACTGGGACCTCGAGCACCTCGAGGGCCTGAGCCCCGAGGCCGAGGTGGCGCGCACGAGCACGGTCGAGTTCATCCGTCGCGTCGGCAAGGCGGGTGCCCGCATGGCCGAGCGTCGTGCCGCCCGCTCGGTCAAGGCCGCCGAGCGCTCCCCGGTGCCCGCCAACGCCTAGGGCGGACCGCCTTCACGGTCGGCCGTCGCTGCGACGGAGGTGGGCCGCCACCGGGTCGGCGGCGGTCCCGGCTCCTTCGCCTCAGTAGACGACGACGACCTTGGTGCCCACCGGCGCGAAGTCCCATAGACGCTCGCTGTCTGCGTCGGCCTGGCGGATGCACCCGGCACTCCGGTAGCCGCCGAGGTCGTCCTCGGTCTGCAGCGGTCGTCCGTACGCGTCGCGCGGGATGGAGTGGAAGCCGATGGCGAGCCGCTCGCCCCTGGTGAAGCGGACCATGTTGCGCATGGTGATCCCGTCGTGGCCGGCGTAGGCGGTGCGGGACTTCGAGAACACGGAGAACGTCCCTGCGGGAGGGGTGTTGCGCCGGCCCGACACGGCGTAGGTGGAAGCCACCTGTCCGTCCTCCTCGACCAGCCACACCCGCTGCGCGGTGTTGCTGTAGACGACGCGTCGCCCGGAGCCCGAGCCCGCAGGCACTGCCTGCCCGCCTGACGAGGGGGGAGGGGTCGGCCGGGGTGACCGCAGCAGCCAGTAGCCGGTGCCGCCGGCCATGGCCGCCATCGAGGTGACGGTCTCGGGGGTTGACCTTCCCGCCGACGACCCGTGGAAGGGCGCGCCGCCGTAGGTGAAGACGCCGCCGTCCGCCGCCGCCAGCCAGTACCCCCGCCCGGTGGGGTCGGCGACGAGGGCGACCACCGGCGAGGTGAGGCGGACGCCTCCTGCCGACCCCTCGAACGGGGCGCCGAAGGCGAAGACCCCGCCGTCGGCCGCTGCCAGCCAGTACCCGCCCGTGTCCGGGTCGCCGGCCGCGGCCACGATCGGCTGGTTGAGGCGGATCGCCCCGGTGGAGCCGTGGAACCGTGCGTCACCGAAGCTGAAGACCCCGCCGTCTCGGGCCACGAGCCAGTAGCCGTTCCCGCTGGGCGTGGCGGCCAGGGCAACGACCGGCTGGTTCAGCCGGAACCCCCCGGTCGAGCCGTGGAACCGGGCCGCTCCGAAGGCGAAGACGCCGCCGTCGGAGGCGGTCAGCCAGTAGCCGTCGCCCGCGGGGGTGGCCGCCATCCCCACGATGGGCTGCGTGAGGGTGACCCCGCCGAGCGAGCCGTGGAACGGGGCGCCGCCGAAGCTGTTGACCTCACCGCGAGCCGTGGTGGTCCAGTAGCCGTTGGCAGGGTGGGCGGCGATGCCGACCACCCGGTTGGTGCCGCTCGCCGCCGGCGAGCCCCCGTCGGGTGCGTCGCCGAAGGAGTCGATGCGGTCCACGGCCTGGGCACCGGCAGGCGGGGCGAACCCCAAGACGCCGAGGACGAGGGTGACGGCGAGCAGCAGCGCGCTGGTGGGACGGGGACGTCGACCGTGGGGGAGCACGGCGGGATCATACGGTGCGACATGGACAGCACCCTCACGAGGTCCCGGGGCGGTCGGCTGGGCCGGCGGGACCGTCAGCGGGCGGGGACCCGGGCCGAGAGGACCCCGTCCGCCGCGAGCCTGTCGATCTCGTCGGCGGTGAGACCGAGCTCGGCCAGCACCTCCCGGTTGTGCTCACCACGGAAGGCGGGATCGCCGGCCACGCCGGCCTCGGCGTCGGAGAACCGCCACGGTGCGTCGGGGATGCGGATCGCCCCGCCGTTGCGGTCGGAGACCTCGGCGATGGCGTGGCGGTGGGCGGCCCAGTCGCTGTCGGCGACCTCGGCGACGGAGCGGACCACGCCCATCGGGAACCGCACGGTGCCGAGCGCCGCCTCCACCTCGTCCAGCGTGGCGAAGCCGTCCACCCACCGCTGCACCTCGGCCACGAGCGCCTCCCGGTTCGCCCGGCGGGAGGTGACGTCGGAGAAGCGGGGGTCGGCGGCGAGGTCCTCTCGCCCCATCATCCGCAGGAACGTCGGGAACGTGTGGCTGGCGCACGGGTCGCCGGCGACGGTGAAGCGCCGTCCGTCGGGGCCGTCGAGCAGCGGCGAGCTGCCGGGGGAGAGGGAGGAGAGCTCGTCGCCGATGTCGATGTCGGACAGGTCTGCCTGCACGTGCTCGTTCACGGTCAGCAGGGCGGCGGCCATGGCCACATCGACGTGTTGGCCACGACCTGTGCGCTCCCGCTGGTAGAGCGCGGCGAGGACGCCCCCGAGGCACTCGAGGCCGGCGTAGACGTCGGCATGGCTGAAGGGCTCGTGGCTCGGCGTCCCGCCCCGGTGCTCGACGCTGCGGGCCACCATGCCCGCCTCGGCATGGATCACCACGGCGTAGGCCCGACGGTCGGACCACGGTCCGTCCTGGCCGTAGCCGGTGATGGAGCCGTAGACGATGCGCGGGTTGCGGGCGGCGACGACGTCGTAGCCGAGTCCCATCCGCGCCATCACGCCTGGTCGGAAGTTCTCGAGCAAGACGTCCGAACCCTCGGCCAGCCGCAGGACGAGGTCGATCGCCTCCGCCCGGCGCAGGTCGAGGCTGATGTTTCGCTTCCCGGCGTTCTGTTGTGCGTAGTAGAGGGACATGCCCCCCGTCCGGGGGTGGGAGAAGCGGGTGAGGTCGCCTTCGGGCGGCTCCACCTTCACCACCTCCGCCCCCAGGTCGGCGAGCGCCCGACCGCAGAACGGCCCCGACAGGACCCGTGAGAGGTCGAGCACCTTGACGCCGTCGAGCGGTCCTGGGCGTGGTGGATCGGCCATCGTCAGCCCCTCGGTCATCCTCCGACCGCCCCGGAGGTCAGCCGGCGTCGGCCAGGCCGGGAACGAGGTCCGCGCCGCCCGCCGACGACTGGAGCAGGTCGGCGACCGCCTCGACCATGCGCTCGGCGACGACGTCGGGGCGCCCGGTGCCGTCGACGGTGGTGAGGACCCCGATGCTGTCCAGCCAGGTGAGCAGCGGACCCGTCTCGGTGTCGTAGAGGGCGAGCCGGGTGCTGATGGCTTCGTCGGTGTCGTCGGCCCGGCGGACGGACGTGCCGCCGCACTCGCACGGGGGCTCCGCCACCCCACCGGGGGCGACGGTGGTGCTGGTCCCGCAGCGGTCGCAGACGCGGCGGGCCGCCAGGCGCGGCAGCACGACGTGCGTGGGGACGTGGAGCTCGACGGCCCGGTCAGCGGCGGAGGTGCCCAGCACCTCGAACAAGGCCTGGCCCTGGGAGAGCGTCCTCGGGAAGCCGTCGAGGAGGTAGCCGTCGGCGCGCCCGTCGGGTCCGCCGAGTCGCGCCGCCACCAGGTCGAGGACGATCTCGTCGGGCACGAGCTCGCCCCGCTCGAGGTAGCCGCCGGCCCGCAGGCCGAGCGGCGTCGCTGCGGCCACCTCGGCCCGGAACAGGTCGCCGGTGGAGATGTGGGGCACGTCGAGCCGGCGCGCCAACCGGCTGCACTGCGTCCCCTTGCCCGCCCCCTGCCGGCCGAGGACGATGACCCGTGCCCGGTCACCGATGCGTGCTCCTTCACCCATGAGGTCCCCCGCTCCTCGGTCCGAGCACAGTAGTTGCTCGTCCGGGCCGGAGGAGCGTGCGCTCCGGTCCCCCGAGCTCACCAGCCGCTGGCCGAGCCCGTGCGCGGCCGAGGGTCGCTGGCGCCCGCGAGTCGCCCGTCCCCGACGGTGATGAGGTGGGCGTGGCCGAAGCCGTGGGACCAGGGCGGCGCCGACTCCGCCCGGTGCCCGCGGGCCACCAAGCCCTCGAGCCATCCGGCCGGCGCATGGCCCTCGACCTGCACGGCCACGTCGCCCCCCTGGTCCCAGGTGGTGAAGCCGCTCGGCCCGGCGAGGGCGAAGCGGCCGGCGCCGACGGCCGCTCCCGGCGACTGGCCGGCGTGGAGGGTGCGGGCGACGAGCTGGAGGAGGACCTGGGGCTGGGAATCGCCGCCCATGGTGCCGAGCACGGTGTGGAGGTCACCCGCCGGGGTGGTGATGAGGGCCGGTGCCAGCGTGTGGGGCGGCCGCCTGCCGGGTCCGTAGCGGGCGGGGTGCCCAGCCTCGAGGGAGAACCCGATGCCGCGGTTCTGGAGGAAGACCCTGACACCCGGCACCACCAGGTGGGCGCCCCATCCCGCCGCGTTCGACTGGATCAGCGAGACGCCCATGCGCTCGGCGTCGGCGGTGGCGAGGTGGATGGTGCCGCCCGCTCGGGAGCTCCCGCCGAGCGTGGCGGCCCGCCCGACGTCGATGGCCAGGCGCCGGCGACCGAGCTCGTCGGGATCGAGCAGGGCGGCACCGTCGGCGTGCTCGTGGAGGACCTCCAGCCGGTCGTGGCCGGCCTGGCGGGCGGCTTCGACCAGCAGGTGGGCCCAGACGGGGTCGTCCGGGTCCTCCGGGAGCGGCAGGCCTTCGGCGATCCACGAGGCGGCCAGCGTCAGGTAGCCCTGACTGTTCGGCGGCACCGTCCACAGGTCGTGGCCGAAGGCCCGCAACCCGAGGGCGGGGACCCAGTCGGCGCTCGGGGTGGCGAGGTCGGCGGGCTCGTACTCAGCCGTCCCGTCCTCCCGCTCCCCGAGCGCCAGGAGCCCTTCGCCGAACTCGCCCTCGTACCAGGCCGACCGTCCACCGGCGACGATGGCCTGCAGGGCCCGCTCCACACCCGGCCGTCGGAGCACGGTCCCCGCTCGCACCCGGCCGGCGCCGGTGTAGTCGTCCGCCCCGGGAACGGCGGCGACCAGAGCGATGGCCTGGGCCAGTGTGGGCGAGGCGGGGAACCCGTTCCCTGCGGCGTCGATGGCCGGCGCCAGGACGTCGGCCAGTGGGAGCCGACCGAAGCGCTCGTGCAGGGCCAGCCAGCCGTCGACGCAACCCGGCACGGGCACCGTCCTGATGTCACCCCGGAAGGGCATCGTCGTCGCGCCCTCCGACACGAGGCGGTCGGCGTCGGCCCCACTGCCGGCCCGCCCCGAGGCGTTGAGCACCACTGGGGCCCCCCGCTCGTGGTGCACCACGGCGAACAGGTCCCCTCCCATCCCGCACATGTGCTGGGTGGTGACGGCCAGGAAGGCGCTGGTGGCGACGGCTGCGTCGGCCGCCGTGCCCCCGGCCCGGAGCACCGCCACGCCCGCCTCACTGGCGAGGTGGTCGACGGAGCACACCATGCCGTGCACGGCGTGGCGGGTGGCGAACGGTGCGAGCATCTCCTCTGGCATCCCATCTGGCATCGCCGGACGGTAGCGGCGGCGCCTCACGTGCCCGAGGCTCGGGTCGTTGCGCTCCTACCGATCGGCCAGCGCCCCGCCGGAGGCCGCCTCGAAGGCGTCGAGCCGGTCCGTGGCGCTCGTGCGGAGGCGGAGGGCCACGCCGGCGACCAGGGCGTTGCCGAGGGCGAGGATGCCGACGTGGCTGTCGAAGGGCCCGACCCCCCCGGCTGCGACCACGAAGGTCTCCGCGGCACCGTCGGCCAGCGGCGACAGCGGGCTGTCGGTGACGGCGACGAGGGTGGCGCCCCGGGCGGTGGCGGCGGCAGCGGCCTCGAGCACCCAGCGCTCGTAGCGGCGCAGCTCGACGGCCAGCACCACGTCCGCCGGCGCGATCCGTGAGAGCGAGCGCGCCACCGCCACGGCCGAGCCGCCGAGGACCTCGACGCCGGGCCGCAGCAGGTCGAGCTCCCGTGCGACGGTCGTGGCCACGCCGGCGGAGTCCTCCCCGGCGAGGACGTGCACACGGTGTCGACGGAGAGCGAGGAGGCGCACGGTGCGGTCGAAGGCGGGGCGGTCGACGGCGTCGAGGGTCGACCGGACGTTGGCGGCTTCGACGTCGGCGGCCCGGCTGAGCGGGCTCGTCCCGATCGTCGTCCTGATCCGCTCCACCGCCGGGCGGAGGTGCTCGCTGAGCTCCTCCTGGACCGCACCCCGCAGCTCGGCGAAGCCGTCGAAGCCGAGCTTGGCTGCCAGGCGGAGCACCGTCGGGCCGCTCGACCCCGAACGGGACGCGAGCTCGGCCACGGTCCCGAACGCCACGCGGGCCGGCGCAGCACCGACCACCTCCGCCACCCGTCGCTCCGCAGGGGTCAGCCGCTCGCCGGCTGCAATGATCCGTCCGGCCACGCTCATGGGAACATACGTTACAGTGCACCTCGATGAGCGGAACGAACGATACGGAGAGGTCGACGCCAGGAGTGCTCGCACAGACGTCGGGAGCCATGCTCGGCAACAGGATCGGTGGCTCGTCCGTGTTCGCCACCAGGACCTTTGCCAGCGTCAACCCGGCTCGCCCGGCCGAGGTGCTGGCCCGCTTCCCCGACAGCGCCGAGGCAGCGGTGGACGACGCCGTGGCTGCGGCCACCGCCGCCCAGCGGACGTGGTCGGCGGTGCCGATCCCCGAGCGGGCCGAGCGCATCGCCGCGGTCGGTGGGGTCCTGGCCAGGGACAAGGCCGCCCTCGCGCTCCTCGTGGCCAGAGAGGCCGGGAAGGTGCTGATCGAGGCCGGGGGTGACGTGCAGGAGGCGATCGACATGGCCTCCTACGTCGCCAGCCAGGGCAGGGGGGCCTGGGGGACGGTGCACCCGTCCGAGCTGGCCGACAAGCTGTGCTGGACGACCCGGCAGCCCGTCGGTGTCGTCGGGATGATCACGCCCTGGAACTTCCCCGTCGCCATCCCGAGCTGGAAGTGCTTCCCCGCGCTGCTGGCCGGCAACGGGATCGTGATCAAGCCCTCCGAGCACGCACCCCTGTGCGCCGAGGCGTTCGCCGCCGCCTGCGAGGAGGCGGGCATCCCGGCCGGGCTCCTCAACGTGGTGCACGGCTACGCCGCGCCCGCCGCCGCCCTCGCCCGCCACCCGGGGGTCAGGGCCGTCAGCTTCACCGGGTCGGTGCCGACCGGGCGCAAGGTGGCCGTGGCGGCCATGGAGGACGGCCCCCGGCTCGTTTCGCTCGAGCTCGGTGGCAAGAACGCGATGGTCGTCCTGCCAGATGCCGACCTCGAGGTCGCGGCTGACGGCCTCCTGTTCGGCGCGTTCGGCACGGCCGGCCAGCGCTGCACCTCCACCTCCCGCCTCGTGGTGCACCGGGACGTGGTCGCCGAGCTGGTGGCGGTGGTGGCCGAACGGGCCGCCGGGCTCGTGCTCGGCGATCCCACCGCCGTCGGCACCGACGTCGGACCCGTCATCGACGCCGCCTCGGCGGATCGCATCCACACGATGGTCGGCGCAGCCGTGGACGAGGGCGCCGAGGTGGTCACCGGTGGCCGTCGGGTGGCGGTCGACGGGTGCGAAGGCGGTGCCTTCTACGAACCGACCGTGCTGCGCGGTGTCCACCCGGGGCACGCAGTCGCCCGGGACGAGGTCTTCGGACCCGTCCTGTCGGTGCTCGAGGTCGGCTCGCTCGACGAGGCGGTCGAGGTCGTGAACAGCGTCCCCTACGGGCTCTCGGCGGCTGTGTACACCCGGGACGTCAACAACGCCATGCGGGCCGTCGCCGCCATCGACACCGGGATCGTCTACGTCAACGCCCCCACCATCGGCGCCGAGATCCACCTGCCGTTCGGTGGCACGAAGCACACGGGCAACGGCTACCGGGAGGCCGGCACCCGCGGCCTCGAGCAGTTCAGCGAGACGAAGACGGTCTACCTCGACTACTCGGGCCGCCTGCAGCGGGCCCAGATCGACAACCGTCCCCCCGTGGCAGGCGCCGCCCCGCCACACGCCGACCGAGAGGCCTGACATGGTAGACGCCCTGCTCCCCGCCACCACAGCGGCCGCCCCGGGGGCCGGCAGGCCCCCCAGCGTCCTCACCAGCGCCCACTGGCTGGAGCGCGACGAGGTGGCCCTGGCCGGCGTCCTCGGCCGTATTACCGACCTCGTCGCCGTGCGGGGGGAGGGGGCGTGGCTGGTCGACGTCGAGGGCCGGCGCACCCTCGACTTCGCGTCCGGGATCGCCGTCACCAACGTGGGGCACTGCCACCCCCGGGTCGTGGCCGCCATCACCGAGCAGGCCTCTGCGCTGATCCACACGTCGGTGACGGCGCACCACACCCGCTCCGTCGAGCTGGCCGAGCGGCTGCGGGGGCTCGTGACGTACCTGGAGGACCCGCAGGTGTTCTTCTGCAACACAGGGGCGGAGGCGGTCGACGGCACCTTGAAGCTGGCGCGACAGGCCACCGGGAAGCCCGGCACCATCGCGTTCCGGCGTGCCTTCCACGGCCGCACCCTGGCCGCCACCTCCCTGACCACCGCCAAGGGGAGGTACCGGGCGGGTTACGAGCCGCTCCTGCCCGGCGTTGCCTTCGCCCCCTACTGCGACCCGCTGCGAACCACGGTCGACGAGGCGCTGGCCGGCCTCGACGAGGTGCTGGCACTCCAGTCACCCACAGCGAACGTCGGCGTGGTGCTGGTCGAGCCGGTGCTCGGTGAAGGCGGGTACGTCGTGCCGCCCGTGGCGTGGCTCGAGGGGCTCCGAGAGCGCTGCGACCGCGACGGCATCCTCCTCGCCTTCGACGAGGTGCAGTGCGGTGCCGGGCGCACCGGGCGCTTCTTCGCAGCCGAGACGTTCGGCGTCACCCCCGACATCATCCTGTTCGCCAAGGGCATCGCCTCGGGCCTCCCCCTCGGCGGGATCATCGCCCCACGGGCGATCATGGAGCGCTGGCCGACCGGGGCCCACGGCTCCACCTTCGGAGGGAACCCCGTCGCCTGCGCCGCCGCGCTCGCCACCCTCGACGTGATCGAGGACGGAGCCCTGCTCGAGCGCTGCCAGACCCTCGGGGTCAAGGCGGTAGAGGAGCTGCGAGCGGCGACGGCCGGGTCCCCTGCGATCCGGGAGGTGCGTGGGATCGGCCTCATGGTCGGCGTCGAGCTGGCCGACGCCGACGTGGCCGGACGGGTCCGGGCCCGCTGCCTGGCCGACGGCCTGCTCGTGCTCACGTGCGGTCCTGGCGACGAGGTGCTGCGGCTGATCCCGCCCCTCACCCTCACCGACGACGAGCTGGCCCACGGCCTCGGGATCCTGAAGCGGGCGCTGACGGCCGAGGCCTGACGTGGTCGGACGCCCGGCCCGCCAGCCAGCAGGTGGAGGACCACCGGCGACCTGCGGCGCTCCCTTGCCCTCCATGACGCGACGGCGCGGCCCGGACGACCGTTGACCGCGGTTCGGCCGCCCGTTGGCCGCCCTCGTGCTGCGGGCGGTCAGGTCGGTTCGGGCCAGTCGAATGCGACGCCGGTCAGCTCCTGGGACAGGTCCCAGAGGCGGGCGGCGTCGGCTTCGTCCGTCGCCGCCTTCGAGGCACCCACGAGCTTTGGGTTGCCCCGCACCTCGCCCGGGCCGTCGGGACCCCAGTACTCACCACCGCGCACGTCGGGCATCGTGGCGGCACGGAGCTGGGAGAGGGCGCCCTGTGCATCGCTCTGGGCCACCACGCGGTTCGCCACCGCGAAGAAGGCCGCCGTCACCTTGTTGCCCTCGAGCTCCGGGCCGACGGACTGCAGGTGGGTGGCGGCGTAACCGGGGTGGGCGGCGACGGAGCAGAGCGCAGCTCCCGCCCGCCCGGCCCGCCGGTCGAGCTCGAAGGCGAAGAGCAGGTTGGCCAGCTTGGACTGCCCGTAGGCCCCCCACCGCGAATACCGGGCCCGGTCCCACTGGAGGTCGTCCCACCGCATCCGGCCGGTGCGGTGGGCCACGGACGAGGTGGTGACCACCCGGGGGGCCGGCGCCCGCAGCAGCAGCGGGAGGAGCCGCGCCGTGAGGGCGAAGTGGCCGAGGTGGTTCGTGCCGAGCTGGCTCTCGAAGCCGTCGGTGGTGACCCCCTTGGGCACCGCCATGACTCCTGCGTTGTTCATCAGCACGTCGAGCCGCTCGTCGCGATCGCCCACCTCTTCTGCCGCCGCTCGGACCGACCCGAGGTCGGTGAGGTCGAGCGGGACGCCCTCGGGGGCGGCACCGGAGGCGACGCGCCGGACCTTCTCGAGGGCGGTGGCGAGCTTCACCGGGTTCCGCCCGGCGAGCAGGACGCATGCCCCCTTCCCCGCCAGCGCCTCGGCGCTGCGGAGCCCGAGCCCGCTCGTGGCCCCGGTGACCAGCACCGTGCGCCCTGTCTGGTCGGGGATGTCGGAAGTGGTCCAGCGCGGCATACGGTCAGCCTGGCACCCCGCTCGGTGGGACGCCCACCGCCACGGGAGCTCCTGCACCTGCTACGAACCGGAGATGCTCATCGACGCCAGGACGTGGCCGCAGCACACCGCCCTCGACGACGGGCGCGAGGTCCGGCGCGCGACGGACGCCATCGATCCCGGCAGCGAGGTTTCGAGTCCAGCTTCCCTCGCCGTCCGCACGACGCCCGGGCCCCGGGCCGACGCGCTCGCCCGGTGATGGGCGCCCTCGACGGCAAGGTCGCGATCGTCACGGGTTCCTCGAGCGGCATCGGTGCCGCCATCGCCCGCACGCTGGCCGCGGAGGGAGCGACGGTGGTCGTGAACTCGACGCGGTCGGTAGAGGCTGGTGAGGCCGTGGCCGCCGAGGTCGGCGGGACCTACGTGCGGGCCGACGTCAGCGACGAGGCTCAGGCGCAGGCGCTCGTGCAGGCCGCAGTGGACGCCCACGGCCGGCTCGACATCCTCGTCAACAACGCCGGGACCACCGAGGTGATCCCGCACCACGACCTCGACGCCGTGACCGACGCGGTGTGGCACCGCATCCTCGACGTCAACGTGCTCGGCACGTGGAAGGTGACCCGGGCCGCCGTACCGCACCTCGAGGCCAGCGGCGCCGGGTGCGTGGTCAACATCACCTCGATCGCCGGGGTGCGCCCCCGGGGCAGCTCGATCCCCTACGCCGTTTCGAAGGCGGCGCTCAACCACCTGACTGTGCTCCTGGCCAGCACCCTCGGTCCGGCGATCCGGGTCAACGCGGTTGCGCCCGGCCTCATCGACACGCCGTGGACCGAGACGTGGGACGACATCCGAGCTGCGGTGCAGGAGACCACGCCGCTGCGGCGCTCGGGCCAGCCCGACGACGTGGCGATGGCCACGCTCGGCCTGGTCCGCTCCACCTACACGACTGGTGAGGTCCTCCTCGTCGACGGCGGCATGCACCTCCGCTGACCGCGCCACCCCACCGTCCCATCGGTGATCCGTGACGTCCGACGGGTGCTCCCACCGACAGACGGGTGCTCCCACCGACAGATCGCACGGCGGCCGGGTGGCCCCACCGTCCCGCCCGTGACGCACCCCGTCCGAAGGGGACGTCCACCGACACATCCCACGGGCGGGGCGGCTGGCCTCAGGTGTTCTGGACGGTGAGGCCGCCGTCGACGACCAGCACGGCGCCGTTGGTGAACGACATGGCGGGCAGGACGAGCCCGAGGGTGGCGTGGGCCACCTCCTCCGGCTCGCCGTAGCGGCGGGCGGGCACCCGCCGGCGGGCGAACCTCTCCTTCATGTCGTCGGGGATGGGGGCGGTCATGCCCGTGTTGATGGGGCCGGGGCACACGGCGTTGACGGTGACGCCGGTGCGGCCGAGCTCCACGGCGAGCGACCGGGTGAGGCCGATCACGCCGTGCTTGGCGGCGGTGTAGGCGGTGGCGCCCGCCGTGGCACCGATGCCCTCGGTGGAGGCGATGTTCACGACCCGGCCGTCACCGTTGCGCACCAGGTGGGGGAGGCAGGCCCTGACCATGCGGCCGTGGGCGGTGAGGTTGACGGCGAGCGTCGCCGCCCACGCCTCCTCCCAGCGCTCGTCGGCGATGCCGGTGCCGAGGCTGACCCCTGCGTTGTTGATCAGGATGTCCACCGGGCCGAGGCGCCCGACGACGTCGGCCACGACGGCCTGCACCTGCTCCGGGTCGCCGACGTCGAGCGCGAACCCCGCCGCCGTGCCGCCGACTCCCTCGATCTCCGCCACCACGACGTCGACGGCCTCTTGGCGCAGGTCGGTGACCGCCACGTGGGCCCCCTCGTCGGCCAGGAGGTGGGCGGTGGCCCTGCCCATGCCGCTGGCGGCGCCGGTCACGAGCGCGACACGGCCTGCGACGGACCTGCTCGCCCTGCTCAGCCTCGTCATGGCCGGACCTTACGTCGGGCCGTCAGCCGCGCTGGCGGAGGTCGTGCTTCATGATCTTGCCGGTGCCGCCGTGGGGCAGCTCGTCGAGGAACACGACCGACTTCGGCGTCTTGAACCCGGCCAGCCGCTCCCTGGTGAAGGCGATCAGGTCGGCCTCGGTGGCCTCGGCGCCCGGGCGCAGGGCGACCCAGGCCTTGGGCACCTCGCCCCACCGCTCGTCGGCCACCCCGACCACCGCCACCTCGTGCACCGCCGGGTGGGCGGCCAGCACGTGCTCGACCTCGACCGTCGACACGTTCTCGCCACCGGAGATGATCAGGTCCTTCTTGCGGTCGACGAGCGTGAGGTAGCCGTCGGGATCGACGACGGCGATGTCGCCGGTGCGCAGCCAGCCGCCCCGCAGCGCCTCGGCCGTCTCGGCCGGACGGTTCCAGTAGCCGACCATCACGTGGTTCGAGCGGGCGCACACCTCGCCCGTCGTGACCCCGTCCCACGGCACCTCCACGTCGTCGTCGTCGAGCACGCGGGCGTCGACGCCGAGGATGGGGAGGCCGGTCGTGGCGCGACGGGCGGCCGACGGCGCCTCACCCGGCTTGTCGAGCGAGCGGGTGAGGGTGGGGCTCGCCTCGGTCATGCCGTACCCGCAGATGCACGTGCACCCGAGCCGCTCCTCGACCTCGGCCAGCAGCAGGGGTGAGGTGGGAGCGCCGCCGATCGAGGCCTGGCGCAGGCTCGAGAGGTCGCGGGTGGCGATGTCGGGGTGGTCGAGGATCGCACGCATCATGGCGGGCACGGCGAACAGCCTGGTGGCGCCCTCGGCCTCGATGAGCCGCAGGACCTCACCGGGGTCGAAGCGGGGGAGCATGACGTGCACCCCGCCGAGGCCGGTGAGGTAGTGGGGCGTCCCCCAGCCGTTGACGTGGAACAGCGGGATCGTGTGCACGATCACGTCGTCGCCCGTGATGCCGCTCGTGAGCGCGGAGTGGATGGCGTGGAGGTACAGCGCCCGGTGGGTGAGCAGCACGCCCTTCGGGCTGCCGGTGGAGCCGCTCGTGTAGAACAGCTCTGCGGCTGCGCCCTCGTCGACGTGGGGGACGGGGAACGGGCCGCCGTCGTGGCGGGCGAGCAGCGCCTCGTACGGCGGACCGAGGACGACCTGACGGATCCCGTGGTCCGTGCCCAGGAGCGGGTCGGGCTGGTCGGGGTGTCGGAACAGCACCGTGGCGGCGGCGTCGTCCAGGACGAAGCGGGACTCGGCGGGGGCGAGGCGGATGTTGAGCGGGAGCAGGATCGCCCCGGCCAGCAGCACCCCGTAGTACGCCTCGAGCAGCTCGCCGGTGTTGCCGCACAGCCACGCCACCCGGTCTCCTGGCTCGACGCCGAGCTCGTCCCGCAGGGCGCCGGCGAGGCGGTCGCAGCGCCCGGCCAGCTCGCCGTAGGTGCGCCGGACCTCGCCGTCCACGACGCCGACCCGGTCGGGGAACAGCCGTCGGGCACGGGTGAGGAGGTCGAGCGGTGTGAGCGGCAGCTCCACCTCAACGACCGCCCCCGGAGGCGGCGACCCACTGGCCCCGGTCCTCGAGCACCCCGCGCAGGACCGAGCAGCGATCGGTCATGATCCCATCGACGCCCATGTCGAGCAGCCGGACCATCTCCGCGGGGTCGTCGATCGTCCACACGTGGACCTGCAGGCCCCGGTCGTGAGCGGCCGCCACGAGCTTCGGCGTCGTGACGGCGACGCCGTTGACGGCCACCGGCAGCTGGGCGCACGCCGCCTGGAGCCTGCCGGTCGGGACGCCCTTGGAGGCGGCGACGAGCTTGGCCGTCCCGCCAGGGCCGAGGGAGGAGCACAGTCGGTCGCCGACGATCGCCCTGAGCCGTGCGAGGCGGCTGTCGGAGAACGATCCCACGCAGACGCGGTCGACGCTGCCCGTGCGGAGGATGGCCGCCGCGAGCGGTTCCACCGCACCATCGACCTTGGGGTCGATGTTCACCTTCAATTCGGGGAACGCTCCGAGGATGTCCTCGAGGAGGGGCACCCGACCCGTGCCCCCGACGGGGGTCGCCGCCACCTCGGACCAGGGCAGGTCGGCGATGCCGGCGCTGCGGTCGGTCACCCGGCCGAGGTGCTCGTCGTGGAAGGCGACGAGCTTGCCGTCGGAGGTGACGTGCACGTCGGTCTCGACGTAGCCGTAACCGAGGCCGACGGCGTTCTCGAAGGCCTCCATCGTGTTCTCCGGCCAGTCACCGGCTCCGCCGCGGTGGGCGAACGCCAGGGGGCCGGGATGGTCGAGGAAGGGCCAGGGGGAGGAAGGCATGCGGCGGCGAACCTACTGCTGGTCCTCCTGCTGCTCCTCCGGCTCCCCGAGCCCGAAGCGCTCGAGCAGCTTCGTCATCTCCAGGAGGTCGGTGACGGCCCGGCTGGGTCGGAGGAGGACGAGCCTGGCGCCGCACTCGCGCATGAGGCGCTGCGCCCGCAGCAGCGCCGCCAGGCCGCTCGAGCCGATGAAGGTCACCTGGGACAGGTCCATCGCCAGCAGGTTGACGCCGGCCCTCCGGGCGGCCTCGAGCGCAGCGTCGAAGGTCGGGTTGGTAGCGATGTCGATCTCGCCCCTGACGCTGACCTCGGTGGTCGGACCGAGCAGGACGACCTGGACCTCACCCGCACCGGGGGCGACGTCCTCGTCGCCTTCGTGCTCGCTCACCCTCATCGCCGGCATCATCACACGGCCCCCTCGAAGGGCCGCGGATCCCCGGCGGCCGCTGCTTCAGGCGATGTTGGTCTGCTGACCCTCCCAGTAGCGGTCTCGCAGCAACCGCTTGTAGAGCTTGCCGGTCGGGTGGCGGGGCAGCTCCGCCTGGAAGTCCACCGAGCGCGGGCACTTGTAGTCAGCGAGCTGCTCCTTGCAGAACACCAGCAGCTCGCGCTCGAGCTCCGGCCCTGCGGCGGCCATGTCGACCGGCTGGACCACGGCCTTGACCTCCTCGCCGAAGTCCTCGTTGGGCACGCCGATGACCGCCACGTCCATGACCCCGGGGTGCATGGTGAGGACGTTCTCCGCCTCCTGGGGGTAGATGTTCACACCGCCGGAGATGATCATGAACGCCTTGCGGTCGGTGAGGTACAAGAAGCCCTCCTCGTCGACGTAGCCGATGTCGCCAAGGGTGCTCCAGCCCCGCTCGTTGCGAGACGAGGCCGTCTTCTCTGGGTCGTTGTGGTACTCGAACTGCCCGCCGTTCCCGAAGTAGATCGTGCCCGCCTCGCCCGCGGGGCGCTCCTCCCCCTCGTCGTCGAGGATGTGCAGCTCACCCACGAGCGGCTTGCCCACGGAGCCCTTGTGCGCCAGCCACTCCTCGCTGGTGATGGCGCAGAAGCCGTTTCCCTCGGTGCCCGCGTAGTACTCGAAGATCTTCGGCCCCCACCAGCCGATCATCTGCTCCTTGACCGGGACGGGGCACGGTGCAGCAGCGTGGATGCAGACCTGCAGCGACGACGTGTCGTACTGCGTGCGCTCGGCCTCGTCGAGCTTGAGCATCCGGACGAACATCGTGGGGACCACCTGGGTGTGGGTCACCTGGTGCTCCTCGATCAGGCGGAGGTACTCGACGGGGTCGAACCGCTCCATGGCCACGATGGTCCCGCCGAGGCGCAGGACCGCCATGCAGAAGCGCAGCGGTGCGGCGTGGTACATCGGCGCCGGCGACAGGTAGACGGTGTCGGCGGTGAAGCCGTAGAGCAGCTGGGCGAGGGCCGTGACCGACGACGGCGTGCCGATGGGGGCCTCGGGCAGCGGGACCTTGACGCCCTTCGGCCGGCCGGTGGTGCCCGAGCTGTAGAGCATGTCGCCGCCCTCGGACTCGTCCTCGACAGGGGTGGTGGGGTGGGTGCCGACGGCGTCCTCGTACGACTCGAAGCCGTCGATGGCACCGTCGATCATGAGCCGTACCGACACCGCCGCCATCTCGTCGACGAGGGCCTCGGCCACGTCGCGCTTGCGCGTCGAGGTGATGAACACCCGGGCCCCGCAGTCACCCACGATGTAGGCCGCCTCGGCGGCGGTCAGCCGGGAGCTGATGGCCGTGTAGTAGAGGCCGGAGCGCTGCGCCGCCCAGCAGATCTCGAAGAAGCGGGGTGAGTTCTCGAGCATGAAGGCGATGCTGTCGCCCCGTCGGAGGCCCGCCGCCCGCAGGAGGTGCGCCAGCTGGTTCGAGCGCTCGTCGAGCTGGCGATAGGTGACGACCTCACCGGATCCGGCCATGCGGTAGGCGGTCTTGTCCGGGATCGTCCTGGCGTGCTCACCGGGGTACATGACGGCGAACGTAGCGCGATGACGGGCCGCCGGCCGGGGTGCGGCCGCCCCCCCGGGCGGGTCTGGTCACCGTCGGTACCGTGGGCGTCGTGGACCCGACGGCGCGCTTCTCGGCCCTCGTGCACGGGCCCGAGGAGACCCTCCCCCTGGACGAGGCCACGCTGCTCGTGGCGGCCCACGCCGACCCGTCGCTCGACCTCCCCGCCGAGCTGTTGCGACTCGACGACCTGGCGGCCGGCGTGGGGGAGCCGAACCTCGATGGCATCTGCCGGCACCTGTTCGGCGAGCTCGGGTTCCGTGGCGCCGAGCACGACTACGACGACCCGCGGAACTCCTACCTGCACGTGGTGGTGGAGCGCCGCACGGGGATCCCCATCACCCTCGCCATCGTCCTGGTCGAGGTGGGCCGCCGGCTCGGTGTGCCGATCGCCTGCATCTCGATGCCCGGGCACTTCCTGGCACGGGACGGGCTCGATCCTGAGGTCTTCGTCGACGCGTTCGCCCGTGGCGCCCGCCTCGACGCGGCCGGGGCGCGATCCCGCTTCGAGCGGGTGCACGGGCCGGGCGCGCCGTTCGATCCGGCGTTCCTCGAGCCGGTCGGTCCCCGGAGCACCCTGACGAGGGTGCTCGCCAACCTCGAGCGGATCTTCACGGGGGCGGGGGATCGCGCCTCACTGCGCTGGGTGCTCGAGCTGCGGGCGGGGATGCCCGGTGCCGGCATGGGGGAGCGGCGCCGTCTGGCGGCCCTGCTCGCCAGCGGCGGCCAGCTCGTGGAGGCAGCGACCCTGCTCGAGGGCGTCGCCGCCGAGGCAGAGGGAGCGGAGGCCGAGGCGGCCCTGACGGCGGCGCATCGCCTCCGGGCCACGCTGAACTGACGCGCCCGGAGAGGGTCGGGAGCAGCCGGCGTCGACCCGGCGACCGTGGGTAGGGCCTTGGCATGTCCATCGAGGTGGTTCGGTCCGAGGAGCAGCTGCGCACCGATGTGCGCCGCACGGCGCGGGAGCGGGTGGTCGTCCGCACGAGGGTGGTGACCGAGGAGGTCACCATGACCTTCCAGGTGCGCAAGCAGGTGGTCGAGATCGAGCAGGAGCCGTTGGACGAGGTCATCGCCGAGGCCGAGGGCCTCACGCTCGAGCGTGGTCCTGAGTCCCTCGAGGTCGTGCTGTGGGAGGAGCGTCCGACCGTGTCGATGGAGCTCGTGCCGGTCGAGCGGATCCGGGTGACCCGGGAGGTGGAGCAGCGGAGCGAGGTGGTGCAGGCCGACCTCGCCCGTGAGGAGGTCGAGGTCACCACGGAGGCCGGTGGCGAGGTGGTCGCCGGTCGCGCGGTGGTCGCCGACGACCAGGTGGTCGCTGCCGGCGAAGGGGTGGCTGGCGCAAAGGTGACGGGCGGGCCCTGACGTCCGGTCGTGCGGCCCTCCCCGGGAACTAGGGTCGGGCACCCACGTCCACCGCCAGGGGGGTCCCGCATGGCCGTCGTCGAGTCCGCCTCGAGCAGCACCGGTTCGAGCGACGAGCAGCTCGTCGGGGACCGCCTCGACCGGCTCCTCGCCGAGCACGACCCGAAGGGCGGCGTCGTTGAGTTCCTGGGCGCCCAGTTCGACGCGGGACTGGCGTGGGTGCACTTCCCCGAGGGCGAAGGGGGACTCGGCCTCAATCCCAAGGCGCAGCGGACGGTGATGGAGCGCATCGCCGACGCCGGGGGGCCCAACCCCTACTACCGGAACCCCATCGGTTACGGCATGGGAGCGCCTACCGTGGTGTCGCACGGCAGCGATGCGCAGAAGGCGCGCTACCTCCGCCCGCTGTTCACCGGGGAGGAGGTCTGGTGCCAGCTCTTCAGCGAGCCGGGCGCCGGCTCCGACGTCGCCAGCCTGTCGTCCCGGGCCGACCGTGACGGCGACGAGTGGATCGTCAACGGCCAGAAGGTGTGGACCACCCTGGCCCACATCTCTCGATGGGGGATGCTGGTCGCCCGCACCGACCCCGACCAGCCCAAGCACAAGGGCCTCACCTACTTCGTCGTCGACATGCACGCTCCGGGCGTCGAGGTCCGACCCCTGCGACAGATCACGGGCGACGCCGAGTTCAACGAGGTGTACTTCACCGACGTGCGCATCCCCGACGCCGAGCGCCTGGGGGACGTCGGGGACGGCTGGCGGGTGTCGATCACCACACTGATGAACGAGCGCGTCTCGATCGGCGGCGCCATCGCGCCGAAGGGATCAGGTCCCATCGGCGAGGCCGTCCGGCTCTGGCACGCCCGCACCCCCGACGCCGACCCCGTCGTCGAGGCGGCCCGCAAGGACGAGCTCGTGCGTCTGTGGATCCGGGCCGAGGCGAACCGCCTGACCAACCTGAGGGCGTCGCAGAACCGTCGGTTGGGGACCCCGGGACCTGAGGGCTCCACCGGCAAGCTCGCCTTCGCCGAGACCAACCTGCGGATCTACGAGTTCTGCATGGAGCTCATGGGAGCCGACGCCATGCTGTACGGCAGCTACGAGATGAACGCGCCCCGCTCGGCGATGGAGTCCCGGAGCCTGCAGCAGGCGTTCCTGCGCTCACGGGCGAACTCCATCGAGGGAGGCACCTCGGAGATCATGCGCAACATCCTCGGCGAGCGGGTCCTCGGCCTGCCGGGAGACGTCCGCACGGACAAGGAGCGTCCGTGGACCGAGGTCCCCCGCTCGTAGCTGCGCGCAGGCCCGGAGGGGTCCTGACGGCTGGCCGCTCCACGACGGCGCCAGGGTCGAGCACTGCGAGCGTCGGCCTACCGTTGGTGACATGGCGATCGGCGATCGGGGGCTCGTCGAGCTCGACGCCCTCGATGTGGTGGGCCACCGGGCCAGCGGCCTCGGCCACGAGGGCCACCCCATGCGGGTGATGACGAGGCGGGCGGCGGGCCTGACCGGCGAGCCCTGGGACGCCGCCGCACGCCAGGAGGTCGCCGACTTCTTCGACGCACTGGCGCCGGAGTGGCACACGCGCACCTCGCCCGAGCGCCTCGCCGTCGTGCGGGACGCGCTCACCCGGGGACCGGTGCCCGCCGGCACGCTCGCCCTCGAGGTCGGCAGCGGCATCGGCGCGTACTCCTCGCTGTTGGCCGAACGCTTCCTCGACGTCATCTCGCTCGAGATCGCCGTCGAGATGCTGCGACGTGCGCCAGCGGGCCCGGCGCACCGGGTGCTGGCCGACGCCGCCGACCTCCCCGTCGCCGTCGCTGCGGCGGACGCGGTGGTCCTCGTCAACGCCTTCCTCTTCCCCGCCGAGGTCGACCGGGTGCTCGGAGCAACCGGGCGGGTGGTGTGGGTGAACAGCAGCGGCGACCAGACCCCCATCCACCTGCGGTCGTCGGAGGTGGCGGCAGCCCTGCCCGGTCGCTGGTCCGGGACTGCCGGCCGGGCGGGAGCGGGGACCTGGTGCGTCCTGCACCGGGACGACCCCTGACCTGCACCGGGTGGCACCGGCAGCGCGACGCTGAGGGCGACGCACTGGCGACCGGATGCCTCAGCCGGTGGGCGCGCGCTCGGCGTGGAGGTGGCCGGTCTCGTTGAGGCTGACGAGCGTGCGGTGGCCGCGGCTGGAGCAGGTGAAGCGGCTGACGCTCGTATAGGTCGGCTCGAAGAAGAGGGGTGCGTCGAGGCCGAGCACGTGTGACGAGTAGGCGTTGATGACGCCGCCGTGGCACACGACGGCCACACGCTTGCCGGCGTTGGCCTCGATGATGCGCTCGACCGCGAGGGTGACGATCTCCTTGAAGGCCTCGGGGTCGACCTCGCCATGGTGCTCACCCCGCATGATCTCCTCGTAGCGGGGGTCGTTCGTCGCCTTGAGCTCCTCGATCGGGACGTAGAAGTGCGACGCCCGGTCGAACTCCGCCACCTCCTCGTCGACGATCGGCTCGACGCCCACGGCGGCGGCGAGCGGGGCCGCCGTCTCGAGGGCTCGACGCATCGGGCTCACGTACACGGCGTCGATCCCTTCGGACGCCAGCCACCGAGCGAGGCGCTGCGCCTGGTCCCGACCGGCGACGTCGAGCTCGGGATCGGCGGGTGAGCCGTCGGTGGTCTCCCGGCGGACGGGCAGGCCGTGGCGGATGAGGAGGAGGTCCACCGGCGGATCATACGGGCACACCTCGGTGGCCGGGTCGGGGCCGGTCCCCCCGGGTGCCGGGGCCAGTCGGGGTCGAACCGGCAGCGGGCGGGCCGACGTACCCTCGGCCACGTGTCCCCCCGCACCAAGATCGTCGCCACCATCGGCCCCGCCTCGCAGTCCTCCGAGGTCCTCGAGAGCCTGATGCTGGCGGGGATGGACGTCGCCCGCATCGGCCTCGCCCACGGCAGCATCGAGGAGCACGTGGAGCGGATCGGCCGGATCCGCGCCGCCGCCGCCGCCACCGGGCGCACGGTCGGGATCCTCGCCGACCTCCCGGGGCCGAAGGTCCGCGCCGGTGCCTTCGCCGACGGTGGGGTGTTCCTGCTCGAGGGGGAGCGGCTGGCGCTGGCCGCAGGGGATGATGGCGGGACGAGCAGCGAGCACCGCATCGAGGTGGACGTCCCGACGATCCTCTCCGACCTCGACCCGGGCGACCCGGTGATCCTGGGTGACGGCGGCGTGCGCCTCATCGTCGAGGAGGTGCGCGACGACGCGGTGTGGGTCATCGTCGAGTCAGGTGGGCGGCTCCAGGGCCGTCCCGGCGTCACGCTCCCGTCGGGCCGCAACGGTCCGAGGGCGCCCACAGTCCACGACCTCGTGCTCCTCCAGGCGATGGTCGACGTCGACATCGACATGGTGGCGGTGTCGTTCGTGACCTCGGCCTCGGACATCACCGCCGTGCGCGACGCCGCAGGACCCGACGGCCCCATGCTCGTGGCGAAGATCGAGACGGCCGAGGCGGTGGCCGACCTCGACAACATCATCGCCGAGGCCGATGCGGTCATGGTCGCCCGGGGGGACCTCGGCGTGCGGCTGGCGGCGGAGGACGTGCCCCACCACCAGAAGCGCATCATCAAGCGCTCGGTGGCCTACGGCCGGCCGGTCATCACCGCCACCCAGATGCTCGAGTCGATGACGACCTCACCGAGCCCGACCCGCGCCGAGGTGTCGGACGTGGCCAACGCCGTGTTCGACGGGACGAGCGCCGTGATGCTCTCGGGCGAGACCGCCATCGGCCACGACCCCGTCAACGTGGTGCGGACCATGGCGCGCATCACCGAGCGTGCCGAGGTCGAGGCCGACTGGGTTGCCTGGGGCAGGGACCTCGGTCGCCTCCAGACCGCCAGCGCGGCCGGGGTGCCGGTGCCCATCCGGATCACCGCCGCCATCTCGGCAGCCGCCTGGCGTGCGGTCCAAGACGTCGATGCGTCGGCCATCATCTGCGCCACCCGTACCGGAGCCACCGCACGGGCCATCGCACGCTTCCGCCCCCACGTGCCGATCTTCGCGGTGTCACCGCTCGAGCGGACGGCCCGCCAGCTCGCCCTCTCCTGGGGGGTCACGCCGCTCGCCACCGCCGTGTACACCACGACCGACGAGATCGTCTGGTACGCGGTGGAGAACGCGGTGAACCAGGGCCTGGTCAAGTCGGGCGACGTCGTGGCCGTGCTGGCTGGCTCACCCGACGACCCCGAACCGGTGACCGACTCCCTTCGCCTCGTGCGGGTGCGCTGAGGGTTGGGCGCGGCCCCTGGTCTGGTGGGGCCGCTCCACGTCGTGGACCGGGGTCGCGGTGGCGCACCGCCTCCGGTGGTGCTGGTGCACGGGTCGATGGACCGCAGTGCCGGCTTCGCCCGGGTCGCCGGCCGCCTCGAGGGGCGCCACGTCCTCCGCTACGACCGTCGGGGCTACGGGCGGTCCCGCGCCGCAGGACCGCCCGTCGGCGTCCAGGGCCACGTGGAGGACCTGCTGGCGCTCGTGGCCGAGCGGGCCGGTGGTCGTGCCGTGGTGGTCGGGCACAGCTACGGCGGCGTCGTCGCCCTCGCGGCCGCTGCGCTCAGGCCCCACGCCGTCGTCGCCGTCGGCGCGTTCGAGGCGCCGCTGTCCTGGCTCCCGTGGTGGCCCTCGACCAGCGCCGGCGCAGCAGCTGTGGAGAGGTCACAGGCGGGCGACGGGGATCCTGGCGACGCAGTCGATGCGTTCCTCTGCCGCGTCCTCGGCGAGGAGCGCTGGGTGGAGCTGCCACTTGCGACCAGGCGGGAGCGGCGACTCGAGGGTCCGGCGCTGGTGGCCGAGCTCGGCTCGCTCCGCATGGGCGCCCCGCCCTTCGACCTCGATCACCTCCCCGTCCCGGTGCTCGCCGGGCGCGGCACCCGGTCGGGCGAGCACCAGCGCCGGGCGGCCGAGCTCCTCGCATCGTCCACCGGCGTGACGCCGTTCGTGATCGAGGGGGCGCAGCACGGGGCCCACCTGAGCCACCCCGTCGAGTTCGCTGCCTTCGCAGAGGCGGTCGCCGTCCTGGCACCTCCCCCCTGACGGCTCCGCCGTCGTGTCCGTCCACGGCTCCGCCGTCGTGTCCGGTGGCGACGCCCGCCGACGCCTGTGAGGATCGGGTGTGCCCGCCGACGCCGACCTCCCCGTGGGGGACACCTACACCCACGGCCACCAGGAGCCGGTGCTGCGCTCACACCGGTGGCGGACAGCGGAGAACTCCGCCGGGTACCTGCTCGACCGGTTGCGGCCTGGCTTGGACGTCCTCGACGTCGGCTGCGGACCCGGCACCCTGACCGCCGACCTGGCCCGCCTGACCGCTCCCGGTCGGACCGTCGGCATCGACGTCGCGCCCGGGGTCGTCGCTGCGGCGCGCGAGCACGTCGACGCCTGCGGCGTGCCGGTGGAGCTCCTGGCGGCCGACATCCACAGCGTCGACCTGGTGCCCGGCTCGTTTGACGTCGTGCACGCCCACCAAGTCCTCCAGCACCTGCAGGACCCCGTCGGGGCGCTGGAGGCGATGGCCTCCCTGGCCAGACCGGGCGGCGGCATCGTGGCCGTGCGCGACGCCGACTACCCGGCCATGGTGTGGGCCCCCGACGAGGGGCGCCTCGACCGGTGGCGGAACGCATACCTGGCGGTGACCAGGGCCAACGGCGCAGCTGCCGATGCCGGCCGGCACCTCCTCCGCTGGGCCCACGACGCCGGCCTGCGGGACGTGACCTACACCACCTCGACGTGGACCTTCGCCACCCCGGCGGAGCGGTCGTGGTGGGCGGGGTTGTGGGCCGAGCGGACCGTGGCGTCGGGCTTCGCCCAGCAGGCGGTGGCGTACGGCGTGGCCACCGTCGACGAGCTGGCCGAGATGGCGGAGGGCTGGCGGCAGTGGGCGGCAGACGAGGGCAGCACCTTCACCGTCGTCCACGGCGAGGTGGTCGCCGTGGTCTGAGCGGCGGGTCCGTCACGTGCGGTTCAGCTGTGGTTAGGGTTTCTCCGGGGCGAGCGGGCGACCCGCAGCACGTGTCGACGCCGCAGGCGTCGCCACGAAGGACAGTCGCCGAACTGACAAGGGGGAGTGCCAGATGGACACCAACAACGGTCGTGGCCCGCGTGGCCGCCGACTGCTCGCAGCACTGGCGGCGTTGACGCTGCTCACTGCAGCCTGCACCGAGGACAGCTCCGACGACGTCTCCAGCGACGCCGGCAGCGGAGGCGACGGTGGCGGCGGCGGGGAGGGTGACGGCGAGGTCACCATCTCGGGCCCGGAGACGGGTGCCGAGGCCGACGGCTTCCAGGAGTCCTTCGCGACCTTCTCCGAGGAGGAGGGCATCGAGGTCACCTACAGCGGCTCGCGTGACTTCGAGACCCAGATCCGGGTCTCCGCCGAGGGCGGGGAGCTCCCCGACATCGCCGTCATCCCCCAGCCCGGCCTCGTCGCCGACCTGGCCGACCAGATCACGCCCGTCCCGCAGGAGACGCTCGACGCCCACGGCGACGACTACGACCCGTACCTGTTCGACCTCGTGACCGTGGGCGGCGACGTGCTCGCCATCCCCAACAAGGGGGACGTGAAGAGCCTGGTCTGGTACAGCCCGTCGGTGTTCGAGGAGAACGACTACGAGATCCCCGAGACGTTCGACGACCTGACGACGCTGGCCGACACCATGAAGGAGGACGGCATCGCCCCGTGGTGCATCGGGATCGAGTCGGGCGACGCCACGGGGTGGACGATCACCGACTGGATGGAGGACATCATGCTCCGCCTCCACGGTCCTGACGTGTTCGACCAGTGGGTGAACCACGAGATCCCCTTCAACGACCCGCAGGTCAAGGAGGCGGCGCAGATCGTCGAGGAGATCTGGTTCACCGAGGGCAACGTGTTGAACGGACGGGAGAGCATCGCCTCCACCGGCTTCGCCCAGGCCGGGCTGCCGATCCTCGACGGCGAGTGCGGCATGCACCGCCAGGCCAACTTCTACGCCGCCAACTTCGCCGACGCCGACGCCGAGATCGTGTTCGGTCCCGAGGGTGACGTCGACGCCTTCTACCTCCCCACGATCAGTGACGACTTCGGCCAGGTGACCCTCAGCGGCGGCACCTACATCGTCGCCTTCAACGACGACCCGAGCACGCTGGCGGCGATCGACTTCCTCGCCAGCACCGAGTACGCCAACGCCCGCATCGAGGCCGACAAGGGCGGGTTCCTCTCACCCAACAAGGCCCACGACACCGAGCTGTACTCGTCGGAGCTCGACAAGACCCTGGCGAAGATCCTCGTCGAGGCCGACCCCGTCCGCTTCGACGGCTCGGACAGCATGCCGAGCGAGGTCGGTGCCGGCTCGTTCTGGAGCGAGGGCACCGACTGGGTGCTCGGCACCAACGACCTCGACCAGTTCCTCGACGCCGTGGAGGACTCGTGGCCCGCGGACGACGCCTCGGAGTCGGAGAGCGAGTCCGAGTGACGTCGGCCCGGAGGAGCTCTCCGGGGATGCGGTCGGGCGTGCGGTCATGAGCATGCAGAGGTGAGCGCAGTGAAGAGCGTGTAGGTCTGAGAGGCGGGGCGGGGCCGGTCATCGGGCCCGCCCCCCAGGAGGAGGGGGTCCCGTGGGAACACTGGTGACGACGGTCTTCAGCGTCGCGTTGGCGCTCGGCGTCGTGGCCGGGTTGTTCATCGTCTCGAACCTGGCGGTGAACCGCGGCTCACAGCGCATCGACGACCGCGTGCGGCCGTGGCTGTTCGTCGGCCCGGCCCTGCTGTTCATGGCCTTCGCGCTCGTCGTGCCGGCCATCCGCACGGTCGTGCTCAGCTTCAGCGGCGGCAAGAGGGGCGAGGACGGCCTGACCCTGAGCAACTGGTCGGGGCTCTTGCGGGACGAGGGCGTGATCAGCTTCGACGGCGCCGCCGACATCCTCACGAGCCGGCTCTTCGTCGTGGGCATCGTCCTGGCGGTGATCGGACTGGTGGCCGCCCGGCGCAGCGCCGGTGAGGAGGTGGCCGGTCAGGGCAGGAAGGGCCTCGACCTCGGGAGCCCGGTCGCCAGCATGGCGTTGGCGGCCGCCGTGCTCGCCGTGCTCTTCGCCGTGTTCTCCACCCTCCGGGGCGTGATCTGGAACAACCTCTGGTGGGTCGTGGTGGTGGCGGGCTTCGCCACCGTCATCGGCCTCGCCATCGCCGTGCTCGCCGACCGCTCGAAGAGCGAGACGCTGGCCAAGACGCTGATCTTCATGCCGTTCGCCCTCTCCCTCGTGGGCGCAGCGATCATCTGGAAGTACGTCTACGACACGCCGGGATCTGGACAGGCCGAAGGTCTCCTGAACGTCTTGTGGCCGGGGAAGCCGGTCGACTTCATCCGGGGGACCAAGAGCGGGGGTGGCCCGAGCGGCGGCGGCACGATCGCCCCGTGGAACAACTTCTTCTTGATGGTGATCATGATCTGGATCCAGGCCGGGTTCGCCATGGTGGTGCTGTCGGCCGCGATCAAGGGGGTGCCCGGGGAGCTCAGCGAAGCCGCACGGGTCGACGGGGCGAGCGAACCCCAGGTGTTCTGGCGGGTGGTGCTCCCCCAGATCGCGGGGACCATCGTGGTCGTCGTCACCACCCTCACCATCACCGTGCTGAAGATCTTCGACCTCGTGAAGGCGACGACGGGCGGGGCGGCCGACACCGACGTGCTCGCCAATCGCGTCTACGACGGGCTCCGCAGCGGCAACTTCACGACGTCTGCCACCTTCGCCGTGATGATCCTGCTGCTGGTGCTCCCGATCATGTACGTCAACATCCGCCGGAACCGCCAGGAGATGTACGGATGAGCCTCGCTGCGCCGCCTCCCGTCGTCGACGTCCCGAAGGAGGCCGTCCACCCGGACGAACCGGTCGGGGCCAAGACCCATCGCGTACTCACCTCCTTGCCCACGGCGGTCCTGTGGGCGGTGGTGGTGCTGTGGACCATCCCTTCGGTCGGACTGCTCGTCACGTCGCTGCGCCCCGGCTCGGAACAGTTCGACAGCGGCTGGTGGACCGTCTTCACCAACCCCTCCTTCACCCTCTCCAACTACAGCGACGCCCTGTTCGACCCGCCGGGCGGCTCGGTGCCCTTCACCGAGGCGTTCATCAACTCCTTCGCCATCGCCATCCCCGGCACGATCGTGCCCATCGCCATCGCCTGCGCCGCCGCCTACGCGTTCGCGTGGATGGACTTCCGCGGGCGACACTGGCTCTTCATCGGCGTCCTGGCGATGATGGCGGTGCCGCTCCAGATGTCGCTCATCCCGCTCCAGCAGCTGTACTCCGGCGGCGCCCACCTGACCATCGCGGGCACGACGTTCATCCTGTTCCCCGACCTCGACCTCAACGGCAAGCCCATCGCCGCCTGGCTGGCCCACACCGCCTTCGGCCTCCCTCTCGCCATCTACCTCCTGCACAACTACATCGCCGGCCTCCCCAAGGACGTGTTCGAGGCAGCGCGGATCGATGGCGCCAACCACTTCGGGATCTTCTGGCGGATCGTCCTGCCACTGGCCAAGCCGGCCATCGCCGCCTTCGCCATCTTCCAGTTCCTCTGGGTCTGGAACGACTACCTCGTCGCCCTGATCTTCCTGAGCCAGAACAAGGAGGCGAGCCCGCTCACCGTGCAGCTCGTCAACCTCGTCACGTCCCGCGGGCAGGGCACCGAGCTGCTGCCGGCGGCAGCGTTCATCTCGATGGTCGTCCCGCTGATCATCTTCTTCTCGTTGCAGCGCTACTTCGTCCGAGGCCTGCTGGCCGGGTCCGTGAAGGGTTAGGGGACGGCCATGGCCGATGTGAAGCTCGAGCAGGTCAACAAGGTCTACGAGAACGGCTTCCACGCCGTGCACGACCTCGACCTCGACATCAAAGACGGGGAGTTCATCGTCCTCGTGGGGCCGTCGGGGTGCGGCAAGTCGACGGCGCTGCGGATGGTGGCGGGCCTCGAGTCGATCTCGAGCGGCAAGCTCGTCATCGGCGACAGGGTGGTGAACGATGTCCACCCGAAGGACCGTGACATCGCCTTCGTGTTCCAGAACTACGCGCTGTACCCGCACATGACCGTGCGCCAGAACATCGGCTTCGCCCTCAAGCTCCGCAAGGAGCCGAAGAGCGAGATCGACCGGCGGGTGGAGGAGGCGGCCCGCCTGCTCGAGCTCACCGAGTGGCTCGACCGCAAGCCAGGCCAGCTCTCGGGTGGGCAGCGCCAGCGGGTGGCCATGGGCCGCGCCATCGTCCGGCGGCCGCAGGTGTTCCTGATGGACGAGCCGCTGTCCAACCTCGACGCCAAGCTCCGCGTGCAGATGCGGGCCGAGGTGAACCGGCTTCAGCACGACCTGGGGGTCACCACGCTCTACGTCACCCACGATCAGATCGAGGCGATGACGATGGGTGACCGGGTGGCGGTCATGTCGAAGGGCTTCCTCCAGCAGGTGGACTCGCCCCAGAACCTCTACGACCACCCCGACAACCTGTTCGTCGCCACGTTCATCGGCTCGCCCCAGATGAACCTGGTGCTCGGCACCCTCGACCTCGGCGGCAACGACCCCCACGTCGTCATCGGTGCCCACCGCTTCGACCTCACGCCCGCGGTGCTGGCCGAGCGCCCCGCGTTGCGGGCGTTCGACGGGGCCGACGTGGTGATCGGGATCCGGCCCGAGAGCCTCGAGGACGCAGCGATCGATGCCGGCCGGCACCCGTCGACCATCGACGTCGTGGTGGAGCTGCGCGAGGGCCTCGGCTCGGAGGTCGTTGCCCACGCCCGGCTCGACGCCCGCACGCCGCAGGTGGAGACGGCGCAGAAGGACCCCGATGCCAGCTTCACCGGTGGCGGCGGCGTGGAGGTGGTCGCCCGACTCGACCCCAGGACCACGGTCCGGGTCGGCAGCCCGGCGACCCTGAGCGTCGACGTCGAACGGCTCCACTTCTTCGACCAGGCCGACGGCCTCGCCATCCGGGGCTGAGCCCGCCGACGTCGCCCCGGGGATGCGGCCGCAGACCGCCTTCGTGCTCGGGGGCGCCAGGAACCTCGGCGCCATGCAGGTCGGGATGCTCCAGGCGCTCCTCGCGGCCGGCGTCGTGCCCGACCTCGTCGTCGGGTGCTCGGTGGGTGCCGTCAACGGCGCGGCGATCGCCCTCGACCCCACATCAGCCGGCGCCGACGCCCTCGCGCTGCTCTGGACCTCGCTGTCCCGCCGGGACGTGTGGCCCGTGCACGCGAGGCGCACACCGGTCCGGATGGTGCGGCGGGGGTCGTCGGTGAACGGCAACGAAGGGCTGTCCAGGGTGCTCTCGGACAACCTCCCGGCGACGTTCGAAGAGCTGGTCGTCCCGTTCGCCTGCGTGGCCGCCGACCTCACGACCGGTTCGGCCCGGTGGTTCAGGTCCGGCCCCCTGCGCGAGGCGGTGCTGGCGTCGGCTGCGCTGCCCGGGCTCCTCCCGCCGGTCGAGATCGACGGGCAGGTGCTGATCGACGGTGCGGCCGTCGACGTCGTCCCCATGGCCGAAGCGGTCCGGCTCGGCGCCGAGCGGCTCTTCGTGCTCCAGATCAAGGACCTCGAGGCGACCCCGCGGCCACCGACGAGGCCGATCGAGGTGCTCCTCCGCGCCTTCGCCATCTCCCGCAACGCCCGCTTCGTCCACGACCTCGCAGCGCTCCCGGCGTCGGTCGAGGTCGACGTCCTGCCGGTCGTCCAGTGGCCGCGCCTGCGCTACGACGGCTTCAGCCGCAACGCCGAGCTCATCGCCTCGGCTCGGGAGGCGAGCGCACGCCACCTGGCTGCGATGCAGGTGGACGGCTGACGGTGCGGGATGCACGGACGTAGGGTCACGCCATGTCGGACTCCAGTCCTGTCCACCTCACGCCCTCGGGACCGCCGGAGACGGTGCTCGACCCGGAGCCGGACGACGCGCTCTCGTCCCTCACCGCAGCGCTCGATCTGCAGGGTGAGCAGCGGCGGGAGGCCGTGTCGGCCGTGGTCGCCCGCCACCCACGGTTCCTCGACGGGTGGGCGCGCCTCGGCGAGCTGGCCCGTGACGACGTCGAGGCCTACGCCTGCTTCCGGGTCGGGTACCACCGGGGGCTCGACCGCCTGCGCCAGTCGGGATGGCGCGGGTCGGGCTACGTCCGCTGGGAGCACGAGACAAACCGCGGGTTCCTCCGCGCGCTGCAGGGGCTGCACGCCAAGGCCGTGGCCATCGGTGAGGACGACGAGGCCGAGCGCACCTCGCTGTTCATCACCCAGCTCGATCCCGGCCTCGCCCACGGCGAGGGTTGACCCTCGGCCGACCGGGGCGCCTTGCGGCTGGTCCTCGCCGCTCGGTTCGGGACCTGCCGGGTGGGGCTGCCCTTCCGGTGTGGTGGCTCCTTGGGGCGGGTGGGTGCTGGGAGTGATGGGGCGTGGTTGAGGATCCTCCCCGTCGCCACGGCGCCTGGACCGGCGCGGTGCTGACCGGTGGCGCCAGCACCCGGATGGGTCGGGACAAGGCGCTCTTGGAGGTCGACGGCCGGCCGCTCGCCCTCACGGTGGCGTCGACGCTGCGTGCTGCGGGCGCTGGGCGGGTGGTGGCCGTCGGCGGTGACGCGACGGGGATCTCGGCGCTCGGCATCGAGGTGGTGCCGGACGGGCACCCGGGTGAGGGACCGCTCGGCGGGCTGCTCAAAGCCTTCGCAGCCGCCCGCACCGAGGTCGTCGTGGTGCTCGCCTGTGACCTACCGGGCATCGACGAGCACAGCGTGCGCTTCGTCGTCGGAGCACTCCTGGCCGATCCCCACCTGGCTGCGGCCTGGCCTGCGCATGAGGCACCGGGGGCGGCCGACCTCGAGCACGTGCTCCACGGTGCCTGGCGGGTGCCGCTCGCCCTCGAGGTGCTGACGGCGGCCTTCGACGCCGGGGAGCGCTCGGTGCGACGGGCAGCCGCGGGCCTGTCCCGACGGCTGGTGCGCGACATCGAGCCAGCCACCCTGCGCAACGCCAACCGTCCCGAGGACCTGATCGGGCACGGTGGCGTGCGCCGCTCCGAGACGTCGAGGCGTCACAATGGCCGGATGACACATCCTGCGCCGCTCCCCGAGGTCGACGTCGCTGCGCTCGCCAGCGGGCCGAAGGACGCCTACGTCCTCGACGTCCGCCAGCCCGAGGAGTACGAGACCGCCCACGTGCCCGGCGCCGTCCTCCTGCCCCTCGACCAGCTCGGCACCAGGCTCGACGAGGTTCCCGGCGATCAGCACCTCTACGTGATCTGCAAGTCCGGCGGGCGCAGCGCTGCCGCCGTCGAGGTGCTCACCGGCGCCGGGTTCGAGGCGACCAACGTCTCGGGGGGAACCACAGCCTGGATCGAGGCCGGCCATCCGACGGTGTCAGGCTCCGAGGCGGGCCGCCGGTGAACCTGCCGGCGGGCACGAACCTCGTCACCACCGCCGCCCAGCTCGACGACGTCGTCGACGAGCTGCTCGACGAGCCCGCCTACGCCCTCGACACGGAGTTCCACCGGGAGCGCAGCTACTACGCCAACGTCGCACTCCTCCAGCTGGCGTGGCCGGGGCGCTGCGCCCTCGTCGATCCGCTGGCCGTCGACCTCGAGCCCTTCGGTGAGGTGCTCGATGGGCCCGGTCTCGCCGTGCTCCACGCCTCGACCCAGGACCTCGAGGTGCTGCAGCGATCGTGCGGGGTGGTCCCGAGCCGCCTCTTCGACACCCAGCTGGCAGCCGGGTTCCTCGGTTTCTCGACCCCCTCGCTGTCCTCCCTGGTCGAGCGGGTGCTCGACGTGCACCTCCCCAAGGCGAGCCGCCTCACGGACTGGTTGCGCCGCCCGCTGAGCGAGGATCAGCTCACCTACGCCGCCGCCGACGTGCTGCACCTGCTCGAGCTCACCGATGCGCTCGTGCACGAGCTCGAGGTGACCGGCCGTCTCGTGTGGGCCGAGGAGGAGTGCGAGCTGCTCAGGACGCGCGGGTGGGGGCCGCCCGATCCGGACAACGCCTGGCTGCGCATCAAGGAGGCTCGAAGCCTCCGAGGCAGGAGCCGTGGCGTCGCCCAGACCATCGCTGCGTGGCGCGAGCGCCGGGCCGCCGAGCTCGATCAGCCGGTTCGCTTCATCCTCTCCGACCTCGCCATCGTCGGGATCGCAGGCAAGCCACCGAAGGACGCCGAGGGGCTGCGCACCATCCGCGGGCTCGACGAGCGCAACGCGCGGGGGAAGGTCGGGGAGTCGCTCCTCGAGGCGGTCGAGGAGGGGCGCACCCTGGCCGAGGACGCCATCCGCCTGCCCAAGCGGGACGAGGTCGACCGCGACCTCCGGGCCGCCGTCGCCCTCGTATCGGCCTGGGTGACGCAGGTGAGCCGGCTGCTGCGGATCGATCCCTCGCTGCTGGCCACCCGAACGGACCTGGCCACCTTCCTGTCGAAGGACCCGGACGCCCGCCTGGCCTCCGGCTGGCGCAAGGACCTCCTCGGTGACGCCATCGAAGAGCTCGTCGGGGGCACCTACGCCCTCGCCTTCGACGGCGCCGGGGGCCTCGCCCTCGAGCGACGCTCGGGTGAGACGGTCACCATCGACCTCCCCGTCCCCGCCGCCCCCTGGACCTCCGGGGGCTGATCCGGGCCCGGGTGCCCTGCGCACACGAGGTGGCCGCGTCGGTGCTGCGGGGGCGGGTGTCAACGAGATCCGGTGCCGGGGCGTCAGTACGGGTGATGATGCCGACGATGGCCCTCCCGGACGTGTCAGCGGCGGTGCGGGCCGACGACATGGTCACGGCGCTCCACCGTGAGCAGTACCGGGCCCTCGTCAGGCTGGCGGGCCTCCTGCTCCACGACCGCGATGCGAGCGAGGAGGTGGTGCAGGACGCCTTCGTCCAGCTGCACCTGCGGTGGCGCCGGCTCCAGGACCCCGACAAGGCCGCCGCCTGGCTGCGCAGCGCCGTGCTGAACGGCGCCCGCTCCCGGCTGCGCCACCTCGAGGTCAGACGGCGCCATGCGCCCGACCGGTCGCCGGACCAGGGACACGAGTCAGCTGAGGACGTCGCCCTCGCCAGGAGCTCGCGCGACCGGATGGTCGCCGCCCTGCGCACGCTGCCCCCACGCCAGCGCGAAGCAGTGGTCCTGCGCTACTACCTCGACCTGTCCGAGGCGGAGATGGCCGTCGCCATGGGCGTCTCCACCGGATCGGTCAAGACCCATCTGCACCGCGGCCTCGCCGCCCTCCAGATCCGCATCGAAGGCCGAGAGGTCGAGGGGAAGCCATGAGCGCCGATGACGAGCTCCGCAGTGCGCTGCGGAACGAGGCCGACCGCTACGACCCGGCCGACGACGGCTGGGCGGGCATCTCCACAGGCGTGCGGGTCGCTCGGCGTCGGCGCCGCACCCAGGGGGGCGTGCTCGGTGGCCTCGCGGTGTCGGGCCTCGCCATCGCCATCGGCCTGACCGCCGGGGGCGGGGGGACCGACGTCGATGCCGGTCGCGGGCTCGTGCCTGCGGCCACGACCCAGGGGGAGACCGGGGCGGCGGCGCCGACGAGCGCGGTCCCCACGACCGAGACCCCCACCACCCTGCCCGCCACGACACCTCCGGCGACCACTCCCACCACGACCGCGCCCCAGCCGGCGGGGCCGTTCCCCGGCATCTGGCCCTTCGCCAGCCAGACGGCGGTCGACGACTCCGACGACGGCGACACCCGCTTCGGGGATCCGAGGACCACCGCCGCAGCCTTCGCCCGCGAGTACGTGGGCATGCTTGACCCTGCGGTGGGTGAGGCGGTCGGGTCCGACGGCGGGACGGTCGGCGTCGAGGTCCGTCCCCGGGGGGAGGACGGCGACCCGGTGCCCGACGGTGGTCCCTCGACCGTGGTGACCCTGCGCTCCTACGAGACCGCCGGCGGCGCGACGGTGTGGACGGTGGTGTCGGCGGCGTCGCACAACCTCGTGGTGGTCGAACCCGCGCCGGGTGACGTGGTGGGCGACGTCGTGCGGGTGCGGGGTCGGGGGACCGGCTACGAGGGCAGCGTGGTGGCCGAGGTCCGCCAGGACGGCATGGAGCTCGGGAGCAACCTCGGCGAGGCGGTCGGGATCACGGGGAGCATGGGCGACCTCGGCCCGCTGAGCCTCGACGTGTCCATCGACACCCCGACCGAGCCGGGCGGTGCCCTCCTCGTCACCACCGACACCGGCCTCGACGGCGTCGGGGTCCCCGAGTTCACCGTCGTCCGCCTCACCCTCGGCGGGGCAGCGCCCCGTCCCGCCCCCGGCCCGGCGCCGAGCACCGGGCCGACGGACTGCCGGGTGGCCCCCCCGGAGGGGAAGCCGACGGCGGAGCAGATGGATGTGACCGTCTTCTTCGTCTGCAACGCCGCCGTCGCCGCCGGTGACCCGCTCGACGGCGCCTTCGTCCCCGTCGTCCGCCGCACCACCCGGGACGTGGCCGTGCTCGGCGCCACGTTGCAGATCTTCCTCGCGGGGACGTCGGTCGAGGAAGACGACGAGCGCGGCGTGAGCGCCTTCACCTCCCACGCCGAGACCCAGGTGCAGGTGGCGCTCGAAGACGGCACCGCGATCGTCGACTTCGACGAGTCACTGACACGTGCGGCCACCGGGGCGTCGACCTCAGCGGGGTCGGAGCTGTTCCGGGGAGCCCTCAACCGGACGGTCCTGCAGTTCCCGACCGTCGAGCGCATCGAATACCGGCTCGGCGGCAGCTGCGGTGCCTTCTGGCAATGGCAGCAGGTGGGCGACTGCCGGCTCGTGACGAGGAACGACCTGTAGCCGGCCCCGGGCCTCCTGACGCAGGACGCTGCCCATTGGTGCCATGACGTCAGGTCACTCATCCCCGCGCAGCCCCTTCGAACAGCGGTGTAACACTCCGGTGTCGGTGTTACTCTTGCGTCGTGCCAACGACCCGCCCTCGCCACCTGATCACCGAGACGGACGCGGTGGCCGAAGCCCTCGACGATGCCGCCATGCGGTGGCCGGATGACGCCGCCAGGCGGGCCCGGCTCCTGCTGCGTCTCATCGAGGAGGGCCACCGAGCCCTCGTGGGGCAACAGGCGAGCGCGGTGCGCGACCGAAGTGCGGCGATCGCCAGCACCAGCGGATCCCTCACCGGCCTCTACGGGCCGGACCACCTGCAGGAGCTCCGTGAGGACTGGCCGACGTGATCGTGCTGGACGCGAGCGTGCTCATCGCCCACCTCGATGGGCGCGACGCGCACCACGAGCGGGCCGGCTCCCTCCTGCTGGCCGTGGCCGACCAGCCGTTCGTCGCAAGCCCGCTCTCGCTGGCCGAGGTGCTCGTCGGGCCGGCACGAGCCGGCCGCATCGATCGTGCGACGGCCTCGCTGCACCAGCTCGAGGTCGTCAGCGTGCCGCTCGGGAAGGGCGCACCGGTCCGGCTGGCGGTGCTGCGGGCCGAGACCGGGCTCCGGCTGCCCGATTGCTGCGTGCTCCTGGCCGCCGAGCAGGTGCGTGGCGCTGTCGCCACCTTCGACGGCCGCCTCGCCGCCACCGCAGGCGAGCTCGGCTTCGCGGTCATGGGCTGAGCGACGAGGTCCGATGCCCCCTCGGGCACGGACCTCAGATCCCTCCGGGTGCGCCGCTCAGGCGTGGCGCAGCAGCAGGGCGGTGTCGGGCTCGATGGTGGCCGGGGCCTCGGCACCCGCCTCCGAGCCGTCGCGGTCACTCGCGACCTCGAGGAGCCAGTCGCCCTCGACGTCCAGCTCGGCCACGTCGTCGCTGAAGCTGACGGCGACCACCCGCTCGTCGCCGTCCAGCTCCCGCCGCCAGACGAGCGTGCCGGTGGCCGCGGGCAAGAGCTCCATGCTGCCGAGCCGGAGGCCGGGGGAGCCGCCGCGGGCGGCCAGGAGCCGGCGATAGAGGTGGAGCATCGAGGTCGGGTCGTCCTGCTGCACGGCAGCGCTGCGGATGCCGGCGTCCGGCGGGAACGGCAGCCACGGCTCGGGGCCCCACCCATGGCCTGGGTCGGTCGTCCACGGGATCGGTGCCCGGCAGCCGTCCCGACCGCCGGGGTCCACGGCCGCCTCCGGCGGGATCACCGCATCCTCGAGGCCGAGCTCCTCGCCTGCGTACAGGAACGGGGTCCCCCGCAGGGTGAGGAGGAGCAGCGCCGCCGCCCGGGCCCGCGACTCGGTGCCGTAGCGGGTGCGGTGGCGGGCGTTGTCGTGGTTGGAGAGCACCCAGGTGGGCCAGCCGCCGACGGGATCGAGGTGCGCCGCCACCTCCTCGATTCGCCGGCGCCACGACTCGGCCCGCCACCGGGTGTAGAGCGGCGGGAAGTTGAAGGCGAGGTGGAGCTCGTCGCCGGCGCCGTAGTACTCGGCAACCTTGGCGGTGTCGAGGAGGTAGACCTCGCCCACCACCATCCGATCGCCCGGGTAGGCGTCGAACAGCCGTCGCAGGTCCCGGAGCAGCTCATGGGTGCGGGGGTGGTCGTTGGTCGACGAGTGGGGGACCGCGGCGAGCTCGGCGGTGTCGTCGGGGAGGGCCGGGTCCTTGCCGATGGCGTGGATGACGTCGGCCCGGATGCCGTCGACGCCCCGGTCGAGCCAGAAGCGCAGCACGTCGTGCATGGCGTCGACCACCGCCGGCTCGTCCCAGCGGAGGTCCGGCTGCTCGGGGAGGAACAGGTGGAGGTACCACTGGCCGGTGCGCTCGTCCCACGTCCACGCGCCCGTGTCGGCATCGGGGTCGGGCGGCACCGCGACCCGTCGCGTCTCACCGGACTGCGGGTCGCGCTCCCAGCGGGCCTCGCCGGTGAAGTTGCGGCGCCAGTTGTTGGGTGGGCCGCCCTCGGGGGCGCTGTCGCGCCACACGTACCAGTCCCGCTTCGGGTCGTCGCGTGAGGAGCGGGACTCGATGAACCAGCGGTGCTGGTCGGAGCTGTGGTTGGGCACCCAGTCGATCAGCACCTTGATGCCACGGTCGTGGGCGTCGGCGAGGAGGCGGTCGAAGTCGTCGAGCGTCCCGAACACGGGGTCGACGTCGCAGTAGTCGCTCACGTCGTAGCCGAAGTCGGCCATGGGTGACCGGAAGAACGGAGACAGCCAGATGGCGTCGACCCCGAGCCAGACCAGGTGGTCCAGGCGCCGGCGGACGCCTTCGAGATCGCCCACGCCGTCGCCGTCGCCGTCCGAGAAGCTGCGCGGGTAGATCTGGTAGATGACCGCCGTCTGCCACCACGGTGCGTCCATCGGGCGACCCTAGCGACGACCGCCGGGGCGCCGGTCTGTCCTGGGCACCGGGCGAGTATGCTCAGCACCGGTCCCCGTCTGCGAACACTAGGGAGAGCCGCCGTGAAAAAGGGTCGGCATCGGCGCTACGAAGAGGCGCGTGCGGTCAAGCACACGTCGACCGAGCTACGGCTCGACGACATCGGCTTCACGGAGAAGGTCGCAGATCTCCCCGTGCCGCCTGAGGAAGAGAATGATGAGTACGCCGACATCGCTGCCCGCTACGGGGCCTTCGACGACGAGGACGAGCCCGAGCCCGTCGACGACGAGCGCTGACGCTCCTCGCCCCACCGGCAGGGGGGCGCAGCTCCGCAACGTCGCCCTGGTCGCCCACGTCGATCACGGCAAGACCACCCTGGTCGACGCCATCCTCCGGGCCGGGGGGACCTTCTCGGAGCACGCTGCGGTCATCGACCGGGTCATGGACTCCAACGACCAGGAGAGGGAGCGGGGGATCACGATCCTCGCCAAGTCGGCGAGCGTCCTGTGGCACGGCGTCAAGATCAACCTCGTCGACACCCCAGGGCACGCCGACTTCGGCGGTGAGGTCGAGCGGGCGCTGACGATGGTCGACGGCGTGCTGCTGCTCGTCGACGCCGCCGAGGGCCCCCTGCCCCAGACCCGCTACGTGCTGTCCAAGGCGGTCGCTGCCGACCTGCCGGCGGTCGTGGTGATCAACAAGGTGGACCGGGCCGACGCCCGCCCCGAAGAGGTCCTCGACGAGGTCTACCAGCTGTTCATGGACCTCGAGGTCCCCGACCACCACATCGACTTCCCGGTGCTGTCCGCCGTCGCCCGCGAGGGCAAGGTCATGGTCGGCATCGGCATGCCCGGTGACGACGCCGACCTCTCGCCGCTTCTCGACGCCATCCTCCACACCGTCCCCGCCCCCCTCGGCGACCCCGACGCCCCCCTCCAGGCGCTCGTGACCAACCTCGACGCCTCGGACTACCTCGGGCGCCTCGCCATCGGCCGGGTCATGCGCGGCACCCTCCACGCCGGCCGTCAGGTCGCCGTGATCAAGGGCGGCGACGCCGCCACCATCGTCAAGAAGCCGTCGAAGGTCCTCGGCATCGCCGGCCTGGAGCGGGCCGAGGTCGACCGGATCGTGGCGGGTGACGTCTTCGTCCTCTCCGGGCTGCCCGACGTCGAGATCGGCGACACCATCGCCGACCCGTCCGACCCCGACCCGTTGCCTCGCCTCACGGTCGACGAGCCCGTCCTGCGCATGACCTTCGGGCCGAACACCTCGCCGATCTCCGGCAAGGAGGGCGCCTACGTCACGTCCCGCCACATCCGCGACCGCCTGGCTCGCGAGGTGCTCGGCAACGTGGCCATCAAGGTGGAGGACACCGAGTCGCCCGACGTCATCCAGGTGGCGGGCCGTGGTGAGCTCCAGCTGGCTGTGCTCATCGAGACCATGCGCCGCGAGGGCTACGAGCTCGAGGTGAGCCGGCCCGAGGTCATCACCAAGGACATCGACGGCAGGCGCCACGAGCCGCTCGAGGAGGGCGTGGCCGACGTCCCCGACGACCACGTGGGCACCGTCACCCAGGCCCTCGCTCCCCGAAAGGGCAGGGTGATCGACATGCGCCCGGGTGACCCGGGTCGCACCCTGATCACCTTCGAGGCGCCGGCGCGTGGCCTGCTCGGACTGCGCACCGAGCTGCTCACCGCCACCCGGGGCACGATCCTGCTCCACACCCGTCACCGGGGTTGGACGCCCTGGGTCGGCGACCTGCCCACCCGCAAGGGCGGCGCCATGATCGCCGACCGCAGCGGCGTGAGCACCGCCTACGCCCTCGACAACCTGCAGCTGCGGGGCGAGCTCCTCGTCGGGCCGGGCGAGACGGTCTACGAGGGCATGGTCATCGGTGAGAACAGCCGGGCCGGTGACATGGTGGTCAACTGCGTCCGGGAGAAGCAGAAGACGAACATCCGGACCCACGCCGCCGACGACGCCGTGAAGCTGCCGCCGCCCCGCGAGCTCACGATCGAGTCGTCCATCGAGATGATCACCGACGACGAGCTCGTCGAGATCACCCCCGGCAACCTCAGGATCCGCAAGCGCAGGCTGCGGGAGCAGGACCGCCGCAGGGGCTGACCCCGCCTGGGGCGCCAGGAGGTATGCGTGGCCACCTTCCAGCTCGTCTCACGGACCGGCCACCCCGACTTCCTCGACCTGCCGTGGGACGAGCCGCTCGCAGCCTGGGACTCGGACCGCCTGGTCGACGTGGCCCGCGGGATCTTCCGCCACGTCGTGCGCTTCGTCACCTACGACGGGGCCGTCTACGCCGTCAAGGAGATCGGCCAGGCCTTGGCCGAGCACGAGTACCGCACGCTCCGGTCACTGGCCGGGGCGGGGCTGCCGGTGGTGGAGGCGGTCGGTGTGGTCCACGGCCGAGAGGCCTCGGACGGCTCGCCGCTCGACGCCGTCCTCATCACCCGCCACCTCGCCTTCTCGCTGCCGTACCGCTACCTGTTCAGCGGGCGGGGCGTGGCCGACCTCAGGAGCCGCCTCCTCGACGCCCTCGCCGTACTCCTCGTCCGCCTCCACCTCGAGGGCTTCTGGTGGGGTGACTGCTCGCTGTCGAACACGTTGTTCCGCCGCGACGCCGGCGCGCTGTCGGCCTACCTGGTCGACGCCGAGACGGGCCAGCGGCGCGAGCACCTCTCGCAGGGCCAACGCCTCCACGACCTGGCCATCGCCACCGAGAACGTGGCCGGAGAGATCATGGACCTGGCGGCGGCGGCCCGCCTGCCCTCCGACGTCGATGCAGCCGAGGCGGTCGAGGAGCTCGAGCGCCGGTACCTCGGGCTGTGGGACGAGCTGACGAGGGACGAGGAGTTCGGAGCGGGGGAGCACTACCGCGTCGACCGGCGCCTGGCCAGGCTGAACGGCATGGGCTTCGACGTCGAGGAGCTCGAGCTCGTGTCGAGCGCCGGCGGCGACCGGTTGCGGCTCCACCCACGGGTTGTCGAGCTCGGCCACCACTGTCGACGGTTGCGCCAGCTCACCGGCCTTGACGTGCAGGAGAACCAGGCCCGCCGGCTCCTCAACGACATCCTCGGGTACCGAGCCCACCTGGAGCGGGTGGCCGGGAAGCCCCTGCCCGAGGCGGTGGCTGCCTACCGCTGGCTCAGCGAGGTGTACGAGCCGGTCACCGCCGCCATCCCCGGCGACCAGCGCTCGAAGCTCGAGCTGGCCGAGACGTTCCACGAGGTGCTCGAGCACCGGTGGTTCCTGTCGGAGGCGGCCGGCGTCGACGTCGGCAACGCCGCTGCGCTGCGGTCCTACCTCGAGTCGGTGCTGCCCGACGTCCCGGACGAGGCCCGCCTGCTCCCCTCAGGAGCCGAGGATGAGGACGACGTCCCCGGGTCGGGCTGACCCGCGGCTCACCTGACGCGTCCGCCGGCGTCGCGTCGACGGACGGCCGGGTGGGGCAGGACGGTGGTCGACGCGCACCGTTGCGAGAGCGCCTCCAGCAGGAGGTCGTAGATGTACGCGCCGCACATGAGCTCGATCTCCCGGCGCATGGTGGCGAGGACGGTGGCGTCGCCGACGAAGGCGTCGTCAGACTCGGTGCACCACCAAGCGAAGTCGTCCCCCCCCTCTCCCCAGTCCCGCCGCTTCCACTCCCGCAGGGTGGAGGTCACGTGCCCCAGCTCGTCGGTGCTGTCCACGCGTCGGAGGGGGAGCTGCCAGCAGACCTCTGGCTTCGTCTCGGCGTGGTGGAGGCCTCGTCGCTCGGCGGCGACGTGCAGCGCGCACCCGGCGCCGGCGGGGGACCCCGGCCGGTTGAGCATGATGCAGGCGCCGTCGTGCAGGCGCGTCTGCCAGGCGCCTCCTGGCTCGAGGACCGTCGCCCCCCTGCGGCGGCCGACGGCTCGATGCTGCCACTCGTCGGGCCCGAGCGTGGCCACGACGGCCTCGACACGGTCCCGGTCGGCGGTGTCGGTGAAGTGGGCGCCGTGGCTGCAGCAGCCTTGCGCCAGGTGGGTCGCGTCCTCGGGGAGCACCCCGCGACAGCCCTGGCCGAAGATGCACGTCCAGCGGCTGAGCAGGAACGTGACGTCGAAGGTCCACGTGCGGGCCTCGTCGGGGTCCTCGAAGCTCAGCCACTCGTGGAGGTCGTGGGGTGCTGCGGTCACTGCGCAGAGGGCCCGGCGCCGAGGAGGGCGATCAGGACGGGCGAGCGCGTCGCGGCCATGGGCGCCCGATGGTACGGGGCTACGGTTCGGTCTCGTGGCAGGGGAGCTCGACGACATCAGGGGCCGACTCGAGGGCATCGGCGAGGAGCTCGCCGACCTCGCCATCCTGCGCCTGCGCCAGTCGATCGACGCCGGCGGGAGCGAGCTGCCGGTCGACGAGAAGCTGCTGACGCGCGCCCGGCGGGCGGTGGAGAAGGCGGTGCACATCCTGACCGAGGTGGACGGGGGCGACGGGTGATCGCGCAGCCCGGCCCTCCCAGTCACGGCTCGGGGTGCCCCGCCTCCTCGTGCTCGACCACGGCCTCGCCCTCGGCCACCGTCGGGGGCTTGGCCCCGACGGGCGGCGCGCTCCCCAGCTCGTTGCAGCGGTCGATGAGCTGGCGGAGCCGGCCCATCTTGCGCCGGTCGAAGCGCAGCGCCAGGCGGGGCAGGTCGACGTGGTCGTCACCCGAGACCTCTGGGGGGAACGGTCGGGCCCGGTCGATGCCGCCTGAGACGCAGATGTCGGCGAACTCCTCGGCCAGCGCAGCGTTCTCCTCGTCGGTCGACTCGCCCCTGAGCCGCAGGACCAGCCGGTCGCCGACGTAGCGGAGCGAGTGGAAGTTGCGGTAGAAGCGCTCGATCTCGGTCACCGCCTCGTCCACGTCGTCGGTGATCCGGTACAGCGAGCGGTCGGCCGGGGCGATCATCCCGTTGCCGGCGACCTCCTCGTCGACGAAGCGCTGCCAGCCGCGCCAATAGGTCCCACCGGGCGTGTCGAGCAGGACGATCGGCACCGGCTCGGCCTTGCCCGTCTGCACGAGGGTCAACAGCTCGAACGCCTCGTCCAGCGTGCCGAAGCCGCCCGGCAGCGAGACGAAGGCGGCCGACTCCTTCATGAGCATCAGCTTGCGGGTGAAGAAGTACTTCATCTCGATGAGCTTCGGGTCACCGGCGATGAACTCGTTGGCCCCGGTCTCGAACGGCAGCCGGATGAGCACGCCGATCGAGTTGTCCCGACCGGCGCCCTCCATGCCCGCCTCCATGATCCCCGGGCCGGCCCCGGTCACGATCATCCAACCCCGCTCGGCCAGGGCGGCAGCGACGTCGAACGTCTGGGGGTAGAGCGGGTCATCGCGCTTGGTCCTGGCCGAGCCGAAGATCGTCACCTTGTTGACCTCGCGGTACGGGGCGAAGAGGGCGAACGCCTCTCGCATCTCCTTGAGGGCGGCGTTGGTGATCTTCAGGTCGAGGCGGTCGGCCTCGTCGCCTGCGAGGAGGATCCCCGACGCCAGGATCTCGAACAGCTGGTCACGGTCGCGGTCGGCGCCGGCCGCGTCGAGCAGCGCGACGAGCTGGCGGTCGAGCTCGTCGTTCCCGGTCCGGTAGCGGGGGAGGTTCGCCATGCGCCGCCAGCGTGGCACGGCCCGGGTACGTTCGGGCGCGTGGCCGACAGCGACGTCCGCAGCTGCGCTGGCTGCGGCGAGCGGTCCACGGTGGTCCCAGGAGGTGTCCCGTCCGACTGGTCCCTCACCACCGACGGAGACGGCATGCGGTTCCTCTGCGCCACCTGCACCCGCACGAACCTGCGGTCCATCGAGGGCAAGCTCGACGAGAAGTGGTGGGAGGGGAGCTGAGGCCCCGCCCGCCGGTCAGGCCGGGGTGACCGCGCCGGGCCGGCCGTAGAGCGTCGTGCGCTGCTCGAGGCGGCGACCCATCGGCTCGACCCAGCCACGGAAGGCGTCCTCGTCCATGGCCTGGCCGTGCGTGGCCCCGGCGGCGCGGGAGATGTTCTCGTCCATCAAGGTGCCGCCCAGATCGTTGGCGCCTGCGGCCAAGACCTGCCGGGAGCCCTCCCTGCCCATCTTCACCCACGACACCTGGATGTTGTCGATCCAGCCGCGGTAGGCGATGCGTCCCACGGCGTGCATGAGCAGCGCCTCCCGGAAGGTCGGCCCGCGCCGAGACCGCCGCTGCAGGTACATCGGCGCCGCCATGTGGACGAAGGGGAGGGGCACGAACTCGGTGAAGCCTCCCGTCTCCTTCTGGAGGTCCCTCGTCCTGATCAGGTGGCGGGCCCAGTGCTTCGGCTGCTCGATGCTGCCGAACATGATCGTGACGTTCGAGCGCAGGCCCACGCCGTGGGCGGTGCGGTGGGCGTCGAGCCACTCCTCGGTGTTCACCTTGTCGGCGCAGAGCGTCGAGCGGATCTCGTCGTCGAGGATCTCGGCGGCCGTGCCCGGCAACGTCTTGAGCCCGGCGGCCATGAGTCGCTCGAGGTAGTGGCCCAGAGGCTCGCCGTTGCGCTTGGCGCCCTCGGTGACCTCGAGGGCGGTGAAGCCGTGGATGTGGATCTCGGGGGCGACGGCGGAGACCGCCTCCGTCACGTGGAGGTAGTAGTCACCGTCGAAGTCGGGGTGGATGCCGCCCTGCAGGCACACCTCGGTGGCTCCGAGCTCGACCGCCTCGAGCACCCGGCTCTGGATGTCCTCCAGCGTCAACAGGTACGGCTTGCCCCGCAGGTTCAACGACAGGGGTCCCTTGGAAAAGGCGCAGAACCGGCACTTGAAGGTGCAGACGTTCGTGTAGTTGATGTTGCGGTTCGCCACCCAGGTGACGGCGTCGCCCGCGACGACAGCCCGCAGCTCGTCGGCCGCCGCAGCCACAGCCGCCACCTCGGGTCCCCGGGCCGAGAACAGGGTGACGATCTCGGCCTCGCCGACCTCCTGGCCGAGGCCGACGCCGGCGAGCACCTCGCCCACCGCCCCGGTCGCTGCGGCCCGGCTCGGGAGGAGGACCGGCGGCGCCACGTCCCCTCCAGAGCTCCACGGGTGGTCGCGCCCGAGCGCCTCGGCATCGGCGCGGTCCATCACCGGGAAGCGCATGGCCGGGTCGAGCCAGCGCTCAGGGTCACAGGCGTAGGAGGGGTAGATGGTGAGCCGCGGGGCGAGGGCGTAGCCGCGTCCCTCGGTGGCGGCAGCCAGCTTGGCCAGGGCGGGCCAGGGCCGCTCGGGGTTCACGTGGTCGGGGGTCACCGGCGAGACGCCACCCCAGTCGTCGATGCCGGCGTCGAGCAACCGGGCGAAGTCGTCGCTCAGGTTGGGCGGGGCCTGGAGGTGGATCTCGGGCGGCAGCACGAGCCTGGCCGCAGCCACGCTCCACAGGTACTCGTCCTCCGGGCAGGGCGACGCCCGGTGCATCGACGTCCCCGGCTTCGGGAGGAAGTTCTGGACGATCACCTCCTGGACGTGGCCGTGGCGCACGTGGCTGGCGGCGATGGCCTCGAGGGCGACGAGGCGGTCCTCCCTGGTCTCCCCGATGCCGACCAGGATCCCCGTGGTGAAGGGGATGGCGAGCTCGCCTGCCGCCTCGAGCGTGGCCAGGCGTCGTGCGGGCTCCTTGTCGGGTGAGCCCCGGTGGGCCTCGAGGCCGGGGCGCAGGGTCTCGAGCATCATCCCCTGGCTGGCGGTCACGGGGCGCAGCGATGCGAGCTCGTCTGCGGTCAGCGCGCCGGCGTTGGCGTGGGGGAGCAGCCCGGTCTCCTCGACCACCAGCCGGCACATCGCCTCCAGGTAGGCGACCGTGCTCTCGTGGCCGTGCTCGGCCAGCCACGCCGCCGCCTCCGTGTAGCGCAGCTCCGGGCGCTCACCGAGGGTGAACAGCGCCTCGTGGCAGCCGGCGGCGGCGCCGGCCCGTGCGATCTCGAGGACCTGTTCGGGGGTCAGGTAGGGCGCCTGCACCCGTGCCGGCGGCTGAGCGAACGTGCAGTAGCCGCACCGGTCGCGGCACAGGTGGGTGAGCGGGATGAAGACCTTGGGGGAGTACGTGACCCGCCGGCCGTGCCCGGCGTCGCGCACCGACGCAGCTTCTGCCAGCAGCTGATCGAGGGGCAGCTCCGGCGACGGGGCGTGGCGGGGCAGGACGATGTCGAGGGGCACGGGGGTCAGCTCTCGGCTCGAGCGGTCCGCTGCGCACCCGGGCCTGGGGTGCTGCGGATGGCGTTGGGGGAGATGGTCTCGTCGCACGACCAGCAGATGAAGCGCTGGTCGAGCGGTTCGCCGCAGGTCTCGTGCACGAGCACGAGCGGTGGGCCGTTGTCGTTGCACAGGTGCTGGTCGCCCCAGCGCATCAGGGCGACGAGGGCGGGGGACAGCCCGACGCCGCGCGGTGTGAGCCGGTACTCGTAGCGGTCGGGTCGCTGCTGGTAGAGGCGACGCTCGAGGACGCCGTGGTCGACGAGCTTGGTGAGGCGGTCGGTCAGCACGTTGCGGGCGATGCCGAGGTCGCGCTGCAGCTCGTCGAAGCGGCGGACGCCCCGGAACGAGTTCCGCAGGATCAGCAGCGACCAGCGGTCGCCGATCACCTCGAGGGTGCGCGCGATCGAGCAGTCGTGCTCGAGGTCCCCGGCGCCCACCGGCGCACCGTAGCAGTCAGTTGCAGAACAGGACCCACCGGAGCGAGGCGGCAGCGCGGCCACCCCGGATCACGTCCTCGCCGCCACCTTCTCCTCCAGCGTGGCGATCAGCCCGTCGAAGGCCTTGGCGAACGAGTCGATCCCCTCGACCTCGAGGACCGCGGAGACGTCGTCGAGGTCGACGCCGAGCGCAGCCAGCCGTTCGAACAGCTCGTCGGCCTCGTCGGCGCCCTGCTCGGCGGTGGCGGCGACCGTGCCGCGGACGTCGAAGGCCTTGAGGGTGGCCTCGGGCATGGTGTTGACGGTGTCGGGCCCGATCAGGGTGTCCACGTAGAGCGTGTCGGGAAGCGACGGGTCCTTGGTGGAGGTGGACGCCCAGAGCGGCCGCTGCACCCGTGCGCCCCGCTCGACGAGGGCCTCCCAGCGGTCTCCGGAGAAGGTGGACCGGAAGAGGCGGTAGGCGAGCTTGGCCTGGGCCACGGCGGCCTTGCCCTTGAGGGCGCGTGCCTCATCGGAGCCGATTGCCTCGAGGCGCTTGTCGACCTCGACATCGACCCGGCTGACGAAGAAGCTGGCGACGCTGGCCACGTCGCCGAGGTCGCGGTCGGGCTGCGCCACGGCCAGCTCCTCGAGCCCGCTGACGTAGGCCTCGATCACCGCGCTGTAGCGGTCGAGGCTGAAGATCAACGTGATGTTGATGCTCCGGCCCTCGGCGATCATGCGCTGCACGGCGGGGATGCCCTCGTCGGTGGCGGGGATCTTGATCATGAGGTTGGGCTCGTCGATGGCCTCGTGGAAGCCCCGAGCGGCGGCGATGCTGGCATGGGTGTCGTGAGCCATCACTGGCCCGAGCTCGAGCGAGACGTAGCCGTCCTGGCCGCCGCTCTCATCGTAGACGGGACGGAGCAGGGCAAGGGTGTCCTCGATGTCGGTGGTCACCATCGCCCAGTAGGCGTCGGTCACGGTGCCGCCCTCCGCCAGCAGGCGGTCGAGCTGCTCGTCGTAGGCGGAGCCTTCGCTCATGGCCTTCTGGAAGATCGACGGGTTCGACGTGATGCCTCGCACGCCACGCTCCACCCAGCGGCCGAGCTCGCCGTCGACGAGCCAGTCCCGGCGCAAGTTGTCGAGCCACGGGCTCTGCCCGTGCCGTGCGAACAGGTCCTCGAGCTTGGTCACCGGTCAGTCCTCCATCAGGTCGACGAGCAGGGCCCGCGCACGATCGGCCACGTTCTCGGCGTTGTACCCCAGCCTGGCGAGCGCCTCCGCCCCCGGCGCCGACACACCGAAGCGGTCGAGGGCGACGACGTCGTCGGCCCACCGCTCCCACCCGAGCGAGACGCCTGCCTCCACGGCCAACGTGGGCGCCTCGGGCACCAGCACCTCGTCCTGGTAGTCGTCGTCCTGCTCGGCGAAGAGCTCCCACGAGGGCATCGAGACCACGCGCGTGGTGGTGCCCTCCTGCTCGAGCAGCGCCGCTGCCTCGATGCAGGTGTGCACCTCGCTGCCGGTGCCGATGAGGATCAGGTCGGGATCGTCCCCACCGCCGGCAACCAGGGTGTACGCGCCCCGGAGGGGGCCGTCGTTGCCGGCCGTGCCCTCGAGCACCGGGAGGTCCTGGCGGCTGAGGACGAGTGCCACCGGGCCATCGACGCCGATCGCCACCTTCCACGCCGTCGCCGTCTCGTTCGCATCCGCCGGGCGCAGCACCCGCACCCCGGGGATGGCGCGCAGGGACGCGAGCTGCTCGATCGGCTGGTGGGTGGGCCCGTCCTCGCCGAGGCCCACCGAGTCGTGGGTCCAGCTGTAGATCACGTGGGCCCCGGTGATCGAGGCGAGGCGCACCGAAGGACGCATGTAGTCGCTGAAGACGAGAAAGGTGCCACCGATGGGGATGGTGCCGCCGTGCATGGCCATGCCGTTCATGGCCGCGCCCATCCCGTGCTCGCGGATGCCGAAGTGCAGCTGTCGGCCACCTGGCTCGGTGCTCGACTGGACGCCCTCGCCCTTGATGGTGGTCCCGGTGTTGCCCGTGAGGTCGGCGCCGCCGCCGAGCAGGCCGGGGACCACGTCCTGGATGGCGGCGATCACCGCGGCGCTCGCCTTGCGGGTCGCCACCTTCTCCCCTGGCTCCCAGGTGGGGAGCTTCGCCTCCCACCCCTCGAGGCCGCGGCCGGCGAGACAGGCGTCCAGCACGGCCCGGTCGACCGAGGAGCTCTCCAGCCGCGACCGCCAACCGGCGCTCAGGGTCCGGCCTCGCTCCCGCACGCTGTCGTAGAGGTCGATCACCTCGGCCGGGACGTGGAAGGTCTCGTCGACGGGGAGGCCGAGCCGCTCCTTGGTGGCGGCGATGTCCTCGTCACCGAACGGCTCCCCGTGGGCGGCCGAGGTGTCGGTCCTGGTCGGGGAGGGCCAACCGATGTGGCTCCGCAGGATGATGAGCGAGGGCTTGTCCTCGACGGCCATGGCCCGGCGCAGGGCCGACTCGAGTGCGCCGCAGTCGTTGGCCACCTCACCGATCTCGTCGACGTCCCAGCCGTAGGCGCGGAAGCGGTCACCGGCGCGGTCGCTCAGGGAGAGCTCGGTCGGTCCATCGATCGTGATGTGGTTGTCGTCGTAGACGTAGACGAGGCGGCCGAGGCCGAGGTGACCGGCGAGGGACCCCGCCTCGTGGCTGAGGCCCTCGGAGAGGTCGCCATCACTTGCGATCACGAAGGTGTGGTGGTCGCAGAGCTCGGGACCGAAGCGGGCCCGGAGGAACCGCTCGGCGACCCCCATGCCCACGCCGTTGCCGAAACCCTGGCCGAGGGGCCCCGACGTCACCTCGACGCCAGGGGTGTGGTTGCGCTCGGGGTGCCCCGGCGTGCGGGACTCGAACTGCCGGAAGGACCTGAGGTCGTCGAGGGTGAGCCCGTAGCCGCTCAGGTGGAGCATCGAGTACAGCAGGATCGAGGCGTGCCCTGCAGAGAGCACGAAGCGGTCCCGGTCCGGCCACTCCGGGTCGGCCGGGTCGTGGCGCAGCACCCGGTGGAACAGGACGTGGGCGAGCGGCGCAAGCGCCATGGCCGTGCCGCTGTGGCCGGAGTTGGCGCGCTGCACGGCGTCCATGGCGAGACCCCGCACGACGTCGATCGCCAGCTGGTCCACCTCGCCGTAGGGCTGGTCGACGGGGTCGGCGCTGCTACCTCGATCGGTCACCGGCCCACCCTAGCCACGGCCCTCGGCAGGCTGTCCGGCACCCGTCCGTCGCCAGCGACCCGCCCGGAGCCCCCGACGGCCGCTCGGTATCCTTCGGGGGTGACCATGGCCCAGGCGGTTCCGACGACGCGCGAGGCCATCGTCGCGTCGGCGACGCGCGCGTTCGCCGACCACGGCTACGACGGGACCTCGCTGGCCGACATCGCCGGCGTCGTGGGCATCAGGCGCCCGAGCCTCCTCCACCACTTCGAGTCGAAGGAGGCGCTGTACCGAGAGGTGTTCTCCCGGGCCGTCACCGACTTCGCCATCCGTGTCGAGGAGGCGGTCGCCGGCCCCCTTGAGGGCTGGGCGAAGGTCGACCACGTGCTCGACGCAGCGTTCGAGTTCTTCGTCGCCAACCCCGACTTCGTGCGGCTCGTGCGCCGGGAGGCGATCGAGGGTGGTGACGCACACGGCATCGACATCGGCGCTGCGCTGCGGCCCTTCTTCCGGCGGGCCGTCGGCTTCTTCGAGGGGGAGATGGACGAGGGCAGGTTCCGGCGCCACGACCCCGAGCAGATGCTGCTCACCGGCTACGGGGCCCTGCTCAGCTACTTCAGCGACGTGCCCTTCCTCGAGGCCCTGATCGGCGAGGATCCGCTCTCGGCTCCTGCGCTCGAGCGGCGGATGGCCCACGTGCGCGACTTCTTCCGGGCCGCACTCCAGCCGTAGGCGCCCCGCTGCGGGGCGACGGCGTGGCCGTCCCACGACCTCCCGGACGACGGTCTGCAGGTCCCCCGCCCTCGCCGCCGCAGCGGGAGCCGTCGTGAGCGGGCACGTAGGCTCCCGCGCCATGTCGAGAACCCTGTCCGAGGCCGACTCCAAGGCCCTCCTCGCCGGCCACGGCGTCCCGGTGCCCGACGAGCGGGTGGTGGCCACCCCGGCGGAGGCCGCCGCCGCTGCGGCCGAGCTCGGCTTCCCGGTCGTGGCCAAGCTGTGCGGCGATGCCATCGCCCACAAGACGGAGCGGGGCCTGGTTCGCCTCCGCCTGGCGGACGCAGAGGCGGTGCGCACCGCCGCCGCCGAGCTGCTGGCCAAGGCGACGCCGGGCGACGGCGACGTCGGTGTGCTCGTGGCGCCGATGGTGCAGGGCAACCGGGAGCTGATCGCCGGGCTCCACCTCGACCCCCAGTTCGGCATGACCGTGATGGTCGGGGTGGGTGGGATCCTTGCCGAAGCCGTGCAGGACGTGGCCTTCCGCCTCGTGCCCCTCTCGAGGATCGACGCCGAGGACATGCTCGACGACCTGGCCACGAGCGCCCTCCTCGGGGCGTTCCGGGGCGAGGCGGCCGTGCAGCGGGACAAGGTGGTCGACGTGCTCGTCGGCCTCGCAGCCGTGGCCGAGGCCGATCCCAGCATCGTCTCGGTCGACCTGAACCCGCTGCTCATCAGGGCCGACGGCGCACCGGTGGCCGTCGATGCCCTCGTCGAGGTGGCGTCGTGACCCGCCCGCTGTCGAGCCGCCCCGGACGGGGTGCGAACGGGCTTCACCAGCGTCCCGACCGGCCACGGGCCGGCCTCGTGGGCGGTTCGTCGTCCAGCCGCCCGATCCGAGGGCAGGAGCGGGACGCATGAGTGACGTGGCCACCAGCAGCACCACCGGTGCGGTCCAGCGCTTCCAGCCGATGTTCGACCCCCGGGGCGTCCTCGTCGCCGGGGCCAGCTCGCACCCGGGCAAGTTCGGTTTCGTGGCCCTCCACAACATCCTGGCCGGCGGCTACGAGGGGAAGGTGTTCGCCACCAACCGCGAGGGCGGAGAGGTGCTCGGCATCCCGTGCGCCACCTCGGTCGACGACCTGCCCGACGGGGAGATCGACCTCGTGTTCGTGTGCACCCCGGCATCGGCCAACCCCGGCCTGCTCCGGCAGTGCGCAGCGAAGGGCATTCGCGCCGCCTTCGTCACCTCCGCCGGCTACGGCGAGGCGGGCGAGGAAGGCCTCGGTGCCCAGCGCGACCTCGTCGCCCTCGCCGACGAGCTCGGCATGGTGCTCGCCGGCCCGAACGGCCAGGGACTCGTCTCGTCGCCGTCGTCGCTGTGCGCCCAGATCGTGGCCCCCATCCCGCCCGCCGGGAGGATCGGCGTGGCCAGCCAGTCCGGCAACTTCGTGTCGAGCTTCATGAACTACGCGGTCCAGACCGGCGTGGGCATCAGCCGGGCGGTCTCCGCCGGCAACGCAGCGGCGACCGGCGTGGCCGATTACCTCGACTTCTACGCCGACGACCCCGCCACCGCCGTCGGGCTCGCCTACGTCGAGGGGATCGCCGACGGACGGGCGTTCGCCGAGCGCATCAGGTCCGTGGCCGAGCGTCGCCCGCTCGTGCTGCTCAAGGGCGGCGCCAGCTCGGAGGGGCAGCGGGCGGCGGCGAGCCACACCGGTTCGCTGGCCAGCGACGACGCCGTCTTCGACGGCATGTGCCGCCAGTACGGGATCACGCGGGCGGCCACGGTGGAGGAGGCGTTCGAGGTCGCAGCCAGCTTCGCCACCCAGCCGCTCCCACGTGGTCCCCGCACGGTGGTGATGACGACGGCCGGCGGTTGGGGGGTCGTCACGGCCGACGCCATCGCCCGCACGTCGCTCCAGCTCGTGGCGCTGCCCGAGGACCTGCTCGCAGCCATCGACGAGCACCTGCCCCCGCGGTGGAGCCGGAACAACCCGGTGGACCTGGCCGGCGGCGAGACCAGGGACACCATCCCCGCCGTCATGTCGCTCATCGCCGAGCACCCGTCGGTCGATGCCATCGTCTACCTGGGCCTCGGGATCCAGTCGAACCAGGCCCGCCTCATGCGGGAGGGGCCGTTCTTCCCCGACCACGGCCTCGAGCGGATCGTCGCCTACCACGAGCGCCAGGACGCCCGCTTCGCCGAAGCGGCCGCAGAGATCAGCGAGCAGACGGGCAAGCCGGTCCTGACCGCCACCGAGCTCGCCGTCGCCGACCCCGCCAACGCGGGACCGGCTGCCGTGCGCGCCTCCGGCCGGCTCTGCTACGCCTCGTCGAACCGGGCCGTCACCGCCCTCGACCACCTCTGGCGCCACGCCCGCTGGCGCCAGCGCCGACGCCTCCGCTAGCTGTCCGCCCGACGGTCTTCGAGCCTTGCGCCACCCCTCCGGCGGCGGGCGCCACTCCCAGCCCTCGACCACCCGGTGGTTGCGCACGGTCCCGAGCCCGGGAGGAGTTGTCAGCCGGACCGCCGTCCACCGGCATAACGTCGGCCGCCGTGCGTCGCCACCTGCTGCCGGCGCTGCTCGTCGTGGTGGCAGCGGTGGCGGGCGTGCTCGGCATTCGGTCCGTCCCTCCCGCCTCGGGAGAGCCGCAGGCCCGGTCGGAGCCCCCGGCGGCGGCGCCCGTGCTGAGCGCCCGCCGGGTGCCGGTGCTCCTGGTCGGCCCGGTCGGTGAGCGCCACATCCGTGACGACATCGGATCGCTCGCCGGCACCCTGCCCCAGCCCTCGTGCGTGTTCGTGAGCGAGGGCGACCGCACCCTGTTCGAGCTCGCCCCCGATGAGCCGCTCGTCCCGGCGTCGACGCTCAAGCTGGTGACCGCGGTGACCGTGCTGAGCCACCTCGACGCCTCCGAGACGCTCCGCACGACGGTGAAGGCCGTTGCACCCCCGGCCGATGGCGCCCTTGCCGGCGACCTGTGGCTGGTGGGGGGCGGTGACCCGGTGCTCGGCACGCAGGCCTGGGGCGACTCCTTCGAGCGCCAGCCAGCGCTGCGGACGTCGATGGAGGCGCTCGCCGACCGGGTCGTGTCGTCGGGCATCCGGTCGGTGCAAGGTCGGGTCCTGGGTGACGACTCCCGCTACGACACCACCCGCTACGTCGAGACCTGGCCGGACCGCTACCGTCAGCAGGTCGGCCCGCTGAGCGCGCTCACGGTCAACGACGGCTTCGTGCGCTTCCTCGGCGGGTCAGGCCCGTTCCCCGATCCCCCGGCCGGAGCGGCCGGTGCCCTCACCGAGTTGCTCCGCGCCCGTGGAGTCGAGGTCGTCGGCGGGGCCGGTGCGGGCGTGTCGCCACCCGAGGCGGTGACGGAGGTGGCGAGCATCGACTCACCGCCCGTCCTCGAGCTCGTGCGACAGATGCTGCGCGAGAGCGACAACGGGACGGCCGAGCTCCTGCTCAAGGAGGTCGGTCGCCGCACGGCGGGGGAGGGTTCGACTTCGGCGGGGGCGGCGGTCGCCGAACGGACGCTTGTCGAGCTCGGCCTCGACGTCGAGGGGGTCGACGTGGTGGACGGCTCCGGCCTCGACCGTGGCAACCGGGTCACCTGCCGGTTGCTGCACGACCTGCTGCGGGCGGTTGACGCAGGCGGCGAGCTGGAGGGCGGCCTCCCCGTCGCCGGTGTCACGGGCACGCTCAGCCGTCGCTTCCTCGACAGCCCGGTGAGCGGCCACCTCCGGGCCAAGACCGGCTCGCTCGACAACGTCTCCGCCCTCGCCGGCTACGCCGACACCCGTCACGAGGGGGAGCTCACCTTCGCCCTGGTGCTGAACGGCCTCGGGCTCCGGGCCGACCCGACCCCGGTGCAGTCGGCCCTCGCCGAGCTCCTCGTCACCTACCCGGACGTGCCCGCGCTCGCCGAGCTCGGCCCAGGAGCCTGGCCCGGCCTCGACCGCTCGGGTTGAGCACCACCCCGCCAGCGGGTTCGCCCCGGCACCGGCGGGTCGAGGCGCCTGTCGCTCGTAGGCTCCGCCGATGGTGGATGACGTGCCGATGTTCCCCCTCGGGACGGTGCTCGTGCCCGGGGCAAACCTGGCGCTGCACGTGTTCGAACCCCGGTACCGGGCGCTCGTGGAGGCGTGCCTGGAGGGGGACCTCGAGTTCGGCGTGACCCTGATCGAGCGGGGCAGCGAGGTCGGCGGGGGCGACACCCGCTTCGCCACCGGCTGCATGGCCAGGATCGTCGAGGCGGTCCGCCTCGACGACGGCCGCTACGCCATCGGCACCGTCGGCGTGCGCCGCGTGCGGATCCTGCGCTGGCTGCCCGATGCGCCGTACCCGCGCGCCGAGGTCGAGGACTGGCCCGACCCTGCACCTGGGCCCGGTGCGGGCGAGGCGGTGGCAAGGGTGGTCCCCACGCTTCGGCGGGTGCTCGCCCTCTCCTCCGAGCTCGGGCACGCAGTGGCGCCGGCGACGGTCGAGCTCGTTGACGAGCCGCTCGCCGCCGGCTACGAGATGTCCGCCCTCGCCCCCGTCGGGCCCCTCGACGCGCTGGCGCTCCTCGCCGCCCCGAGCCACGAGGCGCGGCTCGAGGCCCTGGCCGGACTGCTCGACGAGGCCGCCTCGGTGCTTGCCACGCGCCTGGCTGGGGGCTAGGAAGGTGCGCCCGCAAGCGACCCGAGGATCACGCGTGCCCGAGCAACGAACGACTGAGGCCTCCATCCCGGGGACCGTGACCGACCTGTGGGAGCTGGTCAAGGCCTACGCCAAGCAGGAGACGGTGGGTCCGCTCAAGGGTCTCGGCCGTTCCGTCGCACTCGGTGTGGTCGGCTCCCTCGTCCTGTCGATCGGTCTCATCCTCCTCGCCCTCGCTGCCCTGCGCGCCCTGCAGAGCGAGACCGGTTCCACCTTCACCGGCAGCTGGTCGTGGGCGCCGTACCTCCTCACGCTCATCGTGCTGGCGGTCGTGGTCGCCCTCGCCCTCGGGGCCGCCCGCACGCGCGTCACCCCCGCCGCCAGGAAGGCCTCCCGATGACCTCCCGCTCCAAGGCCGCGGCTGAGACCGGCCCCGTCTCACGCGACGACATCGAGGCGAAGCTCCGCGAGCTGCGGGGCGAGGTCGACAGCGTCGGCGAGCGGGCGAAGGGTGGCGCCGTCGTGGTCGGGGCGGTCGCAGTCGTCGCCATCCTTGCCACCGTGTACCTGCTGGGTCGACGGCGCGGCAAGAAGCGCACCACCATCGTCGAGGTGCGACGGGTCTGATGCTCCGCTTCCTCACGCGCTACGGCACGACGAGGGGGCTGCTCGGCGGCTCCAAGGCGTGGACCGTTGTGGCGGTCGTCGGCTGGTCCCTCCGCATCCTCAAGCGGGGGAGGTCGGCCGAGCCCAAGGTGGTGTTCTCCGAGGTCCTCCACCCGGGTGAGGTCCTCGAGATCCGCCACCTGCCCGAACCCTCCAGGCGCTGATGTCCCGGCCGCTCACCGTCGGGGAGCGGGTGATCGTCGTCGACGCCAAGGGCCGTCAGCACCTGGTGACGCTCCTCGAGGACGGGGAGTTCCACACCCACGCCGGCTTCATCGCCCACCGGGCCTTCATCGGTGAGGAGGAGGGGGTGACCGTGCGCACCGCCGTCGGCGCCCGCTACACCGCCATGCGCCCCACGATCAGCGACGTCGTGTTCCGGATGCCCCGCGGGGCCCAGGTGATCTACCCGAAGGACCTCGGCCCGATCATGATCATCGCCGACATCCATCCGGGCGTCCGGGTGCTGGAGGCGGGGGTGGGCAGCGGCGCGCTGTCGATGACCATGGTCCGGGCGGGCGCCGACGTCGTCGGCTACGAGGTCCGGGAGGACTTCGCAGCACGCGCCCGCAGCAACGTCACCGCCTTCGTCGGCGAGGAGGCAGCGGCGCAGCGCTACCGCGTCGAGGTGCGGGACGTGTACGAGGGGATCGGCGAGGTCGGCCTCGACGCCGTCGTCCTCGACCTCCCCGAGCCGTGGAACGTCGTGCCCCACGCCGAGGGGGCGCTGCGCGGCGGCGGCACCCTCGTCGCCTACAACCCGTCGATCACCCAGGCCGCACAGCTGCGGGAGGCGATGGTCGACAGCGGGTTCGAGCTGGCCGAGACGGTGGAGTACCTGCGCCGCACCTGGCACATCGAGGGCCAGGCGGTCCGGCCCGACCACCGGATGGTGGCCCACACCGGTTTCCTCACCTCGGCCCGGCTGCTCGGGCCGATACCTGGAGGTCTCAAACCGGCCCGACTTCAGAGGTGAACCTCTTCGACCTCGCTATCCTCGTCGTCGCCACGTCGGCGGCCGTGGGCGGCTACCGGCTCGGGCTGTTGGCGCGGGCGCTGTCGTGGGCGGGGATGGGCCTCGGCCTCGTCCTCGGGGCCCGCCTCCTCCCGACGGTGATCGAGCGCGTCGGGAGTGCCGAGCCGACCGGCAGGCTCCTGGTCGCCGCCGGCGTGCTCCTCGGCAGCGCCCTCGTCGGGCAGGCCATCGGGTTGGTGGTGGGAGCGAGGGCCCACGTGGCGCTGCCTGCGGCGGGGCGCCCCCTGGACCGGGTGGCCGGCGGCCTCGCCGGGTTCGTCGGCCTGCTCGTCGCCGTGTGGCTCCTGCTGCCGACGATGGCGGACGTGCCGGGGACCGCCTCCCGGCTGGCGAGGGGGTCCCGGATCGCCCGCTCCATCGACGAGGCAGCCCCCGAGGCGCCCGACACCGTGCAGACGTTGCGTCGGCTGGTCGGTGAGGGATCGTTCCCCCAGGTGTTCTCGGCGCTCCGACCCGCTCCCGAGGTGGGGCCGCCGCCGGGGGACAGCGGGATCGCCCCCGACGTGGTGGCCCGCGCCAGCGCCTCGACGGTGAGGATCGAGGGTCGGTCCTGCGACCGCATCCAGGAGGGGAGCGGGTTCGTGGCCGAGCCGGGCGTCGTCGTGACCAACGCCCACGTCGTGGCCGGTGAGGACACCACGGAGATCGTCAGGCCCGACGGGTCACGAGCGGGGGCGACGGTGGTCCACTTCGACCCCGACCGGGACCTGGCCGTGCTGGCCGTGCCGCAGGCGCGGGCCGGCCCGCTGCCGATCGGCGACGTCGAGGCGGGTGGCACCGGCGCCGTCCTCGGCTACCCCGGGGGTGGGCCGCTCGAGGTGTCCCCCTTCGCCGTGCAGGAGGAGGTCGAGGCGGTGGGCCGCGACCTCGACGACCGCCACGACACGAGGCGCCGGGTGCTGGTCCTGGCCAGCGACCTCGCCCCCGGCGACTCGGGCGCAGCCCTCGTCGACCCCGCCGGCGCCGTCGTGGGCGTCGCCTTTGCCATCGCCCCCGACCAGACAGGCACCGCCTACGCCCTCAGCGTCGAGGAGCTGCGCGCCGCCCTGGCTGCGCCCAGGCAGACGGGTGGCGTCGACACCGGTCGTTGCCTCTCCTGACGATGGGGCCACGTCCCCTGGTCGGGTTGCGCCGGATGGCGACCGACGGGGACGTCCCCGATGGCCACAACGCTGGTGGCGACTTCACGATCAACAGTGCCGACGCTGCAGCCACCAGGTCGACCAGCTCGCCGTCGGGCTCGCCGGCGCCCGCTTCGGGGTTGCGGCCACCGGCTCGGTCGGTCGCTACGGCTCGATGAAGATGCACTCCCCGGGGCACTCCTCGGCCGACTCCACCACGGCGTCGGTGTACTTGTCGTCGAAGTTGGCCATGCCCTCGGCGCCACCGGGGTCGGAGAACACCTTGCTGCCCTCCCTGACGTAGGCGAGCCCGTCGTCGAGCAGCGTGAACACGTCGGGGGCGATCTCCTCGCAGAGCCCGTCGCCGGTGCACAGATCCTGGTCGATCCAGACCTTCATGTGGAGCGCCTCCCTGGCGTGTCGTCACGATGCCGACGCGGTCGTCGGAGCACCCACCAATTTAACCGGTCCGAGCGGGAGAAACCCAACTGTCACCCTCCGCCGACGCGGAGGGAGGCGCGAAGGTGCCGTGTAGGGTCCGAACCCGGGCGACGGAGAGGTGGTCGCAGATGCCAGACGACGAGGGAAACGAGCTCGAGGAGCTGCGGGAGCAGGCCATGACCCTCGAAGAGGAGGTGGCCTTCCTCCGCCGGAAGCTGCAGGACGCACCTCGACGCGTCCGCACGCTGGAGGAACGCCTGCTGGAGACGAAGGGGCAGCTGTCCCAGGCCGTCACCCAGAACGAGAAGCTCACGTACACCCTGCGCGAGGCGCGCGACCACATCGCAGCGCTGCGGGAGGAGGTCGAGAAGCTCACGCAGCCGCCCGCTGCCTACGGCACGCTGCTCGGCCGCAACGACGACGGGACGGTCGACGTGTTCTCTGGCGGGCGCAAGATGCGCGTCGCCATCCACCCCGACCTGGAGGACCAGGCGCTGTCCCGCGGCCTCGAGGTCGTGCTCAACGAGTCCCTCAACGTCGTCCTCGCCCGCAGCTCGGAGCTGTCGGGCGAGGTGGTCACGCTGCGCGAGGTGCTCGAGGGCGGCACGCGCGCCCTCGTGGTGGGACGGGCCGACGAGGAGCGCGTCGTGGAGCTCGCCGACTGGCTGGTGGGCACGACGCTGCGCTCGGGGGACACGGTCCTGCTCGACCCCCGCTCCGGCCTGCTGCTCGAGCGGCTCGAGCGACCCGAGGTCGAGGAGCTCGTGCTCGAGGAGGTGCCCGACATCTCCTACGAGGACGTGGGCGGCCTCGACAGCCAGATCGAGATGATCATGGACGCGGTGGAGCTGCCCTTCCTCCACCAGGCGCTGTTCGCCGAGTACCGGCTGCCGGCACCCAAGGGGATCCTGCTCTACGGGCCACCGGGGTGCGGCAAGACCCTGATCGCCAAGGCGGTTGCCAACAGCCTGTCGAAGAAGGTCAGCGAGGTCACCGGACAGCCCGCCGCCAGGAGCTACTTCTTGAACATCAAGGGCCCCGAGCTGCTCAACAAGTACGTCGGGGAGACCGAGCGCCAGATCCGCCAGGTGTTCCAGCGGGCGCGTGAGAAGAGCGAGGAGGGCGTGCCCGTCATCGTCTTCTTCGACGAGATGGAGAGCCTCTTCCGCACCCGGGGCACCGGCATCAGCTCGGACATGGAGTCGACGATCGTGCCGCAGCTGCTGGCCGAGATCGACGGTGTCGAGACGCTCAAGAACGTCATCGTGATCGGCGCGTCGAACCGCGAGGACCTCATCGACCCCGCCATCCTGCGGCCCGGTCGCCTCGACGTGAAGATCAAGATCGAGCGCCCCAACGAGGCGGCGGCCACATCGATCTTCGGCCGCTACCTCACGCCCGACCTGCCGCTGGCGGAGGACGAGGTCGCCGGGCTCGGGGGTGGGGACCGGGACAAGGCGGTGCGCTTGATGATCGAGCGCACCGTCGAGGTGATGTACCAGACCGACGAGATGAACCAGTTCCTCGAGGTCACCTACCAGAACGGTGACAAGGAGATCATGTACTTCAAGGACTTCTCCTCGGGGGCCATGATCGAGAACATCGTCCGCCGGGCGAAGAAGCTGGCGATCAAGCGGCTCATCGCCGGAGGACCTCCTGGCATCAAGGTCAAGGACCTCACCGACTCCATCGCCCAGGAGTACAAGGAGCACGAGGACCTCCCGAACACCACCAACCCGGACGACTGGGCGAAGATCTCCGGCAAGAAGGGCGAGCGCATCGTCTACGTGCGGACACTCGTCACCCACGGGGTCGAGGCCGAGGCAGGGGGAGGGCGGTCGATCGAGCGCATGGCGACCGGTCAGTACCTGTAGCGGTCGGGGCCGGGGTGGCCGCCGGTTGCCGAAGGGCCACGGGTAGGGTCGAACCGTGGCGATCAGGAAGGTGTGCGGCGTCGAGACGGAGTACGGGATCGTGCTGCGTGGCGGGGGTGAGTCCAACCCCATCGCCGCCTCCTCGATGCTCATCAACGCCTACGTCTCGTCCCTCCAGCGCAACGTGGGCTGGGACTTCGAGGACGAGTCGCCCGGCAACGACGCACGCGGCTTCGCAGTCGAGGGGTCCCTCCCTCCGGAGGTCGAGACCCACCTCGTCAACGCGGTCCTGACCAACGGGGCCAGGTACTACGTCGACCACGCCCACCCCGAGTGCTCCACGCCCGAGTGCAGCGACGCCCGCGAGGTCGCCGTGTGGGACCGCGCCGCCGAGCAGATCCTCATCGATTCGATGACGGCCGCAGGCGACCTCCTCCCGCCCGGCCAGGAGATCATCGTCCACAAGAACAACAGCGACGGCAAGGGAAACAGCTACGGCTGCCACGAGAACTACCTGATGGACAGGGCCGTGCCATTCAGCCGGATCGTCCACGGGATCATGCCGTTCTTCGTGACCCGCCAGCTCTTCACCGGTGCCGGCAAGGTGGGGACCGAGGCGGTGGGCCTCACCGACGCCGACGTGCCGTTCCAGCTCAGCTCGCGAGCCGACTTCTTCGAGGAGGAGGTCGGGCTCGAGACGACGTTGAAGCGGCCCCTCGTCAACACCCGTGACGAGCCGCACTGCGACGCCCAGAAGTACCGCCGCCTGCACGTGATCGTCGGTGACGCCAACATGTGCGAGGTCGCAACCTACCTCAAGGTTGGCACCACAGCGATCGTCCTCGCCATGATCGAGGACGACGAGCTGCAGCGGGACCTGTCGCTGGTGAACCCGGTGGCCGCCCTGCGTCGCGTGTCGTACGACCTGTCGCTCGGCCTCGTCCTCGACCTCGCCGACCACACCCGCATGACCGCCCTCGACCTGCAGTGGCAGTACCTCGGCTACGCCAAGAAGTGGGCGGAGAGCCGGGGCCTCGAGTCGGTGGGCGAAGAGGTCGGGGCCGATCTCCTCCAGCGCTGGGAGGCGACCCTCGAGGCGCTCGAGACCGACCCCGCCTCGCTCGCCACCACCGTCGACTGGGTCGCCAAGCGGTCGCTGCTCGACGCCTACGCCGAGCGCCACGGCCTGGGCTGGGACTCGCCCAGGCTCAAGGCCCTCGACCTCCAGTACCACGACCTCAGGCCCGACCGATCGCTGGCCTCGCGAGTCGGCCTCGAGCGGATCAGCACCGACGAGGAGGTGGCCCACGCCGTCTCCGAGCCGCCCACCACCACGCGCGCCTACTTCCGTGGCAAGTGCCTGCAGCGCTTCGCCAGCAGCATCGTCGCTGCGAACTGGGATTCGCTGGTGTTCGACATCGGGGGGGATCCGCTCCGACGGGTCCCCATGATGGAACCGTTGAAGGGCACGGCCGCCATGGTCGACGACCTGTTGGACAGCTGTGCGACCCCGGCCGAGCTCCTCGACCGGTTGGGCGCCTAGGACGAGGGAGGCACACGATGCCGGAACGTGAGCAGATCAAGCGTGAAGCACCCGCCCGCAAGGGCGAGGAGACCGTCGAGGACGTGCCCGCCACCTCGGAGAAGGGCGAGAAGCTCAAGGCCGAGATGGACGATCTCCTCGACGAGATCGACGAGGTGCTCGAGTCCAACTCTGAGGACTTCGTGCGGGGCTACGTCCAGAAGGGCGGTCAGTAGCGCCTCGCCACAGCGCTGTGAGCAGGGGCTCCGCCGTCGGGCTCACCGGGCCGCCCGGCGACAGGCCCGGGCGCTCCTGCTCTCAGCGAACGAACGACGTGGCGAGCGGGACTTCGATCAGCGGCTGCGGCGGCGTGCCGGGGGTGGGGGCTGGCCCGCTCGGGCCGCCAGCTCCGCTCGCGTCCGTGCCGGTGCGTTCGCACCACCACGGGGTGCGCCCGAGCGTGCGCCGGACCGTCCGGACCCAGCGCCGGCACTGCGAACGGCGCCGCGACCACCCGGGCGCTGCTGGCGCGGGGGCTCGGCCACCACCTCGGGCGGCTCCACGTAGGGGGCCGGTGGCCCGGCGAGGGCGGTGATCTCTGTTGCGCCGGGGCGGACGGTCACCGTGGTCGGGTGGATGCCCGCCTGCTTGGCCAGCACCCGGACGTCCCTCGTCTGCTCGGGGAGGGCGAGGGTCACGACGGTGCCGCCGGCGCCGGCCCGAGCCGTGCGGCCGGAGCGGTGCAGGTACGCCTTGTGCTCGGTCGGCGGGTCGACGTGCACGACGAGCTCGATGTCGTCCACGTGGATGCCGCGCGCAGCGATGTCCGTGGCGACCAACACTCGCGCCGTCCCGTCGGTGAAGGCGGAGAGGTTGCGCTCGCGCATCCCCTGGCTCAGGTTCCCGTGCAGGTCCACCGCAGGGATGCCCGCCGCCGTCAGCTGCTTCGCCAGCTTCTTGGCGGTGTGCTTCGTGCGCATGAAGAGCAGGCTGCGGCCCTTGCCGGCGGCGAGCTCGTGGACCACGGCGGGCTTGTCCGCCGCGCTCACCGCGAAGACGTGGTGGGTCATGGTCGAGACCGGTGAGACGGCGGGGTCGACGGAGTGCGTCGTCGGCTGGTCGAGGTACCGGCGCACGAGGACGTCGACGCCGTTGTCGAGCGTGGCCGAGAAGAGCATCCGCTGACCCACCTCGGGCGTGCGGTCGAGCAGGCGCTTCACCGCCGGCAGGAAACCGAGGTCCGCCATGTGGTCGGCCTCGTCGAGGACGGTGATCTCCACGGCGGAGAGGTCGCAGTGACCCTGCCCGATGAGGTCCTCGAGCCGTCCGGGGCAGGCGATCAGCACGTCGACGCCGCGCGACAGCGCCCGCACCTGCGGGTTCTGCCCGACGCCGCCGAACACGACGGTGGCGCTCAGCCCGACAGCCCCTGCGAGCGGCTCGACGACGGCCAGCACCTGGTTGGCGAGCTCCCGGGTTGGGACGAGCACGAGGGCACGGGCCTGACGCGGCCGGCGGGTCCCGCCCGCGAGCCGGGCCACGAGGGGCAGGCCGAAGGCGAGCGTCTTGCCGCTCCCGGTCCGACCCCGGCCGAGCACGTCACGACCGGCGAGGGTGTCCGGGAGCGTCGCCTCCTGGATCGGGAAGGGGGCGTCGATGCCCTGCGCGGCGAGGGCGGCGGCGAGCACGCCGGGGACCCCGAGCTCGGCGAACGAGCGCCCGGTGGCCTGGGTCGGCTGCGCCCCGTGCACGACTCCGACCGGTGTGGGAGGAGGGGCGGGACGCTGAGACGAGGGCAGCCGAGGCGTCGGCAGCTGGGGCGAGGGCTGCTGCGCTCCGTCTGTGGTGCGGGCGGCGGCGGGCGCGCCGCTCGGCCGGCGCCGGCGGCGCGTGTGATCGGACGTGCTCATGGAGGGAGTTCCTTGCGCTTGGGGGGATCGCCGCCGCGGTGCGGCTGGCAGCGCAGGTCGGTGCCCACGCACGGCCAGCGGTCACGCTGGCTCCGCCGAGCCTACGTGGTCCCACGGGCGAACCGGCGGACGGCGCTGGAGCCGGCGGTGACCTCGGCCCCACGGGGTGCCGGATCACCGCCACCCCGGAGGTGCGGCGGAGTCGGCGGTGATCTCGGCCTCACGGGGTGCCGGATCACCGCCAACCCGGAGGACAGGGGAACGAGGCGCGACCGCCCGGAGATAGCCTCCCGAGCCATGACCTTCCCGCTGTTCCGTCCTGGGGACGATCCGGGGCCGAGCTTCGCCGAGCTCCTGCGCCGGACCGGCTCGGCCCCCACCGCTCCGAGGGGGGCCGTGGAGGGGGTCACCCACGGGACCACGGTCGTCGCCATCCGCTTCGCCGACGGCGTCGTCATGGCGGGCGACCGGCGGGCCACCTCGGGCAACCTGATCAGCCACCGCACCATGGAGAAGGTGTATCCGGCGGACCGCCACTCAGGCGTGGCGATCGCCGGCGCAGCGGGCCCGGCCATGGACATGGTGAGGCTCTTCCAGCTCCAGCTCGAGCACTACGAGAAGGTGGAGGGGGTCGAGCTGAGCCTCGAGGGGAAGGCGAACCAGCTGTCAGGGATGGTGCGCAACCACCTTCCCGCAGCCATGCAAGGACTGGCGGTGGTGCCGCTCTTCGCCGGCTACGACACCCGGCGCCGTGCCGGCCGGCTCTTCCAGTACGACGTCACCGGCGGCCGCTACGAGGAGTCGGGCTTCGCCACCACGGGATCGGGCAGCCTGCACGCGGGCACCGTCATCAAGATGGGCTACCGCAACGACCTCGACCGGGGCGCCACGCTCGACCTCGCCATCTCGGCGTTGTTCAACGCAGCCGACGAGGACTCAGCCACGGGAGGTCCCGATCTCGTGCGCGGCATCTACCCGACCATGGCCACCATCACCGACGAGGGCTTCACCCGGGTCGAGGAGGACGAGATCGCCGACCGCTTCGGTGCCCTGGTCGGCCGGCTGTCGACCCCCGACAGCACCACCGCAGCAGGCGCCACCCCGAGCATCGGCGGGCCCTTCACATGAGTGAGCGCAGCGAGCGTGGCCCGAGCGGCCCGGCCGCAGGCCAGCAGCGGACAGCAGGTGAGCGCAGCGAGCGTGGCCCGAGCGGCCCGGCCGCAGGCCAGCAGCGGACAGCAGGTG
>JAABUN010000161.1_pt1 | contig 166303 bp, 135 predicted proteins | sample 5559311 | NCBI WGS metagenome assembly JAABUN01 (sample SAMN10711877, study PRJNA513370) | rock metagenome | isolation source: Antarctica rocks | place: Antarctica: Victoria Land, Siegfried Peak sud
TTGAGCCGTGAAGCGGGCGGCTGGCCACCTGTCGCGCTGTGTGGCCGGTGGTAGTTGTAGTGGATGTTCCAGACCGCGATCGCGGCTGACCGGGCGTCCTCGCTGGTGAACTCACGCGCATAGAGGAGTTCTTCGGCCAGGATTCGCTGATATCGCTCGACTTTCCCGTTGTGTCGAGGGGTGTAGGGCTTGGTCTTCTGGTGCCGCGTCTTGCTGCCGACGATCCTGGCGAAGTCACCGGATCGGTAGCAGGCGCCGTTGTCGGTCACGATCCGATGGATGTGATTGATGCCGTGGGCGGCGAACCAGAGCTTCGCACGCGTGAGGAACGCTGCAGCGGTGGCGCCCCTCTCATCTGCCAGTGGTTCTGTGTAGGCCAGTCGAGAGAACCCATCGACGATGGAGTGCAGGTACACATAGCCACGTTTGGCCCCGGCTGACTTCGCTCTGTCCGCGGCCTTGGCCTGCTCACTGTCACGACCATGGACACGCCACCCGCCGCCATCGGGGATCCGGCCGACCTTCTTCACGTCAAGGTGGGCCATGTGCCCAGGCCAGCGAGCAGTGATCTTGCCCGGCTTGCGGTTGTTCTCCCCGGTGGAATCGAGGAAACGTCGGTGTCCCAGCCCGAGCCTGGACAGGTGTCGGGAGACGGTACGGCGGTTGATCTGGAAGCCAAGGTCGGCAAGCTCGGAGGTGATCCGTTGCGCCGACCACTTCGCCTCTCGGCGCCACATCTCGATCTGGTCGATCACCCACGCGGGCGTCGCGTTCGGGCTGGAGTGGGGTGCCGAGGAGCGGTCACGTAGTCCGAGGTCGCCGTAACGACGCCAACGGTTGACCCACTTCGACGCGCAGACACGAGAGATCCCCATCTCGGAGGCCACGTGAGCGATTGGGCGATTCTGGCAGCGCTGAACGAGACGGTGCCGGCCTTCAAGCGACAGCGGAGCATTGCGGTGGGACATGGACGGTTTCCTTTACTGCGGGATGGGGTGGCGGCCCTCGTGCCGGACGAAGATGAGCTTCACGCAGTCGTAAGCGAGCGGGCTGACCGGACGATCAACCGTGCGGGTCCGTGCAAGGACCGGCTGGTAAGGATGCGTCCTGTGCGGCATGGGGACAAGCGGGCCGCGCGAGGAGTACGAGATGACCTCGCGTCTGAGGAATTCACGCGTCACAACGGGCGCAGGTGCTCGATCGTGACGTGGTGCTGCTCGGTCAGCCGCTGGGCGATCAACGAGCGGTGGCAGGCCTCAGGGTCGCGCTCGACACAGAGCAGCGCTGCGGTCCCACCGCTCGACAGCGCGGACACGATCGGCGTAAGGTCGGCGCTGTCGAGGATCTCGGTGGTGTAGCGGCGGGCGTACTCGGCAGCGAGCTCGCGGCGCGAGCGCTTGCCAACCCCGCGGCGGTCATCCTCGGCGTACTGGAGCTGGCGTAGCTCGGTGGTTGGGGCGAGTTCGGGGTGGTGCTCGTAGGCGATCCGGGCATGGGCGAGGGCCGCCTGCAGCCGGCGTGAGTTCGCCCAGGCGTACTCGGGTCCGCGGACACCGCGGCGCTGGCGTACGTCGAGCAGCAGGCGGACGTCCGCGTGCCGCAGTCGTTGCAGGAACGACTCGCCGTCGAAGCCATAGACGCCGATTGTCACCATTCTGAGCACCGGAAATCACCCATCTGCCTGCTACCCGTGCCGGTTCAACCGGCACGGGTAGCGGGGGCGGCGAGTTGGCATCACGCGACGGCGGTTCCCTCGAGCTCGACCATCTGGCCGGGGATCGCCAGCCGTGTCACCCCGAGCATCGTGGTGGTCGGCGCCACCCCGGTGGCGCCCAACCGCGACGCCAGCACGCCGTAGTGCTGGAACAGCAGATCGACGTCGGTGGTGTAGACGTTGAGCCGGACGAGGTTCGCGAGGGACATGCCGGCCTCGCCGAGCACGGCCTCCAGGTTGCCGAGGCTCAGCGCCAACTGTGCCGCCATGTCATCGTCATGCTGGGGCTTGCCGTCGCCGCTCATCGCTGTCTGCCCGGAGCAGTACAGGGTCCGGGTGTGTCCGGAGACGATCTCACCCTGGTTGTACCCCATCTCCACCGACCACGTCACCGGGTTGACCGCCGTTCGTTCCATTGCCACATCAGCTCCATTCGATTCGTCGACATTACGTACGTCCATCGGCTCGGTAGCAACCATCTTGACGTCGTGTTGGTAAGCCTCCCAGCAAATCACGACACCCTGTGTCGTGTATTCCGGTAGAATCTTCGTATGCGCGCCGACCGGTTGGTCTCACTGGTACTGCTGCTGCGCCAGCGCGGTCGACTGTCCGCGGCCACGCTGGCCAGCGAGTTGGAGGTATCCACCCGCACCGTGCTGCGCGACATCGAGGCGCTGTCCGCAGCCGGCGTCCCGGTCTACGCCGAACGCGGCCGGCACGGCGGTTTCGCGCTGCTGCCCGGTTTCCGGACAGAGCTCACCGGACTGAACCACGACGAGGCCCTAGCCCTGCTGATCGCCGGATCGCGGCCCGGCGCGCAGGCATTCGGCCTCGGCTCGGCGCTCGCTTCGGCCATGCTCAAGGTGGTCGACGCGTTACCCGAAAGCCATCGGGCCACCGCGGCCGGCGTGGCCGAGCGATTGCTCATCGACCCGGAGACCGACCTCCTCTCGCGTCGGCTGGTTACCGAGGAGGTACCCGAGACCATAGTGGCCGAGGTCCGGCGCGCGGTGTTCGACGGACACAAGCTGCGCATCCACTACGCGGCCGTAGACCAGACCCCGAAATGGCGCACGGTGGACCCGATCGGCCTGGTCACCGTGCGCGACAAGGGCTACCTGCTGGCCACGTCGTCTGGCGCGGACCGCACCTACCGGCTGTCCCGGATCTTGGCCGCCAAGGAACTCGCCGAACCCGCACAGCGACCAGACCGGGTCGATCTGGACCAGGTCTGGCAGGAACGCAGCACGCAGTTTCGGACCAGCGGCGACCAAGTTACCGTGCTCGTACGAGTGGACCCGGCGCGGCGGGAGGACCTGGTGGGCACCGCGCTGGCCGTCCTCGCCGAAGAAACCGACGCAGACGGCTGGCTGCGGCTGGAGGTGACCTTCCAAGATCGGAGACACGCCGAATGGGCGCTGTGGCAGCTCGCCATGAACGCCGAAGCCCTGGCCCCGCAGTGGTTGCGCACCTCCCTGCGCAACCGCGCCGCCGCGATTGCCACCTGCTACGGAGTGTCATCCTGAGAGTTGTTGCCTTCTGCGGGCCACCGCCGACGCGATTCGGACCGCTCCATACTGGTAGGTGCCAAGCGCGCCGAACGACGCGTGCGCAACGCGCGGCGCTGCCTTGTAGCAGACGGTCATAGCTATTCGTCCGTCGGCGGTCTTGATCGAGTGGAGCACGTCGAACTTGCCGGCGTCGCCTGTCCCACAGCATGCTTTGGTGGCTCTACGGGACTACACCGGCCCCGGCAGCTACTAGCCAACCCGGCGCCGGCCCGACCACTACACGAACCGAGACCCACTCGACGACTTCACCACGCACCGCAAGGGCGACACGGGCGTGGAGTTCAACCCGGCGCTCGCCGTGCCTGGCCGCCGCCACCTCTACTACTTCGCACGCCGGCCAGGGCACGGTCGACGTCACGAACGTCCCGCCCCGCAACAACTAGCCAACCCGTTCCAAAACCAAAAACCCCACACGCTCGCAGTCGCGTGCATGAGTAGGCCGAGACTGCCTCCTAGGACGTATTTCTAGGAGGCGTTGGCTGTGGATTGGTCGGCACGGCGCGTACAAACGAAGAGATCGATCGTAGCGCCACGAGTGGCGCCGCTGCCGCTTGGGTTTCCCAGGAACCTCGTAATGTCGCATGGCCACCGTGGTCACAGCGTGACGCCGGTCACCGTGAGCGCGGTGAAGCGATGAAGCAGGCAGTGCGGAAGCGCTCCTCGCTTCAAACGACCGGTAGCCGAACCCAGCATGATGTTCCGTCACGCGGCGCCCTGATGCAGCTGATGAATGTGCTCGTTGATATCGCTGCCTCTCAGCCTTGTCCTGACTGTCTCGCGGATGGACCGACGGATGGCGGTGATCAGGCGTCGGCACTGGATGTCCGACCCGGGACAGATCCCGCCTGTAGCCGTCAGGCAAGTGGGGACGAGCCGGAAGATCGTCAGTTGGACGCGCGCCACACTCCAAGTCGTGCCGCCGCCACGGCACCGCCTCGCAATCCGCCCACCGGCAACGTCGGGCAGCGGCAAACGGCAACGTCCCTTTCAGATGGGCGCTCGCCGTCCGGCCCGAGCCGAATATGTGCGGTCAAGCGCTGATGACCGCGTCGAGTACCACCCCATTGTGCTTTCCTGGACAGCTCATCGCCGCCATTCACCTGGGCGACAAGCGCGAGATCGCCGCCGAACTGGTGATGTCGGGCATCGGCGCTGGTGTCCTTATCTACCACGGTATCCGCACTGATGGGTGCTGTACCTGCGGTGACTTCAACTGCCCGAATGCTGGCAAGCATCCTGTTACCAGATTGGTACCTCACGGCGTGCGGAGCGCGTCACGTGATCCGAGACAGGCATGGCAGTGGTTTAACCTGTATCCCGACTCCAACCTCGCCCTCGCGCTCGGCCCCGATCTCGCCGCCGGTGACTGGGATCCGCAACATGGTGCCGATCTCACCGATGCCTGTGGTCTACCCCCGAGGTCCATGACCGCGCGCTCCGGTGGTGGTGGCATGCATCGGCTCGTTCGTGTGCGACCTTCCTGGGAGCTGAAGGGCGGCTCTCTTACACGAGGCGTGGAACTTCGAACTCGCAACCAGGCCATCGTGATTGAGCGATCGCGTCACCGATCGGGTGGCGTCTACGAGTGGAACGATCTGCGCGCTCCGATTGCAATGCTTTCGAAGGACCTCGCCGCTCGACTCCTGCAGGGAAAGCAATCGCAGCGCATGAACGGCGCGACGATCGATCCCTGCATGCTTGACGGGGACTGGATTGCCCAACGCTGGCCCGAGGTGAGGAGCGTCCATCACGCCCTTCTCCAGGGGAAATACCGAGACCATGCCCGCCTTTTGCTCGCTGGAGAGTGGGAGGCAGCAGGGTATCTCTCCCAAAGTGAGGCCGAGTACAACCTCGTGCTGCTTGTCTCCGACATCACGAATGCACAAGAAGTGTGGTTTGCGACACTGCTGTCGTGTGGCCTTGGCAAGCGTGATCGGGAAGGCACGAGGAGAGACGATGGGCACGGCGGCAAACTGATGCGATTAACCTACTTCAACGCCCTCCTCACCAAGGTTGCCGTCCGCCGTACAGAATTACGGCAGATGGTCGATCCAAATCTCGCGTTGGCTCGCACGCTTTTTCATCCGCTCCCCGAGCAACCCAAACAGAGTTCCCTGACCTCTCAGCGTACTCGGGCACAGGAAGATGTAATAGATGCCACATTAATTCGGCGCGGCCGACCGAAGGGTGGAGTAATGTCCAGGACCGCACAGACGGCCCTTATCCATTTTCTCGCCAGCCAGGAGGTTGTGTGGGACAGGCAGGGCTACATCAGAGTACCGATGGGCGAAGCCGCACAGGCAATGAACGTCTCACGGGAAACGCTGCGAAGGGCAGTGAACGCGCTGCTCACCGCTGGCATAGTAGAAGGCCCGCAACCCCAGGCCTACAAGAAGCATGGCCGCTTCGCCAAGGATCGCTATCTGCGCCTTTTCGTCTCAGAAGCAGATGCTCTGGCCCGGATCGATAGATAGTCATGACGCTCGTCCGTGCCCGGGCAAAGGCCAGGGCATCGGAAGTCACAAATATTCCTAGAGGAGATGATGCAAACGCAGGATGCTCAAGGCTCACCCACAACATCGATACCACAACAATGTACGGCAACATCCAAGCGCACAGGTCAACGGTGCTGCAAACCGGCGATGATCGACCGTACCGTCTGTCTGCTTCACGGCGGCAAGACTCCGCGGGGCGTTGCATCTCCACATTTTCGTCACGGACGCTATTCGACGCTTCTTCGCGCTCGCCCGTCGTCCCGTGTGACGACCAACCTCAATGACGTACCGGAGGAGCGACGATGCGGAGCAAAGACGCGTTCGGGTGAGCCGTGCAAGAACTGGAGCATATCACCGAGTGGCCGCTGTCGAATGCACGGCGGCAAATCGTACGGTGGCATGGCGTCCCCTACCCTTAAGCACGGATGGTACTCGCGGTACTGGCCGTACACCATGTGGCGCAGGCAAATCAAGATCCAAGAGCGCAGAGATCGCTACGTCGACGCCTGCATGGAGAAGATCCGTGCCGAACGTGCTGAACAGGAAGCTCGAGAGAAGGCCAAGGCTGATCGGTTACGTCAATTATTTGAGCGGGATGGAGGAGCGTTTCTCATTGATTTATGCAACGACATCCGAGAAGAATGCGATAGCCAGACCCTAATCGACGACGATCCGCAGACGCTCGAGTCAGGGTGTCAGCGATGAATACGTTGCGGACACCCCATGCACCGTTGGTAACCCCATGGATCGCGTGGGAAATCAGCACATTCATCCAGTATTCTCCGCGAAGCCAAAGCGTTCCCGGCATTCATTCCACTCGCGTTATTCCTTTAGATCGGCGGGTTGGTTTCACCGGACTGTTGTGGAGCAGTGTCCGCTATTCCTCACTCTCCTGATGGCAAGCGGCTAGATAGGCATGAGGCAATGCTTCTGCGCGACCAGCAGCCTCAAGATGCTCATTGAGCGCTTGTGGTTGCATCGCACGTACATGCCCTAAGCCGCCAAAAGTTCGACGGAATCCCGCGCGGGCGGTTCATTCTCGCCAATTGCGGTGTGTGATGTCGGTGAAAATCGTCGATCACGGAACGCGGGATGATGATGTGACCACTAAGTCGCGTGGACGATATCTCAGCGGTCCTGACCGCTTCATACATCTGTGTCCGCCTTTCGCCGAGTTTCTCAGCGTCCTTACTGACAGACAATGGAATCAATCTGCGATCCTCTGATCGGGACTTTGCACTTCTCACTCTGCATCTGTCCGCTTGTCAACGAGCGCTTCCAACACGCCTTGCGCACTCTTAGCCACGCCCTCGAAGTGCTCCAACAACCTCACTTGATAATCCATTTCTCTCTGTCAACTACGTTGAGTTGACCACCCCGAGATGAGATCGGAGCATCGCAAGATTCGGTCGTCCAAGTCTATGATTGCCGCTTGAAGAGCCGGTGCCGGACGCTGTCCAAAGAGCATGATTGTTTGAGCCGTGCTGGAAGACGTACGTTCGATGCTTGTTGTGATGGCGGACCAATCCTCCACTGAAAAGCCAGTGAAGTTTGTAGTGTGTCGTGGAGGTGGTCTAAGACCAGTAAATTGAACAACTGCAGGCAAAAGGTGTTTTCGACTGAATTCAAGTGCCTGGGTTGGATTTGACACCAGATCACGGTACTCAGGAATCTGCATAGATGATGACGTCAACGTCAATTACGTTCGAATGGTCGGAGCAGCGACAAAACCGCCGAGTACAGTCATAGCTGCACGGATTGCCCTCCGCTCAATAGCCTGATCGACCGCATTCCAGCGACGTTGCTCTGCTCCCTCTATGAGTCGCTCGCCGATGCAGTAGGCGGCCAAGAGTCCCAGCCCCTGAAAGCCCAGATTCATAAGAACGTCTGACAACCATTCGCATTGGTTGCGACTCCGCAGAAAGAGCGAAACCAGAAAAGATACGGCTGAGACAAAAAGAATTAATCCTACGAATATTTTGCTCTTTGATCTTAGGATGATTCTTCGCAAATTAGGCATGAGGGTAGCTCCGCTTCGACCGGGGAGTGCAATTCGCTACGATCCACTTGACGGAGGATCAGAATGTCGCTCTCAGTCGGCTATCGCCTTCAGAAACGCATCGCGGGCGTCCGTGTAGAAACGGACATCGACCTTCGCGGCGATCTCGTCCGAGACGTTCATGACGTCCCGTCGGGTGGCAACCGGCATCAGCAACGTCGCGGCGCCCTTCTCGGCGGCCAGCTCGACGATGCTCGCCGCGTTGTAGATGGACTCAATCCCACCGCCAAGGTTGATGCCACCCACGCAGATCATCCCACCATGAACGCTCTTGCCGATGAGCGCACTGGCGAGCGCAATCAGCGCGGGCAGACCGAGATCGGCGCCACTCTTCGAGGCGTCCAGGGCACGGATCTGGACCGTCAGCTCATGCTGCTTAGGATTCCGATCGCCGACCAGTTTCTGGGCCTGGGTGTACAGATTCTGCTCAGCATAGCGCAGGCTCTCCCGCATCGATGCTGGCACCTGCACATTGGTGAGACGGACACCACTACCGGCGCTTTCGTTGACATCGATCCGAAAGAGACCGGAACTCTCGTCCGAGCCGCCGGGGCTAACCGCCCAGACCTGACCCGGTGGCAGCGGATCGGTCCCGATCCCCTCCCCGCTCTGCAGCTCCGGCGTGGAGGCAAACTGCTCGATACCGTCACTCCCCAGTTGGTAGCTGAACTGCGTGTTGCGGAACTCGGCGCTGCCGACACGCTTCTGCTGCTCCTTGATCCGCCGGCGGCACTCAAGCGCCAGCCGGACCGCCCACTCGAGGTCTTCGTCGCTCGGGTTGATGGCTGGATCGGGGTAGAGCAACTTGAGTAGCCCGTTGATCGTCTTGTGGACGGCATTCGTGTCGCGGCCGCTGAGCGCACCGCCGAAGTAGACCCGGCCCTCGAGCGCAGTGAGGCGGCTCTCGTCGCGCAAGCGCGTCCAGCATTCCGCCAGCACGTCGCTCACCAGCCCGTAGTGCTCGGTGAAGAGCGATGGATTCAGCTTGGGCACATCCCAGCCCGGCAGATAGGCGTGGATGCGGTCCATAAACGCGGTATCGTCGCGCATCTCCTTGGGCATCGGTCCGAAGAGGTGCCCGACCCGCTGCTGATGCTCGACATCCACCTCGAAGTTGCCGACCATCGCGATACTGCCGTCCGCCCGGATGCTCTCCCGACCGCGGCTGAACTCGCCCGACTCCATGTACCCCTTCATGATGTTGACGCCGTCCTTGTTGTCGAAGGAGATGCCAGAGACCTCATCGAAGCAGACGACATCGTACTGGGCGACGAGGCCGCGCTCGCCGGTCGCGTTGTTGACGAACATCCTTGCGACCGTCGCCTTCCCCCCCGAGACGAGGTGCGAATAGGGGGAAACCTGTTGGAAGAGATGCGACTTGCCGGTGCCACGCGGTCCCAGCTCCACCATGTTGTAGTTGCGCTCGACGAACGGCACCATCCGCATGAGCAGGATGTCTCGCTGACGCTCGGTCAGCACCGACGGATCGAACCCGACGCTGCGCAGGAGCAGCTCTTTCCACTGTGCCGTCGTGAATCGGGGGCGTCCCGCGGCGATCTGCTCCAGGATGTTGCGCTTCGAGAGCTGGATCGGCTTGATGCCATTGATGCCGAACGGGCGCCCATTCTTCTCCTGGGCGATGATCGCGTCGTACCCGAGCGTGACCTCGGCGTAAAACCCGTCCGAGAGCAGGCGCTCGTGCGCCTGCACTAACTCCGGTTCGATCCGGGCATCGGTGATCGTCAGGCTGGGCAGTGTCGCGAGGTAGGAGTCGGTCTTGGCGTCGAGACGGGCGCTGATCTTGTCGATGATCCGAATTGATCCCTGCTCACGCGCGTTCGACTTGAACAGCTCCTTGTCGGCCGCCCGGACGGTCCGGTTGCGGAGGGTGTTCTCGACAACCACCAGCCCCTCCCGGATCTCCTCGGGATCAGTGCTGGCGCAGTATTTGCCGATCAGGAACTCGCCGACATAGGTGGGTACTGGATACTGATTCTTGAAGCGGAGGGCGAGGTCCTTCTTGACGACATAGCCAGCGAAGACATCGGTGACTAGCTGGTCGAGATCGTCGAGAACGAAGCTCTCGATGTCGATGCGATCTGCCTGATCGACCATCCCCCTACTCCCCTCCAATAATCGTCGCGCGTTGCGCGATCGCGTTGCCGGCCGCATCCAGCACCACGACGATCGCGGATGTCCCCTCGTGGGCATCATCTTCGATCAGCACCCCGGCTCTCCCGCCGTCGCCGACGGTCTGGACGTTCGCCACGAGCGACGAGCCGGCGTCTCCCGCCCTCTGCCGAATATCGACCGCCAGACCGGTCGCGTCGCCGTCGAGTGTGACGATGCAACGCAGGCCGCGCCAGGCAGTCATCGCGATCGAGATGGATGGCCGGGCCGGCTGGGCGGAGGTTACGGTCACGGTCGGCACGATGCACTCCTGAAGGCTCAATCCCCCGTGCTCGTATCGCTTGCCCTCCTCGAAGCAGCTGATGCCCGGCGCCATCGCGATTGCGACCTCCGGATCCCAGCACCAGGGCACGGTCTGGATCGACGTCTTAGCGCCGGGATTCAGCCGGGCACAGCGCCCCTTTCGCTCGGCGGTCAGGTGCTGCGGGAGGTCCGTCTTCGTCATGGCGGATGGCGTCAGCAGCCAACCGTGATCGGTCACGACCACCACCCGATCCCAGCCCGCGCTGAGCAGCGCGTCGATCCTGGCGTGGATCGATTGCAGCTCCTGATGCGCCTGCCGTGGCAGGTCCTGCGCGTGATTGTGCCCGTAGGAATCGATCTGGCCCAGCTCGGTCCAGGCATTGGCCGCACCGTCTGGAGCACCCGTCTCCCCCGGCGCGAGAAACACCCACGACTTCTCGGCAAGCAGTTTCTTGAGCGCTGCCTGGTTCATCGTGCTGCCGCTCGCCGCCACGTTGACATTCAACTTCGGCCCAGCGATGAGCAGATCCGCGACCGGCGATTGCGCCGGTTTGGCGGAGGGCGTCACACCCGGCAGCGGTCCGACGGCGCCCCTAATCTCGGCCTTCAGACCACTCGCCACCAGCATTCCGGTCAGTCGCGCGGCGAGGTCGTAGCGCAGCCCATCGGCGAAGAGCACGCACGTTCCCGGAGGCGGCGCGAGCAGCACCGGATGCGGCGATGCCTGCTGGTCCCCGATCGCCTCCTGGAACCGCTCCGCCGTCTTCCACAACCACGGCGTATAGATGGCATGCAAAGCAGTCTCGATCGCCGTGCGTTCCGCCGCCGACGTGACGTGGCGCAGGGCATCGAGGGCAGCCGCATCGACCCGCCATCCTCGATCGGTGTAATGCGACTGCATCGTCCTCACGTCGCCGGCCGGAAAGGGAGCGGAGGTGTCCCGGGCAACCGTTGCCAGATGCTGGAGCGCGAACGCAAGTGGCGCCTGGCCGAGTGATGACCAGACACTCTCGCGGCGCGGCGCATGTCTCGCTTCCAATTCGAGGATTGTCTGGCGGGCGCCCGCTTCCGTAGCCGATTCCATCTCCGTCAAGGTCCGGCGCAGCGCAGCTTCCTCTTCCTCGTTGTCCTGCGGCCAGTGGAAGTTCGACTCCGCAGAGCCGAAGAGACCGCGCTGGCCCGTCTGACCCGGCTTCGCGCCGCGCAGCATCGCCGGAATCGCGGGATACGAGGCGGGTGACTCGGCAAACCGGTTCCAGACGTCGATCCAGTACGACCCCTGCACGGCGCTACCGAGAAGGCGCGCCGCCTCGCTCGCGCCATCGCGCGCGGGATCCAGCTTGTACTTCGCGCGCAGCTGCTGGCAAAAGGCCGACCAGGCAGCTCCATCGAGCGCACCGCGGGTCGTGGCGGGATCGTTGATCCATTCCAGGATCCGGCGTGGGATGTCCGAGATGAGCAGCGAGCTGAGGAAGTCGGCGTCGATCCCGCCCGCATGCGCCCGGAGGTCGCTCACCGCCCGCCGCAGCAGGAGCGGCGCGGCGCTGACCAGTGTGGATCGCGTCGCCTCGGTGCCATCGACCGTGATGCCGAGACCCTGCTGCGTGTTTTGGAGAAAGGCCGCGATCGTCCAGTCCTTGCCGTTGGGCTGCAGGAACATCGTGCCCCGATACTGGAGATAGAGCAGCGGCTGGATCGCGGCCGGGGCATCCTCCACGTTGCGAAAGACATCCTTCGAGAGGCCGGGAAGGTAGACGATGGGAGATGCGTCGCCCGCCTCACGGGTCGCCAGCTCGGCGCGGAGCCAGATCGCGGGACCGGTGCGGGCGTCGGCGTCGAAGCCGCCGAGCGTCAGGATCGGCAGGTGCTCCCGCAGCGTGGGGATCGCCTGTGCCCATTGGCGGCCACCATCCGGCCAGAGGACGGCCAATGGCGACACCTCCGCCTCGCGGTTATACGCACCTGCGCGCCGCAATGCGTCAACCAGAGCGTCAAGAACGGTCTGGTTGACTCGGTGATTGTTCATGGATGTCGTATTGGTCGCCATTCATTCCTCATCTGCGGCGCGTCGTAATCCGAATGGCAAAGCGCAATATCGGCCCATGGACACGATTCCATCCCGAACCGGCACCCGTGGCGTGTCATCCCTCTGTCATTCCGAGTAAGGCCGGAGACCGCACGGAGGAAGTTGTTCACCTCCACCTGCCTCTGCCAGTGCCGGAGTCCCTCGCACGGCGTCAAAGGCCGGGAAAGCAAGCATGCTCACAACTTCCTCCGCTCCACTTCGGTCGCTCGGAATGACATCAAGCGCAACCACACTCAACATCGACACAGCTAATCTGTCATTCTGACCGAAGGGAAGAATCCCCGCGCGCAGTGCAGCGAGAGCGCTCGGCAGCGCAGCTACCGCTCTGGTCCTGTATGTCACGGACGCTGCATGCTTCGATCATGCCTTCGTCTCCTCGGCCAATTCCTGCGCGCGTTCCTTCTCGGCGCGCGTGAAGTGGAGGTCGTTGTGGCGATCGGTGCTGCAATGCAACTCCAAACGCTTCTTGAGGGAATCGAGGCCCGGATACATCGTTGCCTTGTCAGCCTCCGCTAACGGCGGCTCGGTTCGGACCTCCGGGTCCTTGCCGCGATCCTTGTTCCAGTTGACGGTCACCTTCGAGGCAAGCACGCCGGCCTCGAAGAAGGGACGGATATTGAGGCGCACGCCGTCGTTGAGATCGGGATTCCAGCCGATCGATTGCTCGGCCAGCGACTTCCAGCGCACGTAGACGTCGAACGGCGGCTCGCCGTCGGCGATCGCGATCAGCTTGGCGCGGAGCGCGGTTGCCGCCTCCAGCCGCGCCGGGGCACCCGCCTCGCTGGCCTCGACCGCCCGTTGCTGGCGGCTGATCCAGTCGCCGAGATAGGTGTAGATCAGCTTGGAGAGCGTCCGCGCGTCCAGCCGGTGATAGTTGACGACCGCCGCGAAGCCGTCCTTGCGGCCATCGGTGATCTGCCAGAGGAACGGGCGATTGTGGAAGAGCTTCACATGCTGGGCGAAGAAGCCCTTCTTGTCCCGTAACCACGACTCCAGCGACGTCGCCTCGACCTGCCTGAGCAGACCGGACAGGAGATCGGGCGACCAGGCATCGCTGTAGGCGGTCCGCAGCAATGCCTCCAGACGCTGCTGGGCCGGTGCCTCCTGGTAGACCGACGGCAGGCAGACGATCCCGTCCGGGTCCGCGAGCGCGTCCAGCCCGTCATCGGCCTGGTCCGGCCAGCGGTAGCCGAGCAGCCGCGCAACCGCGACATGCAGCGGATTGTCGGAACCGAGCACGGTGCCGTCGAAGAGCCACTGGGTAGGATCGGAGGAATATGGCTCCGGCAGCCCGTCCAGGTACTGTTCATCCGCGACCTTCTGCCATCGCTCGAGATCGAAGGGAACCTTGACTAGCGTGGCGTTGGTCACATTCAGCTTCGAATCGATCTTGCGGACGGCGGTGTTGAACTCGGGCGACGAGCAGAACGCCCAGATCGCGGGAAGGTGCTCTGGGTTCTTAGGAACCACCGCACCACAGTTGTTGTCGTATAGTTCGCCTGTATACGTTGTGAAGGGCAAACGTGACATTCGGCTAATGACACAACCTTGTTTGCCATATGCCACATTATCAATCCCCGGGCGTAGCATACCCTTTCCCTTCGTCGACCAATTGATGACGTGCTCTCGGCCGCCAAAATAGACAGATTCGTCTACGGTGCTCTGAACATTTCTCCAACACTTTGATTCGTAGTCGTCCAATTCCCAGAATGTTCTAATCCAGAAGTCTCTGTCGCCTGAAACAATACCTCTGGGGCAGTCAGCAAACTCTTGCAGTAGAGGTCCCAATTCGAGGTCCCCTAGCGCGATCCGCTGATCGGGATTTTCGCGCTGCCGGGCCTGCTTGAGGATCGAGAGTTCACCGGATTGGAGCAACGCCGCCTTGGCGTCGGGTCCGGGCACGTCCGAGGCATCGATCCCCGCGAAGGCTTCGTCCACGCTTGGCGGGGCGGCGGTGAGGATCGGCAGCGCGACGTTGACAACCTCCCCGGAAATCGTGCGAAAGGCTCCAGTACCCAACCGCGCAATCAGATCAATCGAATCCCGATCGAGCATGGTCTGACGCAACTTCTTGTAAGCGCCGAGAAAGAGCCAGTTCTGCGGCGTCACAGCTGCGACGGTACCGGCACCAGTCGGGTTCCCTTGCGCATCATCGATTGACGCCACGAATCCCAGGCTCCGCTCAATAAAGAGTGTCGCGAGGTCATTCCTGGCTTCCGGGTAGGTAGTGTCGCCGAATAGCCTGAGATCGGTGCTGTGACTGCCCCGCGAAAGATACGGGACGTTGGTGGCAACCAGCGTGTAGGTCCGGGAGAGCAACTGTGCCGCGCGGATCGTGCCGACCAGATCATCATCCGCGAAGATGGCGGAGGCCGGATCGCTCGTCCGCTCGCGTGCCAGCGCTTGATGCAGCTTCCGCTCGACCGCCGCCCACTCGTGCTGCAGCGTGAACCCGGTCTGCCCGCGCTTCGTGGTGCCACCGAGCAATGCCGCCCGCTTCGGATCGATCAGCGATCCCAGCTCCGACGCCTGCGCGAAGAGATCGTAGAGATTCGTGAGGGCGTTTTCCATGTTGGCGTCCTTGCCCGCCAGCCTCACCCATTGCTCCTTCTGCCCGGAGACCGGGATGCCGGAACAGGCGATGTGCGGCAGGTTCGTCTCCGGGTGCCCGCCCAGCTTCCACGCCTCCAGCGCCACGGCGAAGGTCGCGATCTGCGTGCAGCGCGCATCGAGTTCCAGCCCGAAGAGGTTGTCCCGCAGCACCGCGTCCGCCGCCTCGGCGGCGCCCAGCCCCTCGACCTCCTGTCGCATCGCGACCAGCATATGGAACGCCGCGACCAGAAAGTGACCGGACCCGCAGCAGGGGTCCAGCACCGTCACGCTCGCGACATCGTCCGGCCAGGTCGGGAAGGTCCCGGCGGGCGTTGTGGCTCCATCGTCCCGGTAGCGGAGATAAGGCCAGTTCTCCTTCAGATTTGAGTGGGGGTAGCGTGAGGCGTACCAGGCGCCGAGCGAGTTCTGGAGCAGGAAGTCGACGATGTAGTCCTCGGTGAAGAGCTGGGTCACGGCCGACAGGTTGTTACCGCTGATCTTCTCGCCTGCCGCGTTGACCTCGTCCTTCCGTTTCGCCTGCCAGAACTGGTAGACCCAACCCAGCGCGTCGGAAGCCGTGAAGAGCGCCGGGTCCATCCCGCCCAGGATCTTCGCGAGGTCCTGCCGGTCCTCGGTCGCCAGCCGTAGCGGCACGGTGAGATGGAAGAGACCCGGCAGTCGCGCGGCCGCGAACGACGCCGCCAGCTCCCACGGATCCTCGCCGCTCTCCGCCGCCAGCTCCCGTACATCGTCGACCGAGAGCGTCACCCCATACTCGGGATGTACGAGCAACCCATTCTCCGACAGAAAACGGGCGAAGAGCATCCGGTGCCACGCATCGTAGGCCAGCTCCTCGATCAGGAACGGTGCGCCCGCCGAGATCGCGCCCCGGTTGTCCAGATCGGCGTTCACCCGGCCTCGACCGAGATCGCGTGCTCGACGACGCAATCCTCGCCGAAGCGCGCGATCATCCTCGCTCAGACCGTCCGGCGCCACCGCGGCGTCAAGGGCAAGGCTGGCGAAGCGCTTGGCGACCGCGCGCTCGGCGGCAGTACGCGCCCTGAGCACCGCCTTCTCAAGTCGTGCGCGATCAGAGGCGGAAAGCGTCGTCGAGAGCGTCATCATAGGCTTTACTTGATCCTTACCGGGTGACCCTGGTTGATATGCTCCAATAATGCACTTCGTGCCTGCGCGAGCCACGTATCGAGTTCCTTTGGCTTCCTCAGCAGCGGACGATCGAGCGCGACCTCGATCGTCTCCGGTTCGAGAAGTTTGATCGCCGCCGCCCGCGCCGCCTCGAACCGGCTGCCGAGAGCCGCGATCGAGTCGTCCCACTGGCTGAGACTCCGCTCTTCCAGCGCATTCAACAGCTCGCGATCGCCACTAATCGATGGCGCTGGCAGAAAGCGCAGTTGATTACCAGCGAGGATCGCGGCCTGCCGGTCCGGCTCGACCCGGATCCACTCATCACCCTCCTTCAGCGCCGCCAAACCCTGCTCGTATCGCTCCTGGTAGGCGTCCAGTTGCTGGTTGACGGCCGATCGCAGGAGTTGCCCGAGATCGTCACGGACCGGGACAAGCGGATCCGGATTGTCGAGCAGCTGCCGGTTGTCGCGAATCGCATCGAGCCGGGTTGTGATCCCCGCGCTGCCATCGAGATGTTGCGCATGCGTCGCGAGCTGCACGGCAACCTTCCAGGTTGGAAGTCGCTTCTCGATCTCGGCGGCCCGCTGCCGCCAGGTCCCGATATCCTTCTCCAACTCCGAAACGCGCGCAGCGATCGACTTGATGAGAAGATTCCCGGACTGATCCTGCAACGTGGTGAGATAGGCCGGAACCGGACTCAACGGGAGCGGCGGCTCGCCGCCGGCCCGCTTTGCCAGTTCGATCAGCCGTGCGACCAGATTTCTTGCCCCGGCGCGGACCTGCTCATCCGTCACCTGCACCCCATCCAGCAGCAGAAACGGTCTGCGCACCGCGAGCAACTCCGACTTCGTCGGGAAGACCTCCTCACCGGAGAGCTGGATCGCGTTCACCTGTTGCTTGGTCAGATCCTTGCCCCGCACCTCCTGCCCGTTGCGGACGGCGTTGACGGAACCAGCATTCACCAGCACCGCGACCGCGCCATCGATGGTGTCCTGTGGCCAACCGTAGGGCGCCGCCTGGAACCGCTTGCGCAGTGCGCCCCAGGACATGCCGATGCCGCCAGGGATCTGCTTCCGAATCTCGCGGATCACCGGGTGGTCGGCATCATCCCCTTGATGACCGATTGCCTTAAGCGCATCGCCGTTTCCTTGGGACGCACGAGTGAAGACCTTGTCCCAATCCAGCCGATCGCCCTCTGCGAAGTTCGGAAAGAGGCGCTTCAGGCTGCTGTCGAAGGCGGTCTGCAACTTCTCGTTGAGCGTCGCGCCCTCAACCTCCGAGCCGCCCCCCTGGTAGACGGTGGCATCGGCGACCACGTCCCGCAAAAAGGCTCTGAAACGACGTTCGCTTTCCTGCACGCGGTTGCGCACGCTATCGGCGGCCCGCTGCCCCTCGATCGTATCCTGACTCGCGCCGCGCATCTCCAACGTCCGCTTGGCGGCTTCGTAGTTGGCGAGTGCGGTCTGGACATCCTGCTGGTTCCGCTGCGGGATGAAGACGTTGATGACCGGACTGGCATCGCCGGCGCTGCGGGCGTCGGCGGCCACCGTCTTCTCCGCGCTGTTCCACCCATCGCGCACCCAGAAGACGACGCTGCTCTCCGTCGCGGAGACATCCGGGGTGTCGTTCCCGAAGCGGAAAACGTAGGAGCGTGCGATGCGGGTCGCGCCTTGAGTAACGCGCAGCCCCTTGACCTGCTCCCGGACGAGTTCGTCGATCGTGCGGCTCCGCAGATCGCCCAACGGCCCTGGGTTCGCGACAAGCGCCTGGCGCTCCTGCTGCATCTGCTGCTGCCACTTGAGACTCTCACCAGTCTGGATCGCATAGCTGCCCTCGGAGGTCAGCATCAGCTTGCCGTCATCCTCCAGCCCCTTGAGGAGTTCCGGAATCCGGCGTCGCAGATCGTCGCTGCCTTGCTGGAGATCCTCGACCAGGAGATCGGCGAGCGTATCCGGCGTCGCCTTGACGCCCGCGTCGCTGAGATCGCCGGTCGGCAAGCGCTCGATGAGAAAAATTAGCTGGATCAGGCGCGCCCGCAGCTTGCCATCCGCGCTCCCGTCGTCCTGCTCGGTGATCATGTTCGAGACGTCGCGAGGAAGGGCGCCGCTCTGCTGGAGGCCGCTGCTCAGCTGATCGTAGATGAAGTCGGCCGGGATCACGTGCCCGAGCGGCTTGTCGGCAACCTTGACCGTCGCACTATGGACCACCCGCAACTGGGAGCGGAGCTGGCCCGATGTGCCGGTGGGATCCAGTTGATGCAGCAACCTTGCCCAGAATCGGCTGCGGGCCGGCAGGAGCGGATAATCCGCCGCCAGCACGGCCTTGTCCTCGGATTTCGGGCCGATCTTCGTCGTCTGCAGCTGCCGGTCGATCTCGCCCTCGACCTTGCGTACCATCGCGTTGACCGCGGGCATCTGATCGGGACGCTTGCGGAGCACGACCTCGCGCACGACCTGCTCGACGTCCCGGTCGGAGAGCATCACGTTGACGGTGAAGCGCCCCTGCAGCTTTTGCAGGTTGGGAGTGGTATTGAGCGAGGCCTGCCCGGTCGCGACCACGAGGACCTTGCTCTCGAAGGCCGATTGGATCCGCTCGACTGCCTCCTGCACCGCCTGGGCACGCGCGCCATTGTCGTCGATGTACTGTTGCGCCTCATCGAGCACGATGAGTGTCAGTGGGATGCTCTTGCCGTCTGTCGACTGGAGTTTGAGCACCTCTTTCAGCGCCGATTCCATGTCATCGATCGAGATATCGTCGCGGTTGAATTGGGCGTCCCACCTCCCCTGGGCAGTCTCCGCGTCGGTCGATTTCGCGCTGGAGAGTTCCCAGACAGCCTCACCGATTTCCGGCGAGACCAGATACTGGTCGAATTCTTCGTCGGGATCGAAACCCGCGGCAACGATCCGGCTGACGATCTCGTCCTCCCAGCCGCGCTGCCGGACCCAGAGCCGGAATCGCGCGCGTCCGTAGTCGCTGGAGAGACCGGCAGCCTTGTAGACGATCCCCATGATCAGCATGCGGACGCTCTTGTTGTTCGACTCCGAGAGCATGCCGGAGGCAGACCAGAGGCCACCCGCCCGCTTCGCCTGGTTCGACAGCTCCAGGAATTGCTCCCTGATCTCACCGGGCAGGCGCGCGATATCCCGCGCCCGTTGCCCATCTGGGAACTCGTCGTTGCGCCACAGCGCTTCGAGGATCTTCACCAGATGCGATTTGCCGCTTCCATAAAAGCCGCTGACCCAAGCCGATGGCTGCGTCGGCAGGGAGAGGTGGCTGAGGTAGGTATCGAGGATCCGAACGAGACCGTCTTCATACATTCCCTCGCAGACAAACGTCGACAACTCGTAGCGCAACGCCGCCGCATTATCGACCTTGCTCACCCCGTCGTTCTGCAGCGAGTTCTGCGCCGGGTCCCGCTCGAAGACATCTCTGTTCAACAATTGAGCTGTCATGTCATGCTCCTCCCGCTTACCGGCACGATCGGTATCGCCAGATAGTTCCACCCGTCACGGGCGTCCAGAAACCTGTATTGTGGTTCGCGGTATTCCCCGGGAAAGAAGACCAGCAAGCGCCCCGGGATACCATCCTCGACCAGGTGCGTGACGTGTGACAGCTTGAAGATGCCATACAACGACTCGGTACCGGTAATTACCAGCAGCGTTTCCTCGTCGACCTGCCGCTCCCTGATCTGCTGCTTGATCTCCTCGACGAGCACGGTCGCGTAGTCCTCGGCGATCGTCGTCGCCAGGTTCGGTCGCGCAAAGTAGCGTTTTGCATAGCGATGACCGGCCATCCAGGCGCCGAACGAGCGAGAGATATCGATCTCCTCCCACCGTTTGCCGGCGGCCTCGGTCGTCAGCCGGAACGCATCCTTACGCGCGAGGACCGCACGCAGTTTTTCTGGATCGAAGACGAGGAACCAGACGCGCTCCCCGCCCGACTTGTCATGGCCCCAGGGGTGTCGCAGTTGTTGCGTCAGCGCTTCGTCCAGCCGTTCGACGTAATTCACTCAGCCACTCCGATCGCCGACATCAGCTGATGGAACGTTATTTCAAGGACATCACCGGCATGCCGGTATTCCAGCCAGCCGCGACTTGCCGCGACTCTCGCCTCCGACAGGAGCAACTCACCGGGGCTATCGAGAAGCCGAACCCAATCGCTCTCAAGCAACGCCTTCCCACCGCTCCCGGCGAGCGTCGCCAGCAGCAGCGCGATCGTGGTGCTTCCTGGGGTGGCGGCAACTCGTTGTCGCACACAGAGCGAGCGGACCTGGAGATGCCCGGATTGCTTGTACGTCGAGGTCGTATTCTCACCGGTCGATTTCAACGTCTTCTCTTTGAGTTTACCCGGAAACGCCTCGCTGATGATTTTGGCAAACTCGCGGGACGGAAAGGCCTGATCCGGTTCGCGTGCGATCATCGCCGGCACCGTTGCCCGCAGCACAGGATCCCGGAACGCGGCAATGAGCAGCGCAAGCAGAGGCCGCCCAGCCTCGTCGCGCTCCCAAAGCAGGCGGAGGACATTGAAGATCGGCACTTCCGGGTCCAGCGCGAAGCGATCCCGCAGATAGGAATAGGTCTTCGCCCGCGTCGATGCCGAGGGCTTAAGCAGGAGATTGTCCTCACCGATCGCAGCTCTATAGTCATTTTTCGAGGCGTCTTGGGGCATGGCCGCCAACAGCATTGAAAGCTCGCCCAGCATCAATGTGCGGCTCGTCGACACGCCGGAATAGACGTTCGAGCCACCGAAATCGAGCGCAGCCCCGGTTAACTCCTCCACCAAATGAGTCCTTCAGTCTTTCATGTTGCGTTCAGATGTCGCCAGGCAATGATAGCGAACCAGCGGCCATTGTGCCGACCTCGCCACAGAATGCCCTACCTGTCACCTCTCACCGAGCTGTCTCCAACGCCGAGGTATGGTGGACTGCCGGCAACTCAACGCACCCCCGGAACCATGCTTTTATGTTATAATTAACGTATAGTGTGAAAGAATTCCGATCATCCACATCCGAGGATCACAGGTATGGAACTAACGGGACTACGCGAGGCTCGCCATCGACGTTTGCTCACCCAGTTGGAACTCGCGAACCTTGTGGGCATGACCACAGCAACGATCAGTCGGATCGAGACCGGCGCGACCAAGGCGCGAATCAGCACCGTACGCAGGCTCGCCGAGGCTCTTGATGTCGATCCGGCCGAACTAACCCGATCTAGCAAACTATTAGATGACTTGACGGAGCAAGGTGGTAAATGATGGGAAGCGGACGAGCTGAAAGCGGTACAAAATCGCCGAGGCGTGCAGCAACTTATGTTCGAGTCAGTTCGGACGAGCAAGTTGAAGGCTATAGTCTGGACGCACAGCGGCGGGCAATACTTCAGCATTGCAAAGCACAGGGCTGGACGGTGGTGCGCGAATATCGGGACGAAGGCAAGAGCGCCCGTACCGACGATCTCAAGCAGCGTCCTCAATTCGCGGCAATGCTCGAGGATGCGGATCGAGGATTGATCGATGTAGTTGTGGTGCACAAGCTCGATCGATTCGCGCGCAATCGGTCGGGCGCGTTTGAAGCCTTCAACCGTCTTGGAAAGGCCGGCGTTGGTTTCGTGTCGATCGCCGAGAACATGGACTATTCGTCTCCAGCGGGTCAACTGATGCTCACGATGCTGGTGGGCTTGGCGCAGTTCTATTCCGACAACCTCAGTGCTGAGACAAAGAAGGGGAAAGCCGAACGCAAGGCACAAGGACTACATAATGGCCTTCTCCCCTTTGGCGTCAAAAAGAACAGTGATGGCCAAATTGTCCCCGATCCCGACAACTACTCGGGGCTTCTGCTTGCATTCAGCACAGCCGGTGAGGGAAAGAGTGATCGCGAGGTCGCAGACGCCCTCAACATCGGCGGCTATCGGACGACGGGCAACCGCGGCAGCAATCCCTTCAGCAAAGACACGGTCCGCCATGTGCTTCAAAACCGCTTCTATCTTGGAGAACTCCCTGACGGGCAAGGCGGATGGATCTCCGGGGCACACGACCCGGTACTCGATGATGAGCTGTTCGCGGGCGCGCAAAGAGCACGACTGGCGAACGCAACTGGTGCCGTCAAGGTACGTCGCTCGCATCGTCGCTACTCGCTGACGGGATTAGCAGTGTGTGGCCACTGTGGCGGACGCCTGCATTTCCACACTGCACCGAACGGGAATGCTCGCTGCTATTGTTATCAAGGGAGGCAAGTCATTCATTGCGCTCAACGATCGGCGTTGCTGGAGCCAATCAATCAGCAACTTTCCGGCTACCTGTCGACCTTTCAAATGCCGGAAGACCTCGTCGAGCAGTTGGTTGCCCTCTACGAGAGCACGTCGGTTCGGCAGAACGACAGGGGTCAGCGCCGTCGCCAAGCTGAATCTCGACTGAGTCGAATCAAGGAATTGTATTCGTGGGGAGATATGGCGAGGGATGAGTATCAAGCAGAGAGAGACAGTCTTCGGATAGAAATCGACGCGCTACGTGAGTCGACCGACTATGCGGCTGTTCTCGCGCAAGCCGCCTCGTTTCTCAGCAATCTGCCTGAAGCATGGGAGATGGCCAACCCCGACCAACGCAATGCACTCGCTCGGGTCGTATTCCAAGAAGTAGAGATTACCGATGATCGAGTGACGGCGGTGCTCCCCACTGCGGATTTCGCACCGTTTTTCAATGTGGCTAAGAACACGGAAACGGGGCAAGCCATGTTGGCTGCCCCGAACACTGAACAAAATGTTCTACCAAGCGGAAGCGACGGGATTCGAACCCGCGGTCTCAGCCTTGACAGGGCTGCATGTTAGGCCACTACACCACGCCTCCAGATCAACGGACGGAAGAGTACCACGCACCTATTCGACCGTCAACAACGCCCCTTCTGTCCGGTGTACGGCCCATCGCCAGACAGCGCTCAGAACCCACTGTCCGGCACCGCTTCCACCAACCGCCGCACCACATCGTCCGCCACGATACCACTTGCCTCGGCGTCGAAGTTGAGCACGAGTCGATGGCGCAGAGCTGGCAGGGTAACCGATCGCACGTCGTCGAACGAGACGTTCATTCGACCCGCGGTGAGCGCTCGAATTTTGGCGCCGAGGACGATCGCCTGAGCCCCGCGCGGGCTCGCGCCATAGCGGACATATTGGCGGACGATTCCAGGTGCTCCCTCGTTATCCGGGTGACTTGCCAGCACCAGCCGAACCACATAATCCAGCACGGCGTGCGCGATCGGAACCTGACGAGCCGTCGCGCCCATCTCCGCGATCGTCGCCCCGTCCGCCGCCCGCTCGATCGCGACATTCACCCCGCCGACAGTCCGGGTGACGATCTCCATCAGTTCAGCCGATGTTGGAAAGGGAACGATCAGCTTGAAGAAGAAGCGGTCCAGTTGGGCCTCCGGCAAAGGATATGTCCCCTCCATCTCGACCGGATTCTGGGTGGCGAGCACGAAGAACGGCTGTGGCAGCGCGTGCATTGTGTTCGACACCGTGACCGTGCCCTCCTGCATCGCCTCCAGCAATGCCGATTGCGTCTTCGGTGTCGCACGGTTGATCTCGTCGGCCAGGACCAGATTGGCAAATACCGGGCCGGACTGGAACGCGAACGAGCGCCGGCCATCTTCATGCTCGTGCAGGATCGTCGTTCCCGTGATGTCCGCCGGCATGAGGTCGGGAGTGAACTGGATCCGGCTGAACGAGAGGTCGAGGCCGTCCCCGAGCGTTCGCACTAGCCGGGTCTTGCCGAGCCCTGGCACCCCTTCCAGCAAGACATGACCGCCGGCGAACAAGGCAGTCAGCACATCCCGGACGATCGGGCCCTGCCCTACCATCACCCGGCCGATCTCCGACTCGATCGCCGTCGCTATCTCCCGGAACCGCACCGGGGATATCTGGACCCGCGTCTCCATTTGCGTCGCTCACCCTCCGTTCGATCGGGAACCCGCATCTCCCGACATTCCATCGGTCCGGCGTCGATGATACTTCGATTCACCTTGGAAACCCGCGAGCGACGACATTACCGCGTCAGCCCGAGTTGAGCAGGAACACCGCCGCGAAAATCGCGATCAAGATGCAATTGAAAAGGACGATCGCCCCCGCCAGGACGACGATCTGCAGCTTCGGCGAAAGCGGCCACCACGGTTCGCGGGTATCGAACCCCCTTTCCAGCTTCTCTTCACCATCCGACGAATCAGCTGCCTCAGGCGAGTCAGGTTGGTCAGGCATTGTCGCGTTCCGCCACGTCGCGCAGCACGTCCCGGAGCGCGAGCGCGGACTCGTTCCAGTCGAAACGGGCCGCCCACCGCTTCCGCGCATCGCCGAGCTCGCCGGTCGCCTCGCTCTCCAGAACCCGCACGATCGCCTCGCGTATCTCATCGTCGCTGCCCGGATCGACGTAGTGCGCCATGTGCCCGCCTGCCTCGCGGAGGGCCGGCGCGTTCCCGGCGATTACCGGCACACCCGCTGCCAGCCCCTCGATCACCGGCAATCCGAACCCTTCCGTCCACGACGGGTAGATGAGAACGGCCGCGCTGGCCATCAGCGACGGCAGATCGACCTCAGGCACGTAGTCGAGCAGCACGACCTTTCCCTGCTGTTCGAGCCTTTTGGCGGCGAGCAACGTCTCCTTGCACCCCCACCCACTCCGCCCCGCCACCACCAACGGCACCTGGAGCGTCGAGTTGAGCTGCCCGATCACGCGAAAGACCGCATCGTGATTCTTGCGCGGTTCGATCGTGCCAACCATCAGCATGTACTCGGCGGGGAGCCGCAGGCGGGATCTCTGTTCCCGTGAAACGGGAACGGCGTCCAGGAACTCACGGCCGACCCCGTTGCGAACGATCGACACGTTCGACGGGGGCACGTTCAACAGCGACACCACATCCGCTTTGGTCGCCTCCGACACTGCAATGAGGTGCGTCGCCCGCCGCACCTCTCGTGGCACGACCTGGCCAAGATAACGCCGAAGCGCTGGCGTGGTATGCCCCGGATGCGTGAGAAACGCCAGATCGTGGATGGTCACGATCCGGGGCGGGCCGGACGCCGGTGGCGCCGTGAAGTCGGGAGAGTAGACGAGGTCCGTGCCTCCGCTCAGGAGACGGATATCGACGGGCGCCCGCAAGCGATGCCAAAGCTGATCGGCGCGGCGCCGCGAGAACGGCGCCGTCACCGTCCGAACACGATCGGCGGCGAAGGTGTCTTCCCGCAGATACGGCGAGTCCTTCCCGTCTCGCGTCCGAAACAGGGTCCAGTCAGCATCCAGCATCAGCGGAATCACCCGCGTCAGCAGCGCCCTGCTATATCTCCCGATTCCAGCGCCCTGCGCGAACGCGGCGCTCGCCTCTACGAGGATCCGCATGTACATGCGCAATCGTGCTTACTGAGTTTGGGGCTGCGGTCGTTTCGCGGTTTTGGCAACCGAAACATCCCGTTTGAGGTTGAAGAAGTAGAGCGGCAAACCGACCAGGATCAGGATCCAGTACGTCGCGAACCGGTCCAGAAAGGCGATCGCGGCGGCCGGGTCCGCCAGAACCCCAACTCGGGGCAAGAGCCAGATCATGAAGCCCTCGACCACGCCGAGTCCCGCCGGGGTGATCGGCACGATCGTCACCAGCGCGCTCAGGAGCGAGACCACGATCGCTTCGTCGAATCGCAGATGCGTTCCCAGCGACCGGGCGATCAGGAAGAGGCGGAGACCGTCACACAGCCAGATCAGAATCCCAATGCCCGCGTAAGGATATGGCCGCTTCAGAATGTCGAAGATGGCGCCATGCAGGTGCAGGAAGTGATGCGAGAACCGTTCCGGCACGAGGCGCACCACCTGATCCCTCAGGAACCAGAGCGCGACCGCCCCGAAGATCCCGACCGTGACGACCACCGCACCGACCACGAACGCCTGTTCGGCCTGGGAGGGCACCGACGTTCCGAAGACGATGACGCCCGTTACCAGCACCATCGCAACCATCACGACCAGATCGATCAGGCGCTCCGCCAGGATTGTTCCCAATCCGACGCTGAATGACGTCTTCGCGCGTTCCTTGAGGAGGAAGCTCCGGTAGGCGTCGCCCAATCGAGCCGGCACGACACAATTGGCGAACCAGGACAGGAGGAAGATTTGAAACATCCCGGGGATTCTCGGAATGGCGTAACCACGGCGTTGGTCGAATCCGACGCGGGCCAGCATCATTCTCCAGCGAATCGCCCGCAGCACGAAACTGAAGAAGAACACGGTCACCGCCGCCCCGAACAAGAACGGGTCGGCGTTCTTGAGATAGCCCCAGACCGTGCCGGGATCGATATTGAGCCGCTTGAAGACGAAGTAGACGATCAGGATCGCGATCGCGAACGAGACCAGGGTCCGGGGCCGCAACAACCTCGAACCGAGCGACTCAGGATCTCCAGGATCATCGAGTTCCGCCGCCTCTTCCTCCTCTGGATCCTCATAGTCGTGGCGTCGTGCCCCGTCCAGCGCGGTTGACGGCCTCGGGAGACGTGTCGTCAGGTTCGGATCAACGGGACGTCCTGACCCAGAGGTGGAATCCAGGGTCATGGTTGTCGAGTCCCTTGTGCACGAATCAAGGTGTGTCCGTCCCTTCGGTCATCATCCCTGTCTTGGATGGGAGACCGGCGAGAGCAATCGCAAGCGCGAGCGCAAGCTGAATCCCGATGCTCAGAACGTTCAGATAGTCAACCATGCTGTGGATTCCGAACGCCACGACGGTGGCCACGCCGCCCAGGGCGCGTCCGTCCGCGCGGCATATGCCCTCGACCCGCCACGATTTCGTGGTCTTGAATGCGATCACGCCAACCCAGCACGTGAAGCTGACCAAGCCGCTCCAACCCGCCTGCGCCGCCATCTGCAGGTAGCCATTATGGGCATGACCTCGACTGACGCGAAACCGCCAGTCGGAAGTGTACTCGCGATACGCATTGTCGAACCCGCCCGCGCCCACTCCGGTCCAGGGCGAGGCGCGAGCCATGTCGAGCGCCGCTCGCCAATGGGCACGCCGTTCCTCATTCGACCAGTTCTCCGCCGTGACGTGGACACGCGATCCGCCGCCGTCGAATGATGACAGGAGCCTGTCCGCCAGGTCCCCGCCCGGACCGATGACGAGCCCCCCGGCCACTGCCGCCGCGATGCCCCCGGCGACGCCGGCCCGCGCCCGTGGCGGAAAGCCGAGGAGCAGCACCACCCCGGCGGCGCCGAACCCGAGCCATCCTCCTCGGGATTGCGTCAGAACGAGTGACACAATTCCACCGGCGATCGCTATCGTCGAGATCAAGAGCGAAAATGGAGGAAGTGCCGGTCGCCGTCGATTCGCAACCGGAAGGATCGTGATCGCGATGACGATCGGGAGGCTCAGCTCCAGGTAGGCGGCAAGCGGATTCGGCTGCCCAAACGTCCCGTACGCGCGGAGCAGCCCGTTGACGACGAACGGCGGCGGCCCATCGGACGTCATCACCTGGCGAATCGCATGGACCGATACTCCAAAGACTCCGACCGAGATTCCAAGGATCATGCGATCGACATGAGCCCGTTCTCGAATCTCGCTCTTGGCGACGAGAAAGACGAACGCCGCGGCCAGCCATCGATACAGTTCGCCGGCCCATGCCAAAACGCCGGAACCCGCGATGATGGAAGCCCCCAGCGCCATCGCCACCGCGGCGTAGGCCCAGACGACTGAATCGATCGGCACCCTTCCGCCCGCCGCCACGCGACACGTCCAGCCGATCGCCAGGCAGAGCAGACACAGTTTGGTGAGGGTGACGCTGGCTCCAAAAAACTCACCGTTCCCGACGTCCTGGAGCGGCACCGACATCGCCAGCAGCGCGAGCATGTCGATGGTCCGGCACGTTCCGGCCACCGCGCCGAACACCAGGGCCCCGATGAGCAACAGGCCGGAGAGCCACCGCGGGAGCGCATCCAGGCCCACCGCGAGGCCGATCAGCACCAAGAAGGCGGGCGGCGCCCATTGGGCGCGGGCCGCGCGCTCAGCGTTCACCGGGGTCCGTTTCGATCAGCGGCATGGCCGTTCCATGATCCTCCACCGTCAGCAGCATCGCGATCGCGACCCACGTCGCCGCCGCCAAGTCGGGCAAGAAGAACCCGTTATCGAGGAGCCCGTGCGCCGCCGCACCCGCCAGCGCCGCAACCGCCCCGCACGAGATCGCGTCGGTGCGGATCCTCTCTCCCATCCGCCGCGCGAATCGCCAGACCCCCACTACCAGCGCGGCGAACACTCCCAGCCCGGCCGCCCCAAGCCGGAGCCACACATCGAGCACGATGTTGTGAGGGTGGGACGAGTAGCGCTCGGGCCAGGCGGATGGCTCGATATAGCGCCGTCCGTACTGATACAGGAATTGATCCGGACCGACCCCGAACACGGGGTGATCGACGAGCATCCACACGCTCGACCGCCAGATCGCGAGGCGCGTCGACTCCGATCCGCTTCCCCCCGCATCCAGCAATCGATCGCGACTGATCGCGAAGAGCATGGCTCCGGCCACGATCGCCAACGCGGCGGCGGCCTTGAGCCACCGCCGGATTCCAAGCATCAGGAGCGCGACCCCGACGCCAACGGTCACCGCCAGCATGGCCCCGCGTGAAAAGGTCAGCACCAGCCCCACGCCCTGAGCCCCGACGGCGAGCCACAGTAGCGAATCGCGCGGTCGAAACAATAGCATCGGCAAAGAGATCAGGAATGTCCGCTCCAGGAACAACGCGAGATTGTTCGGATGGGAATAAATACCCGTCGCCCGCGTCAGCGCACCGCTCTCGACGCCTCCGAAACCTCCAATCACCTGAACCGAGGCGCCGGCGCCGATCACCGTCCCAATCACCGCGACGCAGACCCAGGCCCATGTGCGGGCTCGACGATCCCGCAACACGATCAACGCCGCTCCGAAGAGCAGGAGCGGTTCCACCAGAACAATCCGAATCTCTCGCGCCGTCACGTCGGGATACGCGCCGTCCGGGAGCATCACATACGCCAGCACCGCGGCCGGAATGATCGCGGCGGCCGGAAGCGTGATCGCGATCTCGTCGCTCCCGGCGTGCCATGCCGTCCGCCACGTGCTCAGGCCCGAGATCACCAGCCGTAAGGCCAATCCGGCCACCACTCCGAGAATCGCGAGTTCCAGGAGGCTGAAGGAACCGACCGGAAGAGGATAGAGCGTGTACGCCGTGGGCAGGGCCAGAATGGCGGCTCCCAGCGCCGCACCTGGAGAGATCACCGCAATCGCGACAACCGACGAGAGGACAACTCCAGCGATCGCGGGTGACTCCGTGTATCCTCGGGCGATCAGCGCCCCGAGACAACACATCGCGATCGTTGCCCACGTCAGCCGTATCATCCGGCGACCACCTGTGCTCGCCGGATCGTGCCTTGCCTCGTCACCGCCCTGCCCGCCAATCTGGCATCTGTGGCAGACGAGCCCACGGCTCTGCCAGGCCAGGTCGCCGCAGATGCCCGGTCTTGATCGCCACAAGACAGGCGAGGGAGCGTAACGCGAAGAACAGCAGGATCATCGAGCTTACGGTCATCAGGATGATCGGCCAAACGAAGGGCGGATCCCGCTCCACTACGAACCCGCCAAGAGTCAGTTCGCCCGGGGTTCTCAGCGTCACCTTGGCGACATGTTCCCGATCGGACAACCCGGAGGCGACTGTGCGAGGAAAGTCGTTCGTCGCCACCGAGCGCGAAAAATCCCACTGATCCTTTGACGTCTCGCTCCCACCGGGCACGATCTCGCCATCGATCTCCAGCAAGAACGACCCGACATTGGGACCGGAGCGCACGAACACGATCAGCCCGGTCCCCTGGAACGCGAACGTGGCTGACGAGTCGATCTGGCTCGTCGTCTTGAACGTTCGACCCTCGAGATGCTGATCCTGCCAGTCGCCGGCGTAGGTGACGGCCTCGGAATCCATCGGCGCGAATCCGGTGTTGGCCCGTTCCGCGCGTTCGGTCACTGCCTTGGAGACAAGTCGCCGGTAGAGGGGCGTCTCCCTTCCGTTCGCGAGAACAACCGAGAAGGGCTCCTCGGCAGACCCCTCGGACGCAAAAAACGACCAGTGCACCATCAGCCCCATCCATGGCCACTCCGACCAGCTTCGCTCCATGCCTCGCGGCACGAATTCCGCCTGCTCGTCCCGGCTTATGGTCCCGCTCGCCGCCCAGCCATACGATGTCGCCCAGATCGGGGTACTCCCATCGCCTTGCTCGAGCATCACGTCCCGGAAAAGGATCGTCCGCGACAAGTTGAGCCGGTCGGCACGGGATCGACGGTCGTCTGGCGAATAATGGCCCCCGTCGAGCTTGATTCCGAGAATGTCGAAAAAAGACTCACCCTTGAACTGGTAAAGATCCCGCACGAAGTCCAGGTCACCCGACCCCGCTCCCAGATCCGGCTCTATCGCCAGCTCAGGCGCGATCACCCGAGCGCTGGAATCTCCCGCCCGCGCCCCGTTGAAGCCGGCCACCAGATACGGCAGGAACGTCTCTCCGGTCGCCGCCGCGCCACCCCAGTTCGTCGAGAGGTTGGGCTCATCCCATATCTGAACGAATGGCACGGCCGCGCCGAAATGCCTGGTCAAGGCCTGGGTGAAGGTTTGCAGCATGGCGGGATCACGCGGCGGAGCATCCGTGAACCCGGACCCTTCGCCGCCGATCGCCCACTCAGGAGTCTGCGTCACCACCGCGATCACGCCGATCGAGCGCCGGTTCAGGTGCTCGATGAACCGGTCGTACACTGTCCAGTCGAGTGTGCCCGGGGCGGCCTCGATCTCGGCCCAGCTGAATGTCTGCCGAACGTACTGGAATTCGGCGCCGGCGAGCGCTTCGGTCACCGATTCCAGCTGTTCGGGCGGAAACAGGCGCAGATCTATGTTCGTCGCCAAATCCTTGCCGGTCGGCTGAACGATATATGGCTGCTCCGCGCCAGATTCGACACCCCGGTGAAGATAGCTGTCCGTGATGGCGGCGGAGGCTGCCAGCGCAATGCCCATCAGAAGCAGCAGCGTTCCGGACAACAATTGCATCATGTCAGCATGACCGCGCCGGTACTCCAGGATCTCCAGAAGGGCTCTGGCCCCTGTGCTGGCCGTGCGGATTGCGAACCCTGGCCCGCGTGGCGTTCTGACGTTGCCACGATCGGTCGGATCGGGCGACGACGGCGGAGGATCAAGCGGATAGCGTCGGGACACGATCTGATCAATCTCCAGAACACGCCTCAGGCGTATTGGGGAACGATGGGAAGGGGGATGGGGAAGCGGGGCAACAAAGCACGACGACGACTTCCCGACGTACTCGGATCTCCTGCCCGCGACCGGGACGGCTCTCGCCGATGAGGCGGCGCGGCGCAATCCGCGAGTAGTATAGGCGACGACACGAGCCAAACCCGCCCGGCGCTGACGCCGTCCGAACCATTGACCGCTGTATCACCCGGCCCCGAAAGGAACACTCCGGATGCCTTCCCCCGCCAATTCATCGAAGCGACCGCTCACCGCCGACGATCTCTTCCGCATCACCCTCGTCAGCGATCCACAGGCGGCGCGCGACGGATCGGTGATCGCCTGGGTCCAGACAACGTTGGACAAGGATGCCGACGCCTACCGGTCGGCGATCTGGACCGCCCATCCCAATGGTTCGGGAGCGCGTCAGCTCACCTCGGGATCGCACCGTGACTCGGCGCCACGCTGGTCGCCGGACGGCAAGACCATTGCCTTTCTCTCGAATCGGCCCGTCGTGATTCCCGCCGCCAAACCGGATGGCGGCGAGGCAGAAGCACCGGATGACAGCGTGTCGCCGGAGCCTGACAAGAAGGCCGGTCCCGCCAGGGACACAAAGGCCGAAATTCAGCTTTGGACGATCCGGACCGATGGTGGGGAGGCTGATCAGCTCACCAACCACCCGAATGGCATAGCCGGTCATGCGTGGGCTCCATCCGGTGACGCCCTGGCGTTCACCGCAATGGACGACGTGTCTGATGACGACGAGTTCGACGCACCCATCACCAACGGTGGCGTGGCCGACGAGCGGATCGTGCGTGACATTCATTTTCGCGCCGACGGCCAGGGGTTTGTCGAGCGTTTCTCTCACATCTGGAGCGTGGAGCTTTCCGACAAGACCATGCGGCGGCTCACTTCCGGGGACACCCAGGACAGCGCGCCGGAATGGTCACCCGATGGCGCCGCAATCGCCTTTATCAGCAATCGCTCAGCCGAGCGCCGCCAGGAGTGGACGCGGAGCGCCATCTACCTCCTCAACGTTGCCGACGGCTCCATCACGGCGCTCACGCCCGAAGACGCCCTCTTCGACACACCGCAATGGTCTCCATCCGGTGATCGGATCGCCTTTCTCGGTCATCTGGACGCCACGGAAGGAGGGTCGAAGAACGCGAATCTGTGGACGGTTCGCCCCGATGGCACCGAGCTCGCCAACCACACCGCGGAGTGGGACATCTCCATTGGCGACTACGGCATGAGCGATGTCCACGCCGCCAGCGGGGGCACCCTCCGTTGGCTGGACGAGGCCGAGGTGCTTGCCCTCGTCGCGGAGCATGGAGAAACTCAGGTTCATCGCATCGCTCTCGACAACGGCACCCATCACCAGCTCCCCCAAGGCAACCATCGGATCAGTGGATTCGCCGTCAGCGCCGACCGCCTGGTGATGGTGCTCGGGCAGATCGATGCTCCCTTCGAGCTCGTCGGAGCCGGTCTGGATGGTTCGGACATGACGCCGATCACGCACGCCAACGACACCCTTCTTGAGGAGGTCGCGCTCGCCCCGGCAATCGAGCTCGAAGTGACCAGCGCCGACGGCCAACCGGTCCAGGCGTGGTTGCTGCCACCATTCGGATTTTCACCGGACTCGCCGGCGATCCATCCGATGATCCTCCAGATCCACGGCGGGCCCCACGCCATGTACGGCCATGCAATGTTCCACGAGATGCAGCTGATGAGCGCCAAGGGGTATGCCGTGCTCTTCTGCAACCCCCGGGGCTCGGCCGGTTACGGGGAACGGTTCACGACCTGCACGCGGGGCCAATGGGGCGAATCGGACATGCCCGACGTCATCGCGGCGGTCGAGACCGCGCTGGATCTGGGCTGGATCGACCGGGACAGCCTGGGGATCACCGGCGGATCGTATGGCGGCTATCTCACCAACTGGATCATCGGCCACGACCAGCGGTTCAAGGCCGCTGTCACTCAGCGCTGCGTCTCGAACTTTCACTCATTCTTCGGCACCAGCGACATTGGTGGAACTTTCGGCAAGCTGGAGTTCGACGGCGTTCCCTGGCGCGATGCCGTCAAGCTCCTCCACCATTCCCCTATCAGCTATGTCGAAGAGATGACGACGCCGTTGCTGATCATCCACAACGAGCTCGATTTCCGCTGCCCGATCGAGCAAGCGGAACAGATGTTCACCGCGCTCAAGCACCTTGGCCGGGAGGTCGGCTTCGTCCGCATCCCGGACGAAAGTCATGATCTCTCCCGATCGGGAACCTCCAGCCGGCGCCTCGCCCGCCTTCACCACCTCATTGCCTGGTTCGACTCCCACATCTGATCGATCCCCTCGGCAGAAAGCACTCTTACCCATGCCCAGCAACGTCTCGCTCCAGAGTCTCGCCGATCAGCTCGCGCTCCAGATCACGTCCGCCTATGATCCAGCCCGCCAGGTTGTGGTTCGCGGGGGGCAGCCGTTGGTCGAGGCCTTCGGTCAGTTCGGCGACCGCGCCGCGCGTGCCGGAATTTCCCTCGAGGATGCGATGGCCGCCGGGGTCGACATTCTGCAGGGCCAGTTCGCAAAACACGGGGGATCCGGGAACGACCCGGCAACGACGATGGCGGCCGGAGTCGCGCTGGCCTCGACCGCGCGTGCCCACCTGAATGCGCGCGGGGCGACCGCCCCTTCCCGAAAGCCGGTGGTCGATCCGCTTCCGACCCAGGTCGCGCGGCTTGCCGCCCTGCACCGGATCAACCGTGCCGCCACTGCGAACCTGCAACTCTCCGAGATGCTCGAGACTGTCGTCGCGGTCGTTGCCAAGACCACCGCGAGTGACGCCTGCTCGGTCTTTCTCTATGACGACACCACCGGATTGCTCGGCCTGCGTGCCGCGGTGGGTCTCAACCCCGCCTCGATCAACGCGGTCACGCTTCGCGTTGGCGGCGGAATCACTGGGCGTGCCGCGCTCGAAGGCCACCTGATCTCCGCCCCGGACGCCCACGCCCACGAGAACTTCCTCGCTCACCCCGGCATCGGCGACGAGATTTACACGTCGCAGGTCTCCGTGCCAATCCTGCTTCAGGGACAAAACCGTCTGGTCGGCGTCCTCAACATTCACTCGATCGCACAAACTGAGTACGAGCGGGATGAGCTCGAGTTCCTCCAGACGGTCGCCGGAGAGCTCGCGATCAGCATCGAGAACGCCCGCCAGTACAGCACCACCGACGAGCGGCTCCGGCGCAAGATCTCGGAACTCGGAACGCTCCAGCGCGTCTCCAGGACACTCGCCTCCACGCTGGACCTGGCCGATGTGCTTCGCCTGATCAGCGAACAGGCGATCGAGCTGGTTCATGCCGAGGCCGCCGCAATCTTCCGGCTCCAGCATCACACACGGGAATCGTCGGAAAATGCGCATCCGATCATCGAGCACCGGGTCGGCCCGATACGCGACATCATCGATCCACGGGATCGCGACGCGATCGTGATGGATGTGATTCGCACCGGTTCCGCCCGTGGCGGCGCGCTCGCCTACGCTGACGGTGTCAGTGAGCTGTTCTGCCTGCCGCTCCGCACCGCGCGCGACTCGGTCGGCGCGCTCTGTCTCCGCCTCCGGCCCGACGCCCGCCTCGCCGATGACTCGTTGGCGCTCCTGCAATCGTTCTCCGACTCCGCCGCGATGGCGATCGAGAACGCGCAGCTCTATCAGGAAGCGATGCACAGCGTTCAGACTCAATCGGCACTCGTCCAGGAGATGCACCATCGGGTGCGCAACAACCTCCAGACGGTCGCCGCGCTGCTGTCGCTTCAGCTCCGGACGAACGAGGATGCACCGTGGGCCACCGAGATTCGCGAGGCGATCAGCCGCATCCAGTCGATTGCCGGCGTTCACGATCTGTTGAGCAACGAGGAGCGGCTTGGCGGCACCACAGTGGATGTCATCGCCCAGCTCGTCGCCGAAGATGCGCACACCACGTTGATTCCCCCCGGCATGCACGTTCGGTTCGACATCGAGCCGAGCGAGCTTACCGTCCCCACGCGACAGGCGACGATGCTGTCGCTGCTCATCAATGAGCTCACGGCCAACGCGATCAGCCACGGATTCGAGAACCGCGACCATGGATACGTCCGGATTCGCGCCTGGGCACATCAGGGGATTGCCAATGTCGAGGTCTTCAATGATGGCCATGGCGTACCAGCCGGTTTCGATCCGGCCCAGAGCAAGGGTCTGGGGATGCGGATCACTCAGCGCCTGGTGACTTCGGACCTTCGCGGAACGTTCTCCATTTCGTCAAACGGAGATGGAACCACCGCCTTGATCACGTTCCCGATCGCCGCCAGGGACGACGCTTGACGACCCCCGCGACAGCTACAGCGGTTTGCGAAAGAAGTACCCGTCCCTTGTCATTCCGACAGCTGTGTCGAGCAGCGCATTGGAGGGAGCGCAGCGACAAGGAACCCCAGCAGCCGCGTCGCTGGCGGACGTGCTTCGCGCTGAAGCCGGTGTGGAGTTGGCGCGAAGCGCCCTCCATGTCCGTCGAGCGTAACGTCTGAAAACCGCTGCAATCCTAGACGACCGGTGGCCGCTGGACAGCCCACTTCCCGTCGGCCGCCGCCGCCGCTCCGCCATACGCTTCATCGAGGATCTCAACGATGTGACGCACCGGCAGCTCGGTGCCATTGCGCCGCAGGGAGGTCCGCAGCTGCATCGCGCAGCCCGGATTCGCCGTCACCACGGATTCCGCCGAAGTCGCGGCGATGTGCGCCGCCTTCCGGTCTCCCAGCTCATCGGCCATCGTCTTCCGGATGATGTTGTAGATCCCCGCGCTGCCGCAACACAGCGATGACTCCTTCATCTCGTCGAGTACGAGACCCGGCACCATCGCCAGCAATTTTCTGGGCTCGGCGGTGATCCGCTGGGCGTGGGCAAGATGACATGGTTCCTGATAGGTGACGGTCCCGGCGACCGGACAGGAGGGGGGAACCACCTCCCGGCTGCCCAGGTACTCGGTCACATCTTGCACCCGGCCGCTGAACGCCTGGGCCCGTCCGGCGTACTCCGGGTCATCCTTCAACAGGAACCCGTACTCCTTGAGGGCAGCGCCGCAGCCCGCCGCGGTGACAATGACTGGCGCGTCACCTTCCTCGAACGCCTCGATGTTGACCCGAGCCAGCCTGCGCGCCTCGTCCAGCATCCCCGCGTGGACATGGAGCGCGCCGCAGCACTGTTGGGACGCCGGTACATCGACGGAGACGCCATTGTGCGCCACCACCCGGCCAGCCGCCCGGTTGACGTGCGAAAAGACCGTGCTCATCACGCACCCGTTGAACAGGTGAGCCGTGTCGGTCGCCTCGTCAGGGGTCCACGTCTCGGCGCCCGAAACGAGCGGCGGCTCGGCGATCGGTGGCAGCATGGCTTCGAGGGTTTCGATCCGGACGAGGCGGAGAACACCTGTCCGCCGCAAGAGGGCACCCAGGCCGGTGCGCTGATACAGGCGAAGCCCATTGACCATCAGCCGCATCCGCCGCACATCGGCAAATGGCAGCTCCATCCCCACCTTGCGCGCCACGCGCTGCCAGGCGGGACGTGGCCGATGCTCTTCCAGTTGGGCTCGGGCGGCTTCGACAAGTGGGCCGTAATGCACGCCAGAAGGGCACACGGCCTCACATGCGCGGCAATTCAGGCACTGATACATCTGCTCGTCGAACTCGTCGTCGAGGAGGTCGAGCCGTCCGTCGGCGACCGCCTTCATCATCCACAAGCGCCCCCGAGGCGACGACGCTTCGTCTCCGGTCAACCGATAGGTCGGGCAGCTCGGAAGGCACATCCCGCAGTGGACACAGGCGCGAAGCAAGTCGTCGTCGGGAACGTCCGGACCGCTATACCCCTGAGGGCGACTCACCATTTCCTTGATCGAGACAGCCATGATGGGCGAGCTTCCTGTCGCGAGGAGCGAACGGATCGGCGAAAGCGGTTCAGATGAAGAGCCGTCCTGGATTTAGGATACCGCGAGGATCGAACTGCGTCTTGATCGCCCGCATCAGCGGATCGGGTTCCGCTCCAAGCCCCCACACATTGGCTCCGCCCTTCCAGTCCGGCGGGGCGAACTCGATATAACCGACGGTCGGGCCGGGAAGGTCCGCGCCGCGCCACCACGCCCTCAACTCGTCCGCCGTGGTCGCGGTGGGACCGAAACGGAACCGAATCGAGCCAGTGCCCGGAGAAGCGATCAGATCAAGCGAGCGATCGCTCGTCTCGAAGTGATTCTCCACCATCGTCGCGACCATGCTCAGGTTCCGCGGGCGAGTTCCGATCGTCACGACTACCTCGGATGACGCCCGCGCCCATGCCTCAACCTGGGAGCGCCAGAACGAGCGACTCTCCGCCATATCCAGCGCGTCGGCGTTCTTCATGGATCGTGCGGCGGTGATCTTCAGCTCGGCGATCATGGCCCCAACCGCGCCTTCCCGTCCCATGCAGCGGACCGCGACCGTTGTTCCATCGCTCGTCCTCGATACAGTGCACGCGCTCATGGCGGGCTGCTTGGCCAGCATCACGCTGGCCCACTCGAGCCCGGATGCCAGCGTGTCGACCACCAGCACCAGCGTCGCTTCGCTCCTGGGAGCGGGAACCACCTTGAGGTTGACCGAGGTCAGCACCGCCAGGCTCCCCCACGAGCCGTGCAGGAGACGCGGGATTTCGAAGCCACTGACGTTTTTTACGACCATTCCACCAGCCTTGGCGAGGAGTCCATCACCCCGGACGAACTCGCACCCGATGAGCAGATCCTTGAGCGAGCCGGAACTCAGGCGTCGCGGTCCGGCAAACCCGGTCGCGATCAATCCGCCAATCGTCGCTCGTTCCGGAAACGGGACATCGATTGGTAATTCCTGCCCATGCCGTTGAAGCGTCTCGTCGATCTCGGCGAACGTCGTTCCCGCCCCCACCGACAACGTCAGATCGGCGGGATGGTAACTGTGCACGCCGCTAAGCCCGGTGAGGTCGAGCCCGATGTCGACCGGCTCGGTTACGTTTCCGGTCGCCAGGTTGAGCCCACCGCCATAGGGAACGACGCCGTGCCCAAGGTCCGACGCTGTTTGGAGCAGATCGGCGATCTGGGCTGGCGAAGTCGGTCTCGAAACCGATCTCGCGGACGGCCCCTCAGTCCGCGCGATCCCATCCCGCATTCGCGATGTCGGTCGTTGAACGCTCAAGAATCCCCCCACTCCACTCAAACGGGGACGATCCCGTGCCGTTGCCGCATCGCTTCGAGGTGCAGGGAGCGGACCTCGCCGCACATGTAGCCCTTGGGCAATACCTTTTCCGGATTCATGCGCTGGTCGGGGTCGAACGCGTTCTTGAGACCGGCCATCGCGCGCAAATCGCTCTCGGTAAAGACGAGCGTCATGTAGTCGCGCTTCTCGGTGCCGATCCCGTGCTCACCGCTCAGCGCCCCTCCCATCTCGATACAAGCGTGAATGAGATCGTGACTCGCCTCCAGCACACGCTCGACATCGCCGCTCCGGCGACGGTCGAAGAGCATCAAGGGGTGCAGGTTCCCGTCGCCGGCATGGAACACGTTGGCGATCGGCAGATCGTATCGGCGGGATATGTCGCCAACCGCCGCCAGCGTGTCGTTGAGCCGGCTTCGGGGCACCACCGTGTCATGGAGATAGTAGTTGGGCGCAAGCCGACCCATCGCCGCCAGCGCCATCTTTCGCCCCTTCCACAGCAAATCGCGCTCGACCGACGTCTCCGCACTTCGGAAGGAAGAGGCGCCCGCGTGCCGGCAGAGCAGCTCGATCTCGTCCGCCGATGCGCTGACCTCGTCAGGATGCCCATCGACCTCGATCAGCAGGATTCCGGCGGCGTCCATCGGGTACCCAGCGTGATACGCCGGCTCGACGGCCTGGATCGTCAGGTTGTCCATCATCTCCAACGACGCCGGCAGGTGGCCAGCGGCGATGATCCCGGTCACCGCCGACGACGCGTCGTCGAGCGATCCGAACGTCGCGAGCATGACCGAGGTGGCGGCGGGGATCGGTGTCAATTTCAGCAGCGCCTTGGTCACGATCCCGAACATCCCCTCGGACCCAACGATCGCCGCCGTCAGATCCAGTCCGCCGTAGCCGTCACGAGCGGTCTCCGTCCAGACCACCGATCCATCGGCCAGCACGACCTCGAGTCCCAGCACGTGGTTGGTCGTGACGCCATACTTGAGGCAGTGGGGACCACCGGAATTTTCAGCGACATTCCCACCGATCGTGCATGCCTTCTGGCTCGACGGATCCGGCGCGAAGAACATTCCCTGATCGTGGACACCCTCCGAGAGCTCGAGATTGATAACGCCGGGCTCCACGAGCGCGGTGCGGTCGACCGGATCGACCTCCAACACCCGCGTCATCCGCGTCAGCGAGATGATGATTCCACCATGCTGTGCGATCGCGCCGCCCGAAAGTCCAGTGCCGGCGCCTCTGGCGACGACGGGGACGCCAGCGTCCCGGGCGAGGCGAACGATCGCCGCGACTTGCTCCGTTGTCCTGGGAAGCACCACCGCCGTCGGCGCCGCCGTGTCTACCGCACCGTCGACGGAACCGTCGTACTCATACACGAGCAGATCGACCGGCCGGTGCTTGACGCCGCCCGATCCGACAATCCGTTCGAGGGCTTCGAGAAGGTTGTGTCTGTCCATCGTTATCACGTCCCGCATCGTCTGAGAGAGGCTCCTTCGGAAGCGCAGTATCTCCCTCGAGCGACGTGAACGCAAGATCCGGTAGGAGCAACCTGGAGCCTGCCCTGGAAGGGTCTGGCTGCCTTGAACGCAACTCGTTAACGAGGATGGTCCCCGATCAAGATCGGGGACCATCCTCGTAGTTGTGGAGATGGGGGGAATCGAACCCCCGTCCAGAACCATCCATCGGACATTTACTACACGTTTAGTCGGTGTTTTATGTGCCGACCACCACCCCCGCCGACAGGGTTGGTGTCCGGTAAGTCAGACTGCCTTTGACGATCGCGCTCCAACGGACTTGATCGCCGCACTTCGTCTTGGTTACGCCCACGATCCGATCCGACGAAGCGAGAGCCGGTTGGACGCGCTACCTAGAGGTCTGTGACTTAGGCGGCGAGAGCGAGCTGTGGTTTGTTCGCAGCTGCGTTTTTTGCCCGTTTTAACGAGGCCTCGGGCACCTCGACGTGCAATGGCCTGATATCCGACCCTGTCGAAACCGGACATCCCCATAATCTCGTCACTACCGTGACGCCAGCAGTATAGCACGAACGGCGCCTGCCGCGAACGGATGTGCTACTCCGGGTGCGCGTCACTTTTCGGTGGGGAGGGGGCAGGATAGCGGAACGACCGGTCCGCTCGCTTCATCCCCCATGGAGTGTCGCATGGCGCGGCCCCCGCCCGACGACCCGACAGCCGCATCGACCGTCGCGCTGGAGCAGGGGGTGACGCGCTGGCGGACGGCCCATCCCGACGCCACCCCCGCCGAGATCGAGCGGGGCGTCGATCGGCACCTGCGCGGCTATCGCGCGGCGCTGATCACGAGCGCCGCCGCCGACCCCACGCCAGACGAACGCCCGCGCCGCCCGGATTCGGGGCGGGGCCCGCGGCAGACCCGGCGGCTGGGGACCACGCACGGCGGCGAGCTTACCCTGACCGACGCCGTGTGGCGGTGCCCGGCCTCCGGGGCCGGACTTTCCCCCCTCGCTGAGCGCCTGGTGCCGGTGCCGGGCACGCTCTCCCCGGTGATCGTCGCGCTGGCGGTCGAGTTCGGGCTGGAGCTGTCCGGCGCGCGGGCCGGCAGCCTGCTGGCGGCGGCTGACCGACCAGGCCGGCTCGGCCTGGCGGCAGGAGGAACGGACGCTGGTCGAGACGCTGGAGCCGCCCGCCGCCCCGGTGGCAATGCCGGACGTGGTCGCGGTGCCGCCCGATTCGGTGCTCGGGGTCAGTGTCGATGGGGCGATGGTGCCGCTGGTCGGGGACGTTTTGTCCGAGGCCCGGACCGCCGTGATCGGCCAGGTTGTGACTGACGACACGACCGTGCGCACGACGCGGCTCAGCTACGTCAGCCACGTCACTGATGCCGCGACCTTCGGGCGTCTGGCGCTGACTGAGCTGACCCGGCACGGGGTGCCCACGCACCAGCCGGTCGTGAGCGCCAGCGATGGGGCGGCCTGGATTCAGGAGCTGCTCGATCTGCACTGCCCGCACGCGATCCGGGTGCTTGATGTGCCCCATGCCGCCGGGTAGCTGGCGCGCCGCCCAGGAAAGCCTGGGGCCGGGCACCGCCGCCACCAGCGAGTGGTTCGCGACCCAGCGCCATGAGTTGCGGCACGGTGATCCCGATCGCGTGCTGGCCGCCCTCGCCGCCCCGCCGCCGAGTCGCGCGCGCGACACCGCGGTCCGCTATCTGACGGCGCGGCGGGGCATGCTCGCCTACGGGGTCTGCGACGCGACCGGCTAGCCGGTCGGCCACGGCGGCGTCGAGCGCGCCACCAAGCTCGTGATAGAGGCGCGGCTCAAGGGGTCGGGAATGCACTGGACGCGCGACCATGCCGACGTGCTGGTCGGGGTGCGGGCGTCGGGGCGCTGGGCCACCGCCTGGCCCCGGATCGTGACCGCATCGCGGGCGACGCGGCGGGAGCGGACGACCCAGCGCCGCCAGACCCGCGCCCACGCCCGCAACGCGGTGCCGGTACCCAGCGTGGCACCAACCGCCGCCCTGCCGGAGCCGCCTCCGCTCCCCGTCAGTCCGATCCGGCCCAAGCTGGTCGTCAACGGCACACCGACCGCCACCCACCCCTGTAAACGCCCCCTCATCATCCGGAGTACCGAAAAGTGACGCGCACCCCTACTCTTGCCGGCGCTCCTTCATCGCGATCTCGATCGAGCGCTTCGCATCGCGCTCGGCGACCGCCTGCCGCTTGTCGTAGAGCTTCTTGCCGCGCGCAATCCCGACCTCGACCTTGGCCCGGCCCCTCCGCAAGCGCACCCGGACCGGGACCAGGGTAAGCCCCTTGCGCTCCGTGGCTTCCCGCAAGTCCTCGATCTGTCGACGATGCACGAGCAGCTTCCGCGGCCGGGCGGGGTCCGGGTCGACGAACCGGTTTCCACCATGCACATACGGCGAGACATTGGCTCCGATCAGCCAGAGCTCGCCGTTGTCGACCCGCACATACGACTCGCCGATGGTGATCTTCCCATCACGAATCGACTTGATCTCGGAACCGGTCAGCACGATCCCGGCCTCGATCGTCTCGTCGATGAAGTAATCGTGGTACGCGCGTCGGTTCTGGGTGACGACGCGGTCACCATCCGCCGAGGTTGAAGCAGATCCTGATTTCTTGATAGCCATCATGAGACTATAGGAGGGCGCGACGATGAGCGTCAACGCGGTCGATCGCTCCACATCTCCGCGATCACCCATTCTCACGTCGACACCAGTACGGCGACGCCTGTACATCTCCTTTCCAGGCCCCCGCGAATGTGCTCTTGCTCCCGATGTACACTCTCGCCATGGATGTATCCGCTCCGCCCGCCGCCGATCCCTACGAGCACATCGCCGAGCTCTACGACCTCGAACACGCGGACTTCCGCGCCGATATCCACTTGCTCCTGAGCTTCGCCGATATCGTCGGCGACCCAATTCTGGAAATGGGCTGCGGATCGGGCAGGATCGTGATTCCGCTCGCACAGGCCGGCTTCGACGTGACTGGGATTGACCGATCGCCAACCATGCTGGCGCGCGCTTCCGTCGCCGCGCTGAACGCCGGCGTCAGCGACCGGGTAACGCTGAGCGATCTCGACATGGTCGATGCCGATCGAGCGCCCGGTGGCCCGTTCGGTCTGGTCATCTTTTCGCTGAACGCCTTGATGCACCTGACCACGGCTGCAAGTCAGCTCGCGGCCCTCAAGGCGGCTTTCGCGGCGCTCGACCCAAAGGGCCAGCTGATCATCGACACGCTCAACCCGACGCCGCCGCACCTGACGCAGCTGGAAGCCGGTCTCCTGCTTGAAGGATCATGGTCTCGTTCCGACGGCTCGACCGTCGACAAATGGTCGCACCGCCACATCCATCCCGCGACGCAGCGTATCGAGACCATTCTTTGGTACGATCAGACCTTCCTCGATGGCCGGTCCACGAGAAAGCGAACACGATTCCCCCTTCGTTACATTCACGCCTCCGAACTCGAACTCATGCTGACACTTGCCGGTTTTTCCGAAACACGGCTCTACGGAAGCTACGATCTGGACCCCTACGAGGATGACTCGGAACGATTGTTCGTGACATCCGAAGTTACGCCCTCAGCGCCGTGAACTCGACTAACATGGAGGGCATCGGGCTGGATCTTCCCTGCGCCGCGAGCCGGACCCGCATGCGACGCCAGCGCGGCTCGGAGTTGACAACCTCCCACCCACCCGTCCCCGAAAGGCGACACGCCCGTGCATACCCTCAAGAACCTGTCGTTCGTTCTGACCGCGATCGGTCTCGGCGTGGCCGGAACCGCCTGGATCTTCGACCTCGATCAGGTCTACATCGTTGGCGGCGTGCTTCTGGCATGGGCCGGCGTTGTCAAGATCGCGGTCGTCGCCATCTGGACTCGGGTCGCACAGATGGGCACCGACGACCATCGGCCCGTGTCCGAGCACTGAGCACGCGAACGCTGACTCCCACTGCGCGTGTCCGCCGCGAGTCGCTACTTGGCGGCGCTCACCATTGACGAGCGGGTGATCGCCGCTCTCTGGCAGAACTCAGGCGATCGAACACTCAGGAAGTCGCTGACCCATCGTCGCCCCGGACGGAGCAACACGATGACCCAGAATCACGATGATGATGATCGACGTGCCAGAATCCGCCAGTCTCGCCAGGTTCTCGCGGGAGACATGATCCGGCCGTCGCCCGATCCCTGGACGAACGGCGGAGGATCGGTTTCGCTCAGCCCGCTTCAGCGCAACTATCTCATTTCCCTTGTGCTCCTGCTGATCCTCGGTCTGATCCTCGTCTACATCATCGGTCTCGGCATTGCCAGCATCGTGCTCTTCGTCGTGGCTCTCGGCCTGATCGCGTCCTGGCTCGTATTCTGACGGCTCTACATCCACCCCGCGATCAGCTCGTCGATCGCTCGTCGGGGTCGTCGCTTCGGCGCGGCGGCGGCCCTCCCGACCGGAAACATCGCCTGCGGTTCCAGACTCGCGTCGAGACCAAGCGCCTCGCGCACGACGTCGGGGCAGAACAGCGGTCCGCACATCCACCCCGAATCGAGCCCTTGGGCGTGTAGCGCGAGCAGGAAGTTCTGGGCCGCCGCACCGAGGCTCTGCACCGCCATCAGCGTCTCCGCACTCGTCCGCTCGGGGTCCGGATATGCCTGCGCATCGCCGAGAAAGAGGCACAACACGACGACGAACGGCGCCCGGGTCAACCGTTCCCTGCTCCGCAGAAGTCGCGTCTCCACCACCTCCGGAGGCTGACCGTCGAGCAGGAGCTGGTCTCTCCAGGTGTCCGCCATGGCCTCGGCAAAGCGTCCTCGCGCGGCGGGTGATTCGAGCACGACGAAGCGCCACGGTTGCGTGCCGTGCGGTGATGGCGCCCAACCCGCCGCCTCGATCGCCCGCCGGAGCGGCTCGGCGGGTACCGTGTCGCGGGCGAACGCCCGCACCGACGACCGTTCCCTGATTACGTCGAACAGCCCCCGCGAGCGCTCCGGCAGGTTGATCATCCTCCCGCGACCGTCGCGATCACGTACTCGTCGCCACGAGGCGTCCACGACGCCGCCACATCAGACACACCATAGGCGGACGCCAGATTCCAGAGGAACAGCGCCGGCGGATCCTCATGCATTGCCCGCGACAGCTCCCGGTAGAGTGCCCCTCTCACCTTCGCGTCGGCCTCGCTCGCGGCATCATCGATGAGCCGGTCGACCTCGACGTTCTCGTACCTCGAAAGAAACCCTTCCCCATGGAAGACCAGGCTGAGCAACGTGTGCGGGTCGTAGAGAGGGCTCCAGGTTGCCATCCGCAGGGGAGGACTCGACGGATCGGCCCACGTCTCGTTGAAGGCCGCGATCTCGGTGGCGACGATCCGCGCCCGAATCCCGACCTCCGCAAGCTGCGCCACGATCGCCTCGGCGATATCGGCCCGCCCGCCCGCCGTCATCTCGAGCTCCGTCTCAAAGCCGTCAGCGATCCCGGCCTTGGCAAGCAGGGACCGCGCCCGATCCGGATCATAGGCGTATGGCGCCAGCTCATCATTGAACGCGATCGACCGCTCGTCCGGGAAGAGCGACCCTAGGCGCCGCGATTGGGTCGAGACCAGCGCGTCGGCGATCGCCTGAACATCCACCGCATGGTTGATCGCCAGGCGAACTCGCGGATCGGTGAATGGCTCGACATCCGTCGCGATCCGGATCCAGGCGGAACCCACGATCGGTGGTTCGACGACCTCCCCTCCTGCTTGCTCGACCGCACCAAGCTGGTCGATCGGCAGCTCGGTCACGATCTGCGCCGCTCCGGACGCCAGGTCCGCGACCCGCGTGCTGGCCTCGGGGACGAATCGATATGTGACCCGGTCCGCCATTGCCGAGCCCTTGATGCTGTCGGCGGGATACCTGTCATTGCGTACCAGCGAAATGTTGGACCCCGGTTCGTAGCTCTCGAATCGGTACGGCCCCGAGCCAACCGGCGCGTTCGCCGCCACGTCGGCGGTGAATCCCTCCGGCACCAGCACCAGCCAGACCGCGATCTGCGCGGGCAACCACGGCGCTGGCGTCTCACAGACGATTCGCGCCGTCAGCTCATCGACGGTCTCCACCCGTGAAATGACGCGGAACAGGTCGACGACGAACGAATCCGACCCCTGAATGTAGGCGACCGCCCGTTCGACCGCCGCCGAGGTCACAGGCGATCCGTCGTGGAACAACAGGCCCCGCCGCAGCCCGATCTCGAACGTCACCTCGTCGATCGCTTCGAACCGCTCCGCCGCCAGAGGCTGCAACGATCCATCCGCGGCAAAGCCAATCGGTGCGTCGTAGATCGAATGCACCACCGACCATTCGCGGGGCGAATAGGCGAGCGCCGGATCGATCGAGGGAAGCGTACCGGCCAGGTCGATCACCATCTCTTGAATGAAGTTCGCCATCGGGGTTCCGGACTGGCCCACCACAGGACGGCGCGCCAGTCCCTGCCCGAATGTTGCGGCAGAAGCGATTCCCAATCCGCCGAACAGGTGGCGCCGGCTGATCGCGAGAGTCCGTCGAGTTGCGTCTGTAATCATCTGGCGTCCTCCGTAACCTTGGTCGGAATGACATACTCATCGCCGCGTGGTGACCACGCCCCAAGGACGTCCTTCACCCCATACGTGGATGTGAGGTTCCACAGGAAGATGGCCGGCGGTACTTCCTGGAATCGACGGCCAAGCTCCCGGTAGACCGCCGCCCGGGCGTCGGGAGCCGGCTCGACCGCCCCGCTCCGGATCAGCTCGTCGGCCAGGTCATCCCGGTGTCGGGAGAGCGGCCCGCCACTGGCGAACATCAGGCTCAGCAACGTATGCGGGTCGAACACCGGCCGCCAGCTCACGAAGCGGAGCGGCGCGGACTTCGGGTCCTGCCAGGAGCCATTGAAGGCCGCCAGCTCGAGCGACTCCAGCGTGACGTTGATCCCCACTTCCCCAAGTTGGGCCACGATCACCTGGAGAATGTCGTCGCGCTCTCCACCGGCGAATTCGAGGCGCATGGAGAGGCCGGGGGCGATCCCGGCTTCATCCAGAAGCGCCCGCGCCCGCGCCGGATCGTAGGCGAACGGCGCCAGCTCCCGGTCGAAGCCGATGCTCCGTTGATCCGGAAAGATCGAGGCCAGCCGGTGGGATTCACCGCTCACCAACGAGCCAGTGAGCGCATCGACATCGACGGCGTGGTTCAGCGCGATTCCGACCCGAGGGTCGTCGAACGGCGCGACATCAGTCGTCAGCCGCAGGAACACCGTGCCCAGGATCGCAGTCTCGATTACATCACCTCCCGCCTCCTCGACCGCCCGCAGCTGATCGTTGGGGATGCTCGTGACGATGTTCGCGCCGCCGGTCCCCAGATCGGCAACCCGGGTCGCCGGCTCCGGAACGAACCGGAACCTCGCTGTCTCCGCCAGTGGCATCCCTTTCGGGCTCGGCCACGTATAGTCAGGATTGCGGCCCAGCACGACTTCCGTTCCCGCTTCCAACTTCTCGAACCGGTAGGGCCCCGATCCCACCGGGGTCCGCGCCAGTGACTCCGGGGTGGCATCCTCCGGGAAGAGCACGAACCAGACGGCAATCTGCGACGGCAACCAGGCGGCCGGCTCCCTGGTAATGATCCGTGCCGAAAGCTCATCGACGATTTCCACCCGCTCGACGACGCCGAAGTTCGCGGCCGCCGGTCCTTCCGACGCCTGGACGTGGGCAATCCCGCGTTCGATTGCCGAGGATGTCACCGGCGTGCCGTCGTGGAAGCGAAGGCCCAGCCGAAGCACCACGTCGTACGTTGTGTCATCGACGGCTTCGAACGACTCTGCGGCAAGCGGGACCAGCTCGCCATCGTTGCTCAGCAGCAGGAGAGAATCGTAGACGCTGTGGATCACCGACCAGTCACGGGTCGACCGGGCGAGCGCCGGATCGAGATTGTCGGGTCCACCCGCGAGGTCGATCACGATCTCCTCGGCGATCGCTTCCGGTGTCTGAAAGGTGCTTCCGGCGGTGGTTCGAGGGACATTCAGTAACCCCTCCCCTCCAAGCATGCCAAGCCCGCCGAGGAACGAACGACGTGACACGCCAAGCCCCAGGTGTTTCATCGTAATCTCCCGAATAGTCGTCGTTGCCATCGAAACCTCACGCGTTTGGTCAGCCGACCATCCTCCATCCGTTCACCGCATCGCAGGGTCGAGGACCGCTTGCAGCCGGTCGGCGGCGAGATTGAACCCGACGACCGCCAGGGCGATCACAACTCCAGGAAAGAAACCTACCCACCAGGCATCGAAAATCTGGACCTGACCATCCCTGATCATTCCTCCAAGCGAGATCCGTTCGATCGGCAACCCCAGGCCGAGATACGTCAGCGACGCTTCCCAGAGCATCACTGCCGCGGTCTGCTGACACAGCAGGACGATCGCGATCGACCGGACGTTCGGAACGACATGCTTCAGCGTCACCCACGGCCATCGGGCGCCGACCGCGTACGACGCCTCCACGAACTCCGACCGGACAATCTGCCGGCTCTGGAGACGGACGATCCGGGCGTACGAGATCCACCCCGTGAAGATCAGGATCGCCAGCAGGTTTGGGAAACTCTGACCAAGCGTCGCTGTCAGCACGATGCCCACGACAATCGTGGGAATCGCCAGGGTCAGCTCGCCAACGAGCGTCGCGATCGCGTCAAAGACTCCGCCGAGCGTTCCGGCCAGGAGCCCCACGGTGATCCCGATCGCCGCCGAAACAACCGCCGCCGCGACCCCGATCAGGAGAGAGAGCCCAGCCCCGGAGACGATCCTGCTCAGAATGTCCCGACCCAACCCGTCGGTCCCGAGTGGATGTACCCACCCACCACCGAGCAAGAGAGGGGGTGCGAGACGTCCCGCCAAATCCTGCGAAGCAGGATCCCCGGAGACCAGCCATCGCCCCGGCAGCGCAATCACCAGGAACGCCGCCAGCGGCAGCATGGAACGATGCCGAAACAACCGGAGCCATCGCACCAAACTTCCCGATCCCATGGTGGCCTTTCGGTCACGGGACCGCCGATCGATCACTGGTTCCGGCAGGGTCATCTCAACCATGGGTCGAGGCCCGGCCCGAAAGCGGTTTCTGGCGCTGCCGTGGATCGACAAGTCCCGAGAACACGTCGATCGCAATGTTGATCCCCGTCACCAGAAGCACGGTCACGATCACGAACGCATGCAGAACGGGCAGATCACGCCCGGTTGCCGCCTGCAACGCGAGCCGCCCGATGCCGGGATAGGCGAACACCGATTCCACGACGATCGTCCCGCCCACCAGAAACCCAGCCTGCACGCCGACGAAACCCAGCGCCGGGAGCGCCGCGTTGGGGAGGATGTGGCGCATCCAGACCGTCCGCTCCCGAAGCCCCTTGCCGCGGGCCGTCGTCACGAACGGGCGGCTCGACCGCTCGATCATCGAGGATTGAACGATCCGCGCCAGTACCGAGCCCGGATACGCCGCCAGGGTGAACGCGGGAAGCACAACCGACGTCCAGCCATCGTTCCCGGACGCCGGCAACCAGCCGAGCTTCACCGCAAACAGGACGATTCCCAATGTGCCGAGCCAGAAGCTGGGAACCGCCTGGCCCACCATCGACACCATCCGCACGGCGGACTGAATCGGCCCTGGTTCGAGCAACGCGGAAAGGATCCCGGCGGATGTGCCAAGCACGATCGAGATCACGATCGCGACCCCCGCCAGGCCAAGCGTCACCGGCAGGCGCTCCATCACCGTCGCCAGGGCCGGCTGGCGATCGCGCCATGACTCGCCGAAATCGCCAATCAATCCGCGTCCCACGAAGACACCGTACTGTTCCAGCAATGGCCGGTCCAGCCCGATCCGTTCCCGGACCCGCGCGCGAACATCCGCCGACGAACCGGGCGCCACAAATCCGTCGATCGGATCGCCTCCGAGATGGATGAGGACGAACAGGATCGAGGACGCCGCGATGACGGTAACGGCAAGAAGGATCAGTCGTGAGGCCGCTGAGCGAAGCATCGTTTCCCTGGCTGGGCGGTTCGCGAACGTCGAGAAGCTGGCGACGGATCGCGGTGAGCAACGCTCATCAACGGGTCGCCAAGCTCCCGTCATCCGCCAGACGCCCCCGATACGTCCAGCGGGCAACACAAAGCCCGCTGGACCGGAGGCCCCCGGGCTGGATTTCACGGAGCGGCAACAAGCACCCACCAAGTGGCTGCCTGAGGTACGCCTTCTCCCATCCGGACTTTACCGTCGGCTCCGGAGTCTCACCGGATCGTGCGCTCGTGCTCCCACTCGCGCTTGCGGGCTCTACCGCCGGTCAGGACTTGATCGTCATCGCTCGACGACCTCACCAATCCCCGAAGGCTCTTTATGAACTCAAGGTACCCAACAGTCGCTGATCCGTCAAGATGTCCCGCCCTGAAGGCAGGGCAATCGCCTTTTGAATCGGAATTCGGAATGATGGGTGGGGTGGACGCAGGGATCGATACTGACGGCACGTCGCGGATGGCGGCGTCGACCAATCGTTCCCGCGTCAAGGATGCCCGCGATGCCTGTCCCGTCCGCGCCACGGATTGCCGACTGTTTCTGTGACCTGGTCGATCCGCGGATTTCTCGATGCAAACGGCACCAGTTGCTGGATATCGTCACGATCACCGTCTGTGCGGTCTTCAGCGGGGCGGAATCCCGGGTGAACGTGGCGCAGTGGGGTCGTGCCAAGCGGGAGTGGTTGGCCGATTGGCTTGCCTTGCCGCATGGGATTCCGTCGCACGATACCCGTGGTCGGGTCTTTGCCCGGATTGATCCGGTCCAGTTCGAAGCCGGATTCCTGCGCTGGGTCCAGGTCGTCGCCGGTTGGGCCGTCCCGGAAGTGATCGCGCCCGATGGCAAGACCGTGCGGCGCTCGGGCGATCCGCGCTCCTGCAAACGCCCGCTGCACCTGGTCAGTGCCTGGGCGACGGGCGGCGGCTCGTCCTGTCCCAGGACGCGGTCGACCTCAAGGACAACGAGATCACGACGGTGCCGCGTCTGCTGGCCCGATTGGACGTGACCGGCCAGATCGTGACGATCGATGCGAGGGGCTGTCAGCGCGACATCGCCGCCCGGATCGTCGCTGGACAGGGCGTCTCTGTGCTGGCGCTCAAGGTCAACCAGCCGGATCTGCTCACCAACGTCACCGACACCTTTGCCCTGGCCACCGCCACCGACGCGATTGACCGAACGGTCGAGAAGCACCATGGGCGGTTCGAGGTCCGGGTCTGCGAGACGATCATTGATCTGGCTGTGCTCCGCTGGCTCGATCCGGCGAGCCACTGGCCGGGACTGCGGACGATTGCCCGGCGACGGCGACGCGCCGGATCGGGGAGCGAAACCCGACGACGACCATCCGCTACTATCTCAGCAGCCTGCCCGGTGACGCCAAGCCCATTGCCGAGGCAGTGCGGAGTCACTGGGGATCGAGAACGGCCTCCGTTGGGTGCTGGACATGGCGTTCCGGGAGGACGAGAGCCGGGCGCGCGTGAGGCACAGCGCCCAGAACCTGGCAGCCCTGCGCAAGCTGGCGTTGATGCTGATCGGGCAGGATCGATCGCGAAACGCGGGCGTCAAGGCCGCACGGTTGCGGGCCGGATGGGATACCGGCTACCTCCTCCAGCTCCTTGGCGCCAACTGAAATGCAATCGCCCTGTACGATACGCACAGAAGGGGTGCGCCCTAACGTTTTGCGAGGAAGGGTGAGGGCCGCCGCCAGAGGTGGTCAGGCGTCGGTTGGCCATCGACCACCAGCTTGGGCCGGGAGACCGACGGCCGATCGGGAACGACTGGGCCGGGGATCGGGTCGGCGGGGTCGGCGCGAGGGGTGCCGGCCGTGACCGCAGTTCCCCCCAGAGCAGCGGCCAGCTCTCCGCCCACCGGTCATTGGCGATCATGGTCCGCAACGCGAGCAGCGGATTGACGTGCGCCCGCGCCCAATGCCTGCCCGCTCCTTTGAGGCGGGCTTCCACGACCAGCTTGTTGGCGCTCTCGACGCAGCCGCTGCCGATCGGATAGCCCGCGTCGGTGAAGGCCTGATAGCGGATGTGGGCGCGCCGCGGTCCCGTTCGCGCAGATACACGTCGCCCAAGGCGTAGGCCAGCCGGTAGCAGGTGCGCGCGCTGATCGCGTTCTCCAGCCGCGAGAACGTCGGCTGGCTGGCCAGATCGCGTCCTGACTGGGGCAACCGCCCGCAGACGTATTTCAGCAGCGGATCGGTCCGCAGGTGGTCGGCATCGTCCTGGTCTTCGTAGCCACAGGCGATCTGGTAGACCCGCTGGCTGATCAGCGTCGGCAGATCATGCTGGCCCCGGCGGCGGCGCCAGTCCGGAATCACCCCGGCCAGCGCCGCCGTCAAGCCGAGCGCCTCGTCGGCGTCGGCGATCCAGGCCAGCCCACCGTCACTGGTCAGCCGCCCCCCGAGGAAGTCCACCTCCAGCGGCAGCGCCGCGCGTCCAGCCAGGCGAATCGGTCTTGTGCGACACTCGTCCATGCGGGGCACTCCTTTGGATACGGGTCGGTCGTCAGACAACCTCACCTGTACCAAAGGAGTGCCCGCTTGTCACTCATGAATAATCCGGGCTAGTCGCTCACCAAGGGGGGAAACACCCGCCCGTGCAGGCCGGACAGGTCTGATAGGGGCGGGTCGGCGCGATCGGCTGGTCGCCCCGGGTGACGACGCGCCGCACCCGTGTCCCGCGCGCCACGACCGTCCCGCCGCAGCGCGGACAGGATCCTGCCTGCTCTGGCAGGTCCGTCGCCAGACCACCCAGCACGTCGGCGCGCAGAGCCTGGAGGCGGGTATCGAGGGCGGTTTCCAACTCGGTCAGCGTCGCCTCCGGATGCGCGTCGCCACGCCTGGAGATCGGTCTCCAGTTCGGTCCAGCGCTGCGCATGGGAGGAAAACGGGGCAGGCATGGCAGGCACCTTTCACGTTGGGTCGATTGCGTCCGCCGAGCGGACCGGACCCGGCGGCATGGGTGAAAGCGGTTACGCCACAACTCATCCCGCGACTCGCTGAGCTGTAGTCATGCCGTCGAGGCGAGCGAGCGCAAAGACATGCATGGCGAGGTGAAGGGATTTCGTCGCTGAACCCTCCGTGGGCGGAATCGCTGACACGCATTCGTCCGCCTCCAAATATCGGGATTGGCGAAAAACTGTAGAAGTTCAGATACATGTGAGACGAGAGCGGCGATGATGTGAGGGGATCGAACCCGGGATCGTGGTGGTGCTTACGCGACCAGGATGCCGGAGATCCCCTCATGACCAAGCAGAGCAAGTGGAGTCGCGGGCAGCGGCGGCGGCGCGGGATGGGTGGGGCTTCACGGTGGTCCGCCGGGTGCCACCGCGGGGGCTGCCCGAGGCCCCGCTGCTCCGTGCGGACGAGGAGTTCCGGTTGCGCTGTGTCGAGCATGCCCAGCGCCAGGGGGTGGCCGAGGCGGTGCGCGTCTTCGGGCGGAGCCGGGCGACGATCTGCCACTGGCGCAAACGGTACGATCCCGACGATCTGCACAGCCTGCGGCCATGCTCGCGTCGGCCCCACCGGACGCGGCGGCGGCAGTGGACGGCGGTCGAGGAAGCGGTCGTGCTGGCGGTACGGCAGCGCCATCCACGCTCTGGCAAGGCCAAGCTGCGCTGGCTGCTGAAAGCGGAAGGGATCGAGCTCGCCGCGTCCCGGATCGGGCGCATCCTGGGCAGCCTGAAGCGGCGTCGTTTGCTGATCGAGCCCCATGCCGTGCGCCTCCGGCAGCGCCGCGCGGTCCGCCCCTATGCCACCCGGGTGCCGCCCGACAAGCGATCCCCGGCCGAGCCCGGCGCGCTGATCCAGCTCGATACGATGCATCCGCGGCGCACCTGTGGCCGCTGCCCGGCGTCGAGCGGCGGCAGTTCACGGCGATCGATGTGGTCTCGCGGTGTGCCGTGGTCGGGGTCCGGGCGACCGCCTCGGCGGGGACCGCCGCCGCGTTTCTGGATGAGCTGATCGCCCGGATGCCGGTTCCGGTCCAGGCGATCCAGGTCGATGGCGGATCGGAGTTCATGGCCGAGTTCGAGCGGGGCGGTCAGGCCCGGGAGATTGCCCGGTCTGTCCCGCCTCCCCGCGGTCCCAAGTTCACTAGACGGGTCGAGCGCCGCGCCACGGCACCGCCCGCCGCGAGTTCTGGGAATGCTATGACGGCGACCTCGAGCTGTCCGCACTCTAGACCGCACTCCAGGTGTGGGAAGCCCAGTACAATACTCAGCGGCCACACCACGCCCTCGGGTACGAGACCCCCACCGCCTTCCGTCGTTCCAGGAATGTCTCACATGTATCGAACTGGGACAAAAACTGGACATTGCAATCCGGGCGTGGTACCTTCTAGTAGCACACCGCGCGCAATCAGTTGCACGGGCTTCTCACGTCCCGGTTTAGTGTGCCGGGAATACGGCAACACAAGGAAGTATCATGCCCACCGGAACAGTCAAGTGGTACAACTCTGAAAAGGGTTACGGTTTTATCGAGCGCGACGGCGGTGAAGAGGATCTCTTCGTTCACCGGTCCGCTGTTGGTTACCAGAGCGTCGGCGAGGGCGATCGTGTCGAGTTCACGGTCGGTATGGGTCCAAAGGGTCCAGCCGCCGACTCCGTCACGGTTCTCGAGTCGAATCCGAATCCTCCCGCAGCCCGCTCGCAGGATGGCGGGGCTCGCCGAGGGTTCCAGTCTGATGTCGATCCGTCAACGCTTCCGTTGGTGTCCGGCACCGTCGATCGTTTCGATGACCTGAAGGGGTTCGGGTTCATCAAGCAGGACAACGGTGGCGCAGACGTCTTCTTCCACCAATCCGCCCTCAACGGTGCACGTGTGTATCAAGGCGATCACATTGAGTTCCGCCTTGGCGAGGGCCCCAAGGGTCCGCGCGCCGAAGACATCCGGATGCTCGATCAGTAGATCGGCAGATCGGCTCGCAACCAAAAACCGGCTCCAGTTCGCTGGAGCCGGTTTTTGGCGTCTTCGGGATCGCGCATGGTTGCCGCGTCTTTCCACCGGTGAGCCCGCACCGGACCAGACGAGTGGTATGTTGAGATCACTCTGCCGAGCGATGGACTCACACACTGACTCCGCTCATTACGATCGCCCCTGGTCACTATTTCCTTGCTGAAACATTATCGGGAGTTCTGCATGAGTGCCCTCAAAGCGTTGACCGCGGTCACGTTCGCCGAGGCGATGTCGTGGATTGGTCTCCTCATCGCGATGGTCTTCAAGTACGGATTCGACATGGAGACCGGCGTGGAAGTCATGGGCCGTGTCCACGGCTTCTTCTTCATGACATTCGTCGCCCTGCTCGGCCTGGTCCATTTTCAGCGCAAGTGGCCGATCGCCAAGACCGTGCTCTCGTTCGTGGAATCGATCCCGCCATTCACCGGTTTTGTCCTGGGCAAACAGCTTGTTGACGAAATCCGGCGCGACGACGGTCGGTCGGCCTCGTCGGCCTGACCCGTTGCTCGACTGAGCGGTCACACTCTCGCGACAGGGTACGACCGCGTTCCGTCGTCCCATCCGGCGAAGGCCTCGAGCGCGGCGCCCACACCCCTGCCGAGCTCGACCGGCACCCCGAGATCGGCCAGCGATCGCTCCAGCATTCCGATCTGCGCCGTAACCAGCGCGGGATGGGCGGCAGTCGCCATGTGCCCAAGCCGGAACAGCTTGCCGGAAAGGTCTCCGTAGCCACCGGCAATCATGACCCCGTAGCGGCTGCGCATCGTCGCTTGCAACGATTCGGCGGAGACGCCGGCGGGCGCCGCGACGGCGGTGCAGCACGCGCCCGCGATCGCCTCCGATTCCGCCCAGAGGGTAAGACCGAGGGCTTTGACGGCGGCGCGCGCGGCCGCCGCGCTGGCCTGATGCCGCGCGGCGACAGCATCCATCCCCTCCCGAAGCGCCTGCTCCAGTACGGACTCGAGGGCATATATCTCGGCGACTGACGGAGTGTAGGGGAAGCGCCGCGCTTCGAGCCAGGTCGTCTTCCAGTCCAGGATCGAGAGGAAGGAACCGCGCAACGGTGTCGCACGCGACTCCATCACCCGCCAGGCTTCGGGGCTGACGGAGATCAGGCAGAGACCCGGCAGGCCGCCCAGGCATTTCTGCGGTCCGACCACCGCGACATCGATCCCCCAATCCTCCGGGCTGAGCGTCTCGCTCCCCAGCCCGGAGACTGTATCCACGATCGTGATGACTCCGAACTCCTTCGCGATCCGGCAGATCTCACGGACGGGATTGATCGTGCCGGAGGGCGTTTCGGAATGGACGACGGAGAGGAAGCGAATATCCGGAACGGCGTGCAAGAGCCGGCGCACATCGGCGGGGTCGATCGCCGCGTTGTACGGAACGGCGAGCTCGATCGGCTCACCACCGTACCGACGGATGAAATCCTCGAACCATTTCCCGAACACCCCCGAGACGAGGTTCAGCACCTTGTCGCCGGGCTCAATCAGCGACGCGGCCGCCGCTTCCAGCCCGAGGATCGCCTCGGCCTGCATGATCACCACGTCGTAGTCGGTGGCGAAGACCTGCCTGGCCATGCTCGATGTATGTTCGAACACCTCTACGAACGCCGGGTCATAGTGATACAGCACCGGGCGCTGCATCGAGCGAAGGGTTTCGGCAGTCACGTCGACGGGACCGGACGCCATGTTGAACCGTGGCCAAGTGGTCATCTCGCGCTCTCGCTCATGGGTCACCGTGCCGATCAGGAGGGGAACAGTTCGTCGAGGCGACGGCGAACGCCGTCAGCGTCTCCTATCGCCGAGACCATCACCCTGCCATCGATGATCGCCATCCGGCAGCTTTCAACGGACCTGGCGGTCTCGTCTCTGACAGTTGTTGGAAAATTGAGCAGGCGGACCCCCTCGTTCTCGAGATTCATCGTGTACACGTCGCCGAACGTTCCGTCTCTGACCCCTTCGATCATGTGCGTGTAGGCGGGTTCGTAGTCGAAGAGCACCGAGGTGAGCAGGTGTTCGCCCGCATCGGTGGCCGACTTGTCGCCGATCACGTCGATGAAGCGGACCTGCTTGTCGGCGGATACCCCCTCGTTGTGCTCCCGAATCGCCTGGATCATCCCGAACGAGGCGCCATCGCCCATCCCGAACACGATATCCGCGTTCGCGGCGAGCACCGACTCGGTCACCCGCTTTGCGTTTGGCGCGTCGTCGTAGGCAGATTCACCGATCACCTGGTAGAGCAGCTTCGCGTCGGGACGGACCGCATGCAGCCCTTCGGCAAACCCGACCGTCATGAAGTTCCAGGTCGGTGGCTCGGCGGACACGACGACCGCGACCGATCCGGTCCGGGTCTCCTTGCCAGCGACGACCCCCGCGAGGTACGCCGCTTCCTGGGCCTGGGTCTCGATATCGGAGACGATCCCGGGCACCACAGCGCCCGGATTTTCGATCACGACCACGGGCACGCCACTCGCGTTGGCGAACTCCGGACACACCGTCTGATAACCGGATGCGTGGCAGATGATCAGGTCCGCGCCGCCGTCGTCGAGATCCTGGAGGATCGGCGTGATATCGTCGTAGCCGCCGTTCTCCGCCACCTCGATGTCGATTCCGAGCGTCGTCCCGACGGTTTCGAGGTTGTCGGCGCCCTGCTGGTCCCAGCCTTGATTGGTGCGACTGGCGGGCACCACGATCGCCACCTGATCGACGGCGTCACCTTGGGCGTTAGTGGATGGCACAGCGGTTCCGAGCGAGACGATCGCGACGATCATCGCGTGCCCGATAGCGCCCAGCCTCCAGCCCGGATGAACACTCGGCGCCCCGAACCGTGCTCCTGTCATGCAATGCGCCCTTTCTGCCCTGCGTTCCGAAGACCAAATCCCGCCTGCTTGCCACCCAGGGCGAGCTGATGAAGTATCCCACGCCGGGATCACGAGCCGGAGGCACGCTGGTGACGACCCGACCGGTAAGGTAGGCCGAGCGCCGCCGGCAGCCGGCCACGCCTGCCGATCGCCACCAAGGCGATCACAATTCCGAGATAGGGAGCCATCCGCGTGAACTCCGGCTGGACATCGACTCCGGCGATCTGCAAGCCGGTATCGAGCCCGGTCAGGATCCCGAACAGGAGCGAGGCGACCGCCACCCGAAGGGGGGAGAGGCGCCCGAGCATCGCCAACGCGATCGCGAGAAAGCCGGCGCCTGATGTCAGGCCGGGCGTGAAGAACCCAAGCTCGACAAGCGCCAGTGACGCCCCGCCCAGACCGGCAAAACCTCCCGCGACGGTCGCCGCGCCGATCCGCGTGCGGGTCACACTTTCGCCGACCGCTTCCAGCGCGAATGGTGACGTGCCCGCCGCCCGCACCTTCAGCCCCCAGCGACTCCGGTGCAGGACGAGGTGACAGCTGACGACGAGAAGCCAGGCGACGTAGACGAACCAGCGCTGACCGAGAAGTGCCGGCCCGATGATCGGGAATGCGTCTCCCAGCGCAGCGAAAGGCCGGGACATGCCGACACTCAGCAGGGGCTGGTCTGACCCAAATGTCTCCCGGAACAGGAACCCGCTCAGGCCCGCCCCAGCCAGCGTCAGACCCAGGCCGAGCACGACCTGATCGGCCCGGGCGGCGGTGGCGAGTGTCCCGAACGCCCCACCGATAGCCACCCCGGCGACCGCGCCGGCCACGAGCCCAGTCGTCATGTTCCCGTAATGCAGCGCCACCCGGAACGCCACGAACGCGCTCAGCAGCATCGTCCCTTCCACCCCCAGATTCAGCACGCCCGCCTGCTCCCCGACCGACTCCCCCACAGCGGCGAGCATCAGCGGCATCGAGCTCAGGATCGCGGCGGCGAGCAACGCGGTCAGCACGGACTCGATCGTCATCCAGCATCGCCAGCGGCGGCGCGCGCATGAAGCCACGACGAGAGCGCAAGCACGATCAGCAGCAGCCCCTCGAACGCCTCGAAGAAGGCGGGCGCGATGTCCGCCGCGCGGGGCATGATATCGGCTCCGTAGGCGAGGAACCCGAGGAACAGCGCGGCGGGAACGAGCCCGAACGGGCTCTTCCGCCCAAGAAAGACCGCCGCGAAGGCGACGAGCCCGTAGCCCGGGTTCCACTCCGCCTGGAACGTCCCCTTTGTGGAAAGGATATCGTTGACCCCGGCCATCCCGGCCAGCGCACCGCTGACGACGAACGCGCCGATCTGGTACGCCTGAACCGGAATGAGGCCGTGCCGGGCGGCACGAACATTCACGCCGACAAAGGTCAGCTCATACCCGACGACGGTATGGCGCAAAACGAGATGGACGAGCACCGCCAGCGCCAGTGCGGCGACGATGCCGAGGTGCAGGCGAGTATCGCCGAGCGAAGATAGCCTCAGGTCGCGGGGAATCGTCGCGGTCTGTGGGGAGACCAGTGCGCGGTCGCGGATCGGCCCCTTGACCAGCCAGGAGGTGAGCGACAGGGCGAGATAGTTGAACATGATGCTGGTCACGATCTCGTTCAAGCCCCAGCGTGCTCGCAGAAGGGCGGGAACGAGCGCCCAGAGCCCCCCCGCGGTCATCCCGCCCGCCACGCAACAGATCCACAGGAGGGGAGCGGGAGCCGATCCCAGGTTCCCGCCGATCGAGCCGGCCACCATCGCACCGATCAGCACCTGGCCGTCGATGCCGATGTTCCAGAGCCCCGCCTTGACCGCGACCAGGGCGGCGACTCCGGCGATCAGGATTGGAGCCGAGCGGACTGCCATCTCTGTCAGTCCAGACCAGCGCAGCAGCGTTCGTTGTACAAGCTCACCGTAAGCGAAGACGGGATCGTGACCGGTGGCAACAAGCACAAGCGCACCCAGAATGGCCGCGATCAGGATGGCGCCCAGCGGCTCGATCGCCGTTTGCCGGACGAGCGCGCGTCGCCGTGGCCGTTGCCCGTTCACCATCCGGCGACCATCATCGCGCCGAGTTCGCGTTCGCTGACCGACGTCGCGGGCCGGGGAGTCGACAGGCGCCCGTCGAAGAGCACCGCGACGAGATCGGCGTGTTCCTGGGCGGCGGCGAGATCGGTCGTGGTGAAGATCACGCCGCCGCCATCGCCGGCGAACAACGCCAGCTCCGCCCACAGGAACTTGGTGGTTCTGACGTCGAGCCCGTGAGCGGGGTTCGCCGCCAGCAGCAGACGAGGTTGCCGAGAGAGTTCTCTCGCCAGGAGCACCTTCTGCATGTTGCCGCCGGAGAGTGTGCCGTAGCGGCGGCGGGGATCCGCCGGATCGATCCGCCACTCCCCAATCGCTCGATCGGCGAACCGCCGGATCGCGCTCCAGCGGAGCAGGCCGCGCCGTGCGAACCGCTCCTGGCGCTGATGTTTGAGCAGAAGGTTGCGGGTCAGGTCGAGATCCGCCGCGCCACCCTCGCCGATCCGGTCATCGGAGATGTATCCGATCGCGGCGCGCCGCTCATGATCGACGTGGCCCAAGCCACGAAGCCTGATCGCCCCCGCGACATTCGTGTATCCAGCGAGCGCTTCCAGAAGCTCCCGCTGCCCTTGACCACCGACCCCCACGATCGCCAACCTTCTCCCTTCATGGAGCGAGAATGAGATGTCACGGAGCGTCTGCCGACCTGCTTGCGATGGTGTCGACAGCCGATCAACCGCGAGCAGTATGTCACCCGTGGTCGCCGGTCGCGTCATTGGCGTGCCCTGATCCGGAGCGAGAATGGGGGTCCAGTCGAACATCGCGTTCAGGATCTTCTGTCGTGCGCCGTCGGTCCAGCCCCCCCCGACCTTGCTCTCGTCCCACGTGAGCTTGCCGCCCGCCAGCACCAGCACCCGGTCGGCGAGATCGAGCGCCTCGTCGAGCTTGTGGGTAACCAGTACGATCGATTTCCCTGACTCCCGAATGCTCCGCAGCACCGCAAACAGAGCGTCGGTTTCCTGGGGCGCGAGCATCGACGTCGGCTCATCGAGCAACAGCACTCTCGGCTGACCCGCCAGCGCGCGGGCAAGCTCGACCTGCTGCTGCTCGGCCAGGGCGAGGTTCTCGATCCGCGAGTCCAGATCGATCACATCCGCCAAGACCGCGCTCGTCTGGCCGGAGCGGAATCCGGCCAGCGCCAGTTGCTCCCTGACCGTGAACGTCGGAACCAGCGCGAAGTGTTGATGCACGACCGAAATGCCGAGCCCTAACGCGGTCCGCGGCGAATCGATCATGACGTGCTCGCCATCGACCGCGATCGACCCGGCGTCTGGCTGCTGAAAGCCACCCACGATGGACAGCAGCGTCGACTTACCCGCGCCATTCTCCCCCACCAGCGCGACGATCTCCCCCGCACCAACGGTCATCGAAACTTGGTCATTCGCCATGACGGACCCATAAAACTTCGTTATGTCTAACAACTGAAGCATTGTTCCAGAATCCCTTGCCCGGTCGACTCCGCATCGTCAGTATGCCCCTCAGGACCGCGAAGTACCGATCCCCGACAGCGCCGTTTTTCTGGGAGAATGGACCTGCCTGAAAAAGGAGCTGCCGACTCGACCACGTGGAGGGAAGTTAGGAATCATGCCAAAGCTGGCGGCCAACCTGACGATGCTGTTCACCGAATATCCGTTTCTTGAACGCTTTGACCATGCCGCGCGGGCGGGCTTCAGCGCGGTCGAGTTCATGTTTCCATACGATGAGCCGGTGACCGCCGTCGAAGAAGCCCTCGGGCGGAACAGCCTCGAGCTGGTGCTCTTCAACCTGCCCGCCGGGGATTGGGCCGCCGGGGATCGCGGCATGGCGGCCCAACCGGGCCGGGAGGACGAGTTCGAGGCGGGTGTCACCAAGGCGCTCGAGTACATCGTCGCGCTGCGACCGCCGATGATGAATTGCCTCGTCGGGAAACTCGAGCCTGAAGCGGACAGCACCAACGTGCTGGTCGCCAACGTCCGCTACGCGGCGGACTCGTTGCGGGCGACCGGAACGACCCTCCTCGTCGAGCCGGTCAACACCCACGATGTGCCGGGCTTTGCGCTTCCTGATACGCAGTCGGCGCTGGATCTCATCGCATCCGCCGAGCGGGATAATCTCGGGCTGCAATTCGATGTCTATCACGCCATGCGGATGGGAGAGGACGCGATTGGATTCATCCGCGACCACGGCACGGAGATTCGACATATCCAGATCGCCGACGTTCCAGGCCGCCACCAGCCCGGCACCGGCAATATCGATTTCAGGGAACTCTTCGACGTTATCGATGGCTCCGGGTACACCGGCGTGGTCAGTCTCGAATACATCCCCGAGGGCCGTACCGAAGACGGATTTGGGGTGATCAAGGAGATGGGTCTGCTGGGATGATCAGAGCTACGGAGGAGGATAGGGAGTTGACCACGTCGTCGAGTTCGCGGGCCACTTGGCCGAGTCTTCACGTCAGCTCGCATCCGCTCGTCCGACACAAGCTGGCGCTCCTCGCGAACGAGCGGACCGACTCGAAAACGTTTCGGGAGCTGGCCCGCGAACTGACGACGTTGTTGATCTACGAAGCAACCATCGATCTGCCGCTGTCGGAGTTCACGTACCGGACGCCGATGGAGTCGACCACGGGGACCAAGGTCGCGATCAGGGTTGGGCTCGTGCCGATTCTGCGGGCCGGCCTCGGAATGGTCGACGCCGCGGCCGACGTGCTGCCCAAGGCCAGTGTCTGGCATCTCGGGATGTACCGGGACGAAGCATCCCACCGGCCCGTGAGTTACTACAATCGCCTGCCCGAGACCTGCCCGGATGACCTCGTGATCGTCCTTGACCCGATGCTCGCGACGGGCGGTTCGGCGATCGACGCGATCCGGGTGCTGAAGGAGTGGGGAGCGAGGTGGATCAAGTTCGTTGGCTTCATTGCCGCTCCCGAAGGCGTGGCGCAGGTCGCCGCGGCCCATCCGGACGTCTCCGTATATATCGCGTCACTCGACCGGGAGCTCGACGAAAACAAGTTCATCCGGCCAGGTCTGGGCGACGCGGGGGACCGTTTGTTCGGGACATACGGAGGCGAGTAACTTCCCAATCATTTCGCCACCCGACGCGGCATCCCGGGAGCTATCTGACGGGGGCCCGGAATGCCTGCCTGACTACTCCGGGTGGGAGAATGGCTGACCCGCATCCGAGCGATCGTCTGTCATCTCGTTGTCCGACGCTGAGCGACGAGATGAAGAAACGTATCCGCCGGTCTACTGCGCGCCGCCGTTTCTGGATTTGATCACCCGCTCGATGCTCCGCGGATCGTCCGAATCCAGAATCGCGTCGAGATCCATGCTCAGTTCCGGGGTCAGGAAGAGATCGACCCCGGCCTCCTCCAGCGTGCTTCTGAACCGCAACACCAGCGCGTGCTCGGCGGGGTTCAGATCGTATCCATAGGTCGAGAGGGCCTCGTCGAGATCGGCCCGAGCCACCGCCCGGAAATCCGGATCCGACATCGCCTGCTCCGCGAGCCGCCGCAGCACGGGAACGCGAACTTCTTCATCAGCCATCGGTCGTCTTCCGTTCACACGGGTTGTCAATGAAGAGTCGCGGAACGCCTGCCGGTCCACTTCCTCGTCTTTAAGATCTTCTTGTCATTCTACCGAACCGCTGTGCCACCCGAACCCGCTTCGATGCTGATGCGGGCGTCAACCCGTGCGGGCATACCGCACCGCCGCCACGAATGCTTCGGCGCGGGACGTCAGGAGTGACCACTCCTTCGCGGCCACGGTATTCTCATCGACGAGATTGCCGCCGACGGCGATCGCGCGTGCCCCCGCCTGGATGAACTCCCCCGCGTTCTCGATGGTGACGCCACCGGTCGGGATGAGCCGGACCTGGGGAAGCGGGCCGCTCACGTCCTTGAGGTAGCGCGGACCGACCGGCCCGGCTGGAAAGACCTTCACGAAGGTGGCGCCCAGTTCCCAGGCGGTCAAAATCTCGGTCGGTGTAAAGGCGCCGATCACGGTCGGGATGTCGTACCGCCGACAGAGCTGAATCGTCTCCGCTCGGAGCGTCGGGGTGACGACAAAATCCGCACCGTGAAGCAGTGCCGAGCGGGCGGTTTCAGGATCGAGCACGGTTCCGGCCCCGGCCATGATCCTGCTTCCGAGCGCCGTCTTGACCTGTTCGATCGCCGCTCCCGCGCTCGGGTTGGTGTACGTGAACTCGACGACGTCGATTCCCCCATTGAGGAGAGCCTCCACCATCGGCACGGCTGCCGAATAGTCAGCCAACCGAACGATCGCAACCACGCCCACCGACTCGATCCTGCTCGCCACCTGGTCCATGAACCACCTCATAGCCACTACAAGCGTCATGCCGGGAACGTGACCAACCGAGTATCGCAGACCGGATTCCGGAGCACTGGTCCAGAGCCGTCGAGCCGGAATCTGTCCCCTCGTGATCGGGGTCGGCCCGGGGCATCGTTCATGCTTTGTTGGCAGCAAGGCTCTTGCCGCCGCGACACGGTGACACGCATCTGAGCTTCCCCGAAACGAGCCCACTTTCCATATGAGTGTTTCCCCATTGGAACAGCTGGATCTGCTGTGGTTGCGCGATCGGGCGATCGGTTCGACCGGAGTGTCGGTCGTGATCGCCGATGCGCGCGAGCCCGGCTTTCCGCTGGTGGATGTGAATCCGGCGTTCGAGCGGATGACGGGCTATACCCTGGCCGACATCAAGGGCCAGAGCTGTCGACTCCTTCAAGGACCCAAATCCGACCCAGCCGTCGTCACCGCGATGCGCGATGCCATCAGGGGTAAGCGGAGCTTTCTGGCGGTCCTGCTCAACTACCGGAAGGACGGCACCCCGTTCTGGAACGAACTCCACATCTCTCCGGTTCATGATTTGCGCGGTCTGCTCACCCATTTCGTCGGCGTCCAAACCGATGTCACGGAACGGGAGCGATCCTCACGACAGTTGAGGCTCCTCGCCGACATCGGTGGGATCATCGGAGGGGGGGCACAGCCAGACGAGATCGTGGAAGCGATGGCGGAGGCGATCGTGCCGGGCTTCGCCGACCTCTGTACCGTGCATCTAGCAACGCCTGAAGCCTTTCCGAGATGGAAGTGCACCTATGGCGCGGATCAGGACCTTGTTGAACTGACGACGCGTCTGGAAAAGGAGGCCGGCGCAACAGTTGGGCGGCACACGAAGCCTCCACGGGCCGGCCTGACGCTCTCGGGGGAACCGCGGTCGTTCACTCGTTCCACGGAAGCGATGTTCGACATCGTGTCGATTGACGACCGGCATCGAGCGCGACTGGAGGAGCTGGGACTGTGCGCTGTGCTGGTTGTCCCAATAGTTGCCAATGACATCGTATTTGGTGCGATCCAGCTGCTTCGATTCGATCCCGAACCGCGGTTCTCGCGAGCCGAGATCGAGCTTGCCCGCGACATCGCGGGGCGAGCGGGGGCCATGTTCGAGCAGGCCAGGCTCCTGGAGCGCGCGCAAACGGCGATCGCTACCCGTGACCGGTTCCTGTCCGTGGCGGCGCACGAGCTGAGGACACCGGTCACGAGCGTGAAGGGGTACGCGCAACTTCTTTCTCGAAGCGTCCAGCAACGCTCACTCAGCCCAGAGCGACTACGCCAGGCGTTGCGGGCGATCGAGGCTTCCGTTGCCCGGCTCTCGACACTGACCGACGATTTGATCGGGATGTCGCAACGCGAGATGCGGGAGTTGCCGCTTCGCAAGCGGGTGATCCATGTGCCAACGTTCATACATTCGATCGTGGACCGCACCTGGCCATTGCTCGACCATCCAGTGCATCTCGATCCCGCCCTTGCGGATGTTCACATCCTGGGCGACATCGCGAAGCTGGAACAGGTGGTCCTCAACTTGATCGAAAATGCGGCTCGCTATTCGCCACGGTGTACCCCGATCGCGATAGGCGCCGTGGCCTGTACCCCCAACGTCATGATCTCCGTCGGCGATCAGGGCCTGGGCCTGACTCTGGCGGAGCGCGACCACATCTTCGAGCCGTTCGGTCGCGCTGAGGACGGTGAAGCATCCGACCTGGCGGGCCTGGGTCTGGGGCTGTTCATCAGCAAGGGAAACATCGAACGGCACGGTGGCAGAATCTGGGCGGAAAGCGCGGGCCGGAACAAGGGCACGACCGTGCGTTTCGCCTTGCCCTTACACCTATCCGAAGAACCCCAAAATGGCCCATCCGCTACGTAGTGTCGCCCATTCCCGGTAGTGGACTGGGGAGTGGCCAACGCAGAGATGGATGGGTGTCCGCCTTTTTGCGCGCTCTGGTCTGCTTGCCAAAAGCCCCGGCCATTTCGCGGCCGAGGCGGATGAACTACAGGAGCGGCGTACGCGAGGAAACTTCGGGTCCGCGATACCGAAGCGAGCCCTCGAATGCTTTCAGCGCTCCATCCCGCTCCAGCTGTTCCATCTCTGAAACGACGCGCTCGAACTCCCGGAACGCTACCCTGATCGGTTCGGGAGAGGAGAGGTCCACCCCGGCGTTCTTGAGAAGCTCCATCGGGTAATCCGAGCCGCCCTCCGACAGCATCTGGAGATACCGGTCGCGGGCGGCGTCGCCCTCGTCACGGACCGCGGTCGCGATGTTGATCGCGGCGGAAAGCCCGGTCGCGTACTGGTACACGTAGAACGCGCGATAAAAATGCGGCACTCGCGCCCAGCCGATACGGACGTTCTCATCGATCACGACGCCCGGTGAGTACGTCGCCACCGCGTCACCGAACAGATCGTTGAGCAGTTCCAGGGTGAGCGGCTGACCCGCCTCGACCGCCGCGTGGGTTCGCTTTTCGAAGTCGGCGTACATCGCCTGTGACATGATCGTCCCGTCGAAGCCATCGGCGAACCGGTTGAGCAGGCCGAACCGCGCGACCGGGTCGTCCGCCGCCTCGGTCTCGAGCAGGTGCCAGGTGAGCAGGACTTCGTTGACGGTGGACGCGATCTCGGCGAGAAAAATCGGATAGTCGGCATCGTGAAACGGCTGGCTGGCGGTGGCGTAGAATGTATGCATCGCGTGGCCAGCCTCATGGGCCAAGGTGAAGACATCCGAGAGCGTGCCATTCCAGTTCATGAGCATGACCGGCGGCGCGCCATAGACGCCCCACGAGTAGGCTCCAGAGCGTTTGCCTTTTGTCTCGTGAACATCTACCCAGCGGGAATCGAAGCCCAGGCGGAGATCGCTCGCATATTGCTCCCCTAGAGCGCTCACGCCATCGAGCACGATCCGGACCGCCTCGCGATACTCATAGCGCTTGGCCGGCTCCGGCGCGAGCGGCACCCGCAGGTCGTACCGGCGCAGCTCGTCAACGCCGAGCGCTCGCTTGCGCAGGGCGAGATAGCGCTCGATCACCGGGCGCGACGACTGGACCACCTCCAGCAGGCTGTCGTAGACCGTCTCCTCGATGTTGTCGTCGAACAACGCTTCCTGGCGAGCCGACTCGTACCCGCGGATTCTGGCGGAGACGACATCCTTGCGCACCGATGAGCCATGAAGCGACGCAAGCGTGTATCCATGGTCGAGATACGCCTTGCTCATCGCCTCGTGAGCGGACCGGCGGACGTCGCGGTTGCGGCTCTCCTGGAAGAGGCCGTAGCGAGCCTTGGTCAGCGTCACCTCCTGATCGGACTCGTCCTTCACGGTGCCGTAAGAAAGATCGGCGTTGTCGAGGGCGCCAAACGCCTCGGACGGTGAGCGGGTGACATCCGAGAACTGGGCCAGCACTTCTTCGACCTCTTCCGACCGCACATGCGCGCGGCGCCGTTCGAGATCTTCAAGGATGTGGCGGTACGTCGCGAGCGCGGGGTCGGCGACGAACGCGCGGAGAGTGTCCGCGGGCAGCGCGAGCATTTCCGGCTGCAGGAAGGCGAGCGCTTCGCCGGCCTGGATCGAGGCCGCGACGGCTCGCTCGTACCGGGCCGTGGCATCGGTATCGGTGGTGTCCTCGTCGCGGCGAAGGCTCGCGTAGACAACCAGCCTCGACACGGTGAGGTTCACCGCAAACACGGCCTCGAGGCCCTGGCGAGCGACTTCGGCGCTCTCGCCGAGCCGCCCGCGAAACGCGACGGCCCTGTCCAGCAGTTTCCGGAGTGCGCCATACTCGGCCTCCCACGCCTCGTCTGTCGCGTAGATCGTCGTCAGATCCCAGGTGTCTTCGACCGCGAGTTGTTTTCGCGTCGGCACATCGGTAAGTGTCGTGGCGGTCAACGGTACCTCCAATTGAATCCTACGAGACGACGACGAAGGCGAAGCGGCCCACGGTGTAGTACCATTTGCGGCCCGTTTGCTGGCATATGGCCGGGGCCATCGTCCCCAACCCGACACCATCGATCGAATGATACGGTCATGGCCGCGTCCCATGTGTGCCGATCGTCGGTGCCGCCGCGCCGTCCAGATTCCGGGAGATGTCATGCGCCTCTATCTGGAGCTTGCGCGGCGGTCGTTCCGCCAGCAACTGACCTATCGTGGGGCGGCGCTGGCAGGAATCTTCACCAACGGCATCTTCGGCGTGATGATCGCATCCGTCTACCTCGGTCTCTACCGGTCCCAGGATGGTGGAGAAAGCGTCGTGCGGGGGTGGTCGGCCGAGCAAACGGTGACTCTCGTCTGGATCAACCAGTCGCTCCTGATGACGGTCTTCATGTGGGGTTGGTGGGAGGTGATCCGGACCATCCAGTCCGGCGAGATCGTTATGGACCTGCTCAAGCCGATGGACTTCTTCGGCTACTGGCTTGCACGCGATCTGGGGCGGGCGGCGGCGCACTTCCTGATCCGGGGCGTTCCCACGTTCGCCGTCGGCGTGGTGCTGTTCAATGTCCTCGCTCCGCGGTCGCTCCTCCACGGCGTCGCCTTTCTGGCGTCGATTCCGCTGGCGGTGATCGTGAGCTTCACGTTTCGCTTTAGCCTCAACCTCGCCGGTTTCTGGGTTTTGGACCACCGGGGCATCAGCTACCTCTCGATGGCCGTGCTCAACCTGCTGTCGGGCTTCCTGATCCCGCTGGCGTTCTTCCCGACGCCGCTCCGGATCGTCGCTGAGGCGCTGCCGTTCCGGGCGATCATCATGATCCCCAACGAAATCTATCTCGGTCACGTCCATCCACTTTCCGGACTGCTGTTCCAGTGTTTCTGGATCGTCGCGATGACCGCCGGGGCGCGCTGGATTCTCGGCAAGGGAACGCGGAAGGTGGTCGTCCAGGGTGGATAGCTTCCGGTATATCAGGAGCGATCTGGCGATCGCGGGGCGGATCGCGGCGCTGCGGGTACGGGGTCAGATGCAGTACCGCTCCTCCTTCCTGATGGGCATCGCGGGGAACTTCATCATCAACTTCGCCGAGATTCTGGTGCTCTGGGTGCTCTTCCAGCGGTTCTCCAACCTGGGCGGGTGGTCGCTATCCGAAGTGCTCTTCCTGCACGGACTGAGCATGGTGATGTTCAGCATCGGCGATGTCTTTGCGGAGGGCGTGGGGTCGGTTCCGGGGATGATCCGGGAGGGCACCTTCGACCGCATCCTGGTGCGCCCGATGTCCGCCTACATCCAGTCGCTGATAAATGAAGTCTCGCTGCGCCACATCGGGTTGCTGGCTCAGGGACTGCTTGTCTTCGCGGTCGCGATCAGGCTTGTCGACGTGGAGTGGACCGCCCTCAAGGTGCTCTATCTCGGCGTCGTCATCGCCAGTGGCGCAATCCTGTTTCTCGCCCTCTTCACCGTCGAAGCGATCGTCAGTTTCTGGACGGTGAACTCGATCGAAGCCGTCAATGCCTTCACTTACGGCGGGTCCGATCTCGGCCAATACCCACTGCACATCTTCGACCGATGGTTGCGCGGCCTCTTTTTGTGGTTCATTCCGATCGGGTTCCTGACTTACTATCCCGCGTTGTACATCCTCGACAAGCCGGATCCGCTGGGCCTGCCCGCGGTCGCATCGTTCGTGGCCCCGTTCGCCTCGGCCCTGTTCTGCGTCGCCGTCGCGGGTGGCTGGCGGCTCGCGATCCGGCACTATCGCTCGGCGGGGAGCTGATCGCGGGCGTTGCTCGCCCCACACTGGAGAAAACGGCATGCCCGAGGACGGTCAACGACACTCGCGGCTAAGCGGCGAGCCGATCATCACGGCGGATGCCCTGACCAAGGAGTTCTGGATCAGGGACCAGCCCAAGGGCGCCCTTGGGGCGTTACGGGGCCTTGTCGAGCGCGGAGGGCGATCGGTGACCGCGGTGCGCGACGTATCGTTCTCGATCGACCGGGGCGAGATCGTCGGCTACATCGGCCCGAACGGGGCCGGCAAATCGACGACGATCAAGATGCTGACCGGTATCCTGGTCCCTTCCTCGGGATCGGCAACGGTCGCCGGTCATGTCCCGTGGGAGGACCGGCGCGGCCTCGCGAGCAAGATCGGCGTTGTCTTCGGGCAGCGGACGCAGCTCTGGTGGGACCTGCCGCTGTCGGAATCGCTCGAACTTCTGCGCTACATGTACCGGGTGCCCGGCGAACGATTCGCGCGGAACTACCGCGCCGCGATCGACCTGCTGGACCTGGCTCCATTCCTCGACACGCCGGTCCGCCAGCTCTCGCTGGGTCAGCGGATGCGCGGCGATCTCGCCGCCGCGCTGCTGCACGAGCCACCGATCCTGTATCTCGACGAACCGACAATCGGGCTCGACCTCGTCGCCAAGACGCGCATCCGCGATTATCTGACCGAGCTCAATCGCCAGACCGCGGTCACGATCCTGCTCACGACTCATGACCTGGCGGACATCGAGCGGCTCTGCCGCCGGATCATCGTGATCGACAAGGGGCGGATCATGTACGACGGCGAGCTGGCCGCGTTGCGCCAGCGCTACGGCTCGGCGAGCCAGCTGATCGTCGACTTCGACGATGTTCCGGATCGCATCACGACTGCCGGGCTTGATCCCGGCATTGCGGTCGTTAGCCACGACGGTCCCCAGGTGCGGTTCAGCTTCAGCCGGGACTCGCTCAGCGCGACCCAGGTGCTGCATTCCGTAAGCTCACTTGGGCCAGTGCGAGACATGGCGATCGAGGAGCCCGCAATCGAGGATGTGATCGGCAATCTCTATCGCGAGTCCACCGACGTTCAGGCGGCGCCTTGATCGTGATGGAGGTTGCACGCGGTACCATGGCGCTGATGGTCGCGAGAACGTAGCGCGTCTTCGAGAACGAGAGGCAATCGGTTCATGACCTTAGGCGGAGAACGAATCTGCACCACGTGCGACGGTCAATTCGTCGTTCCCGGCCCCGAGGCACGGTTTCGGGTCGACCGCGGGCTCGAAGCGCCAGCGCAGTGCCCCGCGTGCCGGGGAGCAAGCCGGGCGGCCCGAAACATCGATCTGGTCGCCCTCTACGAGCGCGCCGATGCGCTCTTGCCGTACGAGAGCGGATCGACGAACGGCCGATCCAGTGGAGAAGGCCGATCGCGCGGACCGCGCCGCGGTGGAGTGATCCAGCAGCGGTACGCTACCGTCTGCGCCGCCTGCGGAAGCGACACCCAGGTGCCATTCGTGCCCAAAGGAGATCGGCCCGTCTACTGCCGGGATTGCTTCAACGCCCGCAAGGGGACCTGATTCACGGCTCGATTTCGGCGGCATGCTCGCCTTCGGCGATCGTCAGGGCCTCGTCGGCGATCGTTACCATTCGGTCGATCTCGTCCCTCGTGACCACCAGCGGGGGTGCGAAGTGCATGACATCCCACGTCCTGGTGATGAAACCGCGGTCCATAAGCAGCTCAGCGGTCCGTTTGGCGAAGGATGACTCCTTCCCCCATTTCGTCTTGTTTTCCTTGCTCTTCACGAGTTCGATCGCACAGAGGAGGCCGACGCCCCGGACATCGCCGACCGTCGGATGGCTCCGTAACTCCTCGAGCCGAGCCTTCAGATAGGCGCCCATCTCCGCGGCACGCTCGACCAACGATTCATCCTGGAATATCTCCAGGTTCCTGATCGCGGCGACGGCGCACACTGGATGGCCGCCGAATGTGATCAGGTGCCCCATGGCGACGGTGTCCTGCTCCTTGAAGGTATCGAAGATGGCGTCCCGGACGATCGCGGCCCCCATTGGCGCGTAACCGGATGTCAGGCCCTTCGCGATCGTCATGATGTCGGGCACGATCCCGAAATGCTCGCAGGCGAACATCTTTCCGGTCCGGCCAAAGCCGTTGATCACTTCGTCGGCGATCAGGAGCACGCCGTGGCGGTCGCAGATCTCGCGCAGCATCGTCCAGTACGTCGCGGAGGGGACATGGACGCCGGCGGCACTGGAGACCGGCTCGCCGATGACGCAGGCGACCGACTCCGGCCCTTGGTTCTCGATCTCCTGTTCGACGTACCGGGCGGCCATGATGTCGGCCGCCTCGCCTTCGAGACCGAAGTCGGAGCGATACTGGTTGGGATGCGGAACGTGCGAGACGCCATACATGAACGGGCCGAAGTACGCCTCGTTCCGCATCGCGGTCAGGCTCATCGCGCCATGGGTCATCCCATGATAGGAGCCTCGGCGGGCAATTACCTTGTAGCGGCGCGGAAACCCGCGCATCGCCTGCACCTGTTTGGCGATCTTGACGGCGGTCTCCACCGCTTCGGAGCCGCCCGAGCAGAAGTAGACGCGGGAGAGGTCGCCGGGGGTGATCTCGCTCAGCATGTGGGCGAGCCTCACCGTCGGCTCACTGGTGTACGAGGCCGCCGAGACGTAGGCGAGCTTCTTCGCCTGCTCGCCCATGACCTCGCCGATCTCGGCCCGGCCATGACCGGCGTTGACGACCCACAACCCCGAGATGCCGTCTAGATACTCGCGTCCCTGGATGTCCCAAAGCCGGATCCCTTCGCCCCGGTTGAAGACGCGCATGCCCTCGCTTCGGGCGATGTCCGTCCATGGAGCCGCATGGACCCAGACATGATCGAGAGCTTGTTCCTGAAGATCAGCCGGGCTGATCTCGTCGACGATCGACGTACCGAGAACCGCCTCCTGAGCAACCATGATTTTTCTCCTGACGCTGTAGCACGTCCGTGAGGACAGGCGGGATATTGTTCCACGAGTCGTTTGGCTTCCAATTGGGAATCGGAACACGCGTTCCTCGCGGTCGAGCCTCCGCGTTCCGGATGTTATGGTGCGAGGCAAGCGAAGTGCTACCATCCACGAAAAGGGATCGGCACCGATATGGTACTTCGTTCATCATGTCCATCGGCATCGACGAACCGGAAAGGGATGAATTGTGGCCAGCGAGCAACGCACATCGGGGCTAGTCATAGACTATCGCAACGCCACCGCGCACGCGGTCGGGGAAGAGCATGGGGTGACCGACGCGGAGCTGGACGGGATCGCGCCGAAGGTGGCCGCCGAGCATGCGCGGATAGACCAGGAGCATGATTCCAAGGTCCAGAGATGGCAGGATTTGCCGGACAACACGGCCCTTGCCGACGAGATCTCGGCATTCGCCACCGACGCCCGAGGGCGCTTCACGGATTTCATCCTGATCGGAATCGGCGGGTCGTCGCTGGGGGCGATCGCCACGGTCGGCGCGCTCGGCCATCCGTTCCGCAATCTGCTCCCGACCGATCAGCGGGGCGGTCCGCGTTTCTTCGTGCTCGATAACCCCGATCCGGAGAAAGTCGCCGCCACGCTGGCCACCGTCGATCTGGAAACGACCCTCGTCAACGTCGTCTCGAAATCGGGCCAGACCGCCGAAACCGCCGTCAATTTCCTCGTCGTCCGCGATGCCCTGCTCAAGGCCGTGGGGCCCGAGAAGGCCCGCCAACAGATCGTCGCGACGACCGACCCGGCGGAGGGTCTGCTGCGCCAGCTCTCGGACCACGAGGGTTACCGGACCTTTCCGGTGCCGCCCGGTGTCGATGGCCGCCAGACGGTGCTCAGCGCCGTCGGGCTCCTGCCCGCCGCGATCGCCAGCGTGGACATTCACGGGCTGCTGGCGGGAGCCGCCGCGATGCGGAAACGCGCGACATCGAGCGATATCCGCGACAACCCGGCGTATCTCCTGGCGGCGCTCTCTGTACTCGCCGATACCAACCACCACAAGTCGATGCTGGTGACCATGCCCTACGCGGACGCGCTCTACGGGATCGCGGACTGGTTCCGTCAGCTCTGGGCGGAGAGCCTCGGCAAGAAGCTTTCCGTGAACGGATCGGTCGTCAACGCGGGGCAGACCCCGATCAAGGCGCTCGGCGCGATCGATCAGCATTCACAGATTCAGCTCTATACGGAAGGGCCGAACGACAAGTTGATCCAGCTCGTCGCGGTCGGCGCATATCGCGAGACGGTAGCTATCCCAGATCCACCGGAGTCGATGCCCGACCTCGGATACCTCAAGGGCGGCGAGCTCGGTCAACTGCTGGACCGGGAGCGGCTCGCCACGAGCTGGGCCTTGACCGGGGCGCAACGGCCCAACCTGACGATCACCACACCCGCGATCGATGCGTTCGCCCTCGGGGAGTTCTTCTATCTCATGCAACTGCAAACGGTCATGGCCGGGGCGCTCTACGATGTCAACCCGTTTGGACAACCGGGCGTCGAGGCCGGCAAGAACGCGACCTACGCGCTGATGGGGCGATCGGGATACGAGGAGCTGAAGCGGGAGCTGCTGACGGAATCCGGCGACGCCAAGGATTACGTCAACGAACCCTGACGGCCGGATTGGGGATGACAGAGTACCAGTCCGGATGCGAGTGTCGGTCAGCGGGTAGAATGAGCGCGATCACCGCGACACAGGCCGAGCGAAACCGTTTGCGATCATCCAGGACCATTCATGGCATCAGGCATGTCTCTCACTCGAGTAATCATGAACTCGGCCGTGGTGCTTGGTGTGATTGGCCTGGCCTGGGTGCTGATCCAGATCCGGTCGATCGTGTTCCTGCTGCTGCTCGGAATCGTGTTCGCCGCCGCCATCGAACCGCTGGTCTATCGCCTGCGCCGGGCCGGTCTCCGTCGCGGTCAGGCAATCATCGTCGTCTACGCTTGCCTGCTCGCCGTCGGCAGTGCAGGTTTGTATCTGTTGATCCCGGCCCTCGTTGGGCAGATCGCCGCACTGGACGACGCGATTCCCGAAATTTTTGACAAGCTGCGGCAGCAGGCGCTCGAAAGCGGCAACAGGTTCCTGCGACAGACCGGGTACCAAACCCTCCTCCGCATCGAGAACACCTATCTCCGGGTTCGCAACGGCCCCGAGATCGGACAGGACCAGGCGCTTGGCGCGGCGACCTCCGTCCTCGGCATCATCTTCACGGCCGTCTCGTTGATGATCGTCGCGTTCTACTGGATGACCGAGAAGGCAACGATCAAACGCGTTGTGCTCGAGTTGATCCCATTCTCGAAGCGCGCCCGCGCCCACGCGATCTGGGACGAGATCGAATACCGGATCGGCGGCTGGACACGAGGACAGCTCTTGTTGATGCTGATGATCGGTCTCTGTTCCGGGGCCGCCTACTACATCATCGATCTTCGCTACTGGCTGGCGCTGGCGATCTGGGCCGGCTTGACCGAGGCGGTACCCTTCATTGGCCCCTTCATCGGAGGCGGCACCGCGGCGCTCATCGCGCTGGCGGACTCTCCGGAAAAGGCGTTGCAGGTTGTGATTTTCGCGACTGTTCTCCAGCAGCTCGAAGGCGCGGTACTAGTGCCGCGGGTCATGCGCGACGCCGTCGGAATGAGCCCGCTGACCGTGATCCTGGCGGTGCTGGTCGGTGGAACGCTGGCGGGGCTGCTGGGGTCGCTGCTGGCGATTCCGGTCGGCGCGGCGGTCCAGGTGCTTGTCAGCAACCTGCTCCGGCACCGCGATGACCGGATCGCGTCCGAGCTGCGGACCATGGACATTGCACCGCTCTCGGCCGCTCAGCTTGGCTCTCCATTCGCTCCCCTGCAAGGCTCCTCCGGCAGGCACCGCCCACAGTCGGATGACGCGCCAGAGGTCACCGGGCGGCGAACTCCGGGGGAGCCCGAGATTCTGGGCAGCACGCCGATGTCGCGGGAGTAACCATGCTACAGGCCCGCCCCGGTCCGCCGGGTGAATCCTCACGCGTGCTGGAAGACGACGACGGCGGCGATATCCTCCGCACGGTGATCGCTCTGTTCGACGACAATCTCGACGCGGAGCATGCGCTGTCGGTCCTTCGGAAGAGCGATCAGCCTTCCGAGCACATCTCGGTGATCCTTCGCGAGCGCGTGATCACCGCCGAACTGGGCCTGCCCCGCCAGACGGTCCTGTCCCGGGTGATCGCGTCGTCCGCGCTGGATGCCGTAGGTGGCTGGTTACAGGGCTTGGCGTCCCTCATTCTGCCGGATCGCGCCAGCTACCTCGTCGCCGGGCCGATCGGCGCGGTTCTGGCGACGATCCGCGATGCGAGACCGCTTTCCGGATCGGACCATGACGCGGCGCGGCCCACAGACTCGAGTCACCAACTGGCGCGGGCGTTCACGTCCTTTGGCTTCAGCCGCGAAGAGTCGATGTATCTCGAACAGCGCGTGGTTGCCGGCTCGCCGCTGATCGCCATCACATCGTCCGAAGCGGACAATCTGAGAAACGCCCACCAGGCATTCTCCAAACACACCGCCGTCCATCTCGGTCTCGCCAGGACCGAACGCTCGATCAACCGCACCGCCGCCCGGCTCCTCGTGACCGGTCCGCATGGTGGCGGGACGGTCGTCATCGCCGACGCGATCGCCCCACTGAAACGCGCCACTGAAGGCAGGCTGCACGACCGGAGCCTCATGGAAATGATCGGACGTGACGTGGTGACCGTCACCGGAGAAACGATCGGGTCCGTCTCCGATGTGCTGTACGAGACCCGCCTCACCGACGATAGCGATCCACCGTCACGTATCGAGCTGCAACGGGCGGAGATCATTGCGCGATACCTCGTCGTTCAGTTTGGCGGAGTATTGCGATTGGGCCGGCAGCGGGTAGCCTTGCCCACGCCAGTCGTGGTCAAAACGAACTGGGAGCTGATCATCATCAGTGCCACTCGGGACGAGGTGCAGTCCGCTCCCCGCTACGATGACGTGTCACCTCTCAGCCGTCAGGACGAGGTGACGATCTGCACCCATTATGGGGTGCCCCTCTATTGGCAACGGCAGTCTGGAGAACAAGTACTCTAGGTGACGGCGGGCGCATCGTCCGTCGTGCGCATGGCGCTCAGGATGCGCTGCCATGGCGGAGCGCCGCTCTCGGCGAACACCACCTTGCCATCCTTGCCAACAACGACTACCGAGCGCTGGATGCCCGCACCGTCGTCCTTCAGCGCGCCATAGGCTCGGGCAACGGCATTGTCCTCGTCCACGAGCAGGTCGAAGTTCAGCGCATGCTCCTTCCGGAAGCGCTGGTGGCTGTCGGCGTCGTCGGAATTTACGCCCATCGGCTCGATCCCGGCTCCGCGCAGATGCTCGATGTTCTTCCGAACCTGGATCAACTGATCGGTACAGCCGGGGGTGAAGTCCTTCGGGTAAAAAACGAGCATCGGGCGGATATGGCTACGCAGATCGCTAAGCCGAAAATCCTCCCCGGTGTCGGCTTTCACCGTGAAATCGGGTGCCTCGGCGCCAACCTCGATCAGCATGGGGAGCCTCGTTTCTCTCTGTGCTACGGAACCGACAGCATCCGGTCGAGGGAAATCTTCGCTGCCCGCGCCGTCACTGGGTCGACCGTTACCTCGTTGACGACTGTGCCTGCCGCGAGATGCTCCATCGCCCACAGCATGTATGCCGGGTGGATACGGAACATCGTAGAGCACGGGCAGATCACCGGGTCGAGGCAGAAAATGGTCTTGTCCGGCATCTGATTCTGGAGGCGACGGACGAGATTGATCTCGGTGCCGACCGCCCAGGTCGTGCCGCTCGGCGCCTTGCCGATGATGTCGATGATGAACTCGGTCGAGCCATCGAAATCGGCGGCCCGGACGACTTCGAGCCGGCACTCGGGGTGGACGACCACGTTGACATCGGGATGGGTGAGCCGAGCCTGTTCGATCTGCTCGACCGAAAACCGGGCGTGGACCGAGCAGTAACCCTTCCAGAGGATGACCTTCGCCGCCTTCAACGCGTCCTCGGTGTTGCCACCGAGTGGAAGGGACGGATCCCAGACGACCATCTCGTCGAGCGGAATGTCCTTGCGAACGGCGGTGTTGCGGCCGAGGTGCTCGTCGGGGAAGAAGAAGACGCGCTCTCCCCGCTCGAACGCCCAGTCGTAGACGCGGGATGCATTCGAAGACGTACAGACGATCCCGCCGTTTCGGCCACAGAAAGCCTTGAGCGACGCAGCCGAGTTCATGTAGGTGATCGGGATGACGCCGGTGATGCCGAGCCGGTCGAGCTCCGTCCAGGCGGCTTCGACATCCTCGGCTTTCGCCATGTCCGCCATCGAGCACCCCGCCTCGAGATTCGGCAGGATGACGTGCTGATCCGGGGCGCCGAGGATGTCCGCGCTCTCGGCCATGAAATGCACGCCACAGAACAGGGTGAACTCGGACTCCGTCCGCTCCGCCGCCTGCCTGGAGAGCCCGTAGGAGTCGCCCTGATAATCGGCGAACTGGATGACCTCGTCACGTTGGTAGTGGTGGCCGAGGATCGTGAGCCGCGATCCAAGTTCCCGTTTGAGCTTCCAGATCCGCGCGTCGCGCTCCTCGACCGGCATCTTGAAGTACTCGCGAGGGATCTTTTCCTGCCGCAACGGCCCGACGCCATAGTCGTGAAGCTGCTCGTAGGCACCGGTCCCCTCTTCGGGGACACACGATGCGGGCTCCAGTTGGGGCTCGATGAGCCACAAGGTAGTCTTGGCGGCAATCGCGGTGCCCCCCCGCGTGCCTTCTTCGCCGAAGGCCGGGGCCGGGGCGTCCCAGAGTGTCGCGGAGCGTTGTGTGCGATTGACCACCATCTGTCCGGGGTCTCCGTTCACGGCGACTGGCCGTGGTGTCGCAAGCCCATCTGGCTCGGCTCGATGCTGGGCAAATGGTATGTCTACGGGGAGTAATTGTCAACATGACACTAAGTCTGCGTCGCGGGCCATGGCGGCACGTGGGCAGCCGCGCCGGGCAGCCGCGTCGCGCGGAGGGTTTGCGGAGAAGTCGCGGCGGCCCTCGCGAATGTTGGATTGGGCCGGTGCCTGGCAGGACCAAGGGGAGGCGGACACAAGGTCCGCCGCTACGGGGACGTGGCCGTCCGTGACCTTTCCGTTGACGCGGGGCGGGTGGCGGCTATGCTCCGGCCAGCCGGCAAGCGGAAGGTGATCGCTGTCCCCTCTCCCAGCGTCGACTGGGCGGCGACGGTTCCGCCCTGCAACTCCACCAGTTGCTTGACGATGCTCAGGCCGAGGCCGGTTCCGCCGGTTTCCCGCACCGACTCCCCGTGATAGAACCGCTCGAAGATGAAGGGGAGCTGATCGGCGGGTATCCCCACGCCGGTGTCTCGAACGATGACCTCGATCCATTGGCTATCCATCACCGCACGTGAATCCAGCACGACGACCCCGCCCGCCGGGGTGTGCCGGATTGCGTTGTGAAGCAGGTTGTTGACGATCTGGGTGATCCTCGTCGGATCCCCGAGCGCCGGCGGCAGCTCTTCCGGCACGAGCGAGTTGACGCTGACCCGCGACGCTTTCAGGGCATACGGGCGAATCGCATCCACGATCTCCTCCGCCAGGTGGTGAAGATCGACCGGAACCTGCTGGAAAGGCAGCGCCGCCTCCTCGAGGCGAGACAGCATGAAGAGGTCGTCGACGAGCTTGGCGAGGGTTTCGGTCTCCCGCTCGATCACCGCGAACGATTCGACTGGCGCAATTCCGCCTTCCGGCTGATCGGCTCCCCCGTTCGTCTGCGCGTCGACGTGCGCCCGGATAACCGTGATGGGGGTTCGCAGATCGTGCGAAACGTTCGCCACGAACGAGCGCCGCTGGTGATCCAGGTCGTCCAGCCGCTCCGCCAGAAAGTTGAACGTGCTCGCGAGATGACCGAGCTCATCGTTGGTGATGATGCGCACGCGCCGTTCGAGCCGCCCGCTGGCGAACTCTTCGGTCGCGCTCTCCAACTCGGCGATCTGGGTGATGAGCGGGCGCGACACGGCCCGGCTCGCCAGCCTGGCCACGAAGAGGCCACAGAACGTGATCAACGCGATCTGGATCAGGACGAAGACGGTCAGGGCGAAGAACTCGGGAATGAGCACCGGGAGATCGACAAGCCTGTGCCCAGTCCAGAAATACAGGAGGGCGGCCAGAATGAAGCCGCCCGTGGCGTAGATGAATGTGCTCGCCGCGACCGCCACGAGATGCGACAGCGTGAGCCGGGCCCGAATTGATCGCCGGGTCTCGGCACGATATGGCAGCGGCTCCGTCGATGCGATCTCCATCGCGGCGATCTGGGCGATGGGATCTCTCGACACGGCCCGGCTCGCCCATCTCGCCACGAAGACCCCACAAACGGTGACAAGTCCGATCAGGAACAGGATGAAGACGGCCAGAATCAGGAACTGCGGGGTGAGCACCGGAAACATCCCAGGGACGTATCCAGTCGTGAGATAGAAGAGGAGAAGGAGAAAAAAACTGCCCGTGGCGACGACGAAGGTGCTCGCCAGTAGCGCCACGAGCTGCGAGAAGGGCAGACGGTCCCGGATCGGCCGCCGCGACTCGTCGCGCTCAGGTGGCCCGGATGATCGACGTGGCTCGATCACGGTGACGTCCGCGAGGAGAAGCGATACCCGACGCCCCAGACCGTCTCGATCAGGTCGCCCGCGGAACCGGCTCCGCCCAGCTTCTTGCGAAGCCGCTGGATGTGACTGTCGATGGTGCGGTCGAACACAGCCACCTCGTCACCCCACACCTCTTCAAGGAGAAACTCCCGGCTGAACACCCGGCCCGGATTTCCAGCAAGGAGCCGAAGCAGCGAGAACTCGGTCGCGGTCAGCGCAACGGCCACTCCGTCGCTCTCGACCTCGTGCGCCATGACGTTGATGCTGAGGCCCGGTGCATGGATCACATCCTCCGTATCGGCCGGCTGGGATTGCCGGCGGATTGTATCGGTGCGGCGGAGGATGGCGCCAATCCGGGCCTGGAGCTCGCGCATCGAGAACGGCTTGGTGAGATAGTCGTCGGCACCCAGCTCCAGGCCAACCACCTTGTCGAGCTCGGTCGACCGCGCGGTCAGCATCAGGATCGGGGTCGATCGCGTTTGCCGGATGCGGCGCGTGACCTCGAGACCGTCGAAGCCGGGCAGCATCACGTCCAGCACGATCAGCTCCGGGTCGTCCGCGATCGCGGCCAGGACCGCCGTTGGTCCATCATGCGCGACCGTCACCTGGTGCCCGACGTTCTGGAGATCACGTCGAATCAGGTCCGCGAGCTCGGGCTCATCCTCGACGACCAGTATGCGTGACACGCTCGCATTCCCTTTCAACGACGACTGTTGGACAGATCTCTTGGTCGACATTCGAGCGCCCGCCGACAGGCTTGACCGAAAGGCGTCGCGGGCGCGTAACGTGCTCTCCCTTGGCCATCACCGATGCCGCTTGCCAGGACGGCCACTACACGCGATGCAAGACATTCGCCTCGAACGCGGGGCCTGGCGAACGGCCTTTGAACGGCCCAAGTACCTGCAGCCTAGGCGGCGTCCGCCTGGTGGAGGTCGTTTCCGCTACCGATCGGCTGTGCCATCGGAACGATCTTTGCTCGCTTCACCGTAACAGCGGGCCGCGCTTCCGCGATCATCGGTGTGATCGCGATCAGGATGAACAAGACACTCACCAGGGCCACCAGGATGATTCCAATCACCATCATCGTTGCGTTACTCCTTCGAGAGTATCCGGAAGCAACACGGGCGCTTCCTCACACTGATGATTGTGACGGCCGTCTGTCACGCGATGGTCAGAGGCCCGTCACATTTCGATGGTCGGATGTTGCGATTCTATGGCGGAAATCGGCGACCTATCCGCAACGCTGGATGGAGGAACGCTTTAGCCACCAGCGACGATGAGCCCCAGGCTCGCTCCGGAACCCATGCCGACGCTGACTCTTGCCCGTATCTTCTGCCCCTGTTCGACGACTCGTTGCACCCACGAGAGCCGCCCGGTCCACTCGTTGGGTCGCAAGCCGTCCGCCCAAACCCACCCCTCGCGCGTGGTACCGTCGCGGTCCAGCTCGACCGGCCACCACTCTCCCGCGGTGCTCGACCGCGACAATCCCGAGACGCGGACCTCCGTCCCTTCCGGGAGCACATCGACGACATCGAATTCGGCGCCGGGCCCCGATCTCAAATTCAGATCGTCGACGACAACCTGCGTCGTCGTGCCAGGAGCGACGGAGAGCAACCGCTCGACCAGCGCGCTCGGCCCGTCGCGAGAGAGGAGCACGAGGGCCAGAAGCAGATTCCCAAGGGCGAAGACGAGCACGATCTTCCAGAGGGTCAGGTGCAGCGGGCGCGTCCGACGAGCGGCCCGCCCACCGAACCGGTAGACGCGGGAGGCGACGTTCGGGCCCGCGGCTTCGGAAACCACAATGTGTTCCGGCCGATCGAGATCGTCATCTCCTCCCGCGTCCTCGGTCTCTCGTACCGTGTTCCGTCGAGGGGAAAGGGGAAACGATCGTGTGCGCCCTTCGCTTGCCGCCGCGAGCCGCGAGGTGGCTTCCATCTCCGAAAGCGGAGCGCCCTCCAGTCCCGACCGAAACATGTTCGCGAACGTCGGGGCGTCGTGAAGCCGCTCGTCCTTCGGTTTGGCGAGCGACCATCCGATCACGTCATCTACCCATGAGGGAATGTCGAGATCAGGCCGGGCGATCGACGGCGCGACCGGGAGGCGCTCGAGGTGGGCGCGGATCAAACCTCGCTGATGATCGGGGCCCGGGGCGACGATGAACGGCGGCTGCCCTGTCAGCAGCTCGTAGGCGACGCAGCCGAGGGCGTAGACATCGGTGGCCCCCTCGACTGCCTCGCCGCTGGCCTGCTCGGGCGCGAGATAGGCGACGGTGCCGAAGGCCGCGCCACCGATCATTTCCTGCCGCGGACCGGCTGGCTGCGCCAACCCGAAGTCGATGAGCTTGACGACCCGATCCGGCATCATGATGAGGTTCTGCGGCTTGACATCGAGGTGAACCAGTTTCCGGCTGTGAATGTGCCCGAGCGCCTGAGCTACTTGGTCGAGGATTGCCAGCACCTCTTCGAGGGGAAGGGCTCCCCGATTCTCGATCACCCGCTTCAGATTGAGACCCGGTACGTACTCCATGACGATCCACGAACCTCCCGTTTCTTCGTGGAGGTCATAAATCGACACGAGGTTGGGATGCGACACGAAGGCCATCATCCGCGCTTCCTGGCGGAAACGCCGTCGTGAATCGGGATTGGCCTGGTACTCGGGGCGCAGCGTCTTGATCGCAACATCGCGGCGTGCCCGGAGATCACGTCCCTTGTAGACCATCGCGATCCCGCCAGCACCGAGTCGCGCGTCGAGTTTGAGCTCGTACTTGCCGCCGATCACGGTCCTGCCCACGGCGCGCGCTGTACTGTTCGATGCGCCGCTCGTCATACGCCGCTCGATGCACTGCTCGATGCGCTGCTCGATGCGCTGCTCGTTTGGGAGGTAGAAATGGGAGGTCCGAACATCATGGCTCGTTTGGATGACGGCGCGCGGTTGCCGCTGTCGATGAGAACCGAGCGGTCACCAGCCGCGACCGTACTCGATGCTCCCGATGTGGTCGAAGCCATGATACTCCCATCTCCCGCCTTGCCGCCGATGGCCCCGAGGCGGCCGGTGCGTTGCCGGAGCGGGCGGGGCTCGGTATGATGCCGCCAATGATCCCGGGCGCTTTTCGTCACGAGGGAGACCCACGATGAAGATCGGCGTGTTTACCGTCCTGTTCGCGCAGCGCCCCTTTGAGGAAGCGCTGGATTACATCGCACAGGCTGGAGTGGAGGCGATCGAGATCGGCACCGGCGGTGCGCCCGGCAACGGCCACTGCGATCTCGATGCGCTCGTCGACAACAGCGACGCGCAGAAGGCGTACATGGACACGATCACGAGCCGTGGTCTCGAGATCAGCGCCCTGTCCTGCCACGGCAATCCACTGCACCCCAACAAGGATGCGGCCAAGGCGGACGACGAATCGTTCCGCAAGACCGTTCGTCTCGCCAGCCAGATCGGCGTCCGCAATGTGATCACCTTCTCCGGGTGCCCCGGCGACTCCGAGAATGCCCGCTTCCCGAACTGGGTTACCTGCCCCTGGCCAACGGACTTTTCGGAGCTGCTGGACTGGCAATGGAAGGAGGTCGCGACCCCGTACTGGTCGGAAGCCGGCAAGTTCGCGGCCGATAACAACGTGCGGGTCGCGATCGAGCTGCATCCCGGATTCTTGGGCTATCACACGGAGTCGTTCTGGCGGCTGCGGCAGATCGGCGGCGACGCGATCGGCGTGAACTTTGATCCCTCTCACCTCTTCTGGCAGGGCATGGACCCCCTTGTCTGCGTCCGCGAGCTCAAGGATGCGATCTTCCATGTCCACATGAAGGACACCTGGCTCGATCGCCCGAATATCGATCGCAACGGCGTGCTCGACACCAAGTCGTACACCGATGAACTGCATCGCTCGTGGATCTTCCGGACGGTCGGATACGGGCACGGTCCCGAGTTCTGGCGCTCGCTGATCTCGGAGCTCCGCCTCGCTGGCTATGACGGCGCTCTCTCGATCGAGCACGAGGATTCCCTGATGAGCACGAACGAGGGTTTCACCAAGGCCGTCGCGTTCCTGAAAGATTCGGTGATCCGCGAGACGCCGGGAGAGGCATGGTGGGCGTAACGACGGTGACAAAAACGAGGGGAGTGGGCGATGAGTGAGATCGGCGTTGGGCTCGTTGGCTACAAATTCATGGGACGGGCGCATTCCAATGCGTACCGGCAGGTCTCGCGATTCTTCGATGTCGATCCCCAGCCGGTGATGCGAGCGATCTGCGGGCGGGACGAGACGGCGGTCTCCGCCGCGGCAGCGACGATGGGCTGGGAATCGGTGGAATCCGACTATCGCCAGCTCGTAAACCGGTCGGACATCGGGCTGGTCGATGTCTCGACACCGGGACACCTTCACAAGGATGTCGTGATCGCGGCCCTCGAGGCTGGCAAGCATGTGTTGTGCGAGAAGCCCCTCGCCAACACGCTCGGCGAGGCGGCGGAGATGCTGGCCGCCGCGAAAAAGGCCGGCACGATCACGATGGTCAACTTCAATTACCGGCGGGTTCCCGCCGTCCAGTTCGCGAAGCAATTGATCGACGATGGAAGCCTCGGCGAGATCCGCCATTGGCGCGCCGTCTATCTCCAGGATTGGCTCGTGGACCCTACCGTGCCACTTGCCTGGCGACTCAAGAAGGAGCTGGCGGGGTCGGGCGCGCTCGGCGACATCGGAGCGCACATCCTCGATCTCTCCCAGTTCCTGATCGGCCCGGTCGCCGAGGTCGTCGGCACGCTCAAGACCTACATTACAAAACGACCGGTCGAAGTCGCGGCGGCGGGCGGTTCGGGGCTCAGCTGGGAATCGGGCGAGGAGATGGGCGAGGTCACCGTCGACGACGGAACCACCTTCCTGGCCCGGTTCGAGAACGGCGCGAGTGGGTCGTTCGAGGCGACCCGGATGGCGCTCGGACGCCGGAACTTCAACAGCTTCGAGATCAACGGCTCAAAGGGGAGCATCGCCTTCAATCTCGAACGCCTCAACGAGCTCGAACTCTATCTCGGTGGTGACGAGCCTGGCCGTCAGGGATTCCGCACGATCAACGTCACTGAATCGGTGCATCCGTACACCGGACATTGGTGGCCAGCCGGCCACATCATTGGCTGGGAGCACACCCACACCCATGTCGTGAAGGACCTGCTCGACGGCATCAAGAGCGGGACGAACCCGGCTCCGTCGTTCGAGGACGGCTTCCGCTGCCAGGCTGTGCTGGACGCGGTGGAACGAAGCGCGGCATCCGGAAAATGGGAGACTCCGGCACCGGCTCCCGCGTGATGGTCGCGGGGTGGAGCGTGCGGCGAGCGAACCGTCAGTAGGCGACGCGAGCATCGACCGACTTCCGGTCGACGCGGCGGCGGGACAGGATTGCCTGGGCGACCCGGTCCCGCTCCTCGTCGGTCAGCTGATCGAGCGCATCATGCGGGTCGGGCACCGCCGCGACCATGATCGCCACGTCGTTATCGCGACTGATCGCGGCCCGGATTCGCTTGACATGGGCGATCCTCACGACATGTGCGTCGAGCCGCTCAATATCGAAATCCCCCTCCAGCCGCGGATCGTTCGCGAGACCGAGGGCCCGGACGACGGGCAGCAGCTGGGCCAGCCGCCCGTAGTCGATCGGCGTCGCCTCAGCGGCCTCGATCAGGTCGTCGATCACCGAGACCCGCTCGACAACCCGCTGGATCACGCCCCAGGCGAACCGGTCGCTGATCCGGGCCCCAACGCGCTCCACGCGGTTGAGCGCGGAGATGATCGCGGCGTCGTCGTCTCCTCGAATGACCGTGCCAAGCTCCTCCAAAGCAACGCGCCGCTCGATTGCCTGCCGGATGCGGCGTCGCTCGGGGGCGCTCAGCCGTTCCGGACCCCCGTCCGGCGGGTTCGTGAAGTGGCGGTTCAGGTCTTCCACGTGGCGCTTTCTAAGCGCGGCCCGGACCTGGGCGAGCCAGTCGACGCGCCGTTCAGCGAGGCGGATTCGATCACGGACCTCGTCGTCCAGATCAGACAGGTCATTGAAAATGTCGGGGTCGAATGCCCCCAGGATGAGGCGATCATCGTCCGTTTCGATCGCGCGTCGCAGGGCCGGCCATTCGATCGCTCGCAGCACCCGATGCAGGGATGGCCGATCGGTGTCACCGAGCACCACCAGCTTGCCGGAAACCGCCAGCTCGGCGAGCCGGTCCCGGTCGTTCTCGGTCAGCGCCCGGTCGAGCGACGCCCGGACCGCCAGTCGTTCCCTGGCGGTCCGCACCAGGACCCGGCACTCGCTGCCCAGGGGAAGGTCGCGCAGGGCCGCCTCCTCTGCGAGCATTACGACCGCGCCATCGCGCCCCCGCGAGGCGTCGTCCTTTAGGCGCCGTTGATAGCCGGCGACCAGTGCGGCTTCGACGCGTCCGGCATGGACCGACGAGCGCGGATCGTCCTTGAGCCGGGCCCAGAGACGAGCGATCTCCGGCTCGTTGTTCCGATCCAGCGCGGTCAGCAATCGACCGCGATCGTCCTCCGTGACGTCCTCGATCTCCACCCCTGGTGGGGCAGCGACCGGCTTCTCCCAGGTGGTCCAGGTCGCATCCGTGCCCCTGCCATCCACGGATGCATGCTCGAGGGTCTCCTCGAGCCCGGCGGATGACCCTGATCGGTCCATGGAGGCGGAGGTAACCGGGCTGGCGAATCGCGCCCTCACCCGATCGACCGCCGTGTCGAGATTCCAGCCGTCGGATGCAGTCGATATCCTGGAAGATAGACTTGCCGGTCGCTTGAACCGGGGGATCGCTTCAAGTTGACGCGCCAGATCACCGATCCGACTGGCACAGGCCGATCGCAAGGCATCGACAAGAGGAAGGGTCGCGGAATCGACCCGCTCGTCGACCTCACGGAAGCACGTCGATCGCTCCGGGTCGATCAGGTCCCACGCCGAAAATAACAGGACGCCATCGTTCGCCGAGACCGGATCGCCATGCGAGCGACGGAGATCGGGGTCGTCGGCAAGGATCCGCAGCGTCGTGTAGATGGTCAGCAGCGCGAACAGGTCGCGCCCGTTGGCATCGGCGAATTCGGTCGGATGCCGGTATCCGGCGGTTCCACGACCCGATGGCCCCAGTGGCGAATCCGGCCACGACGCGGTATCGAGATCGACACACGCCAACCGTCCGTCCGCCCGCACGATCAGATTCGAGGCCGTGAGGTCGCCGTGAACGAAGGATGCCCCGCCAAGCATGTTGACGGCATCCACGACCGCCTTGGCGAGGGCCTCGAGCACACTGGTATTGCCGGCCCGGGCGGCACGATCGACCGCCTGCAGGAGGGTTGGCCCCTCGATCCATTCCATGACGACCGCGAGCTCCGCCCGCGCCGGTTCACCTGCATCCTCCCCCGTGTGCAGGACGGGCCCCTGCCGGATGATCCGGATCCCGCCCGGCAGCACCCGCCCCAGAAGCGTCCGGTCGAGACCCTGCAAGGCCCCGTAGCGGACGGCCCAATCCGTGGCGCTGGCGGGGCCGCCGCCGATGGCATTGCCTTCGGATGCTACGATTCGCAATGCGATGTCGTTACCGTCCGGACGAGCGAGCCGCGCGACGAAGGCGTCGTCTCCCGCGACAACAAACGGCATGCCCGTATGGTCCAGCACGGGCCGGGCATGAACGAACGGAAGCGGTCCGTGCTCCTCGCTCAGGGCCGACTGAAACTGCGCAAGCCTGTCCATACAATAGATCCTCTCATGGTCACCAGAGCACAACGCATCCAGAACAGGTGACGCTGAGTGGTAGAGTGACACCACATTTCAGGTGATTGTAGTGGCACGACGCGATTCGTCGACCACTGCATCACTCGTGGAAAGGTACGAGCCCTTGGAGCTACGTTCCCGAAGAAACCAGCCCGCTCCCACCCGAATCGACGATCAAACCACCGTGCACACCGCCGTTGGGGCAGCGCCGCGGAGCACCCGACCGGCAGGCGTGGGGGGCGCCCCGACAACCTATCGTTCGAGCCCGCCGCCTCCGGATCCGGGCGACAGCGTCTGGACCAGCCCGGCGAACATATCGAGCGAGATCAATGGCATCGGTGCATCCCTTGCCGATGTCGACCCCCGCTCCGCCGCCCGCCTCCGGGATCTCGGACATGCGTTGGCGAGCGACGACGGGCGCCAGCGCTGGTCGGATGTCGATCTCAGCCGCGCGTTCAATACCGACCGCCTTTCCTATGTCTATGCGCTGCGGCGAGAAGGCGGGTTCGCACCGGCCTCGATCGAAGTTGCGGACAAGATTCGCAACGTCCTTGTCCTCGTGCCGATCGTCCTGACCTGGGCCGCGCTCGCCGAAGCGTCGATTTCCTACAATCGATACATTGAGGAGAATCCAGCAGAGGCCGCGACGCCGTTCCTGCTCCTCTGGCAAAGGGGCTTTGGAAACGATGCCGGGTTCTTCTCCACCAGTTTTTCGACCGTCGCGATCCTCGATGCCGTCGTCATCATCGTGATGATCCTGCTCACCCTCTACACGCATGGACGGCGCGAGAAACAGGAAGATCGCGTCTCGGACACCTCGGCGGCGTTCCAGGCCGAGTTCGACAATGTGCTGGCCGAGGCGACCGTGATTCTCGCCGGGGACCGCTCCAACCGCCCGGCCCAGCTCACCGACAGTGTCGAGCGCCTCGCCGACCGCTTCGAGCGGAGCAGCCAGGAACTGCTGACGCAGCTTCAGGTCGAGCATGACCGGCTCGGAAACCTGGCGGGCCGGCGCGAAAAGGAGTTCGCCGATTTCGCGATGTTCGCCACCGGCATGCGGTCCGGTGCGGAAGAGATGCACCGGCTCCTGATCGACCTGCGTCAGGTGTCATCGGGCCTTGAAACCGCACTTGAAGATCTTTCCAGCGAAGTCAGCGGCGCGTCCGATCAACAGCGAAGTCTCCTGACCGCCGTCTCCAATCTCGAACGCTTGACAGCGTCCTCGATCCAGAGCGACCAAGCCGTGACCCGGCAGCTCTCGCTCGCCGCCAACAATCTGGCCGAGACCGCCGACAAGGCGATGTCTGGCGCGGAGACGGCGGCCCAGGCCGGCCGGATCGCTTCTGACGCGGTTCGCGGAATCGGCGAAGTCGTCCGCCAGCTTGGCGAGAGCCAGGAACGCGTCGAACACGCGCTGGCCGGCGATACGGAGGCGAATGGACGCCTCGGCGAAGCACTTCGATCGAGCACCGCCAGTGCCCAAACGACGACCCGGATTCTCAACGACATTGGTGGCGGGCTCGCCCGGATCCGGGAGGAATTCGACCGTCTCGGCACCCAGACCGGACAGAACGCGGGAGCCTTGAATGCCTTGCTGGCGCAGCAGGCGGACATCGCGAAAGACATCTCGCAGGTCGCCCGGGAGATGGGCACCGTCGGGCTCGGCACCGCTCAACGCCAGCGGGAGGTGAACCAGGACCTTCAGCATCTGGTCCAGCGCCTCGATGGTCTCGCGAACACCCTGAATCGCCTTGTGCAGCAGGCACCGAACTCGGAGAACCTGCAGCAAGCGTTCACGACCGCGCTCCGATCCGAGCTCGGGCGCGTGCCCAGCACGGTCGGCGCCTCGCCGGAACCGGGCGACGACGACGTTCGCACGCGCGGGTCATGGAGCCGGCCGCCACGCACCTGATCGACTCCGCGAATCGCCCTTCCCGGTCCGGATCACCCACTCCACGTGAGTCGAGTCGCTTGCCACCAGTCGTCGGAGTCCTCTCATGCATCCTTACAAGCGAAAACGGCGAACCAGACGCGACATGGTCGTCCTTGGCGGTTGGCTGTTCGCCGACCTGTTGCTCGGTCTCGCCATGCTCTTCGCGGTCGCGAACACCGTCGGGCAGGCGCCTCCCACTCCGACGCCGAATCAGCTTCAGACCGCCCAGGCCAACCTCAACGCTCAACAGGAGGAAAACGACCAGACCGTCGAAGCGCTCCAAAATCAGATCGCGCTCGTCAACACCAGCGCCCAGCAGACGCAGGAAGCTGTCGACCGTCAGTCGGCGGCCGCCACCCGAGCCGCCGACGCGGAGGCGACGCGGGCGGCGCTGTCCGAGAACGACCGGGCCACCGCCGATGCTCTCGCCACCGAAGAGGCGGTCAACTCGCAAGCGACCATCGCCGCCCTGGCGACGGAGCAGGCCGGTGCGGATTCGAGCGTCACCGATCTCAACAACCAGCTCGCGACGAACGTCGCCCAGGCAACCGAAGTCGCCGGTCAGATCAGCGTGCAGGCGACAGAGCAGGCCGCCCTGCGGGCGCAGGCAACCGAGAATGCACTATCGGGCGCGAATCTTCAGGCGACCTCCGCCGCCGCCCAGAATCAGGTGGTCACGAACGCCACGCAAGTGAGCGTGATCCAGTCGACCGCCGTTGCGGCTCAGAACCAGGCCGCGACGATTCAGGCGCAATCCAGCTCGGCTCAGGCGACAATCGACGCTCAGGCGATCTCGGCGCAGGCGGCGAGCGATGCCGCGAGTGCCGAACTCGCCAACGCCAACGCGACGGCGGCGGCGCTCCAGACCCAGCTTCAGCAGAACTCGCTCAATCCCGAACCGGTGCAGCAGACAGTACAGGTCGATCTGGGCGGCGTCGTGAACAACGATCCTGGTGCCGTCGAGGACGCGAAAGTCCAGCTTCACGGAATCCTCGATCAATACGTCAACGGTCAGAACTGCCGGATCGGGTTCGTCATCATCTCATCACGAGCGCCAGATGTAGGTCCGGGAGTTGCCCTTTCGAGGGCGATGGCGGAGATCATCCAGGCGGAGTTTCCGCAGCTCCTGCCCGAACCGACCGACGGATCAGCACCGGAGCTCGCCAGCAACCCGATCTCGTATCCCGGCACGGAGCCAGCCGGCGAGGTCGAGCTCCAATTGTTCCTCAGCGCAGGCTGTGTTCCGGCACCGGGGTGATCTCTGCCTCACCCCGACTCCGAGTCGTCGTCCGGCGGCGCGGAGGCACGGTAGGCGGCGCCCATCCCCGCGTACCGATCGCCACCGAGATGATGGACGATCTGGACACCATCCTCGGGCAGCCACGTCTCCCGAAAGGCCAACGGGTCAGCGCTGACGTGGAGCACGGACCCGACGAACAGGTCGTGATCCCCCCAGTGCACGCGGTCGATCACCCCGCACTCGATATGAGCGACGCACTCGCCGATCAGCGGCGCCTCGATTTCATGCGGGTCTTGAGGGGTCAGCCCAAAGCGCTCGAACTTGTCGCCGTCGCGACCACTGGTTTCGCCGCAGCCATGAATCGCGGCGAGAGAATCCATGGTCGGGAGACTGATCGCGAACTGCTCACTCTTCGTCATGAATTCGTGGCTCAACCGCGACGGCTGGACCGCGACGCCGATCAGGACCGGATCGAGACTGAGCGGCAGCAACCACCCGGCGGTCATCACATTCGGCTGATCCCGAAACATCGTGGTCAGGAAAACGACCGGACCAGAACCGATGAGCCGTAACGCGTCGCGCTCAGCCCGTGCAACTTTCGCCATAGTTCAGGAGCCATTTCTTTTTTGTGAACGATCCTCGGCGACGACCGTTCGATAGATATCCGCGGTTCCCTCGGCAGCCCGTTTCCAACTGAACAGCGTCGCCCGCTCGATGCTTCGCTGGCTTAAAGCGTTCCGATACTCCACCTCGGTCATGATCCGCACGATCGCCGCGGCAAGCGCATCGAGCTCCGGTTCCACGACCACCCCGGCGTCACCGACCACTTCGGGCAGACTGGTCCGGTTCGCCACGATCGCGGGAGTGCCACAGGCCATTGCTTCGAGCGGGGTTAGCCCGAACCCTTCATGGAGCGAGGGCGTCGCACAGGCGACCGCTCCCTGATAGAGAAGCTGGCGGTCGTCGTCTGACACCTGACCGGTGAGTAGTACCTTCCCGCCGAGTCCCAGACGCGTGATCACTGGCTCCAGTGGCGGAAAGACGCGCGGATTCGTGGAATGCGGTGCACCCGCGATCACCAGTGTCGCGCCAGCGGGCAGCGACGGAACCGCCGCTCCGAAGGCTTCGACGAGGAGAGGAAGATTCTTGCGCTTGTCGAACCCCCCGATGTTGAAGAGGTACGGCCCCGGAATCGCGAAACGCCGTCGCGCCTTCATCCTCGCGGTCCCCGTCGTGTCCGGCACCAGGTCGGGGGATGCCGCCTCCGGGATCACGGTGATCCGCGCGCGAGCGACGCCGAGAACTCGCTGGACGTCCTCTGAGGCGGAACGCGACGGGACGATGATTCGCCGGGCATGCCGGGCCGTCCGGGCCATCAGCGCGAGATACACCTGCATCGCCCGCGTGGCGCGATAGTCGGGCATCACCAAGGGAATCGTGTCGTGAATCGTGACCACGCACGGGACCGGCGTGACGATCGGCGCGCTCATCTGCGGCAAATGCAACAGGCTTGCGCGCGGTCTGCCGCTGATCGCCGCGACACTTATACCAACGGCATCCCAGGCGAAGCGGTGTCGCCTGGTGCCCCGTTTGAAGTATCGCCCTGGTCGTGGCTGAAGGAATCCGATCTCGATCCCGAGCTCTTCCCGGTCGGCTTCGAGCGCCCGCGAAAGTTCCCGGACATAGGTGCCGATTCCCGAATGCGGCAAGCTCAGGAAGTTGCCGTCGATCGCGACGCGGACGGGAACAGTTCGGCTATCGCCAGGTTCCGAGGTCACGAAGCAACTCCTCCGGATCCGCCAGCGGATGGTGATAAAGGTGCGGCTTTCGTCGTCGAACGCACGCGTCGACCGAGGTCACGATCGTGGTATCATTTGGGAAGTAACGGCAAGGACGCTACCCATTATCTATCACCCCTGGAGACATGAATGGCAACACCACTCGAAATCACCGACGCGACGTTCCAGCAGGAAGTGATCGCCGCCGACAAGCCGGTTCTGGTGGACTTCTGGGCTCCCTGGTGTGGACCGTGCCGGATCGTGGGTCCGGTTCTCGCCGAGATCGCGAACGAGCAGGAAGACCGCGTCAAGATCGTCAAGGTCAACGTCGACGAGAATCAGAAGTACGCTGGCGAGCTTAGCGTATTCAACATCCCGACCATGATCCTCTACAAAGGTGGGCAACCCGTCGACAAGATCGTCGGTGCCCTTCCGAAGCAGCAGATCCTGGATCGGATCGAGCCGCACCTGAGCTAGATCCGGTCGACGCGGTTCAAGGGAAAGCCCCGGAGCGATGAATCGCTCCGGGGCTTTCGCCTGCCTCCCGCCAAAGCTTTCGGCATCGCTCACTCCGGAACCGAGGTCCGGAGGCGTGAAAGGTCTTCCATCTCCCGCCTGAGATCGTCAATATCCGCGAACTGCCGGTACACCGAGGCGAAACGGATGTAGGCGACCTGATCCAGCTCCTTGAGCTCCCGAAGAGCCGCCTCCCCCACCATCTTTGAGGGAACCTCCTTGACGCCAAGCGCCAGGAGCTGGCCCTCGATCCTGCCGATAAGTCCGTCGACCTGATCTTCGCTGACAGGTCGCTTGGTGAGCGCGACGCGCAACTTCATCCTGAGCTTGTCCGAGTTGAACTCCTCGCGCCGACCATCCTTCTTGACGACGAACAGCGATGCGGTCTCGACCCGCTCGTAGGTGGTGAAGCGACGGCTGCAGTACGTGCACTCCCGCCGCCGCCGGATCGATTCGCCGCCGCCCAACTCCCGGCTGTCGATGACGCGGGAATCGCTCGAGCGGCAAAATGGGCATCGCACGATCAAGGCTCCTCTCGCGCACATCGTATCGGCTCAGCGGTGAGCTCCGCCCGCGGACGCGATGCGGGCTTCGGGCGTCAGCCTATCGCTCGCGCAGGAACCGGATGATCGAGGATTCGGACTCCCACTCGTCGTCCGGTGCGACTGGCGGGACCGCCTGAGGTCGTTGTCCCCCGGGCGGGCTCGCCGCTGGGCGAGAAGGTGTCCGGTCGAAGTTGCGCCGTCCGTCCCGCCCCAGGTTGTGGACCGCGAAGGTATCCATGGCGCCCCGTTCTTCGAACCCGGTGGCGATCAGGGTGATCATCACGCCGTCACCGAGCGCTTCATCGACCGAGGTGCCGTAGATGATCTCCGCGTCGTCGTCGGCGGCGGCCCGGATCACGTCAGCTGCCTCGCTGGTCTCGAACAGCGTGAGATTGCTGCCGCCACTGATGTTGTAGAGCACGCCGCGAGCACCCTGAATGTTCATCTCGAGGAGCGGGCTCTCGATCGCTTCGCGGGCCGCGTTGACGCAGCGATCGGAGCCCTCGCCATAGCCGATCGCCATCAACGCGGATCCGGCATCTTCCATGATCGTCTTGACGTCGGCGAAGTCGAGATTGATCACTCCAGGCTTGGTGATCAGATCGGAGATCCCGGCGATACCCTGTCGCAGCACGTCATCGGCGATCTGAAACGCTTCCGTCACCGTCGTCTTCGGGTCGACCATGTGCAGGAGGCGCTCGTTCGGAATCGTGATCAGCGCGTCCACCGTCTCCTTGAGGAGTGCGATGCCTTCTTCCGCCGCCCGCCGACGCCGGCCGCCCTCGAATTCGAACGGCTTGGTCACGACCGCCACGGTGAGTGCCCCGGCGGACTTCGCCAGCCGCGCAATCGTCGGGGAGGCGCCAGTGCCGGTGCCGCCGCCCATCCCGGCCGCGATGAAGATCATGTCGCAATCCTTCATCACGTCGGCAAGGCTCTCGGCGCTCTCCTCGGCGGCGCGCTCCCCGATCTCGGGACGCCCTCCCGCGCCAAGCCCCTTGGTGAGCTTGTCCCCGATGCGGACCGCGATCGTCGCTTCGCTGGTCATCAACGCTTGCGCATCGGTATTGACCGCGACGAACTCGATGCCGTCCACGCCGGAGCCGACCATCCGGTTGATGGCGTTACCCCCAGCGCCGCCGACCCCGATGACCTTGATCCGGGCGAACGCCTGCGCGAACGACTCGAAGGAACTTCGGCGGGGCGCCGGCGTCTCGGACTCGGATGGGGCCGCCGTGCGGTCCACCTGTACGGACGTTCTTTGCGCCTGGCGTGCTCCCTGAGCACCGTGAACCCGAACCTCCTGATGACCCCGCGCCGAGTTCTGTCCTCGGGATTGCATCGTCCCTTCACCATCCACATTTCATCATTGCCAGCCACGACCATACCGCGGCGGACAACGTTGCAAACGATCGTTCCGTCGAGCGAACCGCTCTCCCCGGCTCAAAGCGAGCCGCTTTCGATTTCCGGTAGGTACCATCAATCCCCTGAAGACCCGTTCCCCCGTACGTCCTCAGGCTCCGTCCAGATCACATGTCTACGGCGGATCAATGCTCGCGAGTATAGCACGGTGTCCATACGTCACTGACGCCTACGACAACATGGGTATTCACCGTCGCGGGAATCGCGTACGTACGCGCAAGCGACCTATCGTCTTCAATGAGTTTCGTTGTAGCGTTCGATCGCAAGCTCGATCAGGCGGTCGACCAGCTCCCCCAGCGGCAACCCGCTCGCTTCCCAAAGCATTGGATACATGCTGATCGAAGTGAATCCGGGAATGGTGTTCACTTCGTTCACGTAGACGCAATCGGTGTCGCGCTCCAGGAAAAAGTCGACTCGTGCCATCCCCGACAGGTCCAGCGATCGGAATGCGTCCAGCGCCAGGCCTTGCATGTATCCGAGGAGCTCGGGATCGATCCTGGCCGGGATGATCAGCTCGGCGGTGTCTTCAACATACTTGGCGTTGTAATCGTAGAACTCGCCACGGGGAACGACCTCACCCGCGACCGACGCCATGGGGTCCTCGTTCCCGAGCACCGCCATCTCGATCTCGCGCGCGTTCGCCCCCTTCTCCACGATCACCCTGCGGTCGTAGTGTGCCGCGAGCTCGATCGCTCCGGCGAGTTGATCGACGGTACTGACCTTCGAGATGCCAACGCTCGATCCGAGATTGGCGGGTTTGATGAAGCATGGAAACCCGATCGACCCGGCGATCACCGCCTTTATCGCCTCGGCATCGCGGCTCCAATCCTTTCGATGTATCAGTCGCCAGGGAAGCTGCGGAAGCCCCGCCTGGGACAGGATCACCTTGGTGACCGCCTTATCCATCGCCATCGCGGAGCCGAGCACCCCGGACCCGACATAGGGCACGCCCGCCAGCTCGAGCATGCCCTGCACGGTGCCATCCTCGCCCATCGGCCCGTGGAGCGCGGGAAAGGCGACATCGATCGCATCGACCATGGTCCCGGGCAACGTCTCGAGCGCGGATCCCACCTCCGATGAGTTGCGCGATAGCGACGAATCCGTGGTCGTCGTTTCGGAGTTCAGCGAAAAGAATGGAGAACTCGCCTCCAGCTCGGCGAGCGGATCGCCGCCGGACAGCCACTTCCCTTCCCGGGTGATACCGACCGGCACGATATCGTATTTCGCGGGGTCCAACGTGGCCATGATTGTTTCCGCCGATCGCAGCGAGACGTCATGCTCGCCGGATCGCCCGCCAAAGAGGACGGCGACGCGGATCTTGCGTATGCCGTATTCCCGCTGATGCATGTGAGCGCGTGTCCTTTCTGGAACGATCCCGGGTCATCATGAGCGAGAAGCGATCAATCGAGATGGTCGCCGATGCGTTCGATCTCGGGATGCAAGTCGATGTCGTAGCGATCCTTCACCACCCGGCGTGCATGCTGGATCAGCGCCCAGGCATCGCGGGCGGTCCCGCCGCCGGTATTCACCACCCAGTTCGCGTGCTTCGGCGAGAACTGCATCGCGCCGATCATGAACCCCTTCAGCCCGGCGGACTCCAGCAGACGCCCGGCGTAATCACCCGGCGGGTTGGCGAAGGTGGAACCGGAACACGCTCCGGTCGGCTGGGTCCTCTTGCGAAACGCCGCGTGCTCGTCGGCAAGCGCCACGAGCTTCGCGGGGTCGTCTTTCCTGAGCTCGAACACGGACCGCAACACCATCCACGACCGGGGTCGTGCGGCCCCCTTGAACTTCGTCATCCGATACGCGGGCTCCAGCCAGCTGGCCGGCACGCGCTCGACCTCACCCGTCTCCAGGAGAATGTCGATGGCGACCAGATTGTCCTTGAGCTCGGTGCCGTGAGCCCCGGCATTGTTGACCGTTGCGCCACCGATCTGACCCGGCAATCCGACCCCCCAGTCCATCCCGGCCCAGCCATGCTCGGCGCAATAGCGGCCCACCCACGACAGCGGCGCCTGGGCTCCGACCGTGACCAGCACGGAGTCTTGCCGGTCGTCCACAGTCAGTTGGTCGGCGGCGCGCTCTCCCGTCGTCTTCGCGACGATCACCAGACCTCGAATGCCGTTATCGCCCACCAGCAGGTTGCTCCCGCCACCGATCACACTTGCCGGCATCCCTTCCTCGCGAGCCCATTGGTGGGCAGCAACGATGTCGTCCGCCGTGGTGGCCCGCACAAGATATTCGGCGCTCCCTCCCAGCCTCATCGTCGTGGACAACGACATACCGACATCCTGCTTGACCATCAGGTGAGGATGTTCTGGAATCGCACTTCCCGCGTGCTCGGCGCGCTTGCCGCGGGGGCCCGTCCTGGCGGCGGTGGAACCAGTGGCGGTCACGATCCCGCCTCCCTCTCGCGCCGCGAGCCGCTCCAGCAGCAGCGCACCAGTCATGGTTATGTCCCCCGCACCCAGCGTTAGTACGACATCTCCATCTCGAGCCAAGGCGGCCGTCCTGATCGCGGCGTCCTCTGGACCTGACGCCGCCTCGGCCGGTTTGCGAAGCCGGTTCATAATGTTCCGCGATGAGATTCCGAGCGTATCCGTCTCGCCGGACGGATAGATGTCGAGGAGCACGATCTGATCGGCCTCATCCAGTGCCGAGACAAACCCCTCGAGCAGGGTTTTCGTGCGCGTGTAGGTGTGCGGCTGATGGACCGCGACAATCCGCCGACCGGGATAGAGGTCTCTCGCCGCCGCCAGCACGGCGGAGACCTCTTCGGGATGATGCGCATAGTCGTCGATGACATCGACCTGATGGATGCACCCCTTGTGCTCGAAGCGGCGTCCCACGCCAGCGAACGTGGAGAGCGCGACGATAGCCCGTCGGGGCTCGATTCCCAAAGCCGTCAGCGCGGCGGTGGCGGCCAGCGCGTTCCTCGCGTTGTGCCTGCCAGCCACACCCAGCGTTACCTGATACCGAGCGCCATGATCGTCGATGACAACCCAGCCCTTGTCATCGGATTCAAGACGCCAGTCCGGCTCTTCCGCCTCCCCGAACGTGACGATCTCGAAGCCGGGATCACCGTCCAGAGTGAGGGACTCTCGCAGCCGGCGGCAACCCGGATCGTCCGCCGCCAGCACGAGCGTGCCGCCGCGCGCGATGTTTCGGGCGAACTGGAGAAACGCGGCGTCGTAGTCGTCTTGATCGACGTAGATGTCGGGATGGTCGAAACTCACCGATGTCACGACCGCCACATTGGGGCGCAGCCACAGGAACGAGCGGTCGAACTCGTCCGCCTCGATCGTCATGTGGGCCCCCGACCCGGACGCCGTGTTGTTGCCGAGCGCCGGCATATGCGCACCGACGGCAAAACTTGGGTCAAGGCCGAGGTTGACCAGGGCGGTCGTAATCATCGCCGTGGTCGTCGACTTGCCGTGCGTGCCGGCGACCGCGACGGAGATCAGCTCGTCGGCGATCATCCCCAGCAACTGCCCCCGCTTGACGATTAACGCGCCAGCCGCACGACCCGCCGCCAGCTCGGTCGCGGCTTGCAACTCCGCCCGGCGCGTACTCACGAGCACGTCGGCCCGCCCTGCCAGACGTGGGTCATGATGGCCCAGCACGATCTCGACCCCTCGTGCTTGCAGGAGCCGTGTTTGCGTCGACTCCGCGATGTCGGATCCGGAGACCGCGTATCCCTTGTCGAGCAGCATCGTGGCGAGACCACTCATGCTGATGCCCCCAATCCCGATGAAGTGAATCCTGGCGGGAGGCAAGGGAAGCGGCCGGTCCGTCCTATCGGAGGTATCGCGAGTCATTGATGCGTTGATGCCTTTCTGGACGACAGCGGAGATCCGCGGCCCGTGATCGCTTTCAGCCGGTCCGCACCCGATCGACGGCGGCGGGCGCTCTGTCGCGGTCCACTTCCCGGACAGCGGTCCGGAACTGCTCTCCCCGGTCGAACTCGTTCCGAAACATCCCGAAGCTGGCGCACCCCGGACAGAGCGCGACGATGTCCCCGCCGGTCGAGACATCAGCAGCGGCCCCGACAGCACCCGCCATGCTCTGGAACCGTCCGGCGATCACGACCGAGCGCTCTTCGAGCAGGTGCCGCAGCGCGTCGGTCGCGGTGCCCTCGAGCAAATAGACGCGTGCGCCGGCGGCGCCGATCTGATCCGCGAACCGTGCGAGATCGGTTCGTTTGTCCGCGCCCCCAGCGATCAGGTGGAGCGTGCGGGCGCGCGGACCAAGCACCCGGATCCCCGCGATCGCCGCGGCTGGCGCGGTTGCCGACGTGTCGTTGACGTACATCACGCCGTCGATGGTCGCGACTGCCTCCAGCCGGTTTGGCACGCCCTGGAACCGGGTCAGGCCCGACTCGATGGCATCGTCCGGGACGCCGTAGACGCTGGCGGCGGCAATCGCGGCGAGCGCGTTCATGGCCCCGTGATCGCCCTGCAACGAGAGCACATCGGGCCGCTTCCAGGAACGCTCAACACCATGCCAGCGCAGCTTCAGATGGCGATCAGAGTGGAGCCAGCCACCGTCGCCGATCGGTTCATCGAGGCCAAACGCGAGGGTCATCGCGTTCGTCTCGGAGACGACCTTCGACACTTCGGTGTCGTCCCTGTTGTAGACCACGACATCACTCGTTGTCATTGGGCTGGCGAGTCCACGTTTCACGGCGCTGTATTCACTGAAATCCTTGTATCGGTCGAGGTGATCTTCGGAGATGTTAGTGAGCACCGCGACATGCGGAGCGAGTCCGTGCTCGATCAGCGATTCGATCTGAAAGCTCGACAACTCGATCACGACAGGCGTGCCGCGCTCCAGGCGGTCGAGCTCGGGGAGCGCGGACACCCCCATGTTGCCGGCGACGAGCGCATCCGCTCGCCAGGAGGTCACGATCTCGCCGATGAGACCGGAAACCGACGTCTTGCCCTTGGTCCCGGTCACCGCCAGGATCGGCGCCGGGCAGGCGCGGAAGAAGATCGACATCTCCATCTCGACCACGACGCCATCAGCGCGCGCCGCGAGGATGTACGGGGAGTCGTAGGGCACTCCGGGATTGCGGACGACGACATCGGCGCACGCTGATCGAAAATCGTCGATGTCGTGGCCCCCGAGGTGAAATGTGATCGGGAGCCCTTCGAGTTGAGCCAGCGGCTCACCTAGGTCAGCCTCCCGGCGCATGTCCGTGACCGTGACCCGGGCGCCACGTGAGGCGAGATAGCGGCAGACGCCAACACCGCCACCGAGCACGCCGAGTCCCATCACCGTGACCTGTTTGCCCCTGAAGCTGTCACTCGCCGTTCCCGATGTCACGAGGTTCGGTTCCCTTTCCCCTACAGCAGGGCCAACGCGACGCCGAGCAATCCGGCCATCATCCCGGCGAGCCACAAGCGCATCGTGACCTGGGTCTCGGACCATCCCAGCAGCTCGAAGTGATGGTGGAGGGGCGCCATCTTGAAGAACCGCTTGCCCTTGGTCGCCTTGAAGTAGACGACCTGGATCATAACCGAGAGCGCCTCGGCGACGAACACCGCCCCGACGATGGGCAGGAGGAGCCATTGCCCGGTCATGAACGCGGCGGTAGCGAGCGCGGCGCCGATCGCCAGCGCTCCGGTGTCGCCCATGATCACCTGCGCCGGATGCGCGTTGAACCAGAGGAACCCGGCCAGGGAGCCGACCATCGTGAAGCAGAAGGCGACGACACCAACCTGGCCCTGGCGATAGGCGATGATGCCGTACGAGCAAAACGCGACCGCGGCGGTACCCGCGGCGAGGGTGTCGAGGCCATCGGTAAGGTTGACGGCATTCGCCATGCCGATGATCGCGAACGCGGCGATCGGCACGTAGATCCAGCCGATGTCGAAGCGGCCAAAGAACGGGATGTACATGTGGTGCAGGCCGAGCCCGAACGGGTCCGGGAGGTGCAGGATCAGGGATGCGACGATGCCGAACACGCTGAGCCAGGCGAACTTGAACCGTGCCGTCATCCCGCTCTTCTTGCCGCCGACCAAATTCATCCGGTCATCGACCGCTCCAAGGGTGCCCGCGGCGAGCAGCACTCCGATCGGGAGCAGCATCGAGAGCCGGCCGACCGTGTTGAACACCAGCGTGATCACAACGACCGACAGGCAGATCATGATGCCGCCCATCGTCGGAGTGCCCGCCTTGCCCTGGTGCTTTTCGAGCTCGAGCCGGACCTTCTTGCCAACTTTCTTCAGACGAAGAAAGGTGATGATTGGCCGTCCCACGATCACGGTGACGAGAAACGCGAGACCGGCGATCGCCAGCGACACCGCCATGTTGTCGTTCGGGTCCGTCGGCATGACTTGGGCGGTGGCGATCGGGACCATCATCCGCGGGTGGTCACCAGCGATCATGCGCCCACCGCATCAGGTTCATTCTGGGGATTGGACCGGCCGGGATTCTTGTCCGCGTCGCCCGCCGCGCGCGCGCCCTCGAAGCGGAGATCTTCAACGATCGTTTCCATCGCCAGCCCTCTCGATCCCTTGAAGAGCACGATGTCGCCGTTGGCGAGGGTCTGGCGGAGGAGGTTCACAAGCTGTGCCTTTTCCGTCTCACCGAATGAATGGACAGTCACCGGACGGCCCTTCCGCATCACCGCTCGCGCTTCCTCGGCGATCAGGCGCGCTGACTCGCCATAGGTGACCAGGACGTCGACCATGTCGCCGGCCCGGCGACCGACGATCCGGTGCTCGTCTTCGGAGATGCGCCCAAGCTCGCGCATGTCCCCGAGCACGGCAATTCGACGCCTGGCCGGGACATCCCCGAGCAGACCGAGGGCGGAGAGCACGGAGGGTGTGCTGGCATTATAGGTATCGTCGATGAGCTGCGAACCGTTCGGCCCCTGCACGAACATCAGCCGGACCTGGACCCCAGGATCCTGAAGCCCGGTCAGCATCTCGGCGATGTGCATGCCAAAGCTGTGACCGACCGCCAACGCCACGAGTGCCACCTGAACACCGTGCGCCCCGACGAACGGAACCCTGACGAAGTTGCGGTCGCCGTCGATCGTGAGCCAGAAACTCGTGCCCTTCAAGCCCTGTGTGGTGACGCTATCGGCGCGAACGTGGTTGTTCTCGTTGAGCCCGTAAAACAGTACCCGCGCCCGTGTTCGTGACGCCATCGCACGCACTCGGGCGTCATCTCCGTTCAGGATCGCGATTCCGTCGGCCGGCAACGACGCTGGCAGTTCGGTCTTGGTCTCGGCAATCGCCTCGATCGTCCCCATCCGTTCGAGATGAACGGGATGCACATTCGTAACGACCCCCACATCCGGCTGGGCGATACCGGCGAGGACCGTGAGCTCCCCAAACGCGTACGCACCGCCCATCTCGAGCACCATGACGTCGACATCGTCGTCGGCTTCAAGAAGCGAGAGGGGCAGCCCAATCTCGTTGTTATAACTGCCGGGGGATCGGTACACCGTGTGCGTCTGGGAGAGCACCGCCGCGATCGACTCCTTGGCGCTGGTCTTGCCGATGCTGCCTGTCACCCCAACGACCCTGGTATCGAGCCGGTCACGGCGCCAACGCGCCCAGCGCTGTAGCGCCTCGATCGTGTCGTCGACCACGATCGCGGGCAGCGGCAGCGTCTTCTGGGCATCCGCCCATCGGCGATCGACAATGGCCGCCGCCGCGCCACGATCCGCCGCGTCGGCGCAAAACGTGTTGCCATCGAACCGCTCGCCCCTGATCGCCAGGTAGAGCTCACCCCGCCCGACGATCCGGGCGTCCCGTTGGAGGCGGGTGAACGCGGTCGTCGATGGAACATCACCGCGAAGCTCGCCGAGGGTGCCGGCGAGCACGTCTTTCAGGCGGTACCGTGGCATCGTCGTCACCCTCCTCTCATGATCGCACGTCCATCTAGGTCCAGCCGCTCCGCAACGCGCATGATCGCGCTCCGGCTCCGGGGGTTTGCGTCGAGTTCGGCGCCGGTTGGTTTCACGGCTCCACCGATCCGGCGCAGGCGAGGAACAGTGTCGCATGTACAGATCGGTTGAGCGGGCGGACAGACGCATGCCGTTGTCTCGTCGGCGATGAAGCGCTTGACCAGCCGGTCTTCCAGCGAATGGAATGAGATGACGACGAGCCGTGCGCCCGGCGCGAGCAGGTCGACCGACGCTCTCAGCGCCGCTTCGAGCGATTCGAGCTCGGCGTTGACTTCGATCCGGATCGCCTGAAACGTGCGCGTCGCGGGATGGGTTGCCCGGCCCTTGCGGCCCCCGACGGCGCGTTCCACGATCCTCGAGAGTTGCGCCGTCGTCTCGATCGGATCCCGCGACCGGGCGCGCACGATGGCGGCCGCGATCTGGCGGGATTTCGGCTCCTGCCCGAATCTCCAGATGATTGATGCCATGTCTGTTTCAGAGAGCTCGTTGACGACATCGCGAGCCGACCGCCCCGCGTCGCGATCGAACCGCATGTCGAGCGGAGCGTCGAAGCGGAACGCGAAGCCGCGCTCCGCCTGATCGAGTTGATAGGAGGAGAGCCCAAGGTCCATCAGGATGCCGTCGAGACGGTCGATCCCATGAGCCACCGCGACGGCGTGGAGGGAACTGAAGTTGGCATGAATGGGGACGAGCCGGTCCAGGAAACGGGGTTCCCGCGCCAGGGTTCGCGCGCGGTCGATTGCAGCGGAATCGGCATCGAGGGCATAGACGAGCGATACCGGCGGCTCATGCTCGAGGAGAGCTCGGGTGTGCCCTCCACCGCCGAACGTACCATCGATAAAGACTCCGCCCAGCCGTGGCGCCAGGGCCGCGATCGCTGGCTCCAGCAGTACGGTTCGATGCCCAATAGGCGAGTGATCCGAGGGTCGCGTTTCGCGCGTCGATTCCGCCATGTTCCTCTGTCACATCAGCTCCGCAAGTCGCGAAGCCATCTGTTCTCCCGAAGCATCGAACGCTTCGTCGACTTCCGCCCAATACACTGGACACCAGATCTCGATCGAGTCATGCACCCCGACCACGATCGTCTCCCGCGAGATCGCCGCGTACGACCGGAGAGCGGCCGGTATCAGGATGCGGCCTTGCGCATCGAGCCGCACCGCGACGGCCTCCGCAAAGACGAACCGTCGGAACCGCCGTGCGTCGCCGTCGGCGATGGGGAGAGCGAGAACTCGATTGGCCAGCGCATCCCAGGCGTTTAGCGGATAGACGGTGATGCAGCGGTCGATCCCGCGGGTCAGCACCATGCCGTCGCCAAGCTCGTCACGGAAACGCGATGGAATCGCGAGCCGGCCCTTTTCGTCCAGATTGTGGTCGTGCCGCCCCAGAAACACAGCTCAATAGACCTGTCACGAGCACTGCCGGGCGGGCCGACGGAGGGAACGCCTTCTCCATGGAGACCATGCGGAAAGCTGAATGTGAGGACGGAGGTGAACGGACACTTTCGGGATACTGCAATCTTTTCCACAACGGGAGACACTCATCCCCACCATTCCCCACACTTGTCCACAGGATACGCCCGTGTGAACCCGTCCGTCCACTCCATACGGTGGGCACTCGACGGCGGAACTCCGCCAGATAGCCACAGAATATCCAGGTTGATCCGGACTATTGCGTTTAGAACATATGTTCTCTATACTTGACACTCGGTCACTGATGTACGGTCATGGAAAGGATAGGATCGTGTACTTCGTATGGTTCGATGGCGATCGACGGCGTGGGCCACATCTCAAGCTGGCCGACGCGATGGATGCGTACCGCGACAAGTTCGGGAAGAGTCCCGCGATCTGCCTCGCGAGCGACCAGGACGCGCGCGACATCATGGCCAACACTCGCCGCCCCGCGATCACGATTCGCGCCGCGCACTTCATCAGCCGGAACACCTACTATCTCGGCGCGAACGCTGAGCTGGACGCCATGGACATGCTCCGGACCCGTGCGGCATGAGCCCGGCATCACCCTTATGGCGATGAAATGACGATCGTCGCGATCCCGGTGCCGACCGCTATCGAATCGCCGGGGGCGACGTGCAGGACCGAGATCATCCCCTCTCGATGGGCGACGATCTCGTTCTCCATCTTCATGGCTTCCACGACACAGACGAGATCGCCCTCCGAGACCGGCTCGCCCTCGGTGACGGCAATCCGGATCACCGTGCCCTGGACCGCGCTCACCAGCTCGGTGCCGGTCGGTGACGGAGTTGGTGTACCGGAGTGCCGACGCTGGGGATGGTTGGGACGCTGGAGCGCCGTCGCCTTTGTCCGGCCTGGCAACCCCAGGACGCGGGTTTCGAATCGCTGGCCATTGACCTCGACGATCAGGTCCAGGCGCTCCCGCGTCTCCAGCGGCACGCCCGGCAATGGTCGTCGAGGAGACACGGAGCGGTCCGGCTCGAATGGCGCCGGAACAACCTCCGGAAAGTCGTCGAGGAAGCTGGTGGTCGCCTCGCCCGCGAGGAACGCTTCGTGTCGCAGCACACTTTCGTGGAACGGAATCGTCGTCGCGACGCCCGCGATCTCGAAATCGGCCAGCGCTCGCCTCATCCGCGCGATGGCTTCTTCCCGGTCACGGCCCCAGACGACGAGCTTCGCGATCAGTGAGTCGTACATTGGCATGATTGCGTCACCGGCGCGCACCGCGCCATCGACACGTACGCCGAATCCGGTCGGCTCCCGGTAGTGCGAAATGGTGCCGGGCGCGGGCGCGAAGCTCCGACCGGCATCCTCGGCGTTGATCCGGCACTCGATCGCCCAACCACGTGGGACAGACGTCTCCGGCGTGAAACTCAACGGCTCGCCCGACGCGACCCGGAGCTGCTCCTTGACGAGGTCGATCCCGGTCACCATTTCGGTCACCGTGTGCTCGACTTGGATCCGGGTGTTCATCTCGAGAAAGTAGAAACGCCCATCCTTATCGAGCAAGTACTCGATCGTCCCCGCGCCGACGTAGGAGACCGCCGACGCGAGCGCGACGGACGCCGCCAGAAGCCGCGCCCGCTCACCTCCCGAAACCGCCGGCGACGGTGACTCCTCGATCAGCTTCTGATGGCGACGCTGGATCGAACAATCCCGCTCCCCAAGCGCGACGACATGGCCATGCTGATCGCCGAAGACCTGGACCTCGACATGTCGAGGATGGTCCAGATAGCGCTCGAGGTACACGGCGGGATTGGCGAAGTACCGCTCCGCTTCCCCACGACTGCCCACAAAGGCATCTTCCATCTCGGCGGCGCTTCTCGCCACCCGAAACCCGCGCCCGCCACCGCCAGCCGCCGCCTTGACCGCGACTGGATACCCTTGCTCGGCGGCCCAGCGTGTCGCCTTGGCGACGGTCTCGACCGACACGCCGGTGCCGGGCACGACGCCAACGCCCGCCCGTTTGGCGACCCGACGTGATTCGATCTTGTCACCCATCGTCGCGATGGTTTCGGCAGAAGGGCCGATCCAGGTCAGGCCAGCACCCGCGACGGCTCTCGCGAAGGCCGGGTTCTCGGCCAGGAACCCGTAGCCGGGATGCACGGCATCCGCGTTCGCCACGCGAGCCGTTGCTACCAGGTCGTCAACCGCGAGGTAGGGCGAGCCGGACGTCGGAACGATCCGGAACGCCCGATCGGCGTAGCGAACGTGCGGTGCTTCACCCTCCCCGTCACCATAAACCGCGATGGTTCCCATTCCCACTTCCTTGCACGCCTTCATTACGCGCAGCGCGATCTCCCCCCGATTAGCGATCAGGACGGTCCGGACCCGACGAGGTGGCAACACCGGCAACACTCCTCTCTGCTTCCGAACTCGCGCCAGCCCAACATGCTTGCATGCCGTCCTCGCCGTCACCGCACCTGCCCGAAGGCGTTTGCGCCCACGGGCACCCGGGGATCGACTGAGGTCAGAACATGCACCCATGCGTACGAATGAACCGGGAGCCGCGGTGGCGATCTCCGGATGGCCGGGATGCATCGTATAGTTTGGACCAAGGGGCATGGCGGGTCGAGATCGGCAAAGGACGAGTGCATTGAGTGCCAGGCGAACCCAACGTACGAGCGATCGCCCAGCCGCGTCGCGGCGGAGTTCGGCTGTTTCCGGCGTCTCGTCCCATTCTGTCGACACCACAAGCACCGGAACCACGCCACTGGGAGGCGCCTCGATCGTGACGCCTTCATCGTCGCGGTCAGTCCTCCGCACCGCGAGACGTGTCGCCGAAACGCATTGGCCCGTGCTCGCGGTGATCGGAGCGTTCTTCCTTTCGCTCTTGGTGATCCCGGTGTTCGCCGACGTTCCCGCCACGGATGATTGGGTCTACGCCAGGTCGGTGGAAATCCTGCTCGAGGAATCCGAGCTCCGGATCTTCGATCTCTCTGTGGTGACGCTGGTGTTCCAGGTCATCTGGGGCGCTTATTTCGTTCTCATCTTCGGCCCCATCACCGATAGCGCATTCGGTGCGCTTCGCCTCTCAACCATCGTGCTGACCGCTATCAGTATCCCGGCGGTCTACGGCATCTGTCGCCAGCTTGGAGTGGACCGGGCCAAATCCACCCTTGGCGCGGCTGTCTACGCCTTCAATCCACTGACGTACTCGCTCAGCTTCACCTTCATGTCCGATCCACAGTTTTCGACGCTGATGGTGATCGCGAGCTGGCTCTACGTGAAGGGGCTCGATCGCGACAAGATCGACGGGCGGGCCATCATCTGGGGGTCGGTAGTCGCCTCCCTGGCGTTTCTTGTCCGCCAGCAGGGGCTCCTGATTCCGTTCGCCGTCGGTGTCTACCTCGTCGCCTCACGACGATGGTCGTTCGATCGCGACGGACTGCTTCTGGCCGGGCGAGTAGCGGGGATTCCGGCGTTGGCACTTGTGGCATACGGACTGTGGCTCACCCTGATTCACGGCGTGCCCGAGCAGCAGGGCGAGTTCGTCGACCGGATCTTGGAAGCCGGTCTCGAAGATTCGCGATTGCTGATCGGCAGGCTCATCTTCATCACCGTCGCCTACATCGGTCTGTTCGTTCTCCCGATCACTTTGTCGACCTTCGTGTCGCTCCAGCGCTGGAGATTGCCCAGGACGGTCAGCGGGAACATCTTTCTCGTCATCTGGTCGAGCATCATCGTGGTCGGCGCCGTCATCTTTTTCAACCAGGGCCGCGTGATGCCTTACATCCAGCAGTTCCTGGGGCTCCACGGTGTCGGCCCGACTGATATCGTCGGCGGGCGCCCGCTCGCCCTCTCGCCCCGCTGGGCCAAGCCGTTGACGCTCGTCTGCCTCGGTTCGGCGGCGCTGTTCGGTCTGATGGTTGCGCAACGGATCGGCCAGCGACCATCGGCCCAGCGAGCGTCAGTCTCTCTGTTCGTTGTGATCGGGCTGTTCCAGGTGTTCGGGGTGCTTCCTCCTTCCTATCATTTCCGGGACTGGATCATCTCCGTCGACCGGTACCTTTTGCCGGTCGTCCCGTTTGCAATCTGCCTCGCGATCTGGGCGATCCGGGATGTCTCGATCAACAGCGCGCGCGCGTGGGGATTGGCCTCCGTGATCGCTGTCTTCAGCGTGATCGCGACGCGGGATTTCATCGTGTTCGAGGATGAGACATGGAGCTTCGCCCGGCAGGCGGTGAATGCCGGCGTGCCGCTGACCAAACTTGACGCCGGACCGTCTTGGGACGGTTACCATCTCTATGAGGATGCGCTGGAACAGGGGATTGTCCAGACCACGCCGTGGGGACCATGGTGGACCTACCTGTTCGCTCCCTCGACGGACTCTACCTATGTGGTGGGCTCGAAGCCAGCAGAAGGATATGTCGTCGTCGACGAGCGGGAGTACTCCTCCTGGCTCCTCGCCGACCCGCCAAAGCTTTATCTGATGCGGCGAGAGACGATTCCGGGGCCCCGCTAGTCCTTGTGTTCTGCCAGGAGCTTTCAATAGCAGGTTAAAGAGCGAGGCGTGGCGGGTGCGCGCCCTCCTCTTCCATGGCCGCCACAAGGGCGGCCACTACACGGATCAAGCGAAAGCTGCCCCGATTTGGGCTGGCGCATCCGGACGCATGTTGGCGGAAGCTCTCGGACGGTACGCGGCCGCCCGGAACGGGTATGCTTGGATCAGGTGGTGAAGGCGAGCGCGACCTCGCGGTGGGGTTACGGGGGAGAGAAAGCACCATGTGGAAAGAACGGACCGTCTCGGTCGTTCTTGGCACCTATGCCGAGCGCGACTCCATCCGGCGCGTGATCGAAGGCTACTTCGAGACCGGCGTCGTCGATGAAGTGGTCGTGGTCAATAACAACGCCGAACCGGGCACCGAAGAGGAAGTCGCCCAGACGAATGCCCGGCAGGTGTTCGAGAAGCAACAGGGCTATGGGTTTTCATATCGGCGGGGCCTCCACGAGGCGACCGGCGACATCATCATCCTGTCGGAACCGGACGGCACGTTCCTGCCGCGCGATGTCATCAAGCTCCTCACCTACGGCGAAGATTGTGACGCGGTCTTCGGCACCCGAACCACGCGGGAAATGATCTGGCGTGGAGCGAACATGGGATTCTTCCTCAAATGGGGGAACTGGGCGGTCGCCAAACTGGTCGAAGTGCTCTTCAATACGAGCCATCTCAGCGATGTCGGCTGCACCTACCGGCTGGTTACGCGGGAGACGCTCGACGCCATCAAGTCAAAGTTCAGCGTCGGCGGCAGCCATTTTGGCCCCGAGCTGATGCTCCTCATCATCACGTCAGGCGCCCGCGTGGTCGAAGTGCCCATCAACTATTTGCCGCGGGTGGGTGAGTCGTCGGTCACGGGAGACATCAGGAAGGCGATCCGGCTTGGTCTCCAGATGATCGTCTACGTGATCCGCTTCCGGCTACGGACCGTCGGCAAGACCTCAGGCAAGGCAGCCCCGCGAACGATGGGCTCCCCCGACATCGAGGAGTGAACGAGACCCGTTTCGTTCGCCAGCCTCCGCGGATTTTGGATTACGATGACGATGGCACGAGCCCTTCGAATGACAGGGGACAGGGCAAGATTGGCGAGCGACCAGGTAACGGGTCCACCTTTGGGAGGTTTCGGGGTTGAACGATCAAAGCAAGGGTGTGATTGGTCACCCGAATGGAGCGCGAGAAATGTCGGCGTCCGGAAGGTCGGAAGCCGCGTCGGTCGCCACAGCGGTCGAGGCGCACCCCTTGCCCGAGAGTGGCGTGCCAGTCCAGCCGAAGGCGCCGCCGCCAACGCCCGATGCCCCCGACAAGGCGCCGAACGAGGTCTTCCATCCGAACCAGACCGATTTCGATACGGTCGCCGATGCCTATGACGATAGCCTGCCACACCATGTGATGGATCACTACCTCGACAAGCGAGCGGAATTCATTCGCCGCCATGTCGCACCGGGCCGGGTCGTCGATGTCGGATGCGGCACCGGCGTGCTGGCGGCGCGCCTCAGCGATGATGGATACGATGTGACCGGAGTCGATCCGTTTCGGGGCATGCTCAAGTACCTCAAGAAACGACGGCCCGGGATCGATGCGGTGCATGCGTTCGGGCAGCGCCTGCCGTTCGGTGACGATTCGTTCGACCTCGCCTATTGTGTCGCGGTGATGCACCACGTCGCCGATCCCGAGGCGGTACGCGAGACCGTGCTGGAGATGACGCGCGTCACGAAGCCCGGTGGCCACATCCTGATCTGGGACCATAATCCGCGCAACCCGTATTGGCCGATTCTCATGAAACGGGTGCCGCAGGATACGGGAGCGGAGCGCCTCATCCCCGAGAAGGAATTCCTCGAAGCCCTGCACGCCGGTGGCGCGAAACCGATCGTCGTTCAACCGCATAGCCTGATCCCGGATTTCGCGCCTCGGCGTCTCATGCCGTTGGCGATCAGGACCGAATCGATCGTCGAGCGCGCGCCGTTGCTGAACCGACTGTGCGCTCACAATGTCATCCTGGCCGTCAAGACGATCCAGCGCTGATGTCCGTCGCCTCGAATGCACCCGAAGACCGGCTCGCGGCGGGAGTTGAGACACGCGATGCCGGGCATCCTGGATCGCCGAGGGATCGGCATCGCGAATGCGTAACGTAGACGACGGACAGCACGCGGCAGGTACCAATGAGCCGAACCCTCCCTTCCCGCTCCAAGCCTGCCGCGGCGCTCTTGTTTTTCTGGGCGTTCGCCGCCGTGCTCGGCGTGGTTATGACCATTCCGGGCGGCGCTCAGGCTCCGCCGTCCAACCCATTTGACGCGGAAGCGCAAACCCCCACGCCGGTCACTCCGGGAGCCGTCCGCTCGGGCTTCGATATCGGCCCGATTCGCGAGGTCGGTCCCCGGATCAGGGAGGCGCTGGACGACGACGACGAACGCTCAGACTACATGCATCTGGTCGAGGACCCGCATCATGTCCTCTCGGATGCACAAGCCAGCGAGCTCGCCGACGACACCCAACGCCTGACGGCGCACGGGATCCCGGCCATGTTCATCATCCGCGAATCCGCCCGGACGCGGGAGGAAGCGGCGATCGACGCGGACCAGCTCCGGGTCGGGCACACGTTGGAAACCGCGCCGGGCGCTGACGACGGCATCCTGTTCCTTGTGACCCAGCCGACGGGAGCGGGAGGCTCACGAGCCTCCCGGCAGTCGATGTTTCTCACCATCTCCTACGGCGCTCACACCCTTCCCAAGGGCGGCTTGAACGAAGCGTCGTTGCGGGAGGTTCAGGACCGCTACGTTCGCCCCAGGATGCGGTTCGGACTCCTGGCGGACGCGCTCAGGGTGGGCATCCGCAAGATCATCTATCTGGAAACCTATCTCCCCGATCCCTCACCCCCCTTGACGGCACTCCAGAGCTCTGCTCGATCCACCCTCGGCATCGCCGCGCCAGTCGTTTCGATCGCGGGCCTCGGGTCCGTGGTGGCGTCATGGCGCCGCGACACGCGCCGATCTCGATGGCGCCCCAACGCCGCTCGACACCGATACGTTGCGGCCCTGGCTCTTGCCGGTGTCGCCGTCTCACTCCTCGCTATGGTGTCCGTCTATAGTCAGAGCCGGCCGGGAATCATCGCCGTCCTCGTCTCGGTGGCGGCGATCGCGGCGCATAGCCGTCTCCTGAGGCGCCGCCTGGAACATCCCCGCCGGCAATTGCGGGTGATTCGAGCTTCGTCGCGCCGCTCGCAGTCGCGGCAACGAGCAACAGGGCGCACACACGCTGCGTTGGGCTCCAGGCGCTCCTCCATTTCGGCGACACCGGCGCGATGAGATTACGAAGTCATCCGTCGCCAGGGCGCATCCGGCGTCCCCAGCCGCGACGGTCGATGCCCGCGGCGGTCCGTGCCCGAGGTTCGCGCCGTGCCGCGCCGGTGCGAGTGCTACACGGACGCGTCTCACCGACGAACCCCGCCGCACGGAGCGCCCGTATCCGGGCGAGCGGCCGGTTCCCGATTGCCGCCTCCGTCGGCCGCCGGTTGCTCGCGGCCGCGATCCCGGCCGCGTTGTTCATCCTCGCCCTGCTTCAGTGCCTGGGTCGCGAGACGACGACGCCGTTTCATCCGGATGAAGCTCGCTGGCTCAGCCGCGCCCATTTCATCTCCGAGCTGAAGGATCCATTTGGACCGACATGGTCCGATTACTATGTCACCAGGGGTCAGCCTCCCCTCGGAAGCTACCTGATGGGCATCGGGCTTCTGGCCCAGGGCCGGGACACGGATACCAACGCGGTCTGGGACTTTGGGTATGACGACGAGTGGAACTCGTTCAACAAGGCAATGCCGGTTGCCGAAGACTTGTTGGCGGGCCGTCGCACCAACGCCGTTGTGGCGGCCCTCGTAGTGGTCGCGGTGTACCTGATCGGCCTCCGGATCACGGGCCCGGTCGGCGCCGCGCTTGGCGCGTTGTTCCTTGCGTTCCACCCGCTTCACATTCATCTCGGCAGCCAGGCGCTCTCCGATCAGCTTCTCTGCCTGATGCTCGCCCTTGCCTTCCTCACCGCGTTCTGGTTCGGCAACCGGCCGGACCTGGGACGAGCCGTTCTGCTCGGCACGTTCCTGGGTCTGGGAGGTGCGACCAAGCTGTCGCCGCTACTGCTCAGCATGCCTCTCGCCGGTCTTGGCGCCGCCTGGCTCCTGGGGCGCTTCCGGCAACATGGACACCACTTCTGGAAGCACCGCGACGCCCGATTGGGGCTGCTGCTCCTGGCCCAGCCGCTGATTGCCTTTGCCGCCTTCGTTGCGGTGAGCCCGTTTCTTTGGTCCGATCCGATCCGGCGGACGTACGCCCTGTTCGAGTTCCGGCGGATCGAGATGGTCGGCCAGGGAACGAAGTGGCCGGCGGTGGCGGTCGCCAGCCCAACGGCGGCGATGAGCCGGATCGGGCTGCGGCTCAACGAGAGCTCGTCGACGACGACACGGATTCAGGAATCGTTGAGCGATCTCTTCGCAATCACGTTCGAGCCAATCGGTTTCGATCTGCTGCTCGTCTGCGTTGGCGGGTTGTTGCTCGCGCTGATGGTGATCCGGAAGGGTGTGTTCTCCCCCCAGGGGCTCCTGAGCGTCTTGCTTGGCGGCGAGCTCACCCTGATCGTGCTAGGCATGGGATCGGATTTCTATCGCTATTACCTGCCAATCGTCTTCATCTCGGCGGTGCTCGTGAGCGTGGTCACCGACGCACTCTGGAAAACGGCGGTGCGCCCGTTCGCACGATCACGGTCCCCGATCCGGCCCAGCATCACGTTCTCGCCGATTGAGCACCGATCACGAGAACCGGCAAACCCCTCGACGTCTGAAAGCATGTGACCGATCTCGTCCGATGACCGTGTGGTTCAGCACGAGAACGGACCGCTCCGTTCTCGAGACGCCGCGACGGTCAGCCCGCTTCCGGGGTACAATCCCCGGTGCCAGGCGGGCCCCTCCAGGCCTTTCGCCCGACTCCTCTCAAAGCGATTCCCCTGGATGATGCGTGTTTATGACCGTGCCCGATCCAACAACGCAAACGTGGCGTTCGATCGTCGTGCGCCTGGTCCTGGCGTCGATCGTCATTGCCGCGCTGACCGGCATGCTGACGTCCACTATGTGGCACTGGGGCTCGCGCGCGATCGCCTCCGAGGTGACGGCATTGCCCCATGCGTCGCTTCAGGCGGGCTCGAATGACTCGATACCGGCCCGCGCGCCCGAATCGAAGACCTTCGTGTATGACAGAGCGGGCGTGCTCGCCAAGGCGGAAGCCGAGCGGCATCAGTTCGATCTCGATCGCCTGTTCATGGCCGGCATTCCGACCGTCATCTACATCCGTCGCTCGAACGATTCGCGAAGCGAGGCGGTCACGTTCGCCGACCGGTTGCGAACGGAATGGCGGCTCGAGTCCGCACCCGGCGCGGATGACGGGATCGTCATGCTGGTCTCGCTGAGCGAGTCGTCGCCAGCCCAAAACTCACTCGTTCTTTCCACCGGCCGTCATGCGCTTCCGGTCGGGCAGCTCAAGCCCGAGACACTCCGGGACATCGACGACCGTGAGATGCAGCCTGCGTTCCGAAAGAACGAGATTAATCTGGCACTCTCGTTCGGGGTCCGGAGGATCCTGTACTACGAAGGCTACACTCCATCGGATCCTCCCCCGCTCACCGACGGTCAGCGCACGGCTCGATCGCTCGCGCCTGTTGCGCTGCTGGCGGCGGCGCTCTCTACTCTCGCCAAGCCATTGCTTGACCGAAGGCGGACTCTTTCAATCCGATGGCGACGTTCATTCGCACGCTTCCATCGGCTCATTCCCGTTCTCCCCGCACTCCTTCTCGCGCTTGCCGGCGGTTTGGCGCTTTATGGTAGAAGCGCTCCGTGGCTCGTGGTCTCCGTGCTCGGGGGCGCGGCGCTCTTTGCCGCCAACCGGCTGGCGATCGCGTGGCGGGAATGGCAAGGGTCGGCTTCACCGGCGCTCCACGTGCGCCCTCACGGCAGACGCGTCCGTCAGCCCGCAAGCCTGGCTCATCGCCCTCCGACCGGCACGCGTCGTGCCTAGACTGCCGGTGCGACACCCGCACAAGGCGCCACGCCAGCGCCATCGGATTCTCACCGGACGTCAGGGCGGAGGGAGAACGCCGGGTACGCGGCAGGCCGGCCCTTGGCTCAGCCGGGCAGTGGTCGATGTGGTCCTGGCGGCCCTGATGTTCACCCTTTCGTTCAACCTCAACGTCGACAAGGTGGACGTGACCCCGTTCCATCCCGATGAGAGCCGCTGGCTCAACCGGTCGTTCTACATCGAAGAGTTGCTCGATCCTTTTGGTGAAACCTGGCAGGACTATTACCTGACTCGCGGCCAGCCACCGCTGGGCAGCTACATGATGGGTATCGGCCAACTGGTCCAGGATCGACCGCTGCGCCCGAACATCGCCTGGGATTTCTTCTTCGACCGCGAGCGCGGATGGAACGAGACCGCCGGGGCCATGCCATCGGCCGAGGATCTTCGGGCGGGAAGGCGTACCAGCGGCTTCGTCGGTGCGCTGGTCGTAGCCGCCGTCTATCTCCTTGGGCGGCTCCTGACGAACCGGATTGGCGGGCTGGCGGGGGCCTTTTTCCTCGCCTACCACCCCTTGCACATTCACATCGGGAGTCAGGCACTTTCCGACCAGCTCCTGAACCTGCTCCTGACGCTTACCTTCCTGGCGGCGTTTAGGTTCGCGGGGCGTCCGACATGGGGTTGGGCAATCGCACTCGGCGTGCTCTTCGGGCTGGGTGGGGCGGCAAAGCTCTCGCCGTTGCTGCTGAGCCTGCCGGCGGCCGTTCTGGGCCTCTACTTCCTCGTCGCGAGTTCCGTGCTCGAGCGAGCTCGCCGTCGCACCGGCCTCAAACGCATCGGCCTCAAGCTGATGGTTCAGCCGGCGATCGCATTTGTGGCGTTCGTGGTGGCCTATCCCTACCTGTGGGTTGCTCCACTTCAGCACACGTACAATCTCTTCAAGTTCCGGGTCGACGAGATGGAAGCCCAAGGCTTGGTCAACGATCGCAATCGCGTCGAGAACAGCTGGATCGCGCTCGACCGGATCGGCAACCGGATCGGTGAACAATGGCAAACCAGCGCGGGACCGGTGTCCGCGCTCAACGAACGGTACGACTTAACCCTCGATCCGTTCGGACTCGATCCAATGCTGGCGATGATCGGCCTGGTTCTCTTCGGGGTCCTCGTCTTGCGGCACGGAATCCGAAGCTCACACACGTTCGTGCTTCTGCTCGTTCTCGCGGAAAGTTGCGCGATCGTGCTTGGCCTTCGCTCGGATCTCTATCGCTACCAGCTTCCGCTGGTGCTGGTCGAAACGATCTGCATCTCCGTGCTCGCTGGGGTAGCCTGGCGGGCGCTGGCGACCTTTGACGCGTTCAAGTGGCTGCGGGGATACGTCGTCCTGCCAAGTGAAGCGGGCAAGGTTGGGGCGGATCCCCTGCACGAGCCCATAGAGCCACCGGTAACCCGGAAGCGCATGGCGCGGGCACGGTCCGCGGTACCGCCGCGCCAAGAGGGTGTCCAGTCCCCAAGCTGGACCTCCTGACCTTCTGCTCGCGGAACCGAGCTTGCTCCGGGGGTGATTCGTCTCCAGGGTCGCTCCGGAACGGGCTTACGCGTCCTGCTCTACGCACGCCTGTAGTAATCGGCGACCTTCATGTAATCGAACGGCTCACCGTTCGGAAATGTCACGCCAGCGTCGTCGAAGTGGGTGCGCCCCTCGTCCTCAGCGTCGTAGATCCGATTCGGGAAGTTCAGGAGCGTAGCGGGGGTTTCGCTGGTGACGACGAACCCATGCAGCGTCTTGGGCGGAATCGTCACCATCAGTGGCGCCGGGCCGTCGTCCGACGCGGCGAGCTCGACGAGCATGAGCTTGCCGTGGGATGGCGAATCCGGCCGAACATCGGCGATCGCGACCACGATCCGGCCCGCGACGCAATAGAACCGGTCGGTCTGCCGCTGGTGGACGTGCCAGCGGTCGATATCCCGCGCGACTCCGGACGAGGTGGTCGAGGTGTACACCTGCGCGAAGGGCATGATCTCGTTGTATATATCGGGCCAGTCCGCCCGGAGCAGCTCGGTCAGAGTGCCGCGGGGATCGCGATGCGTCGTCAAATCCCGCACTACGACATCATGAATCGCGGAAGCCTCCGCGCCGGATGTCACGAGCACGTCCGCTACCGCCGAATGCGAATCTGTCACCGGTGTTCCTCCAGGAGAATGTGCCTTGTAGCCGCGATCAGCTCGCCGACTGGCCAGCGGCTTCGAGTCGCCAACCGTACTGTTTCTGATAGTACTCGTCGAAGTCCGCCGATCCGTCGCGGATTGCTGTCCACCACTCCTGATTGGTGACGTACCAGTCGACCGTGTCGTGCATGGTCATCTCGAACGTGCGGGTCGGCTCCCATCCCAGCTCGTCCATGATCTTGTCAGTATTCATGGCGTAGCGACGATCATGCCCAGGACGGTCCGGCACGTACACGATCAAGTCCTGTGGCTTGCCGAGCTGTTCCAGAAGCGTGCGCACGACATCGATGTTGGGATGCTCATTTCCGGCCCCGACGTTGTAGATTTCGCCGGAGCGCCCGCCGCGCAACACCCGATCGATCGCCGCCGCATGATCCTCGACATACAGCCAGTCCCGGATCTGCATGCCATCGCCATAAATGGGCAGTGGAAGATCGCGCAGCGCGTTGGTGATGAACAGCGGGATCATCTTTTCCGGATACTGGCGAGGGCCGATCGTGTTGCTGCCGCGCGTGATCACGACATCGGTCCCGAACGACACGAAGAAGGACTTGCAGAACAGCTCTCCGCCGGCCTTGGCCGCCGAGTAGGGCGAACGGGTCTCGACCGGATCGGTCTCTCGTGAATGCTTGCCCGCCGGAATGTCGCCATACACCTCGTCGGTGCTGACCTGGAGCATGCGCTTGTCGTGCCGCCGGACCGCATCGAGCAGCACGTAGACACCCTGGACGTTGGCGCGCAGGAAGCTGCCGGGGTCGAGCAACGAGCGATCGACGTGCGTTTCCGCCGCGAAGTTCACGACGGCGTCGACCGATTGAACGAGCTCGTCGACGAGCTCGGCGTCGGCAATGTCCCCGCGCACGAGCTTGTGGCGGGGATTGTCCTTGAGGCCGAGCACGTTTGCGGGGTTCCCGGCATAGGTCAATGCGTCGAGGTTGACGATCTCGTCCTCGGGATGGTTGTCGAGCACCTCTCGGACGAATGTCGAGCCTATGAATCCAGCGCCGCCGGTCACCAGCAGTTTCATGAAATCCCCTCCCACAGTTCGACATCATCACCCGGGATTGTCACGACCCGGGTCACGATTGCCCTTGCCAGCCGATCTCGCGTGCCAATGCCGGGACATAGCGATCGATCGCGTCTCGCCATGCGGGAAGGCGGATACCGAGTTCTCTCGCCCGATTGTTGGCGAGGGAGCTGTTGACCGGCCGCTTTGCCGGTAACGGATACCGGCTGAGAAATTCTTCCGTCGTCGTTGGCTGAATCACTTCCGGGTCGCCACCCGCCGCTTCGACAACCGCCCTGGCAAGGCCGTATCGGTTGATGAAGCCTTCGTTGGTCAGGTGAAGGATTCCCGCCGGCCGCTTGTCGACGGCAGCCACGAGCGCCTCGGCGAGATCGCCCGCGAAGGTTGGGCAGCTCACCTCGTCATCGACCACCGTCATCGAGCCCCGGTCACCGACGATCGTGAGCACCGTACGCGGGAAGTGCTTGCCGGCCCCACCGTAGACCCAGGCGGTACGCGCGACGGCGAACGCCGGATCGGCATCGAGCACCGCGCGCTCTCCGGCGAGCTTGCTCGACCCGTAGACGGAGACCGGATCCGGAGTGGCGCGCTCAGAGTACGGCTCCTCCTGAGAACCCGAGAAGACGAAGTCCGTCCCGACCGCGATCAGCCAGGCTCTGAGTTCTTTCGCCGCGCGCGCGATGTTTGCGGCACCATGGTGGTTCACCCGGTCGGCCTTGTTTGGGTCGCGCTCACAGCCATCGACGTCCGTGTAAGCGGCCGCGTGAATCACGATGGTGGGGTGGACATCGGTGATCGCCGTCTCCACGGCTCGTACATCCGCGATGTCCACCTGAATGTCGACGCCCGGCCCAGGGTTGGCGCCGAGGCCGACCACACGAAACCCCTGATCGCGGCACGCGTCAAGAAGGTAGCGGCCAAGCTGCCCTCCTGACCCGGTCACCAGAATGGTTTCCGCCGCATGATCCTTCATTGCTTCCCCATGTCGCTTCGGCGAGACCGTGCTCAGGACATGCCGACATGGGCATGATCGCCCAGCATGAACCGAACCGCCACCGGCTTCAGCATCGTACGCTCGATGACGACTTCCTTGCCGATCAGGGAATCGAAAATCCGGGAGTCGATATCGCGGATCGTGCTGTCGCTGAGGACGATCGAATGCTCGATCTCGCAACCGCGAATAGTGCATCGCTCGCCAATCGCGGTGAACGGGCCGATGTAAGCGTGCTCGACTCGTGCGCCGGCGCCGATGATGACCGGTCCGCGGACAGTGCTGCTGACGATGCTCGCGCCCGCCTCGACGATCACATCACCCACGATTAGCGATTCGGCATCCACTGTCCCTTTGACGTCCCGATGGATCGTGCCCAGCACGACGCGATTGGCTTCCAGCATGTCGTCTTTCTTGCCGGTGTCGACCCATTCGTCACCGATGATCGACGAATCGACGACGTATCCGGCGTCGATCAGGCCCTGGATCGCATCCGTGATCTCCAGCTCGCCCCGCCCGGAAGGCACGAGCATCGGGGTGATCTCGTGAATCTCGGGACCGAAGAAATAGACGCCGACGATCGCCAGATCGGAAATCGGTGTCTTCGGCTTTTCGACCAGCTTCGTGACCTGACCCGCCTCGTTCAGGATCGCGACCCCGAGCGCGGAGACATCATCCACCCGCTTGAGGAGGATCCGGGCGGCGGATGCGCTCTCGGCGAACAGCCGCGCGTGCTCGTCGATCCCCTGCTGGAGAAAGTTGTCACCGAGGAACATGCAGAACGGCTCATCACCGAGATAGTCGCGGGCGGTGAGCACCGCGTGGGCGAGCCCCTTCGGCGCTTCCTGGGGCAGGTACGTGACCTGGGCGCCGAACGCCGAGCCGTCACCGACCGCCGCACGGACCTGATCGCCGGTATCGCCGGTCACGATCCCGATCTCAGTGATCCCGGCGCTGACGAGCTGGTCGAGCGCATAGAACAGGACCGGCTTGTTGGCGACCGGCACGAGCTGTTTGGCTCCGGTCGCGGTCAGCGGACGCAACCGCGAGCCCTTGCCACCGGCCAACACAAGCCCCCTGAGGCGCCGGGGAGCGGGGCTCCAAGGGAGGTGCGCCGACGATTCGGACGTCTCGGCCGTCGATGTCTCGGTCATGCAAAAGCCTCCGCTCATGATTCCGGGCTCGCTCTGGTGTCTTCGTGCCTCAGGTGCCCACCGCATCGCCGGCCATCGCGCTTATCGCTGGGCGCCGTGGATGGGAGCGGCGGCCATGCCGACGCCCACCAGATCACCGACACCGGCGGCCGGCCTGTAGAGCTTGTCGACGTAGTCGATGACCATTCGCCGGGAGCTGAAGGCAGGCGCAACACTGCGAATCGCCTCCTTGGCGAGGCCGATCCACTCGTGCGGAAGTCCGTCGGCCTGCCGGCGATAGTAGAGCGGCACGACCTCGTTCTCGAGCACATCATAAAAGCGGTTGGACTCTTCGCCATCCTGGGCATCGCCTTCAAGCGTGGAGCTCTCGATTCCCCAGCCGTTGGTGTCGCCTTTGCCCCACCCTTCGATCCACCAGCCGTCGAGGATACTGCAATTCGGAACGCCGTTGGCGGCCGCCTTCATGCCACTGGTGCCGCTCGCCTCCAGCGGATAGCGGGGGTTGTTGAGCCAGACATCGACCCCGGCGACGAGCTGGCTTGCCAAGCCCATCTCGTAGTCCTCGGCGAAGGCGACCCGCCCGCCGAGACGGGGATCGCGACACCGCGTGTAGATCTCCTTGATCAACCCCTTGCCTCCTTCGTCCGCGGGATGGGCCTTGCCGGCGAACACGATCTGCACGGGATGTTCGGGATTGGTCAGGATCTTGGCCAGGCGATCGAAGTCCTTGAACAGCAGGGTGGCGCGCTTGTACGTGGCGAAGCGGCGGGCGAACCCGAGGGTCAGGACATCAGCGTTCTGGAACGGACCGGACGACAGCACCTGCCAGGCGTCGAACTGGCCCTCGGCGTAGCGACGCCGGGCACGCTCGTCCATCTCGTCGATCAGCTCCTGCTTGCAGTGCTGATGGGCATGCCAGAACTCTTCATCCGGGATGTTCAGCACGGTCTCCCAAACCTGGCTCTGCTCCTGCCGTTCTCTCCAGTTTCGGGGAAGATACCGTTCATAGAGGTTTCGCATGGAAGGCGAGATCCAGGTCCGCAGATGGACGCCGTTGGTAATCGAGATAATCGGAGTGTCCGGGACCGCGACGCCGGGCCAGAGATCGTTCCACATCTCGCGCGATACCTCGCCGTGTTTCTCGCTCACCCCGTTGACGTTCGCGGCCAGCCGCAGGGCGAGCGCCGTGAAGTTGAAGCCCTTGGCGGGGTCGCCATGCACGCCAAGCGCGAGAAACGCCTCCCGGCTGAGCCCAAGCTCCCCCCAGTAGGTGTGGAAGTAGCGCTCCATTATCTCCGCCGAGAAGATGTCGTGGCCGGCGGGGACCGGAGTATGCGTCGTGAAGATCGAAGACGCCCGCACCCGCTCGACCGCGCGCTCGAACGGCTCGCCCGCCATGACATGCTCGCGGGCGCGCTCCAGCAGGTGCAGCGCCGCGTGGCCTTCGTTTGCATGCCAGTAGGCTGGCGAGATGCCGAGCCGCCGCAGAAGGTGGACTCCGCCGATCCCGAGAATGATCTCCTGGCGCAGGCGGTGCTCGACATCGCCACCGTAGAGCCGCGAGGAGAGCTCGCGGGTCCACTCCGGATTGCCTTCGACATCCGAGTCGAGCAGGTAGATCGGCACCCGTCCCACCTGGACCTGCCAGACGGCGAGCCGCAGCGGCCCGCTACCGTCACTGAGATCGACTTCGATCAGCACCGGCGAGCCATCGTCGTTGACAACCGGCGTGGTCGGCTCGGCCTGAGGATCGAGCTTCGCCGGCACATCGTGCTGCCATCCGTACGAGTCGATCCGCTGCCGCAGATACCCTTGGCGATACAGGAGCGAGACCCCGACCATCGGGATCCCCATGTCGCTCGCTTCCTTGCAGTGGTCGCCGGCCAGGACACCGAGACCGCCTGAGTAGATCGGGAGGGCACGATGGAGACCGAACTCGGCCGAGAAGTAGGCGACCGTTTTTCCCACCAGCTCCGGCCGGTTCTGACCCAGCCAGGTATCCTCCGGACGCTGGTTGAGCATCGCGTCGAACGCCGCCACCACCTTGTCGTAGCGGGCAAGGAACTCGGGGTTTTCTGACGCGGCGGCGAGCCGCTCCTTGTCGATCCGGTGAAGGAACAGGACCGGATTCTGCTCGACGACGTTCCAGAGAACCGGATGCAGCTCCGCGAACACGACGCGAGCCGGCTTGCTCCAGGTCCACCACAGATTGAACGCGATGTCGTTCAGGCGCTGGATCCGGGATGGCAGGTCCGCTCGCTGGCCGGATAGATCGAGACTCATCGAAGCAACATCTCCTGGTTCGTCGGCGTTGACGCGATGTTTCGACAGCGTGCCCAAACCCGTGACGCCCTCATCGGTTGGAGGGCTGGAAGACGAAACTCGTGACCGCGTTCGTTCGCGGGCTTTGTCCGGGCGCGACCGTGTTCGATCCGCCCCGCATTCGCGAACCGGCGCGGTACGTTCGACGCCGCCGTAGTATCCACCACAGCCGCGCCTCTCAACAATCATCTCGACAAATGCGTCCCCCGAGTCCGCTCTGTCTCGGTCCTGGCCGGGGACCAACCCAAATTTTTCGCCAACAGACGTGAGAGCGGGACGTTACGGGCACGTGCCCATCGCGGCGATGGTCGCCACCGATGCCGCTTATGAGGGCGGCAACTACACGGATCGGATGACTTTCTCATCGAGAGGGGATCGGCGTGGCCCAACGCCTGTCGGCGGATGCTCATGACGAATCATGGTCAGGTCTCGCCGAGGTAGGCCTTGCGGACCATCTCGTTTTGCAGGAGCGCCTTCGCGTCGTCGGTCAGCAGGATCGAGCCGGTCTGCATTACATAGCCGCGCTGGGCGATCGCCAGGGCCATCAGCGCATTCTGCTCCACCAGCAGCACCGTCGTGCCCTGCCTGTTGATGTCCTGAATAATCGCGAAGATCTGCTCGACCAGGATCGGCGCCAAACCCATCGACGGTTCATCGAGCAGCAGCAACGTCGGATGCGCCATCAGGGCGCGCCCGATCGCCAGCATCTGCTGCTCGCCGCCCGACATCGTGCCCGCCTTCTGCGATCGCCGTTCCTTGAGGCGGGGGAAGAGCTGAAATACCCGATCGAGGTCCGCCGGATCGACCCGCTTGTTGACGAACGCCCCCATCTCCAGATTCTCGAGCACCGACATCCGGGGGAAGACCCGGCGCCCTTCTGGCGACTGCGCGACCTTGAGCTCGGCCACCCTGTGCGCGGGCATTCCGCTGATTCGCGATCCGCGCAACACGACCTCCCCAGCGCGAGGCGATAGTAGCCCCGAGATCGTTTTCAGGGTGGTGCTCTTGCCCGCGCCGTTCGATCCGATCAGGGTGACGATCTCCCCCTCCTCGACATGGAGCGAGACCCCCTTGAGGGCGTGGATGTGACCGTAATAGGTGTGCACGTCGCGAAGCTCGAGCATGCTGACGCTGATGGTCCCGCTCGCGTTCGCGGTTGGAGGCGTCTGGAGGGTGGCGCGGTTCATCGGGCGTCGATCCATTCGGGTGCACGGGAAAGCGAGATTGTGAGCGCGCCCGTCATCTCGCGGGCTCCGGACGCACGGGCGCCGCGACGGTGACGGTTTCCGCCGGATCGGCGGTCCGCTGCGCGGCGGCCTCCGCCGCGCCCTTGCCGAGATAGGCCTCGATCACCCGCGGGTTGGTGCGCACCTCGACCGGGGATCCGTCGGCGATCTTGACGCCGTGGTCGAGCACCGCGACCTGGTCCGAAATGCCCATCACGACCTTCATGTCGTGCTCGATCAGCAGAATTGTCAGGTCGAGCTCGTTGCGCATCTTGTCGATGAAGGCGGTCATCGACGCCGTCTCGTTCGGATTCATACCCGCCGTCGGCTCGTCGAGGAGCAGCAGGGAAGGACCACTCGCCAGCGCGCGGGCCACTTCGAGACGCCGCTGATCGCCATACGAGAGATTCTTGGCGGTCGATTCGGCCTGGTTGCCGAGCCCCACATAATCCAGCAACGAGTAGGCGCGAATCCGTGCCTGGTGCTCCTCCCTGACAACCCCAGGAGTGCGCAGGATCGCCCCGAACGCTCCGGTTTTCAGTCGGCAATGCATGCCGACGAGGATATTTTCCAGCGCGGTCATGTTCGCAAAGAGGCGGATATTCTGAAATGTCCGAGCGATCCCGAGCGACGTCACCTGATCGGGGCGCAGGGAAGAGCTTCCGAAACCCTTGGCGCTGAAGATCGGACGTCCCTTGAACGCGATCTGGCCGGTGGTGGGGCGGTATATACCGGCGATCATGTTGAAGAAGGTCGTCTTGCCCGCGCCGTTGGGGCCGATCACGCTGGTAATGCTGCCCCGGGGGATCGACATGTCCACCGAATCAACGGCGACGAGCCCACCGAACCGCTTGGTGATCGACCGCGCCTCGAGCACGACATCCCTCGCGCCCGATGTGGTTCGGGCCGAAGATGCGGTCGATACTGGTTGCATGCTCATGGTCAGGTTCGTCCTCCCGCCAATTGTCGATCGGCTTCCTGAATATCGACGAGTTCCGAGCCATCACCAGCGTCCGAGGTCCCATCGTCGCCAGCCATCTCGGCCGCCCGGCGCCGCGACGGGAAGAGCCCGCCAGGTCGAAGGATCATGATCAGCACGAGCGCCAGCCCGAAGATCAGGAAGCGATCGGATGTCACGTTGTGCTCGATCATGAACGTCCGGAGCCAGTCGAGCGGCGCGTAGGTGATGCGCTCGCCGAGCCAGTGAAGCGGCTTGTTGAGCTGTTCGGCGAGGATGCGGTCGAACCCGCCGATAATTAACGAGCCGATGATCACGCCGTAGATGTTCCCGATCCCGCCAAGGATCACCATCGCCAGGATGATCACCGAGACCGAGAACTGGAACTGGTCGGGATAGACGACGCGAACGTAACCGGCATAGAGCGACCCGGCGAATCCGGAGAATGACGCCCCCAGCGCGAACGCCAGCAGTTTCGCCGTCACGGTGTTGATGCCCATGCTCGCCGCCGCGATTTCATCTTCCCGGATCGCCTGCCACGACCGCCCCAGCCGCGAATCGTAGAGCCGGGTGATCAGGAACAGCGAGAAGAGGACGACGACGAGGATCAGCCAGAACCAGTTGAGCTGATTTGTCGCCGAGAACGCGATCTCGCGGCCACCGGAGAGTGTGATCGTGGGCGGGTTCGCGATCTGGCCGATACCTTGCGGTCCTCGTGTCAGGCCGGAGGCGTTGGTGAAGAAATCTGGCACGATTTCGCCGAAACCCAGCGTCACGATCGCCAGGTAATCCCCCCGCAGCCGCAGAGTCGGCGCGCCAAGCAGGACGCCGAAAATCGCCGCGACGATCCAGGAGACCGCCATCGCCGGCCAGAAATGCTGGAGGAATTCGGGGATCCAGCCATTGATCACGAACCAGCTGCTCGGCGAGGTCATGAACGCGTTGGCGTAGGCGCCGATCACGAAGAAGGCGACGTAGCCGAGATCGAGCAGACCGGCGTAGCCGACGACGATATTGAGCCCCATCGCCAGGATCACGAAGATCAGGATCGGAATCCACGATCCGATCAGGCCGAAGCCGAACGCCCGGTCCACCAGCGGGTAGAGCGCGATCACTCCCGCGCCGATCAGCACCTTGACGAGGCGTTGCCGGTCGTCGGATTTTCGCTCGCGAACCCATTGATCCGCCCGTGACACCGAAGCCGCCACCATCGCTCCCCCTCTCGTTCAGACCTTGTCTGGCGTGGCCTGACCCAGGAGGCCAGACGGGCGGAACACCAGCACGATGATGAGGATCGCGAAGATCACCGAGTTCGTCCACTGACTGCCCCAGCCAGAGATGTAATTGCCCATGAACCCATCGCTGTACGACCAGATCAACCCGATCAGAAAACCGCCGAGGACGGCTCCGCCAAGGTTCCCGATCCCTCCCAGTACCGCCGCGGTAAACGCAAACAATCCATACTGAAAGCCCATCTGGAACCGGCCCGAATTGTTGTAGAAGAGCGCGATCATTCCGGCCGCCCCGGCCAGGGCGCCGCCGAGCGCGAACGCCACGCCGATCGTACGGTTGATGTCGATCCCCATCAGCGCGGCGGCCTCCCGATCCTGGGCGGTAGCCCGCATCGCGGTTCCTATTCGCGTCCGGTAGACGAACCACGAGAGCAGCAGCAACAGGGGAATCGTGATCCCGATCACGAAGACGTCGAGGAGCCGCAACCGCAGCGTCGAGTCGGCGAACCAGTCCCGCAGGAGGGGCCATTCCTTGAGCACATTGTACGAGCGGTACTCGCGAGGAATCAGCTCGGGCGCCGTGAAGGGATTGGAGCCCTTCCAGTAGATCGCCAGATTCTGGAGGATGAAGCTGACCCCGATCGCGGCGATCAGGGGCGCCAGGCGCGGTGCCGAGCGGAGGCGGCGATAGGCGATCCGGTCGATCAGGGCGTTGAGCAATCCGGAGAACGCCATCGACAGCACCAGCGCCGCCGCCAGTGCGACGAGGATAAGCGGGATCGCCGACTCAGCGTTGACGCCCGAGGCAAGGACCACGGTCGCCGCGAAGAACGCACCCATCATGAAGACCTCGCCGTGGGCGAAGTTGATGAGCTCGATGATGCCGTACACGAGGGTGTAGCCGAGCGCAATCAACGCGATCAGCGACCCGCTCGCGAGCCCGATGATCAGGTACTGGAAAAACTGTGTCCACTCGAAACCCACGGGCAGATCCCCGGCATTCTGGTACCAACGAACGATCGACCGAGGACACTAGAGCGCAGTCTAGAGCGTCCACCAAGAACTCGTAGTGGCCGACCTTGTGTCGGCCCTGTGGAGCGACGCTTCACGCCAGACCCATGCGCTGGAGATGGCTGGTCCAACCCCCGCCCCGCGCGAACGCGAACCGGGCCGAGTGGAATACTCGGCCCGGTTGACGCTTGTTGCCGTTTAGGCCAGGCCGATGACTTCCTGGAAGGTGATCTCGCCGTCACGCACCACGTTGAGCGAGATCGTCTCGGCGGTGGTGTCGCCAGTCTCGGTGAAGCTCCAGGTGCCGGTCAGGCCCCGGAACTCGGAGGTGTTGAACATCGTGTCGAGGATCGCGGCACGGTCCTTGGCGGCGACCTGATCGATTGCCTGAAGCACAACTACCGCGCACTCGAACGCGTAGACGGCGTAGGCATCCGGATCGCGGCCGAGCCGCTCGACCATCGCGTTGTACCACTCGGCTCCAACACCCTCCAGCTCATTGGCGGGGAGACCACCGAATGTCAGGTACATGCCTTCCGAGGCCTCACCGGCGCCATCAATGAACGCCTGATTGATAAGTCCGTCCGGTCCAACGATTGCCACATCTTCGACTGGCAGCAGCTCGCGAAGGTCCTGAAGCAGCTTGCTGGCATTGAGGTTGACGATCGCGCTGATGTAGACAAGGGCCGGACCGGCGTTTGCGACTCCGTTCGCCAGTGCCTGATACTCGGGCGCATCCGGCTGGAACGCATCGAATCCGACAACCTCTCCACCCAATGCCGTGAAGGTGCTCTGGAACACATTGGCAAGGCCAAGGCCATAGGTCTGGTTGTCGTGGAGCACGTAGGCCGTCTGGGCGCCCAGGGTATTGAAGGCGAAGTTCGCCGACGCGCCACCCTGCAGATCGTCGGCCGGCACGACTCGCATGTAGTTTCGCGTGCCGGTCGGGTAGAGAACGTCCGGATACCCCGGAGGATTCGCTTCGTTTTCCTTCGTCAGCTGAACCGCCGTGTTCGATGGCGAAATCTGCGCCATGCCTGCTTCGTTCGTGATCGGGATCGATGCTTCCGCGGCTCCCGAGTTGAACGTCGCGATGTAAGCGACGGCATCCGGGTCATTCACGACCATGGTCGCGTTGCTCGCCTCAGTCGCCGCATCCCACGCCCCATTGTTGGCGGCGATGCCGTCGTCGAGTGCCTCGTAGGTGATCGCGAACCCACCAGCGGCCCCACCCCAGAGCTCGACGGCGAATTGCACACCCGCGGCAGAGTCTCCTCCAAGCTGCGCCGACGCGGCCGTCATTGGCCACGACGAGTAGAGGTTGATCGTGCCGGCGCTGGTGTCGGTGTTGTGCGCCACACCGGCGACGCCGAGGTTCTCTGGAGAGAGACCCCCAGCGACCGGGCTGGCGACCGGACTTCCGACGGGGCTGGCGACCGGGCTTGCTCCCGGCGTCGCGTCCTGCGCCGCCGCGCTGATGCTGGCGAGCGCGGCGCCCGCCGCCAACCCTGAGACGCCGAGCGCGGCGGCCCGGACGACGAATGTGCGGCGATCAATCGCGCCGCTCTTCACCTGATCGACGAGTGCATTGAAACGAGGATCTCTCATACCGTGGAACCTCCAGCTTTCCAGCCACATCGGTAGCTACACCAGCGACCGGACCCTACACGCACGACCGGAGAACGTCTCCGGTCGCGAATTCCCACTGCGGCCCACTCAACGCGACCGCTCACCCCGGCGAACAATGGAGCACCGGCCTGAGAAACCGGATTCCTCTCCCAGGGTGCGGAGCGAACCCGCCGATTGTCTGCACTTGGCATCAGGTTGGGAGAATACCCGTTCTTTCAGCCACATGTCAATCAATCAGACCAGGTTGTGCTCGCAAACGCTTTTCAACCGGTTGTTGCCGTGCCGGCCTCGCGGGCATCGACGCGAATCTTTTGGTCTGACGTTCTGTCCGCGTCTGCCCACCATTTGGCACGCCAACGATCGTCACAGCTTCGCGACCTGACCCTGCGGCGTCCGAAACCTCCACTCCTCGGTCATCTGGTGGCAACCTGAGCAGCGACTACTGCAGCCGCCCGAGCAGCGGCTTGGACGAAAGTATGCATACCAGGCGGTGTGCGTACCACAGAAATATATGCACATTGCACAGCCATCTCCGAAACGTGGGTCACGTGGCTCCGAAACCGCGCAAGTTCACCCGTGCTGCACCCACGGAGGTGGGCACCAGGCCCAACCCGTCAGCCTGGGCCGGTCCACACTCGAAGCAAGAGACTGAAGCAGGCATGATCCCACGCCTCGGTTCGACCGCGATCGACGCTCCCACCGGTTCTGGCGAACATGGCATCATGGAAGCACCATCGGGCGTCTCTCGCGCTGGCCAGCCCGATAATGGGCCGGTTTGGGGGGAACCAGGCCGGAGGAACAGTTCACGTCGGGCGCGAGTCAACCGAGTGATTCGTCCGGCCAACCAAAGAGCTTTCCATGAGCGATCAATTTTCCCCGATGCCAGATTTCGACCCGGACGACGATCCCACCATCGCGATCGCGAGGGACAAGCGCGCGCTCGAGGATGTCCGGGTCTCGCTTCAGGAGGCCGGATACTACGCCTACGGAACGATCGACGAGCAGAATCGCTGGAGCATCGCGGTCGATCACGAGACCGGCCGGGTCGACGTCCTTGTCGGTCAGGATGGGCTGGAGGTCGTACTTTGGGCATCGTCCCCCGGCTTGTACGCCGACGAGGAGAACGAGTGGCGCCGGAACTCCCGCGCCCGGCTAGCCCGGATCACGCTGCCCAACATCGCCCGCGGATTCCTGGCCGAGCACCAGACAGTGGCCTGGGACGAGGTCGAGCACGGCGTCGCGCTGACCGAGCGATACGAGCTGCCGTTCACCCGTTCCGGCGACATCGGCCACTTCGTCCGCGAGCGTCTGCCAATGCTCGAAACCGTGCTCGCGTCGATCGAACGCCAGCTCGGCTGACCCCTGGCACGCCGGATGAGCGGCTTGCATGAGCGAGGCACCACCATGGCAATAGACCGCGACGGGACCAGTGATGCCGCGTTCAACAAGTGGCGCTGGCAATGGCGGCGGAGAATCGCGATCGCCCAGGGTCAGTATCCGCCGTCGCTCGTGCTGGGCGGAGGATCAATCCTCAACGTCTTCACGGGTGAGCTCATCGTCGCCGACATCGCCATCGACGCCGGCGTGATCGCCGGGATTGGCTCGTTCCCGGACGCCGGGGATCGGATCGACGTGCGTGGCCGTGTGATCGCGCCGTCGTTCATTGACCCGCACATCCATATGGAGAGCAGCCTGCTCTGGAGTCCCGAGTTCGCCCGTACGGTCGTGCCGCGCGGCACGGGCGCGATCGTGACCGATCCTCACGAGATCGCCAATGTGGCTGGCCTGCCGGGTGTGGCTGCGTTTCGCGATGCCTGCCGGGGTCTTCCGCTGAGCGTCTTCTTCAGCGCTCCGTCGTCCGCGCCCGCCAGCCCGCACGAGAGCGCCGGGGCCGAGATGACTTCCGGCGACATCGAGGCGATGCTGGCCTGGCCGGAGACGGTCGCGCTCGGAGAGATGATGAACGTCCCCGGCGTCCTCGGCGCGGAGCCCGGGATCGCTACCCGGATCTGGGCGGCGGGCGGGAAGCCTGTCGACGGGCACGCCCCCGGCGTCGGGGGGTCGGCGATCCAGGCCTATGCGGGCAGCGGCATCTCGTCGGATCACGAATCGACCGCGCTGACGGAGGCGCGGGACAAGTTGCGGGCCGGTATGTTGATCGTGCTGCGAGAGGGCTCGTCGGAGAAGAACCTGCTCGATCTGTTGCCGCTCGTCACGGATGCAACGTACGGCCGAATCTGTTTCGCGTCCGACGACCGCGACTGTCATGACCTGCTCGAACACGGTCATGTCGACGACATCCTGCGGACGGCGATCCGGGGCGGCCTGGATCCGGTCCGGGCGATCCGGATGGCGACCTGGAATCCGGCCCAGCACTGGCGGCTTTCCGGTCTCGGCGCGGTGGCGCCGGGCTATCGGGCGAACCTCGTCGTGTTGCGCGACCTCGAGACGGTCGACGTGGAACTGACGCTGTTCAACGGCAAGGTGGTGGCGCGGGACGGGGCGCTCACGGTCGAGAGCCCCGACGTCCCGGTGCCCGCAATGCTGCGCGACTCGGTCAGGATCGCGCCGCTGCATCTTTCGAGCCTGAAGCTCACCACTCAGGAGGCGACCAAGGCCGTTCAGGTCGTTCCGGGACAGATCGTGACCCGCATGATCGAGGTCTCGCCACCGAAAGGCAACGGTATGGCCGTCTCTTCAGTGGAAGACGACCTGCTCAAGCTGGTCAGCGTCGAGCGTCACAAGGCGAGCGGCCGGGTCGGCGTCGGACTGGTGAACGGCTTCGGCCTTGAGCGAGGGGCGCTCGCGAGCACGATCGCCCACGACGCGCATAACATCATTTCCGTCGGCACGAATGACACCGACATCCTCGTGGCGATCGCGACCGTGGCGGAATCGCAGGGAGGTCTGGCGGTCGTCAGCGAGGGTGAGGTGATTGCAAACGTGCCGCTTCCGGTCTGCGGGCTGATCTCGACCGAGCCGGCGGAGCGCGTGGCCGAAGCGTACGAGCGGGTGGAGCGGGCGGCGAAGGACCTCGGGTGCCCGCTCGACAGCCCATTCGGCCAGCTCGCGTTCCTCTCGCTCTCCGTGATTCCCGAAGCCCGTGTCACCGACCGCGGCCTGATCGATCTGCGGTAGCCCGCATCACTCACGAATTGGAGAGTCCACGGTAGGGGCAACCCGGAGCCTGCCGTGTAAGCGGCATCGGCAGCTGCACCGCTAAGGGTCTGGTCGCCCAGTACATCTTGGTAGGGGGGCAACCCTATGTGTATTGCTCACAAGTTAAGCGAAAATGCCCGGATGCAAGGGCCATTTCCGTTCGCCTTTCCGCGGCCCCGGCGACCGTCGGTCGACCGCTGCCCCGAACGGACAGCCCGGCAATGGGCGGAGCGCCCAGAAGCGCGGGCGTGGGACGGTCCGTCGGACCCGATCGGGGGGCAAAAACCGCCCTTGACAAGGCCATTCGACCCTTGACTTGTGACCATTACCCTGTGTGGTCGCCCGGTGAAGCGTCACGTTGGATCAGACATCGCCGATAAACGCTTCTCACCCATAACCGGCGGACGCCCGACTCGTTGGAGACCTTGTTGCCCATGGAAGAGCGATGCGATCGGTTAACCGTCCCAGTTGCCGATTGGAGCGGTCGTCGGAATGCCGACATCGTCGTGATCGGCGCCGGAATCGCGGGCCTCGCCTTCGCGCTCCAGCTTTCGGAGCGCCACCGGGTCATCGTTGTCACCAAGGGCGTGCTCGGCGAGAGCAACACCCGGTATGCCCAAGGCGGACTGGCGGCGGCGGTCGGGAGCGACGACCACCCCGACCTGCACTTTGCGGACACGATAGCCGCCGGGGCCGGGCTGTGCGACGACGATGCCGTGCGCATCCTTGTCGCCGGCGGGCCGGAAGCGGTGCGCTGGCTCCTCGAACGAGGCGCTCGATTCGACCACGACCACGGTGTCCAAGAGCGATTGGCCCTCGGACGGGAGGCGGCGCACAGCCGCAACCGCGTGCTCCGTGCGGGCGGAGACGCCACCGGCGCGGAGATCGAACGCGCGCTCGTCTCCCAGCTCCGCGTGCGAGCGGGAGTCACGATCCTCGAACGCACGGTGGCGGTCGATCTGGTGACCAGCGATAGCGGCGTCTGCGTGGGGGTCATCGTCCAGCCCGATAGCGGAGGCGATCGGTCCCCCGATCGAACTATCCTGACCGCTCCGGTGACCGTTCTCGCCAACGGCGGGGCCGGTCAGCTTTGGGCCGTCACGTCGAATCCCCCGGATGCCACCGGAGACGGGGTCGCGATGGCAATCCGGTCCGGTGCGGCGGTTGCCGACCTCGAGTTCACCCAGTTCCATCCCACCGTGCTGACCGGGAACGGATACGAACCGTTTCTGATCTCCGAAGCGGTTCGGGGAGAGGGCGCATACCTGCGATCCCGAACGGGCGAGCGGTTCATGCTCGCCGATCATCCGTTGGCCGAGCTCGCCCCGCGCGATGTCGTCGCCCGTGCGATTCAGCGCCAGATCGCGCGCGACGGCGACATTCCCGTTTCGCTCGACCTCCGGCATCTCGACCCCGGCTTCGTCCGGCGCCGGTTTCCGACCATCGCCCGGCACCTCGCGGACAATGGCCTGGACCTCGCGATCGACCTCGTTCCGGTCGCGCCCGTGGCACACTTCTTCATGGGAGGGGTGGTCGCCGACACGTTTGGCGCGACGTCGATACCGGGGCTGCTCGCGCTGGGCGAAGTTTCTTGCACCGGTGTTCACGGCGCGAACCGGCTCGCCAGCAACTCGCTGCTGGAAGGGCTGGTGTTCGGACTGCGCGCTGCCGACCGGATCAACGAATCGACGATCGACGCTCCCGGTCGGCCGCTTCACCGGGACGCACCGGTGTCCGGTTCCCGGCGCGCGCCCATTCCGGACGGTCCCGGCCCGGAGATCGCGAGGCACGCGGTGCGCGAGATCATGAGTGCGGAGGCCGCGGTCGTCCGAAGCGCCACATCGCTGACCAACGCCCTGGCCGAGCTGACCGCGTTCGCGGCTTCCCCGGAGCTGGATGCGGACTCGAGGAGTGCGGTCGAGCTTCGGAACCTCCTCCTTGCCCGTGAGGTGACCCGCTCCGCCCTCGCGCGGGCGGAGAGCCGGGGCGCTCACTTCCGGGAAGACGCGCCGGACCTGGTGCCCGAGCTCGATGGCCGGCATCAGATCGTTCACCTCGAGCGTGGCGTGTTTCACCGTTCCTTCGGCCCGTTGGCGGCACGTTCGGTTGTCAGCCACGCCCGGTAGCACATCGGTTCCCCGTGCGGCGGCACGGTCCGACGGTTTGATTTGGGGCATCGGACCATGCGCTATCCTAACGACATGTGCAACCGGTTCGCACCCGCCTGTGCCGACCACGAGTGGCGACTATCCCTTCGGGTTTGCGCATGGAGACAGCCCGGAGTGATCTCTGGGAGCATGGGTAGAGGCGTCAGATGGCGAGCGTCATGAAACCAGGACAGCATTTGCGTCGTACCTGTCAGCGAGTGGGATGCGCTGTCGCCGCCTTCCGGTGGGGGCGCTGACCGTGAACGTCGCGCCGCGAGCGGACGTGCAGAGCCTGCTGGATCTCGAGGATCCGGCGCTGGTGGCCCTCGTCTCCGACGGAAATCCCGCCGCGCTGGAAATTTTGTATGACCGCTACTCGCGCATCGTTCTCTCGTTCGCGATGCGCATCCTGCAGGACCGGGCCGCGGCCGAGGAGTTGTTGCAGGAAGTCTTCTTCCGGACGTGGAAACAGGCGCACCACTTTTCCGCGCTACGGGGGTCTTTCGTGACGTGGCTGCTCAGCATCACGCACAACATGGCGATAGATGAGATCCGCAAGCAGAAGCGACGCCCGCAACGCGCGGATTCGGCTGACCCGGTCCTGTTGCTGACGAACGTCGTCGATGATCAGGCCTCGGTCGAGGATCACGCAATCAATGGCGAGACACGGGACCAGATCATCTCCGCGATCAGGACGTTGCCCCCGGCCCAGCAAACAGTGATCGAGCTCGCCTACTTTCGTGGCTTGTCGCAGCGGGAGATAGCGGCTGAGCTCGACCAGCCATTGGGTACGGTCAAGACGCGGATGCGGCTCGGACTTCGCAAGTTGCGAGACCATCTGAGGACGGATGAGGTGCAGTTGTCGTGAGCGGTCCGCGAACAAACCATGCACCGGAGCACGGCCAACCAACCGGGGCGGACCACGACGCGATCCTTGAACAGGTCGAAGCGCATGCCCTCGGGGCGCTCGACCGGGTGGACGCCGGAATCGTCGATCAGCATCTGCGCTGGTGTACCCAATGTCGTGAACAGGCGGAATCGACCCGGCGGGTCGTAGAGCTCTTGGCGCTGGCTGTACCCCTCGGAGTCGCTCCCAACCCGCACGTCAAGCGCGCGCTGCTCGCCCGTGTCGCGGCGGATGAGCGGGCGGCACCCTACGAGCCGGCGCTGACTCGTCGCGACGATGAGGTTCTGGTACGGCAGGCTCCCGCCCCCACGGTCCTAGTCAGATCGACCCACGACGGGATGGCGGGCGCGCAGTCCAATGTCCGATCCTGGGCGCGGTTCGTGCCGCCCGCGATCATTGCGCCGTTGGCCGTCGCGCTACTGGTGGTTGGCGCCTGGGCGAACAGCATGCGGCTCGACCTGGCGGAGCGGGAGCGGGGGAGCACGCTCGCCACCGAAGCCGGGCTGAACCGGATCGTAGCCAACGGTGGCGCTGTCCAGCTCTATTCGATGGAGCCGCAATGCGACGATTGCCCGGGCCACGGGCGACTCGGCGTCGATTCCAAGGACAACATGGGCGTCGTGGTTGCCTGGGGGCTCGATCCGGATCAGGAGCACGAGGTCTGGTGCGTCGACACGAAGGGCGTCAAGGCGATGGTCTCGACGCTTGATGTGGGGGCCGACGGGGGAGCGATGCAGGCGTTCGCCTTCCCCACCCAGGACGTGGCGGCGTACACCGAGGTCTACGTTGCGCAAAAGGATGGCGGGGCAATGTACATGGTCGATCTCGCGCCGGAAAGCGGACCACCGCCGACCGCTACTCCCCAGCGGTGACGCGCATGGGTGACAGCCAGCCATCCTCTCGCGAAAGCGACCTCTGGGCGGAACTGGGCCGCGGACGACGGCACCACGCCATTTGCGCCCACGATCGGCATGGCACTATAGTCAACGCACGCCAAGGCGAGCCAACGCGCCCACCGTCGTGGCCAGCCCCTGGTGGAGGCCTATCGGCATCGCACCGTGTCATTCCGTCGCGGAGGGGTGAAGAAGCGGCGCGGGCGTACGGCCGTACCGTTGCCTCCTCCAACCTCTGTCGGGAACCGTCGGGAGCATAGTCAGCGTGGACGCAGCCGTTTCTCCTTCAGATCTTCCCTCCAGCGCTGGAACCGCGCGCACCTTGCATCCGGAACTCGTCACGTCCCCCCGGCCCGAGGCAGGAACCGCATCCGCGGTCTCCCAAACCATTGTGTCCGACATCACCGAACCGGCGATCAAATCGCTGACCATCCTGATCCCGGTCATGGACGAAGAAGGGAATCTCCGGGAGCTGCACGAGCGCCTCACCGCGACGATCATGAGAATCGGCCTTCCTTACGAGATCATTTTCGTCGACGACGGATCGCGTGACGGCACCTGGCGCCTGATCTCCGACCTGAGCCGTCGCGACCGGCACGTGCTCGGACTTCGGCACCGCCGGAACTTCGGCAAGGCACAGGCGCTCTCCAACGGATTCGCGGCCGCCAAGGGCGACGTGGTCGTGACCATGGATGGCGACCTGCAGGACGACCCAGCCGAGCTCCCCCACTTCCTGGCGAAGCTCGACGAGGGGTACGATCTCGTCTCCGGCTGGAAACAGCGCCGCCAGGATCCCCTCGGCAAGACCGCCCCGAGCAAGCTCTTCAACTGGACCGTGCGCCGCACCTCGGGGGTTCAGTTGCACGATTTCAATTGCGGATTCAAGGCGTACCGGCTCGAAGTGACATCCGCGATCCGTCTCTACGGCGAGCTGCACCGGTTCACCCCGGTGCTAGCGCACGCCGAAGGCTTCCGGATCGCGGAGCTGCCGGTGAAGCATCACGCCCGGCAGTGGGGCTCCTCCAAATATGGATGGTCGCGGCTGACGAAGGGCTTTCTCGATCTCTTCACGGTGATCTTCCTGACCCAGTACCGGCAGCGGCCCATGCACCTCTTCGGGCTGCCAGGGCTGGTCTCGCTTGCGCTCGGCGTGATGCTTGGCGTCTGGCTGACCTTCGTCAAGTTCGTGCTCAATGATTCGATCGGCACCCGCCCCGCGTTGCTGCTGTCTGTCCTGCTCGTCGTAATCGGGACCCAGTTCTTCGGGCTTGGGTTGATCGGGGAATACCAGGCGCACGGTTCCAACACGCCACGCTCGGTCCAGAAACCCCCGCTCAAGGAAACCGTGGGGATCCGGACACGTCCGGAGCTGAACGCCACCGAGCCGGACTTGGAGCCCTCCGTGGCCGCCGGGTGACCCAGCTTCCCTCCAACGGCGGACACGATCGCGCCGCTTCGGAGCGACGTGTCCGATGGCGAAGCCGTCTCGGGCCACTCTTTCGGATCCCGACACCGGTCATCTTCATCGGGAGCGTCGCGGTCGCGCTGATCGTGCTCTGGATGCAGGGTTCCCTGCGAGACGCGTTGGCGGCGATCGCGGACGCCGATCCAGGCATTCTGCTGACCGCCGCGCCCATCTACATCGGAAGTCTGGCGCTGCTCTGTTTTCGATGGCATGCGCTGGTCCTCATGGCGCGGGGCTCGTCCGACCTGCCGAAGGCGTCGGAAGCCTTCCTCACTTCCGTGGTGATCAACTACGCCGCCCCGATCGGCCTCGCCGTGCCGTCCAGAGCCGCGCTAACCAAGCGGGCTCTGGGCCTCGATGCGCAGGCCACCGGTACGATCGCGATCTGGGAGATCGGGATGGACGTGGCCGTTCTTGGCGCCGGGACGATCCTGTGGCTCTTCCTCGCCGAAGGATCGCTCGGAGCTGTCCGGGCCGAGTTCGTTGAATCGGTCGAGGTCTTCACGATCGGCGCGGGGGCCTTGATCGTGATCGCGGTTGTAGGTATGGTCTGGCTCATGAGGTCGCCCAGGCGACGCGAGCGCCTCGGCCCGGCGGCCGGAGGGATTCTGCTTGCGCCGGCGGCGCGACCGGGTGCGGCCTTGCTGGCCCTGGTCACGACAATCGTCTACTGGATCATCCAGGGCATCGTGCTCGGCATGATTCTCCGCTCGCTCGGTTCCGATCACTCGTTCGAGTTCGTGCTCGGCCTGACGTCACTTCCGATCCTGGTAGGCATGTTGAGCCCGGTTCCTGGTGGCGCGGTCGTCCGTGAAGCGCTGATGTACGTTGTTGCCCGGCTGGCCGATGTGCCGGGGGACGCGGTGATCGCCGCCGCGGTGATCTACCGGTTTGCGCTGTTCGCGGCGATCCCGGTCCTTTACGTGATGACGCGATGGTGGCTCTCGCACCGCCGGGAATCGATCACGCTTCACGATCTGGAGCCGAATCGACGGTAGACGCACGACGTACAGCAGCGAGCTGGAGCGCACCGCGTGCGAACGACTATGAGAATGCACTCGAAAGGTATGGCGTGTGAGCATCAGTGAGACATTCCGTTACGAGAGCTCGATCGATGTCGACACCAGCAATTACCGCAAGCACACGAGCGACAACCCGATCCAGCGCCGGCTGATCTATCGCTTCCACCGAAAAATCGCCGCGATCGTAAGCGAGCTCGGGCCTGACACGCTGCTGGACGCGGGGTGTGGCGAGGGCTTCGTGACCGACATCTTCCTCAAGGCCATGCCGGAAGTCAGCATCAGCGGGTTCGACGTGCTGCCTGATTCGGTCAAGCTTGCCCAGCTGCGGAATCCGCGAGCGTCGATCTCCGTCGGCGACATCTACACGATCGATCATCCGGACGCGAGTTTCGATGTGGTCTACAGCTTCGAGGTGCTCGAGCATCTGGACGAACCGCGCCGTGCGCTGCGCGAAATGGCTCGCGTCGCCAGGCGAGCTGTGGTCTTGTCCGTGCCGCACGAGCCGTTCTTCTGCCTCGCCAACGCGGCGCGTGGCAAGAATCTCGACATCCGGCCGCGCGGATCGGACCCCGACCACCGGAACTTTTGGTCACGAGGGACATTTGGCACGTTCGTGGATCAGGAACTCGATGTCGAAACGCTGACGGGCTCGTTCCCATGGACGATCTGCGTAGGACGACCACGACGCCAGCCGGTTAACGGAACCAGCGGTTCGAGAACGGAAGCGGGTACCATGTCCTGAATCACCGAGGCCAGCCCATGAACGACACGACACCTCCAGACCCATCCCGATCCCGTACTTCCATCACCAATCCGCTCGGCGGGCGCCTCCACTTGCCGACGAAGCGCGATGCGATCCGCCGTCAATGGTCGGGATACGTCGCCCACGTCCGGGTCTGTCCCGAATGCGAGTGGGAAAACCAGGAGACCGATCTCTTCTGTCTCAACTGCGCCACTGACATTCGCGCGGCGCCGGTTGCCGCCTCCGACGCCCCGCGCGCCGGGCTCGACCTGCTCAACCGCCACCTTGCGCGGGATCAACTGGCTCGCACGCGGACCCGGATGGAAACCGCCCATGGCGGTGGCGGCTGGATTGTCGTTGGTGGGATTCTGATTCTGATCTCGATCTATGTCCAGGCCGATCCGCCGATCCAGTTCCTGAGTTGGGCGAGCGGCATCGTCCTCGTGTTGCACGGCCTCTGGCAGATGCGGCGCGATGGGCCTTCGCTGCGGACCTGGGGCATCATCCTGTCCCTGATCGCGACCTCGAGCCTCGGCCTGATCGGCTATCGCGCACTTTCCGCCCCTACGGGAGGGGCGAGCTCCGGTTCGATCGTCCCGGCGTCGCCCGAGATCGCTGCAGTCGCGACGCCCGGATCGGCGGCACTCCCCGAACCAGGTGAGACGGCGATTCAGGGCGAGGTCGCAATGTACCGCGGCGGCCCCCTCCATAACGGGCAGCTTCCGGGGCCTCCCCCGATGTCGAATCCCCGTCTGGCGTGGCGGTTCGACACGGGCGGCGAGGTGTATTCGTCCCCGGCGATCGCGGACGGGATTGTCTACGTCGCCAGCAAGAGCGGGTTCCTGCACGCGATCGACGCCAGCAGCGGGACCGAGCTCTGGCGCGTCACGGTCAGTGAATACGTGACCCGGTCATCGCCCGCGGTCGTCGACGGCACCGTCTACATCGGCGGAGGTTTCGTCTTTCTCGCGCTCGATGCCAGGACCGGTGAAGAACGATGGCGGGTGCCGGTCCAGTACTCGGGACAGGCGACTCCGACCGTCTCCGAAGGGATGGTCGTGATCAGCAGCCAGGAGGGTTATATCTTCGGGATCGACGCGGTCTCCGGGGAGGTCGCGTGGCGATCACCGACCGACGGCGTGACCTTCGGCACACCGGCGATCGCCGGCACCCAGGTCGTGTTCGGCACCGACGCTGGGGTTCTCTACAATCTCGAGCTTGGCACCGGCAAGCTGAACTGGCGAACTCCCCTTACCGGCGCGATCGTCGCCAGCCCGGCGGTCCTCGACGACACGATCCTGATTCCAACCCAGGCCAGCACCCTGCTCGCGATCGACCTCGCCACCGGGGATCAGCGCTGGACCGCCGCTCAGGGGGGTGCCGAGACCGCGGCGATCGCCGGCGACCTGGCCGTGCTCTCGGCCAGCGATGGCGGGATCTACGGGCTCGATCTCGCGACCGGCGGCCAGCGATGGATTCACGCGTCGGGCAAACGCTCGATCTCCGCGCCGACGATCAGCGGCGACACGGTGATCACCGGGGCCGGGAATACCCTCCTGGCGCTCGATCCCGCCACCGGCGCCCCGAAGTGGTATTACCTGGCCGGCGACGTCATCGAAACCTCACCAGTTGTGCTCGATGGCTTTGTCTTCTTTGGCAGCCGTGACGGATTCCTGTACGCCGTCAGCGACTGACTGGAGCCTCTTTCGCCGTGAGCATCCCGAACACCTCAGCGGCGGCGGTCAGCGTAGTTTCGATGTCGTCACCAGAGTGGGCGGCGGAGAGGAACAGGGCCTCGAACTGCGACGGCGCCAGGTAGATTCCGCGATCGAGCATCCCGTGGAAGAACGCCGCGTATCTGGCGGTATCGCTCTTCTTCGCGTCGTCATAGTTCCGAACCGGCGAGCCGGTGAAGAAGAGCCCCGCCATCGTGCCCACCGCCGTCCCCTGGACCGGGATGGACGCGGCGCCCGCGGCGCCCGCGAGCCCGGCAACCAGCCGGCTGGCGGCGTCCGCGGCCGCATCCCACACACCTGGCTCGCGCAGAGCCGTCAGCGTCGCGATCCCGGCCGCCGTCGCGACCGGGTTGCCGGAAAGCGTCCCCGCCTGATACATCGTTCCGGCCGGGGCAACATGCTCCATGATCTCTCGCCTGCCGGCATACGCCGCCAGCGGGAACCCGCCCCCCACGACCTTGCCGAACGTCATCAGATCGGGCTGCACCCCGAATCGCGCGACCGCGCCGCCCGGCGCCACGCGAAAGCCAGTCATCACCTCGTCGAAGATCAGGATCGCGCCGTGGCGCGCGGTGATGGATCGCAAGCCTTCGAGGAAGCCATCGACCGGCTCCACCAATCCCATGTTTCCGGCGACCGGCTCCACAATGATCGCCGCGATCTGGTCCGGATGCTCGTCGAAGAGGGACGTGACCGCCCCGACATCGTTGAAAGGGGCGACGAGTGTGTCGGCGGTCGCCCCTTTCGGGACACCGGGGCTATCCGGCAGGCCCAGCGTCGCGACCCCACTTCCCGCCTGGACGAGCAGCATATCGGCGTGCCCGTGGTAACACCCGGCGAACTTCACGATCTTGTCCCGCCCAGTTGCGGCACGGGCGAGGCGAAGCGCGCTCATCGTCGCTTCGGTGCCGGACGAGACGAGCCGCACGAGATCGATCCCTGGCACGCTGGACTGGATCAGCTCCGCCAGCTCCGTCTCGGCGAGCGTCGGTGCGCCGAAACTCGTTCCCTTGCGCAGCGCGGCGACGGTCGCTTCAACGACGCCGGGATGCGCGTGCCCAAGGATCAGCGGCCCCCACGACAGAACGTAATCGATGTAGGCGTTGCCATCGGCGTCCCAGAATCGCGATCCGACGCCTCGCTCGACGAACACTGGCGATCCACCGACCGAGCGGAATGCGCGAACCGGGCTGTTGACGCCGCCCGGAATGGTCCGCCGCGCGCGATCGAAGGCGTCCGCGGATCGCCTGTAGCGAAGAGCCGATTCGACGGTCTGGGACACGGTTGAGTTCTCCTTGGCGATGGATTGACTGACGACGAGTGCCGGATGGTGAGGCGCCATCGTGGCACCGAACGGGAGGGCGATCCTGGAATACGTCACTCCCTGTCGGAAGCTGACGCGGATTATTCTTGAGCAGTGGTTTCCTGATCGGCACCGCGGCATTCGGGGACGGTTGATCACGATGCTCGGTCCAACGCGCATTTGTGCCGCACCGATGCTGCCTGTTGGGCCGGTGCCCGCGGACAGGATACCCATGCAGAGGTTTGCGTTAGAGCGGGTTGCACAGACTTGAGCCGCAGGATGTGGAGGGTGCCCCCAGTCGACTCCGCTGCACTCCGCTCAAGGCAAGCTATTCGACCCCGCTACGCGTCGCTCCGATACAGCTGCCAAGGCATGCATTCTTGCCGATTCGACGACTGGCTTCAGCCCGAGGCGCTTTCGCCGGCGATGCAGCTGCTCGACACAGCTGTTCGAATGACAAACGCCCTGATACGCGTTCTAATGTCCGCGAGCCCGCCCCGACGCCCGGCGATCAAGGCACGATTGCGGCTGACCGTCGCCCTGATTCACGCCGAGAATGCGAAGGATCCGGTCGATCTCGTCGTCGCTCTCAGCGGTCCTCAGCGCGAGCATCGGATCGTGCACGATCTTGTTGACGATGCCGGCGGCAAGGGAGCGAATGACGTTCTGGTCCCGCTCCGAGAGATGCGTGAGCCGTCTCAGCGCTCGCTCGACCTCTGCTTCCTGGATCGCCTCGGCACTGGCGCGGACGGCGGCGATCCCCCAAGCCCCGGCGCGGCTCCGGGTCCATGTTCCGAAGTCGGCGACCGCCCCGCCAACCAGTAGTTCAACCTTGTCGACCTCGCCTTGAAACTGACGACGCGTTTCGCGGGCGACCGGTTCGAGCGCATCGACATCGCGCACGGTCACGAAGGGGAGCAGCCCACAGTCTGGATCCACCGTTCGGGGAACCCCCAGGTCGACGATAAGCAATGGTGTGGTTCGAGGCCGAATGTGATCCACCGTGACGAGTGGCTCTTCCACGAGGACAGCGCCGAGCACCACATCGGCTCCGGCGATCGCGGTGTCGAGCTCGGCGATCGGCAGGGCCAACCCTCCTGTTTCTTGGGCGAGAGTTTCCGCTCGGTGCAGGGAACGGTTGACGAAAGTGAGGGAGCCGATGCCGTTGGCGCGCATCAGCTTCGCGGCGAGCGTCGCCATCTTCCCCGCGCCGAGAACGAGACCCGCCTTACCCTTGAGCGAGCCCAGCTCCGCCTGGGCCAGATCGAGCGCGGCATGCGCGATCGAGACCCGGTTCCGGGAAATGTCGGTCTCGGTCCGGGCACGCTTCCCCGTCTTGAGGGCGTCGGTCGCGAGTCGTTGGAGAATGGGACCGACGGCTTCCGCTTTCCGCGCCATCGTCAGGGAATCGCGAATCTGCGAAAGAATCTGTGGCTCTCCCAGAACCATCGAATCCAGACCGCTGGCAACCCTGAACATGTGCTCGACGGCGGTATCGCCGGCCCAGACATATGACGCCTGTTCGAGCACTCGCGGAGGAACGTTATGGTACCCCGAGAGGAAGTTGAAGATCTCGTGCCGAACCCCATCGGGATCGTCGCCAACCGCGTATATCTCCGTGCGATTGCACGTAGAAACGATGAGCCCTTCATCAACGGCCGCACGAAGTCGCCGAAGGCCGTGGATCAGCGAGTCGCCAGAGAAGGCGAGCTGTTCCCGGACATCGACTGGAGCGTATTCATGGTTCGATCCGACGACAACGATCATTGGTGCCGACAAGGGAGGGATCCGGTTCGCTCGGGAGAACTGCTTTTCGCCGGTAGAAAGGGCTTCACGGTGAAAAACCCGGCACGTTCCAGGTGGTGCCGTTCGTCCCGTGAAGGATACCCGAGATCGTGCCGTCACTCGGTGTTCCAGTGCAGTTGTGCAGGACAAGCCGAGTACGATCCAATGATCCATGACCATGAACGCGCAGTTTCTTTTGCGCGGGAGGCTCCGCGGTCATATAGTGCGAGCATGAACGTGATCCGGCGGGTGATCCGGGTGACCGTCATGTTGGACAGACATATAACCTCGCGCCCCAGCATATACGCTCGATCGCATCAGGAGTGACCGTTGTCATGGCTTCCACTACAACGACCCAGACCATCCTCGACGACTACCAGCACCAGTTCGTGGGATCCCGAAATTTGCACGAGCGCGCGCGCCAGGTGATCTCGGGCGGCATCACGCACGATGGGCGGTACCTGAAACCCTTTCCGCCGTACATCGCACGCGCGAAGGGCGCTCACAAGTGGGATGTCGACGGTCACCAGCTCATCGACTACGCGGTGGGACACGGCTCCCTGATCTTCGGACACGATGACCCGGAGATTTCTGCCGCGCTCAAGGCGCAGGTCAACGACGGTACGCATTACGGGGCGGGCCATCTCGGCGAAGTCGCCTGGGCCGAGCAAATCGTAAAGCTGGTTCCATCGGCGGAGCAGGTGCGGTTCACGGCGTCGGGAACGGAATCGACCCTGCTCGCAATGCGGGTCGCCCGCGGATACACCGGGAAGACCACGATCCTCAAGTTCGAGGGTCACTTCCACGGCTGGCAGGACTACGCCTTGAAGGGCGAGAAACCGCCGTTCGAGAAAGCAACCGTCGCGGGCATCCCTGAGGAGACGCTGAGCACGGTGGCGGTCGTTCCCAGCAACGATCTGGCGATGCTCGAAGAACGCCTCGTGCAGGGAGACGTCGCCGGGGTGATCCTGGAGCCGAGCGGTGCGTCGTGGGCGACAATCCCGCTCGACACCAACTTCCTCGCGCAGGTGCGCCTGCTGACGCGGAAGTACGACGCGGTGCTGATCTTCGACGAGGTGATTACCGGATTCCGGTGGGCGCCGGGCGGGGCTCAGCAGCGCTTCGACATTTCGCCGGATCTGACGACGATGGCCAAGATCGTCGCCGGCGGGATGCCTGGCGGGGCCGTCGCCGGCTTGACCGACCTGATGCAGATGATCGCCTTCAAGGACGAGCCGGGCTGGAACGCGACTCGGCGTGTCGCGCAAGCCGGCACCTACAACGCGAACCCGCTGGCGGCGGCGGCAGGTCTCGCCTGCCTCCGCAAGTGCGAAGACCCCGCCGTCCAACGGCACTGCGACGATCTCGCGACCGAGCTCAGGATCGGGCTCAACACAACGTTCACCGCTCTCGACGTGCCGGCGGTCGCCTGGGGGGAGAGTTCGGTATTCCATATCGCGATCGGCAAGGGTGCAAGCAACCGCACCGCCGGCGACCTTCATACGCCCGAAGGTCTGGCTCCCGAGTACCTGAAGGCGAGCGGCGGGGATAACCTTGCGCAAACCTTCGAGATCGGAATGCTCGTCGAAGGAGTCCATCTCTTCCATTCGGGCGGATTCTTCTCCACAGCACACACGGCCGACGATGTCGAGAAGACGGTTGCCGCGACCCACACGGTAACCGCCCGGATGAAGGACGAAGGGTTGTTCGGCTAACCCGGATCATTCAATGGTGGCGGATCGTCTGGAAGAGACAATCTTAGGGGACGATCGCCTAGGCGGCATCGGTATCGTACCTATGAATCCTGGCTTCACGCTAGACCCGGCATCGCCACTACATGCTGCCGATCTAAGGTACCGGTGATGCACCGACCGTTCGTACATAATCGGGGATGAGGACTGTACCGAACGCCGTGACGTTCGCTTGCGCAACCGCGGGTAGGCATAACCGGACAGAGTGCCAGTGCGAACGTTCGCGCCGGTGTCCGCTAGCCCGCCTCTACAATTCGCGGTACGAAGCCGGTTGCGGACGTGGCGAGTGGTCTTCCCTCGAATCGGCTCAGCTTGGCCAGGCGGCGAGCAGCGCCTCGTAGGCCTCCTCGGTGTCGACATCCGGCGGGGGAGTAACCGCGCCTCCGTCCACCGTCTCGACAGCTGACCCGTGGCGCCGGATCACCTTGCGGGCGCCCTGATCTCCCCGAATCCCGCGCATCTCCACGAAGAGCTCGCGCCCGAACAGGGTTGGATGACTTGTCGTCCCACCGTAGGACACTATCACGATCGACGCTCGCGTCTCCCGCCGCTTCGCCAGGAGGCGATCAATGACGACCGGTTCGACCGTCGGCTGGTCGGCGAGAAGCACGACGACCGCGTCGGTCCCCGGCGGCACGGCGTCGAGGGCGGCGACGAGGGAAGTGCTCTGACCATCCGCGAAGCGTTTGTTTAGGCAAAATCGAAGATTCCGGGTTCCGAGCGCGGCTTGGATCGCGGCGTGCTGATACCCAACGACGACGATCACCTCGTCGAGCCCCGCCGCCAGCGCGGCGTCCGCGACATGCGCAACCAGCGCCTTGCCGCCGACCTCAAGGAGTTGCTTTGGCCGCCCGAGGCGCGTGGACGTCCCCGCGGCGAGGATGACACCGACCACGGGTCCGCTCCGCTCAGGATTGCTCGCCACGGATGGGGCCCTTCGATCCGGTCAGCGGCCCCCCCGCGCGATCGTGCCGCGAGGCGATCATCTCGGCGAGGATGCTGATCGCCATTTCCTCAGGAGTTTGGCCGCCGATGTCGAGTCCGATCGGTCCGTGTACCCGTTGCAGGTCGTCCGGCGAGACGCCGCTGTCCAGCAACCGCTCCCGCCGGTCAGCATTGGTCGACCGGCTCCCGACCGCGCCGATGTAGCGTGCGGGTGTCGCCAATGCGCCGAGCAGTGCTGGTTCGTCGAACTTGGGATCGTGGGTGAGGATCGCGATATCGGTGCTTGGCGCGATGATCAGTTGCCGGAAGGCGTCGTCCGGCCAGGCGACGATCAACTCGTCGACATCGGGGAAGCGTTCTGGCGTAGCCAGCGTCTGACGCGCATCGACGACCGTGATCCGATACCCCAGCGGCCGGGCAAGCGCGACCAATGCTTGTGCAACGTGGACGGCGCCGAAGATCAGCAGGCTCGGCGGCGGCGGAAAAACGTCGATGAAAGCGTCGACTTGCTCGCCGTCCCGACCGGTGAACGAGCGCACGCCGGACCGCTCGTCGAGGAGCATCTGGCGCGCCAGCGCTTCCACGTCGTCGTCGAGGCTGGGCGAGCCGAAAGTGCCTTCACGAGCGCCGGGCAGGATCAGAAGCTTCCGCCCCAATGAGGAGCCGCGCACAACCGTCGCCACGGCGACCGGCACCCCACGATCGGTGAGGCCGTGAATCCGGTCGAAGATGTTGCGATCAGGGGGCCCCGGTTCCCCGGTCATCGCGCCTGATCGACCGGCTCGACGAAGACCTCGATCGTGCCCCCGCAGGCCAGCCCGACATTCCAGGCCATCTCGTCGGTGATGCCGTACGTCACAAGACGGGGCGTCCCCGATCTCAGGACTTCCTGCGCCTCGAACGCTACCGCCGACTCAACACACCCGCCGCTGACGGAACCGGCCATCTCTCCCCCGGCGGTCACCGCCATCCGCGCTCCGACCGGCCGGGGCGCCGAGCCTTCGACGCTGACGACGGTCGCGATCGCCACATCCTTGCCAGCTTGTCGCCAGGTATCGATCTCCGAAAGCCACTCACTCATTCACTGCCTCTTTCCATTGCCGGTTCAAATCTCTCGCAAAGGTCGATCACGGTCGCTCCTGTCGTACCGCTTGAGCCAAAACCTGGCGCCGGACCGGCGCGGTGTCGGCGACCGCGCTCAGGAGCTGGGCCAAACCCTCGAGACTCCGCAGGTTGTGAATCGGGAGGAAATGATCGACGTACGGCAGCGCCGCTCGAATGCCCTGAGTGAGCGGTTGATAACCGGGCGCACCCAGGAGTGGATTGAGCCAGATCACCCGGCGGCAGGAGCGTTGAAGTCTCGCCATCTCCGCCCCCAGCAGCCAGGGATCTCCCCGGTCCCAGCCATCGCTGATGACCACCACGGTGGCCCCGGACCGCACCACGCGGCGGCTCCATCGATAGTTGAAGTCCTTGATCGCCTCCCCGATCCGCGTTCCCCCGGACCAGTCGTCGACGGACGCGACCACCTCCGCAATTGCCTGATCGACATCCCGGCGGCGCAGCTCGCGGGTGATCCGCGTCAATCGTGTGCCGAACACGAACACCTCCACCGCGTCCAGTCCGTGCTCCAGCGCGTGGACGAACCGCAGGAGCAGACGCGCGTACCGATCCATCGAGCCCGAGATATCGCAGATCAGCACCAGCGGGCGCATCCGCTCCTGGCGGTTGCGCCAGCGGAGCTCGAGCGGCAATCCACCCTGCTTCATCGCCGCACGAAGCGTCGCCCGGTGGTCAATGTAGGCGCCGTTGACCGCGCGTTCCCGCCGTCGCGTCTTGCGGGTGCCGAGCCGCCAGTTCATGGAGTCGATGATGCGGCGCGCCTCTGCGATCTCTTCGGGCGTGAACTGTGAGAAGTCCTTCTTGCGCAGGGCCTCGCTCGCACTAAAGATCATCACGTCGTCCGGTGGGACTTCGTACTCCTCAGCCTCACCGATGTCGTTGGCGACCTCGGTTCCCTCGATCGCCAGCACCTGCCGCTCGGTCTCGCCGCCCGTGGCCGCCTTCGGCGATTGGTTCTGGTCCTTCCGCTTGTTCTGGTCAGGCAACCCGAAGGTTTCTTCGTCGCCGGTGATCTGCTCCGAGAACATCGGCGGCTGGCGGTCGACCAGATCGCGCCAGAACCGGGCGAACTCGGCGTTGAAGAACGGAATCTGCTCGGGGCGGCTGACGAGGGTCGCCTTGGCGGCACTATGCACATCGTCGCGCCGCTCCAACCCGAGCGCGCTCAACGCATCGACCATCCCCAGAATCTGACCGGGGCCAACCGCCATCCCGCCGGCGCGAAGCCGGCGACCGAAGCGCAGGAGGTTGCCCGCGACCTTGCGCGACCGCACGCGCGACGAATCGATGGCGGGCGGGACCGAACCGTTCGAGCCGCGTGCCGGGACGCCACTCATTGCCCTGCCTGCCCCACTGCCCGACTCGTCATTATGGGGCTGCTCCCGCCGCATTGGTGGCTCTCGCGACAAGCCGCCTGGCAACATCTCCGCGCACCTTGTCGACATCCTCCTGATACTTCAGGACGACACCCAGCGTGTCTTCGACGACCTCGTCGGTCAGGTCGGAGCTGCCGAGGGCGAGCAAGGCGTTCGCCCAGTCGAGCGTCTCCGCCATCCCCGGCGACTTGAAGAGGTCGACCTCGCGCAACCCCTGGGTGAAGGCGCAGATCTGTTTCGCGAGGCGTTCGGACGCCTCTGGCACCTTGGCCGAGAGGATCCTGAACTCCTTCGCGTAATCCGGAAAGTCGATCCAGTAATAGAGACATCGACGTTTGAGCGCGTCGTGAATCTCGCGGGTCCGGTTGGAGGTCAAGATCACGATCGGGACGTGCTCGGCTCGGATCGTCCCCAGCTCGGGCACGGTGACCTGAAAGTCGGACAGAATTTCGAGCAGGAACGCTTCGAGTTCCTGATCGGCCCGGTCCACCTCGTCGATCAGCAGGACCGGCGATTGGGTATGGGCGGCATCGATCGCCTGGAGCAGCGGTCGCTTGAGCAGAAACTCCTCCGCGAAGAGATTGCGCTGGACGTCTTCGCGCTGGAGATTGCCGGTCGCTTCGAGCGAACGAAGGTAGAGCATCTGCCGTGGATAGTCCCACTCATAGATGGCGGAACTGGCGTCGAGCCCTTCGTAGCATTGCAGCCGGATCAGGGGAGCGCCCAGCGCGCTCGCCAGAACCTTGGCGATCTCGGTCTTGCCTACCCCCGCCTCACCTTCAAGGAGCAGCGGTTTCCTGAGCGCGAGCGTCAGGTAGAGCGTCGTCGCGAGGCTCCGATCAGTGATGTATTGCTCGTGCTGGAGGGCTTCTTCCAGGGCATCGACGGTGGTGAACTCCGTGGCCAGATCCTGATTCCGCCGCGTTGTGGTGAGATCGCTCAAACAAGGTCCTCTCTTGATAGTTCGGGTGGAGTGACGGAACGGCGTGCCGATCACCACTCGCAACGCAAGTATCCGTGAGGTCCAGCCCATCCGCCAGCGTTCAGCCCCCACACGGCGGGCGCAATTGTCGAGCCTTCGTCAGCTACCAGTTGCGCCGCCCAGCACCTTGCCATGAAGGTACAGCGGCTCGATCGCGACCGGATCGTCCACATCGCCACGCAGCCAACGATTCCAGGCCAGCTCCGCCAGCACTCCCGGGCGCCGGGCCCCGGATGCCTGTGGCAGGACCGGTCGGTGCGCATCGGCAAGGGCCGCACGCTGATCGGGCAGCAGCTCGCCGACAGTTTCGATCGACGGCCGGGACGCGAGGTAGATGAGCAGTTCGTCGAGGGTCGTGTTGCGAGCCGGAGACGGCTGTGACCCTTCTTCGAAGACCGCCCAGACCAGGCGACGGCGACCGGCGGGGAGCACGGCGAGCGTCGCAATCCCCGCCGCGACGAACGGGGCGGCGGTGATGTGGAGCGTGTCGACCGCGATCAGCGATCGATTGGGAACGATCATCAGCCCCTTCGCGACGCTGAGCCCGACCCGCAAGCCAGTGAATGTTCCCGGCCCTCGGGCGATCCCGACCGCCCCGACATCCTCGATCGTGAGGCCGAGGGAATCCAGAAGCTCCCGGACTCGGGGAAGCAGGGAGACCGTCTGGGTGCGGGCGGCCGGCCAGGAGATGTCGGACAACGCGACACCGTCGAACAGGGCAAGCCCCGCTTGCTCCGTCGAGGTGTCGATTGCCAGGAGCCAGCGACGGTCGATTACATGATCTCCCGGAAGCAGAGGGACAGTCATTTAACTTTTTCACATGGAGATGTTAGTATCTTGGATACCAGTCAAGTGAACCGGCGCATCGTGCCTGGAACTCCAGCGGATGGCCCGCCGCGCACATCGTTGCCTTGGGCAGTCTACGCGGTTTCGCCCGCCGAGTCCTTCCACGACTCGACGCACTGAGGGCAAGGATGGAGAGCACGACCGGCGGCATCGAACCCCAGGTGATCTCCGGAGCGCGGACCGGGGTGCGGTCGCGCACTCTGCGGGACCGGCTCGCCGCCAGGGAATGGCTGATCTTTCTCCTCTTCATCTCGCCCAACTTCTTCTTCCTGATCCTGTTCACCTACTGGCCGATGTGGGAGAACATCCGGCTCAGTCTCGAAAAGACCAATCTGCTCGCCTTTTCGGGTGCGAACGAGTTCGTCGGTCTGGAGAACTATGCCTACATCTTCAACAACCGTACATTCCAGCTCGTGCTCCGGAACACGTTCGTGTTCATCACCGCCTGTGTCGGCTTGACCATGATCTTCGGGCTGCTGGTCGCCTTGCTGCTCAACCAAAAGCTCAAGTACCGAACGATGGTTCGCGCCGTTGTGTTCGCGCCGACGCTGCTCTCGGGGGCGGCGATCGGGATCGTCTGGGCGTATATCTTCGACCCTCGCTTCGGCCTGCTCGCCCAGATTCTGGGCTGGTTCAGCATCGGGTCGCCCGGCTGGCTGGAGCGGCCGAACTGGGCGCTCCCGGCGGTGATCATCGTCTACGTCTGGAAGAATCTCGGATTCGCGTCCGTGATCTTCCTGGCCGGACTGCAGGCGATCCCGCGGGACCTTTACGACGCGGCCAAGATCGACGGCGCCAACGCCTGGTGGCGGTTCAAGTCGGTCACGATCCCGATGTTGTCGCCGATCTCCTTCTTCCTCTTCGTTACCTCGATCCTGGCGACGTTCCAGGCGTTCGACATCATCCAGGTCATGACCAAGGGCGGTCCGGCGTTCGGCAGCACCACGCTCGTCTACTACGTCTACGATCAGAGTTTCGGCCAGGGCGCCAACTTCGGGCGAGCGGCGGCGGCGGCGATCGTCCTCTTCATCGCGATGCTGGTCGTCACCATCGTCCAGTTTCGGTTCACCGAGAAGAAGGTGCATTACGATGGTTAGGATGGCTGGCACCTCCCTCTCACGGCAACAGTTGAATGGCCGGATCGCGGGCTACGCCGGGATGGCCGTCGTGCTTCTCATCATCGGCTTGCCGATGTTCTGGATGCTCTCCGGGTCGCTCAAGACGCTCCGCGAGATTTACACGTTTCCGCCCCAGTGGATACCCCGAAACCCGCAATGGTCGAACTACCGGGAGGCCTGGAACACCGTTCCGTTCGGCCGGTTCTACCTGAACTCCCTGATCATCACCGTCGCCGGAGCCAGCTTGCAGATCGTCAACGGCACGCTCTGCGCGTACGCCTTCGCGTTCCTCAAATTTCCGTTCAAGAATGTCCTGTTCATGGTCGTGCTGGCGGCGCTGATGGTGCCGAGCGAGGTCGTGATCCTTCCCAATTTTCTCTTCTTCGGGAACACCGTGCGTGACTGGTTCGGCCTCGACAACAACTGGATCAACACCTACCAGGCGATCGTTCTGCCGGGCGCCGCGACGGCGTTCGGCACGTTCCTGATGCGACAGGGCTTCCGGGGACTCCCGCGCGATGTCCTGGATGCCGCCAAAGTCGATGGCGCTGGGCACATCCGGACGATGTTCGGCATTGTGCTGCCAATGGCGAAACCGATCGTGATCACGTTCGCGTTGATCTCGATCGTCAACAAGTGGAACGATTATCTCTGGCCCCTGATCATCACCCGCAGTGTCGAGATGCGCCCGATCACGGTCGGGGTCCGATTGCTCTACGACGCGGAAGGCAACAACAACTGGGGAGTCATCATGGCGGGCACGACGTTCGTGGTCGTGCCCCTGATCGTCGTCTATGTCTTCGCCCAACGGTTCATCATCGACGGGCTCACGGCGGGCGCGACGAAGGGATAGTGCCACCGGGGATAGGCGTTGACCGCCATGGGCCGGACCGGCCACCACGCAACGAAACATCACCATTCCGCTGGCCGCAACCGGTCAGACTGTCCAGGGCGTCACGCTGACGCCTCCAAACCAGGGGTCGATTGTGGTGACCAGGTCGGTCACCCAGGGAATGACTCGATGAGAAAAGGATCAACCCACATGGTCAGGAAACTCGACCGTCGCTCACTGGTCAAAACCGCGTCAGGTGCTGGCGCGGGACTCGCCGCGGCTGGCGCACTCGGCCTCGCATCGAAGCGCAGCTCGACCTTCGCCGCGCCGGCGCTCATCCAGAGCACCGGCTCAACGGTTGAGCTCGCATACTGGACGTCCTTCGGCAGCGGGGTCAATGGCGACGCTCAGACCGCGCTGATCGAGAAGTTCAACGCATCGCAGTCGGAGATCAAGGTCGTTCCGCAGGCGCTCGAGAATTATGAGGCGATCGCCTCCCAACTGATCACCGGGCTCCAAACCGGCGACATCCCCGACATCGCGCTCCTTTCGGACGTCTGGTGGTTCCGCTTCTACCTCTCCGAGTCGCTGGCCGATCTGACGCCGATGCTGACGCCGGAGATGCAGACCGACGACTACGTGCAGTCCCTGTTCACCGAATATCAGCGCAATGGTGGGCAGTACGCCATTCCGTTCGCGCGCTCGACGCCGCTCTTCTACTACAACGCCGACGCTGTCGAGAAGTCCGGGGTGTCACCTGATGTCTTCGCCAAATGGAGCACCTTCCGCGAGGCCGCCCCGGAGCTGATCAGCAAGGGTGGGCTCGAAACCGCCTTTGCGTTCGGGAACGCGGCGTCGTACGGCGCCTGGGTGCTGCATGGTCCGGTCTGGGCCTTCGGTGGACGTTACTCGGACGCCGACTTCAATATCAAGATTGCCGAGGAGGGTGGCGTCAAGACCGGCGAGTTCATGCGTGAATTCGTCTCCAGCGGGAACGCGATCACGGTCGAGGATCCGGTAACCGACTTCGCGAACGGCGTTTCCACGGCGATCCTGGCCTCGACCGGATCGCTCGGGACGATCAAGTCGACGGCGACGTTCAACTTCACGACCGCCTTCCTGCCGGAGGAAGAACAGTTCGGCTGCTGCACCGGCGGTGCCGGGCTCGCGGTGATGGCCGGCGCCCCTGACGAGAACAAGGCGGCCGCCCTCAAGTTCATCGAGTTCTGCACCTCGACCGCGGAGACCACCACCTGGTCCCAGGCGACCGGCTATATGCCGGTTCGCACATCGGCGATCGAAAGCCCGGAGGAGCAAAAGTTCCTCGACGAAAACCCCAACTCCCGCACCGCCGTCGAGCAGCTCCCGAAGACGCAGCCGCAGGACAGCGCACGCGTCTTCATCCCCAACGGCGACCAGATTCTTGGACGCGGTTGGGAACAGATCCTCGTCAACAATCGTCCCGCCGCCGAAGTCTGGACCGAAGTCACGGAAGAGCTGCAACCCGAGGCGGAGGCCGTTCTCGAGCAGGTCGAGGCGCTGGAAAGCCAGTAGGTTCGGGCCGATCCCTGATCCGGTACATTTGACTTGTCGCGAGGGGCACCGGCATGAGCGCCGGTGCCCCTCGCCGTTTAGCGACAGCGCACGGGGGTCTGTTCCTCATCACCGTGCCCCCCAAGCCGGGCTAAGGAGTTCGTCATGGATTTGAAGGACTCATCTGCCGGTCGCCCATCTCAGTTCTGGAAGTTCGGCTGGGTTAGGGCTGCATATTCCGGAACTGGCGCGTTCGTCTCCCCGACGACCCGCAGCGTCACGGTTCGCTCATCCGGACCCTCATGCGCGATGGCGACGAGCAGATACCGTTCCGGCAGCCAGCCAATGGCTCGCTCAGGCCATTCGATGACGGTGATCCCATCGTCCGGGTCGGCGAACCGATCGAACCCGAGACCCTCGAGATCGCTGGGGGCGTCGAGGCGATAGAGGTCGAGATGATGGAGCCGGACGGGGCTCCTATCGGTGGCAGTTCCTTCATGTTCGGCGACCAGACCGAACGTCGGGCTCGAGATCGGCCCGGGTATCCGAAGTCCGGCGGCGATGCCCTGCGTGAGGGTTGTCTTGCCGGCGCCGAGATCGCCATGCAGGAGCAGCACGTCACCGGCGCGCAGACCTTCCGCCAGGCGCATCCCGAGCTGGCGCATCGCCGCATCTCCCCGGATCGCGAGCGGGGCGCGATCGCCCCCGACGCGATCGACGAGCACGGCCAGACGATCGACCGGGTCGGGCGGTATCGCTATGACCCCTCTCCCAGCCAGGCCGTGACCTCAGCGAGCGGCTTGCGGCTCCGCGCCGGAGGCTCCATCGCCGGATAGCCGACGTAGATGAAGCCGAGCATCGTCGCTCGCGACGAGAGACCGAAGAACGCCGTGATCTCGGGCTCGAAGGTGACCCAGCCGGAACGCCAGATCGCCGCCAGTCCGACCGCTTCGGCGGCGAGCAGCATGTTCTGGGCGGCGGCGCACCCAGCCGCCAGTTCCTCGATCTCCGGGATCGACGGATCGTTCGCCGGCTCGACCGCGACCGCGATCACCCACGGTGCGCGCAGCGGCTTGGTGGCCGCGCGCTGCGCGACGGCCCTCCTCGCTTCTCCCGAGCTCTCCCGCGCCGCGGCGACCTCCCCCATGACCTCACCAAGGTGATCTCGGGCTCCGCCCTGGAGCACGAAGAATCGCCACGGCTCCGTCATGTGGTGGTTCGGGGCCCAGGTTCCGGCCTCGAGGACGCGCTCGATCAGCGACCGCGGAGGAACCTGGGTTGTCATCTTGCCGACGCTGCGCCGGTTCCTGATGGCGGCGAGCACGACCTCGCCGGTGGACGCCTGATCCGGTGAGGTTGGATCTTTCTCGATATGGTTCAACATACGGCTTTCCCCTGTCGTGAGTGCTCCATGACAAGCGCCGGATTGACTAATTCCGACCTTCCCACTCGGCTTAATCTTCGGTGGTGTCCGGGCTTCCCGTCAAGTCCGGATGCCAGCGACACATGAATGCACCGGTTAACAGTGTTGACGTTTCGGGGGGACTAATGAACTATGCTGAGTTTAAACGCATCGTGTCCAGTCACCAGTTTCTTTCGAGGGGAGAATGACGTATGAAACCGATCGAGTACGAGGGCGACAAGTCGAAGATTTACTCCGCCGCCGGCACCGGCGAGACGATGTCGGAAATCATGGCGCGTCGGTTCTCGCGGCGGACTGTCGTGGCCAGCGGGGCGGCAGGTTCCGCAATGGTGTTGTTGGCATCGAACGCCGCCACCGCTCAATCCACGCCGATCGCCGAGGCGACACCTGGTGCCACCCCCGTTGGCACACCGGCCGGGACGCCGGGCGCGACCCCGGTCGCGGGGACAAGCTTCGGTTTTTCGAGTTTGACCTTGCAGGGCGGCGACACACCAGTCGTTCCCGAGGGCTATTCCGTCGTTCCGTTCCTTCGTTGGGGTGACCCATTGTTCCCGGATGCTCCCGCGTTCGATCTGGCCGCTCAGTCGGCGGCGGCGCAGGCAACGCAGTTCGGGTACAACTGCGACTACATCGGATGGATCTCCCTCCCGCTGGGCTCCGGCGCTTCGGATAACGGCTTGCTGGTCGTCAACCATGAGTACACGAACCCGGAGTTGATGTTCGCTGGGTATCTCACGCCGAACCCCGAATACGATGCCGCGGACGAAGAATCCGCTGAGTTCCTGGCGAATCCGACCCAAGAGATCGTCGATACCGAGCTCGAAGCGCACGGGCTCAGCATCGTCGAGGTCAAGCGCGCCGAGAGCGGCGCGTGGGCCGTGGTCCTTGACTCGGAGTACAACCGCCGTATCACCGCGACCACCCCGATGACCCTGACCGGTCCGGTCGCGGGTGCCGAGCTGGCGAAGACGTCGGCGGACACCACCGGGATGGACGTGATGGGAATGCTCAACAACTGCGCCGGCGGCACCACGCCGTGGGGCACCGTCGTGACTGGTGAGGAGAACTTCAACCAGTACTTCGGTAACCTCGATGCGGTCCCCGCCGACAGCCCGCTACGCGCCATCCACGAGCGATACGGCCTCCCCAATGGTGCCTCGGAACGACAGTGGGAGACATTCCACTCACGCTTCGATCTCGCGGCCGAGCCCAACGAGCCGATCCGGTTCGGCTGGGGCGTCGAGATCGATCCGTTCGATCCAACGTCAACGCCGAAGAAGCGGACCGCGCTTGGCCGCAACAAGCACGAAGGGCACACGTCGGTCGTTTCCCCGGGCGGCAACGTGGCCATCTATTCGGGCGACGACGAGCGCTTCGAGTATGCCTACAAGTTCGTCACCGCGGGTTCGTTCGACGAGGCCAACAGGGAGGCGAACCTGGACCTGCTCGACGATGGCACCCTGTACGTCGCGAAGTTCAACGAGGACGGTTCCGGCGAGTGGCTGCCGCTGATTCAGGGCGAGGGCGGGCTCGACGACGCGGCCGGGTTCGCGACGCAGGCCGATGTGCTGATCAACCCGCGCGCCGCGTCCGACGTTGTGGGCGCGACCAAGATGGACCGCCCGGAAGATTTCGAGACGAACCCGGTGACCGGCAAGGTGTACCTGGTCTGTACCAACAACTCGAACCGCGCGGTCGAGGATAACGCCGGGACTGACGCCGCGAACCCGCGGGCGGAGAACCGGACCGGCCACATCATCGAGATCACCGAGACCGACGACGATCACGCCAGCACGACGTTCGACTGGGAGCTCTTCCTGCTCGCGGGCGATCCGGCCGACGAGTCCACGTACTTCGCCGGCTTCCCCAAGGAGAGCGTCAGCCCGATCGCGTCACCGGACAACATCACGTTCGATGTCCTCGGCAATATCTGGATCTCGACGGATGGGCTGCCGAACACCTTCGACGACGCCAACGACGGTCTCTTCGTGGCGGTAACGGAGGGCGAGAATCGCGGCAACCTGCAGCAGTTCCTCAGCACGGTTCCTGGCGCCGAGTGCTCTGGCCCGGTGTTCAACACGGATGACACCGCCCTCTTCGTGTCGGTCCAGCATCCCAGCGAGGGCAGCACCTTCGAGGAGCCGCTCACCCTGTGGCCGGACGGCGAAGGCGCAACGCGGCCATCCGTCGTGCTCATCACCAGGGATGGCGGCGGCCCAATCGGCCAGTAATCAGGCGCGCAATCATCAGCCAACGGGCGGCCACGCGACCGCCCATTGGCTTTGGGCGGCAGTGCCGTGTCAACCGAAGTGATCGAACGCGCCCGTGGTGGCGACGCGCCTCGATCCGTCCGGACCCACGGTCCAAAGGCTCGATGGGGTCGAGCCGCGCGAGAAAACACGTCCGATCCCGGTAATGGTCGAGCCGATCTCGCTCGCCGCCCGCGCCAGCGGCTCCCACAGATCGGGGGCGATGGTGAAGAGCAGCTCGTAGTCTTCGCCACCGCTCATCGCGAACTCCAGGAATCGATCCGGAAAGAGCGCACGGATCGCCGGGAGGATCGGCACCCGGCTCTCCTCGATCTCGGCGCAGACGCCACTCGCGACGAGGATTTTCGGCAGGTCGCCCACCAGTCCGTCGCTCAGATCCATGGCGCTCGTCGCCCCGAATTGGGCCAGGAGCCGCCCGAGGTCGACCCGGGGGATTGGCCGCAGGTGCGCGCCAACCAGCACACCAGAGGTGGTTGCGGTGCCCCGCTCGCCCGATTCCGCGAGCAGCGCGAGACCAGCCGCACTCGCGCCGAGCGTACCGCTGACGCCGATCAGGTCTCCTTCGGTGGCGCCACCGCGTACCAGGATGCGATCCGGAGCGGCCTCGCCAACGACCGTCACTGACAAGGTGATGGCCTTCGGAGACCGCACGATGTCGCCGCCCGCGATGAGCAGTCGATGCCGCGTCGCGAGTCCGACCATTCCTCCGTAAAGCGAGACGAGGTCATCGACCCGCTCCGAGCCGGTGAGCCCAAGCGTGATGGTCGCCAGCACGGGCGCCGCTCCCATCGCCGCGATATCCGAGAGGTTGACCGCGAGCATCTTGTGGCCCAGCGATGCCCAGTCCGTCCAGTCGAGGCGGAAATGCACGTTCTGGACGAGCGTGTCGGTCGTGATCACGCTGAGGTTGCCCGGCGCCGGTTTCCAGACCGCCGCGTCGTCGCCGGCCCCATGGAGCATCCGGGAACCAGTCACAACCTCGGGCGGCAAACTGGCGACGAGGCGCTCGATAAGCGCGAACTCCCCCAGCTCAGCGACCGTAAGGGAATCGCCAATCATCGCGCGATCTCCCGGTAGACGCGCAGCGTCTCAGTCGCCGTGCGCTCCCAGCTGAACCGGGTGGCGCTGGCAAGGCTCCGATCCCGGAGGTGATCGTTGAGCGCGCGATCCGTCAGAATCGCAACGAGGGCTTCGCTCCACGCCGGGGCATCCGTTGGCGATACGAGCATCCCGGCGTCGCCCACGACCTCCGGGAAGCAGGAAGAGTCCGATACCAGAAGGGGCGCCCCGCAGTGCATCGCCTCGACCGATGGCAAGCCGAAACCTTCGTAGGTTGAAGGGAAAGTGAAGAGGTCGGCGCCGCTGTACCAGCCACCGAGCTCGCGATCGCTGACGAATCCGGTCATGCGAATCCGATCTCCCAGATGCAACCTCTCCAGCGTCCGGTGCAGCTCGCCCGTCATCCATCCCTCCGGGCCAACCAGGATCAGATCGTGCGGGAACCGGTCGCTCACGGCGGCGAACGCGCGCAACAGAAACGGGAGATTCTTGCGCGGCTCCAGCGTTCCGACCGCCAGCACGTACGGGCGCGCGATCCCGGCACGCGACCTGAACTCGTCCAGCGCGGAACCGGTGAGTCGCTCGATCGACGCGGATGGAGCTTCCGGAATGACGGTGATCCGGTTCCGCGACGACGGAAGCCAGGCCGCGAGATCGTCAGCGGTCCGCTCCGACACCGCGATCACCCGATCGGCCACGCCAACGCTGAGCCGTGTCGCGGCAATCATGTAGGCACGGCGGGCGGGTGGCAGCCTTGACGGGTGATGAAGAAAGGCGAGATCGTGGACCGTCACGACCGTCGGAACCCGGATCGCCAACGGGGCGACATTGAGCGGTCCATGAAAGACATCCACCCCGCGCGCCGCGGCGACCAGCGGCAGACCCGCTTGCTCCCACATGATCCGAAGCGCGGGTCTGCGGGCGAGCGCCGGAAATCGACGCCCGAACCCGGCCAGCTCATCCGACGGCCCAAGCAGCGGTTCCAGCGCGTCGATCAACTCGCCGATGTAGCGGCTGACTCCCGTCCGCCGGTAGCCCCCTCCCGCCGCGAGCAGCGAGGCGTTGATCCCGATCCGCATGGTCGTCGACCCTTCCGTGTTGACATCGACCCAGACGCATCGTTCCGTCTCCGGGTTGGCCTCAAGGTTGTCCTCAGGGTTGTAGAGTAGACGTGGGATTGCATCCTCACCGGATGATCGGCACGTCGCACAATGGTTCCACACGCCGGTCTCCTGAACGAAAAGGGCAGCCATCGCAATGAACCGCCCCACGCCCATCGTACCGTCCGCCGGGCAGGAATCCGTCTGGGATTATCCCCGGCCCCCCCGCCTGGAAGGTACCGCCCACCACATCACGATCGAGTTCAACGGCGAGACGATCGTCGACTCGCGCCAGCAATGGCGCGTGCTGGAGACGAGCCATCCTCCCGTGTACTACATCGCGCCGGAGGATGTACGCCTCGAGTTCCTGACGCCGGAGCCCCAGACGTCCGTCTGCGAGTGGAAAGGTGTTGCCCGTTACTACGGTCTCGGCGACTCCGGCAAGAGTGTGAAGGGAGTGGCGTGGTGCTATCCTGAGCCAACGGCGGCGTTCGCGCCCATCGCGCACCACATCGCATTCTACCCAGGGCGAGTCGATCGCTGTCTCCTCGACGGCGAGATCGTGCGCGCCCAGCCCGGCCAGTTCTACGGCGGGTGGGTGACGGATGCGATCGTCGGCCCGTTCAAGGGCGACGCCGGATCGCGCTTCTGGTAACCACCCGCGCGAGGATTCCTTGTGGAAGCGTCACGCCGCTCCAGCGATATCGCATAGTGTTCCTCATCGCGCCCATCCCACTCTGGAGATCGACTGGATTGTCTTACCCCACGACCGCGTCATGAGCCAACGCATCGACGCCAGCACGCGCGCCAGTCGGGTGCCGATGACGGGCGACACCGCCCTCGACGATGTGACGGTGTCCGCGCCTTCCCATGCGGAGGGCGACATCGACGCCGCGATCGACCAGTTCAGCGTCTTCTGCCCTTTTCCGCTGGACACCTTTCAGCGCGAGGCGATCCGGACACTGCTGCTCGGCGAGTCCGTGATGGTCGCCGCTCCGACCGGGTCCGGAAAGACGGTCGTCGCCGAATTCGGCATCTACGACGCGTTCCGCCGCACCGGACGGGTGCTCTACACCGCCCCGATCAAGGCGCTCTCCAACCAGAAGTTCCGGGACTTGCGAACCGTTTACGGCAATGACGTCGGGCTCCTGACCGGCGACATCTCGGAGAACCGTGAAGCCCGGATCATCGTGATGACGACCGAGATCCTGCGCAACATGCTGCTCCAGACCCCGTGGGAGCTGGACGACGTGGAGTGCATCATCTTCGACGAGATCCATTACCTCGCGGATCCCGACCGGGGCACGACCTGGGAAGAATCGATTATCCTCTGCCCGGATCATATCCAGCTGATTTGCCTTTCCGCCACCGTCACGAACGCAAGCGAGATCGCCGGCTGGATCGGCAGGACGCATCGTGAGATTCGGCTGATCACGCATGACGAACGGCCCGTCCCCCTCGCCCTCTACTACTTCTACGAGGACGAGCTCGCCACGGTGATCGATCACACCGGCGCCAAGGTCAGGGATTTCTCGCGGGTCGGTGGCGAAGCCCGCCGCCAGCCTGGGAGATCGGGCCGCCGGCAGCCTCCGGCACGCGGGCTCCACGCCCAGGACGAGCCGCAGCCTCGGGAGATCGTCGACGCCTTGGCGACGGACGACCTCCTTCCCGCAATCTACTTCCTGTTCAGCCGCAACGACTGCCGCGTCTATGCGGAGCAGCTCGCGATGATGCGCCCGACGTTGCTTTCAGGCGATCAGCACGTTTACATCGAGCAGATCCTCGACACCTATCTCGCCGTGATGCGGCCCGAGGATCGCCTGCTCGACCAGGTTGAGGTGATCTGCCGACTTGCCCGCTCAAGAATCGGCTTTCACCATGCCGGGCTCCTGCCAATCCTGAAGCAGCTCGTCGAAGTGCTCTTTGTCCGGGGTCTGATGCAGGTCGTGTTCGCGACCGACACGCTCGCGCTCGGGGTCAACATGCCGGCCCGGACCGTGGTGATCGGGCGGATGACGAAGTGGGACGGCCGGCGGCGGCGGACCCTGATCCCGAACGAGTTCCAGCAGATGGCCGGTCGCGCGGGCCGGCGCGGGATGGACCAGTTTGGGCACGTCGTGATGCCGTACTCTCCAATGATCCCGTTTCGCGACATGCTGGCGGTCGCCACCGGAGACCTGCACCCCGTCCAATCGGCCTTCGCGATCCGCTACAACACCGTCCTCAACCTGTGGGATCCGCCGGATGGGGATCGCGTGCGGCAGCTGTTGCGGCGAAGCCTCGCCCAGTATCAGACTGGTCAGCGGATTCGGATCATCGAGGCCGACATCCTGGAGATCGAAGCCGAGATCGCCGGACTCACCGATGGCCGGCGCGAGGAGATCGGCCGGCTCGACGATTCGTTCGAGGAGTTCCGGAGCATCGACCGCCGGCTCCAGACCGCTCAGCACGAGCTCCGCCGCCTCCAGCAGGATCTCACCGCTGCTCAGCTCGCCTCGACAACTTCCACGCCGTGGACCGAACCGGGACGCCAGGCCCTGCGCCGTCTGTTCCGGGCGGCACCGTCCGGTGCCGTCGTCCATGTCCGCGAGCTTGGCTGGAGCATCTTCCTGGGGCGCGGGGCGCAAGGGGGTGTAGGTCTGCTCCTGGCCGCGAGCGACGCCCGGATTCATCTCGTCACGGAGTACAGGCAGATCGACTTCATTCCCGACGATGTCGTTCTGGACCTCCCCGTCGCCCTGATCGAGCCGGCCGACCCGGCGGCTGACCCGAAGGCCCTGATCGGCGCCGAAGCGCTCGGCGACCTCCTCGCGTCGCTCGCGGCTCGCGACCTGCCGGACCTCGACCGGCTCGTGCGCGAGCACCGGACCCGGGAATCGAAACGGCTGGCCGCCAGGGTTCAGGAACTCCAGGAAGCCGGAGCCACCAAGTCGGAGGAGGTCGGCGCGATCCTGGAATTGCGGAATGCGCATCCGTTCGCCGATGCCCGCCGCCGAAAGGATCATCAAACGTTTCTGGCCCGCCGCGACACGCTCGAGAAGGAGCGGAACGGGCTCGCCGAGGTGCTCGATCGGGAGATCGAGGCGGAGGACCTCCGAATTCGTGGCGTGATCCGGGGGATCCGGGATGTCCTCCACCGCTTCGGTTACCTGCGGCAGGGCTACCCGACCGAGAAGGCCGACATGCTGGCCGATGTGTTCGACACCGACGGCCTGATCCTGTGCGAGCTGGTCGACCGTGGGACGCTCGATCTCCTGGAGCCCGATGAGCTGGCCGAACTCTTCTCTTGGTACAGCTTCGACCGCGAATACCGGGGGATCAATCATTTTACCCTTCCCGACCGGCTCGTCCTCGCCCGGAGACGGCTCGAAGACCTCGAGCACGATGTGCTCGCCGAGGAACGGGACCTCAAGCTCTTCATCTCGGAGGGCCACAACGCCAACTTCTATGGCGCGGCGCTGCACTGGTCCCGAGGCTGGACGATGGCGCAGATCGGCGAGCGCCTGGAATTGTCGGAGGGCGATCTGGTGATCACCTTCAACAAGACGATCGACCTCATGCGCCAGGTGCGGGAGATGCTGGCGGGTGCCCAGCCCGAGCATCCCCTCCGGCAAACATTGGCGACCGCCGAGAAGCGTCTTCGTCGCGGAATCGTCGAGCAATCACTGAGTCTTGGGTTCACCCCGATCGCCAACGCGACCGAGCGTGACGACGATCCGGAGCCTGACGATGACGACGACACCGTGGCCGACGCCGCCGTCGCGATCACATAGTCGCGCGGCTCGCTGCCAAGAGGTACGATCGTGAACCGGACCGAGCGCCTGACCGGACTCCTGATCGCGCTTCAGGGCGGCACCCGCTCGGCGAGCCAGCTCGCCCGGCGCTTCGAGGTCTCGCGGCGGACGATCATGCGGGACATCGACGCGCTGGGTGAGCTGGGGGTACCGGTCTTCGCGCTCGCCGGACGGCTCGGCGGATATCGCATCGCCGAGGGCTTTTGGCTCCCACCCCTCCACCTCTCCCCCGATGAGGCGACCGCCCTCCTCTTCGCGCTCGACACCGTCGGAGAGGCCGCCACCTCCCCTCTCGGCGGAGCGCACCGCTCCGTACTCGACAAGCTCCATGCCGTGCTGAACCCGGATGTCCAGACCGCCGCAACCGAGAACCTGGCCGCGCTGCGGGTGGACAGGGATCACGCCATTCCCGACGCCACCGTTCTCGCGTCTGTTCGCGGGGCGACCTCCGATCGAACCTGGCGCACGATCGACTATCGGAGTCCGGATGGCGCGACGACGCGGGTCATCCTGCCGATCACGGTGTCGACAGCGAGCGGCCGCTGGTATGTCGAGGCGGTCGATTCGCTGCGGGAGGCGATCCGAAGGTTTCGGATTGACCGGATCGTGGCGATCCGACCCGCCGTTCGACCGGCCGAGGCGGATAGGATCGTCACACTTGCGACATCCGAGCGCCCCGCTTACGCACACCCCGATCATCCCGAAGTTCACGCGGCGCTGACTCCGCGCGGCGTGGCGTTGGCGCTCGATCATCTGGACTTTCATGCGTCAGTGATCCGGACCACCGCTGGGGATGAGCTGCGATTCCGGTGCCCGTCAGGGGAGCTGCCGTATTACGGGCGAGAGCTGCTCCGCTTCGGAACCGACGTGAAGATTCTCGGTCCCGACGAACTCCAGGTATGGATGATGGCTCACCTATCCGAGCTTCTCCGGCATCACCGACACGCCGACGCCGAATGGTGACAGGCTGCTGTCACCGTTCGCCCTTTACCGTGGAAGGGATAGCAGGTCGTCATCGAATCCGACGTGACGGGGAGAACGAATGGCGGAGAGAGCAACGACGCCGGAGGCGGTCGCCAGGGCATGGTGGGCCGCCATCGACAATGGCGATTTCGCGGCGGCGGCCAGGCTTTGCCCGGAATCGGCGGTCGTGGAGTGGCCGCTATCGAACGAGCGCATGACGTCGATCGAGAACTGGCGACTGGTCAACGAGCACTATCCCGGAACGTGGCGCGCCTCGATCACCGGGCTCGTCGCGGGCCGGGACTCGGCGGGGGCGAACGCCGCGTAGAGCGAGGCCGTGCTGTGGATGTTGAGCTGATCCATGACCAGCACGATCCGCTCGGCACCGGGATAGTGGACATCGACCAGCTCCTTGATACACTGCGCGAAG